>Ga0187892_10001578_pt1 | contig 51309 bp, 50 predicted proteins | sample MA1701073metaG_FD_139345 | JGI IMG/M metagenome (GOLD analysis project Ga0187892, IMG submission 139345) | Bio-ooze microbial communities from a basaltic lava cave in the Kipuka Kanohina Cave System on the Island of Hawaii, USA - MA170107-3 metaG ...
TCGATCCCGCTGCGCTGCAGGAACTGTTCGAGGACATTGCCCAGTTCGCGCGCCGCTGTCGCTTCCGCGACTGCGCGCACGAGTCCGAGCCGGGTTGCGCCGTCCGGGAGGGAGTGCCCGCCGACCGGCTTTCCAACTATCACAAGTTGCGCCGGGAGGTCGCGCGGGAGAACGCCGATGCGCTCGCGCGAAAGGCGGAGAAGGGACACGCGAAGGCGATGGAGCGGGCGATCCGCGGCCACTATCGGCTGAAGCCAGGGAAGCGGTGAAACGGATGGGCGATCTGTTTGAGCTAACGGACCATGCGATCGCAAAATGGGAAAAGGAGGACAACGTGCCTCGTTACGCCGATGCCCTCGTGCGTAACCTGGTGCGCGAGAAGCTTGGGGGCAACGCAGAAGTGACCGAGCTGCTGACCCAGCTTGCCGAGTCTGAAAGGCAGGAATACTTGCAACGCCTGGAATTCAGCAAGTCGAAGAATCAGGACGAGTGGAAGCCTCATCAAACGAAGAAACGCGCTTAGTTTTCGACACAACAGAGACTGACAGTGGAGCCGGCGCGCTTGCGGCGCGCCGGCTGGCGTTGCGTCTACCAGTTCTTAGGCCTCCTCGCACTCGAGCCCGAGCGCGATTGACTCGATACGGTCGATCGTCTCGTCGAGCTTGTCACCCACTGTTCGCGGCTGTTCCTTGGAGAAAGGGAGCCAGCTAAGCGCGTCGCGCCGACATTCGCGGCAGCGGCTGCGCATTCCGACGCTCGTTCTTCGAGCAACTTCCTGGGGTGCGCAAAAAAAGCCCCGCCGGAGGCGGGGCTGTCGGGCTGTCCGGAATCTGTTGTTTTCAGTTTTCTCGTGAGATTCCGGGATTCGAAGAATGGCGTGCGTTTCAGTCTTTCCTCTGCGCACTGCGACGGCGCGACAGCGCCACCCCCATGCCGATGATCCCGAGCGCAAGCAACGCGAGCGTACCGGGCTCTGGAACCGCCTGGTAACGCAGACCGCGTGCGTCGAGCCGCGAAGCGCCGAAAAGGAAATCACCCGACAGGCTTTCGATGGTCACTGTGTAGGTGCCCGTCAGGTTGAGTTGCAGCCAGCCCATCAGGGACCAGCCACCGAACTCCGAGCCGGAGACGTTGAAGAAACGTTGGTCTCCGCCGGTGCCCGGCACATCGACCAGCGCCCATTCGCCCGCGCTCCACCAGCTGTCGACTGCGTCGTCGTACAGGTGAACCGAGAGCGTGAAGGTCGCGATGAAGTCGACACCCGGACGGAATCCGTCGTAACCGTCAGTGAGGTTGTGCGTGTAGGTCCGCGAGGGCGGTACGCGCAGGTCGGGATTCGGATCGTAGATGTCGCTCCACGAATACTCGATGTAGCTGGCGCTGGCCGTCGTCGCGAAGCTCGCGAGGAGCAGCGCGGGCGCCAGCATGCTGAAAGTTCTTTTCATTTGTCCCCAGTCCGCTTCTCTGAACTTCGATTGTTATTGCTCTTGTTCGTCTTGTCCGGGCTCTGTCGTCGGTTCGCTCCTGGCGCCGGCAGCCTTTCCAAACCGCCGGGTCAGGTCAGATACAGCAAGTCATGTGCCACGGACCTTTGCACCTGTTTCGTCAAGGAGTTACTGCGGCCCGTGCGCAGGGCGGACGCGGCTTGGCGCAGTTTCCGTAAAAAAGGCCGACAAGCGCTTTGCTGCTAATGCCAACTCGCGCGTCGGGGGCGGAGGGGTGGTTCGGCCATGAGTGCAGCAAGCTGCAATCCGGTCATCCCCTCGTGCCGAATCTCCTGCAACCGCCTGATTTCGCAAGCCGCAGCGCTCTCGGCGCGCTGCGCCGCGGCATTTCCAGCTCCGGGCAGGCGGTCTCCCGGCCACGATTCTGTAAATTCCGCTGACGAGAAAGCCGCTTCAGGCCGCTCGCGGCAGGGTCACGCGGAACTGAACGGCGGTTTCTCCGCCGGCCGTCGCATCGGTCCGGACGTTCTCGACGCTCACGCGCCCCTCGTGAAAGTCGGCCACCAGCCGGACGATGAAGAGTCCCAGCCCAAAATGCGGCTTGCTTGCGCCATCGCGCCGGTACTGGAACATCGAATCGAACAGGCGCAGGCGCACGCCGGGCGGAATCGGCGCGCCGACGTTGGTGACGCTCAGCGCGAACTCGCCGTCGGCTGCGTCGAGCGCCAGGGTGATGACCGATCCCGCCGGACTGAAATCGACCGCGTTATCGATGAGCTTGTCCAGCAATTGCACGACCAGATCCGGAGCGCCGTTGATCCCGCACGGCTCGCCCGGCAATCGCGTTTCGAAGCGACGAGCGGGGAAAGCGTCCGCATACGCCTTCGCTGTGGATTCGAGCAGGGCACGCAGATCGAACCGCATTCGCTCCGCGTGCTGAATGGCTTCTTCCGTGCGTGTCGCGGCTCCCATCGCCGTGAGTATGGCCTGCAACCGCTCCGTACCTTCGCGAGCTCGCGCGAGATAGGGCTCGATGTTGCCCCCGCCCGCGCGTTCCGATTCCAGGTTTTCGAGCGACGACCGCACGATGGTCAGCGGCGTGCGCAACTCGTGTGCGAGTTTGCCGCCGAGGGTTCGCAGGTAACTGGTGTACTCATTCAGCCGGCGCAGCAACTCCGCGTAGCTGCGCGACACATCGCCGAGCTCGTCGCGCCGCGCGGTGCCCGGGATGACGACGTTCAACCGTCCATCGCGAGTGAGCGCCGTTTCCGCGGCCCGCTTGAGGCGCCCCAGGCGTGTCGCCAGCACGGTCGCGAAAATCAACGTTGCCAGTACCGCGGCGACAGTTGCCAGCAGAGTCACATTCAGCATCCGCCTCAGCGCGGTATCGCCCAGGATCAGCAGGCGATCGCCTTCCTGCTCGACCATGAGTACGCCCAGTACCTGTCTGCCGGAATCCGACGGCGTCGTGGCAACGATGGGCGTCGCCACGGAAAGAACGCTGCGTTCTTCGTCGCGTACGCCGAGCCAGACCGAGTGGGCGTTGCCGCGACGCGCTGTATCAATCTGCGGTCCCACGAGCCGGCCCGGTGTCACGATGCGCGGCGGCAGTTGCGCGCGCCCGCTTTCGATGAGATTGCGGTACAGGGCCTGCAGCCACTCGGCCGGGCGCGGAGTTTCACTATATGGATTCTCGTAGCGATCGGGCCGCGGCGCGAAGACCAGGGTGCCCGCTTCTCCCACGATCCAACCGTTGCGATCGCTTGCGACCCCCCGCGTGGCGGGCGGAAGCATGGCAGCGAGCTCGCGTGACAGGGCATTCGAGGGGCGCATCAATCGCCCGACTGCCTCATGTGATTCGGGTTCGAGTGTTCCGATGCGGACGGGCTCGACGCCGGCTGTACGCGCATCCACGATCTCGAAGCCGATGCGGCCGCCGAGGAGTTCCAGCGGCACGCGCGCTTCCAGTCGGTAACCCGCTGGATCGGGTTGCCAATAGCCTTGAATGCGAGGCTCCAGTTGCTCGCCGCGTTCGCCGTACGTGGAAACAGTGGATCGACGAGCGCTGATGAGGCCCGGCGCGGTGGTCGCGAAGAAAGCCGTATCGTTCTCACCCGTGGGTGTAGCAAAACCGAGCCACACGTGATCGCCTCGCTCTTCTGGTCGCAGGTGCGAGTCCGTTCCCTGCTCCAGTCGTACGGCTGCATCGCGGACAACGAACAGCAGGTACACGTAGGTGTCGTCGGAACCGACGAGATATCGCACGCTCAGCGGCGATTCCGGCGTGCCGATCGACACGAAGGCCTGGTCCGGCAACCCCCAGTCGTCGGGATAGCCATCGAGTAACGGTGCGACTTCCAGCCGATAGGCGTAGAGATCGCCACGCGCGGGATCGAATGCGCTCGTGGCGACGCTCGGATCGCCGTCCGCAACGGGCACCGCGAGCGATTCCGCCAGCAGGGAAGGTTTGCCGGCGATGATGCTGGCGATCGTTTGCGCACTTGCGAGCAGCGCCTGTGTCTGGCCTTTGCGCAACACCTCCTCCATTTCGCGCGCGTACTGGCAGCCGGCCCAGGGCAGGAGCAGGGTCAGGAGACTCAACAGCAGCAGTTGATAGCGAAGCGGCATCTTCAGGAGCGGGTTGCTCGCTCGCCCGGCGCATTTCGCGCGGGCGTCATTGTCCAGTCCGGCTCATTCCATCCAACGATAGCCCATCCCATAGACGGTCTGGATGCCGTCGAACGAGGAATCCACCACCTGGAACTTGCGCCGGATGCGCTTGACGTGCGAGGTGATGGTGTTGTCGTCGAGCACGACGTTGGCCGCGTCCATCAGTTGCTGGCGGTTCTTGACGTGGCCGGGATGCTCGGCCAGCGCGTGGACGATCCAGAACTCGGTGAGCGAGAGGCCGACCATCTGGCCGTTCCATTGCACGTGCATGCGCTCGGCATCCAGTGACAGCGGACCGCGCGTGATCATCTGCGCCGCCCGGGCGGGACGATTCAGCGCCTCGATGCGACGAAACAGGGCGACGACGCGTGCGATCAGGTGTGCAAGGCTGATGTCCTTGGTGAGAAAGTCATCGGCGCCCAGCCGCAGACCCGAGATCGCGTCGATCTCGCTGTCGCGCGCCGTCAGGAAGATGATCGGCAACTCGGGCGAGAGCGCCCGAAGCTGGCGGCAGAGCTCGTAGCCACCTTCGACCTCGTCCTCGAGCGAAATATCGATCACGGCGAGATCCGGCAGTCGCTGCGTGAAGGCCTGCATGGCCTGCTTGCGATTTGCATACGTCCGCACGGTGTAGCCGCCGCGTTCGAACGCGGCCGCGTAGTTGGAACGGATGGCCGGCTCGTCTTCGACGATCGCGATCACTTTGCGCATGGCGGAAGTCTACCGGGTTGCTATTGCCCACTGCTGGGCCGCCGCCCGGCTGCCCGAATTGATCACGATCTGCCTGCCGGCTGCCCTTTTCCCTGCCTGCGCGCGCCCGATTCCCGGTGCCCAATGGGTCCCGAGGCAAACGAGGAGCAGGGAGATGAGCACCTGGGAAATCGAGCCACCGACGCCCGCGTCGCGGCCGGATCCGCGCGCGCGTCCCCGCCGTCGGCGGGAGCAGGACCCGTTCGCCGAATACTGGCGGGCGTTCAACGATCGTCGCGGCACGGCAGGGCAGACCTTCGGCCAGCGACTGGCCCGGGCTCGTCTTCTCTACCTGCGCCGGGACGAGAATGGGCGAACTGGCTGGCGCTCTCGGTGCTGGCCTCCGCTTGGTCCCTGCCGTCGCTTTTCCCCCGCGTCGTGAGCCATCCCGTTGAGTTTTGCGGTGGAGAGGCGTTGCCTGCAGGCGACACATCTCGCTGTGCCGCGAACCTTGCAACCCATTTAGAGTCCACTGCACAGCAGGTGAAAAATGTTCGACGAACTTGACGACAACCAGCGGCGCGGACCGGCAGATCTCTCCGGCGAGGAGAGCCGGCCCATTGCTACCCCGACAATTGCGTCCGATGTCACCGGCGCCGAAGGCCCGGGGATGCAGAACGCGTCGTCCCGTACGCGCTATCGTTCCCGCTCTGGTTCACGTTCCGGTTCACGCCCCGGTTCACGCTACGGCGACGCCGCCATGAGCTGGCTCGCGATGGGCGCGCTGCTCGCCGCGTGGCACATGGAGGCGCGCCTGGATCGGCCGGTCGCATCCGGTAGCCGGCTCGCCACTGTCCGGGACGGCTCGCGCTTCGCGAACCAACTCTGGTTGAATGGCGTCACGCGCGCGCGCTCGTGGATCGCGCGTGCTGCCACGGAAAGTGCGGCAAAGACGGCGAATGCCGTTGTCTCAGCAAGCGGCGTGGCCGTTGGGCAGCCCGATTGGAGCGCAATCGCGTCCGTGCGGACTGCGAAGCGCTGGCTCGGTTCACGCGACGATATTGAGTCGGCTCGGGAAGGCTGACGCCGCCCGAGGCCGACGAAACTCCGGTTAAACCCTTCAGCGCGCGAGCATCTCGCGCGCGGCCTTCACCACGTCGGCATCGCTCGGCAGCACCAGGTTCGCCGCCGCTCCGAGCGGAATGTAGGTGTCTTCGCCTGTCACGCGCCGCTTGGCGATCCCCGGGCCGGCGTGTTCGTCGATCGCCGTGAAGATCTCCTCGCTGATCCCGCCTGTGCGTCGTCCTTCGTCGAGCACGAGCACATTCCCGATCTCGCGGGCGTGTTGCGCGATCCACGCGCCGTTCAGCGGTTTCAGCCAGCGCAGGTCGAGTACACGGATCCGCTTGCCCGTTTCCTTTTCGACCTGCCGCGCGGCGCGCAGTGACATGGGCACGCCATTGCCGAAGGTCACGATGAGCAGGTCACGCGCTTCCGGGTGATAGACGCGTCCTTCGCCCAGGCCGATGGCCTGGTCGGGTGGCGGATAGTCGAACAGCCACTGGCTGTCCTTGGCGTCGTAGAGATCCTTGGTCATGTAGAGAGCAATGGGCTCGAGGAAAGCCACGACGCGTCCGTCCACGTGCGCCAGCGCCAGGCAGGTTCGCAGCATGCCGGCAGCGTCGTCGCCTCTGCTCGGGCACGCGATCACGAGGCCCGGGATGTCACGCAGGGCGGTGAACGAGTTGTCGTTGTGAAAGTGACCGCCGAATCCCTTCTGGTAGCCCAGCGCGGCAATGCGCATGACCATCGGGTTGCGGAACTGGGCGTTCGAAAAGAACTGCAGCGATGCGGCTTCGCCGCGGATCTGGTCGCACGCGTTGTGGAAGTAGGCGAGGTACTGGATTTCCGGCACGGGCAGCAGGCCCATGTAACCGGCGCCCTGCGCCAGGCCGAGAATGGTTGTCTCATCGAGCAGCGTGTTGAACACGCGCGAGCCGCGGAAAGCCGCGGCCAGGCCTGAAGTCACCGTGTAGACGCCGCCTTTCTGCGCCACGTCCTCGCCGAACAGGGTCATGTTCGGGTACTTGATCATCAGGTCGAACAGCGCGCGATTGATCTGCAGCGACAGGTGACGCGGCTGCGCGCGCTCGGGGAGCTGGTTTTCGCCGCCAAAGGCGCGAGCGCGCGCTTCCGCATCGGGCATTCGCGTCGCTTCCTGCCGCACAGCTTGCGGCGACATCGGCGCCAGTGGCGCGATGACTTGCGCGGCGGTCGTCAGCTTCGGTGTCTGCGCGGCACGCTTTGCGGCATCCCGCGCCGCGGCGCGCAGGTCTTCGTATCTCCGCAGCACTTCGTCAGCCGTCATTACGCCCAGCTCGACGGCCAGGCGGGCACTGCCGATCAGCGGATCACGGCGCTCTTCGGCTTCCACTTCCTCGACCGGGCGATACTCGGTCTCCACGTCGGTGCCCGCATGCGCGAGCAGGCGCGGATGCTCGACGTGCAGGAACACCGGCCGGCGACGTTCGCGGCAGAACTCGACGGCCCAGGCCGCACGCTCGTACGTGTCGACGAGGTTGCAGCCATCCGCCTTCAGATACTCGAGCCCCGCCCGGTTGCCGAAGTTCGATTCGATCCAGCCGCGCGGCGTGCGCACGGAGATGCCGATGCCGTTGTCTTCGCAGACGAAGAGCACCGGCACGGGCAGGCCCTGGTGAGCGGTCCACTGGGCTGCGTTGAAAGCGCCGAGTGCAGCGCTGTGGTTCGCGCTCGCATCGCCGAAACTGCAGACCACGATGCTGTCGGCAGGGACGGGCATCGGGAGGCGTAGACGCTTCGCTTGCTCGATGGCGACCGCGGTTCCGAAAGCCTTGGAAAGATGGCTCGCGATAGTCGAGGTTTGCGGAAGAACCCACGCGTTCCTGCTGCCCCAGACCTTGTGGCGTCCGCCTGAAATCGGATCCTCGCAGCTCGCGGAGAGCGAGAGGGCGGTGTCGTACTCGGGATCGCAGCCCGGCACCTTCGCCGTGCGCGCCATCATGAAAGCGCCGCTGCGGTAGTGAACAAACGCCGGATCCGTCGTCCGCGTGAGATAGCCAAGCACGGCGTTGGCTTCGTGCCCCGAGCTGCCTATCGTGTAGAAGCCTTCGTTGCGCGCCCGCATTTCGCGCGCGACCAGGTCCAGGTGCCGCGACCTCATCTGCGCATCGAAGAGCTCGCGGAATTCGCGCGCGGTGAGCGCGGTGCTTTCGTGCACCGGTGCATCCGGGCGCAGCGACGCGGTTTTGATCGATTCCAGCTCGCGCACGGCCGCGATGAAGTTCTGGTCGACGATCTCGGCGCGATTGGCGGAGCGCGTGCCCGCCTTGGACAGTGCAGCCCGGGGTGCGGTGGACATTGCTGCGGCTCAGAACGCCGAGTGGCCGGTGAGCTCCCGGCCAATCGACAGCTGGTGCACGGTTTCAGTCCCTTCGTAGGTGATCACGCTTTCCAGGTTCAGCATGTGGCGGATCGGCACATATTCCGCGCTGATGCCGGCGCCACCGAGGATGTCGCGTGCATCCCGCGCGATGTCGAGCGCCATGCGGCAGTTGTTCCACTTGGCCAGGGACACGTGCGAGGGCACGAGCTCGCCGGATTCCTTGAGCTTGCCGAGCTGGAGCGAGAGCAGTTGCGCCGTCGTAATGCGACGAGCCATGTCGGCCAGGCGGATCTGCATGGCCTGCTTGTTCGCCACCGGTTCGCCAAACAGCACGCGCGACTTCGTGTAATCCAGTGCCTGCCCGAGGCACGCCTGCGCAGCGCCGATCACGCCCCATGAAATGCCGTAACGCGCTTGCGTGAGGCACGAAAGCGGGCCCTTCAGGCCGACGACACCCGGAAGCACGTTTTCTTCCGGCACCTGCACGTTGTCGAAGAAGAGGCTCGAGGTGACGGAGGCGCGCAGGCTGAACTTGTTTTCGATCTCGGGGGCGGAGAAACCTTTCATGCCCTTTTCGACGATGAAGCCGCGTAAGCCGTCCGTCGTCTGCGCCCAGACCACCGCGATGTCGGCGATGCTGCCATTGGTGATCCACATCTTGGCGCCGTTGAGAACCCAGTCTTTCCCCTGTTTTTTCGCGTGCGTCTTCATGTTGGCGGGGTCCGAACCGCCGTGCGGCTCGGTCAGGCCGAAGCAGCCGATGATTTCGCCGCGCGCCATCCCCGGCAAATATTTCTGTTTCTGGTCTTCCGATCCGAAGGCGTAGATCGGGTACATGCAGAGGCTGGTCTGGACGGACACGAAGCTGCGAATGCCCGAGTCCCCACGCTCCAGCTCCTGGCAGATGAGCCCGTAGCTGATCGCGCTCATACCCGCGCAGCCGTAGCCCTTGAGATAGACGCCCAGCAGGCCGAGCTCCGCAAGCTCGGGCACGATCTCGCGCGGGAACCGGTGCTGTTCGAAGCAGTGTCCGATGATCGGCAGGATCTTCTCATCGACCATGCGGCCGACCGAGTCCTGGACCATGCGCTCTTCGTCCGAGAGCAGGCCGCGGACGTTGTAGAGATCCAGGGGATTGAGCGCCCGGTGCGATTCCTTCCGGGTGGGCTTGGGGTTGGTGGCCACTCGATTCTCCCGCCGAACTGGGTATGCAGGACCGGTCGAAAAAAGGGGCGGAATGATAGCGCAGTGCTCAGGCCAAGGCCCGATCACGGCGTGGGTCCGGAGGGGGAAGCGGGCCGGGAGTTCTGGCTTCAATGATGCCCTATCTGCCACAAATCGCGTGACACTGGGCCATCTGTTGTTCATACTCGCAACAGTATGGACCTGATGGCGCTCGCCACCTTCGTTAACGTCGTCCAGAACGGCAGCTTCACCAAGGCGGCTGCCGCAATGCGCAGCCACAAAGCCCAGTTGAGCCGTACCCTCGCGGCGCTTGAGCGTGAACTGGGTGTGAAGCTCCTCGAGCGAACGACTCGCAGGATCACCCTCACGTCGGTCGGACAGGAAGTCTTCAACCAGGCGCTCGGCATTCTTTCGGGCGTCGAGGACATCCGGCAGACGGCCCAGTCGCAGACGGGCACTCCGCGGGGCGTGCTGCGGATCACCACATCGCCCGAGTTCGGATTGGGTGGCCTCAACCGCTGGATATCGGCCTATGCCGAGAAGTATCCCGAAGTGCGCATCGAGGTTGACCTGACCGCGCGCCAGGTGGATCTGCGCTACGAAGGCGTGGATGTCTACCTGCAGCTGGGCCCGGCGGAAGAATCCGATCTGGCCCTGGTGCGCAAGCTGGGCGAAATCTCTTACGGGCTGTACGCGAGCCCGCAGTACCTGCAGAAGAACGGCACGCCCGAGGACGGCGACCAGGTGTCGAAGCATCGACTGCTCATGGCGTCGGGCCGCGGCCAGAAGTCTGGCTGGCGCCTGGTAACGTTGTCGCGCGAGCTGCGGGTCGCCGACCAGGCCCGTTTGAAGAGCAACACGAGCGCGATGCTTCGCGATGCCGCCCTGCAGGGATTGGGCATTGCGTTGCTGCCGAACGTGATGGTCAAGGATGACGTGGCGCGCGGCGCCCTGAAACGCGTCCTGTCAGCCTGGTCCGCCCCGAAAGAACCCGTTCACGCCATCGTGCCGAAGGGCCGCGAGTCCGCGCCGAAAGTGCAGGCGTTCCTCGCCCTCGCCCAGGAGATGGCGCCCGCCTGAAGGGGCCCTGTAAGCGAAAAAAAAGCCAGGCGGTGTGCCGCCTGGCATGCAGGGGTCCGTTCGACCTGTCAGAAGCTGTGAGTCAGCGTGACGCCGGCCCAGACCGGATCGCGGCTGCCCAGCCCGTCGCGCAGCTCGGTCGTCTGGTAGCGAATGACATAGCTCATCTGCGTTCCGCTGGCGAGCTGGCCCGTCAGTCCGAGCCACGCTTCGCCGATCACGTGTCGCACTTCGTTAGAACCGAGCACGTGGGCGCTGTCGCGGAACTGTCCCTGCAGGAACGAGTTGTAGGCACGCAGCCGAACCTTTGCGCCGGCCCAGAAATAGAACTCGCCGTTGGTACGCGCGCCAGGCGACGCGGAAGGCTGGGCAATGTAGTCGACGCGCTCCGGATTGAAGGTCCACCACGGAGTGCCGATCGAGCCCATGCGAGCGGAGATCGCATAGCTGGTTTCCGCGAGATAGCCCACGCTGATCTCGGACGTCGTCTTGAGCTCGAGCAGCCCACTGCCGAGCGCGATGCGCTGCAGGCGCAGCTTCGAGTTGCTGATGAAATAACGCGCGGTCGGTTCGCCGCCCGCGGAGATCTGGTGGCGATAGCCATTCGGCGTCTCGCTGCCCACCGCATCGTGGATGGCACCGTGCAGGTCCGACGTCAGTGAAAGTCCCAGCACACCCACTGTCAGTCCGGTCTGGCGCACCGACTTCTCGTCCGCGCTGACGTACTGGCGCACGCTGGTGGTGTAGAGAAGGCTCGCGTACGGCCGGTCGCCTTCGACGACGTCCTGCGCAACGATGTCGCGCGGCGTAAAACTGAGGAGACCAACCTGTGCACTGTGAAAGACCGACGTCGAGGCCACTTCTTCGTTGTGTCCGAAGAGCAGGTTGTCGATCGATCCCAGCGCGGAGCCGATGCCGAGCCACCGGCGCGTTTCCGATCCGCTCATCGAGACCGCGAATCCGCCCGTGTAATCCTGGTCGTGCTCCGAGAAAGCGAACAGGTCGTTGTCGAGTGCCACCGACCAGCCGCGATAGTCGTCGCGCCAGGCGGCAGAGGTTGCGTCGTCAGAATCGATAGCATCGACGACTCGAGTCATGGCCGGAAGCAGCAACTCGGCGTGCGCCGGCAGCGATCCGGCCACGAGCAGGGCAATGCCCGCGGTGGCAGCGTAGATGGTTCGCTGCAGTGTCGAGCTGGTCCGGCGAAACACGACGAAACTCCTGTGGTGACGGTGATGCGAACGTTACCGGTGCGCGGGCGCGGGAAAAATCGGCCGCGACGAAACTCACTGATTCCCCAAGATCAACAATCATCAACAATCGCCAGGAAAGATCGGCAAGCATCGGCATGCCCTCACCGAAGTGAGGGGGCCCAGCCTTCCTTGGTCCGGTCCCCAGGGATGAAACAGGTCCCGCTGCCCCTGTTCGGTCGCGCTGGGTTGCCGGATGCAGCCCGCGTGCGCAACACTTCGCGCCACGCTCACCGCCCGGTCGCGCTGCCGCAATGAAGATTCCCGAAATTCTCATCGTCGAAACGCTGCATCAGCCGGGCAGCCTCGCCCGGGTACTCCAGGTGATCGGCGAAGCCGGGCTCACCATCGAGCACCTCAATGCGCTGCGGCGCGAGCAGGGCCGCACCCTGTGGGAAATCACGCTCGAGATGGACGAGGAGCACGACCGATCGCTCTACGAGCGCATCGACTCACTCTCCAACGCGAGATTCGTCGGGAAATCGGATCGCGTTTTCACGCGGCACAAGGGCGGGAAGATCCGGTCCGCCTCGAGCCTGCCGATCAATACGCAACAGGTGTTGCGTGACATCTACACGCCCGGCGTCGCACGCGTGTGTCTCGCCATTGCAAAAGATCCGGCGCAGGCCTACGAGTACACGAACCTCGGCAGTACCGTGGCCATCGTCACCAACGGCACGGCCGTGCTCGGCCTCGGGAACATCGGCGCGCTGGCGGGATTGCCGGTGATGGAAGGCAAAGCCGCGCTTTTCGCCGAGCTCGTGGGCATTACGGGCGTGCCCATCCTCCTCGACGAGCGTTCGACGGACGGCATCGTCGACGTCATTACGCGCATCGCACCGTCATTCGGCGCGATTCAGCTGGAAGACATTGCGGCTCCCGAGTGCTTCGAGATCGAAGCGCGCTTGCGCGAGCGGCTCGACAAGCCGGTGCTGCACGACGATCAGCACGGAACTGCGGTCGTGGCGCTGGCTGCGCTGATGAATGCGACGCGCCGCGTCGGCCGCAGTCTCGGCGACAGTGTGATCGGGCAGATCGGACTCGGCGCGGCGGGGCTCGGGATCGTGCGCCTGCTGCGATCGCAAGGTGCATTGCAGATCCTGGGCGCCGATCTCGACACGCGCGCGCTGGAGCGCCTCGCGGCGCTCGGAGGAACACCGGCCACGCTCAGCCGGATCATGCAGGAGGCGGACATCGTGATCGCGACCACGGGCGCTCGCGGTCTCATCAAGCCCGACATGGTGCGGCAAGGACAGATCGTGCTCGCGCTCTCCAATCCGGATCCCGAGATCGAACCGCTGCTTGCCCTCGAACATGGCGCCGCGTTTGCAGCGGATGGCAAAGGCATCAACAACGTGCTGGGTTTCCCGGGACTCTTCCGCGGAGCGCTGGATGCGCGCGCCCGCGCATTCACGGACACGATGCTACTGGCCGCCGCTCACGCGATCGCCGAGTCCGCGGCAGGCGACGACCTGGTGCCCGATGCGCTGGACAAGAACGTGCACACAAGCGTCGCCGCCGCCGTGCGTGCGGCGGCCACCGCGTGATCCGAGCGGGATTTCAGTAGCGAATGCCGGCGCGACGGAACAGGTGCGCGACGAGCCACAACGGCCCGATCAGCAGGAACTGCACATCCTTGAAAAACGAGGGACGCTTGCCCTCGATCGCGTGGCCGATGAACTGGCCGATCCATGCGACCACGAAGATGGCGATGGACAGCATCCACAGCGGCGTCTCGAGCTGATCCAGCGCGTACACCGCGTAGAGCAGCAATCCGAGCGCGGGCACCATGGCGATGCCGAGACGGATCGAGATCGCGAAGTAGTAGAAGAGCGCCGCGGCCGTCACCAGCGTTGCCCAGTTGAGCCAGGGAGAAATCTCGTCGAGTACGCGCGGCGCCGGAATTTCCCACAGGAGACCCATGACGCTGAGCACGATGGCGGGAACGCAGATCCAGTGCAGGAACTTGTTCGTCGCGTGACGGTGGCTTTCGCCGTACTCGTCGAACCAGGCGTCGGCAGTGCGCATTCGTTGTAAAAACCGGCCGGACGGATGACAGCGACGCTAGACCTCCTCGTGCGCCGCCGCAAGCGGAATCGTCGCGGAATGGAGACAGAACAGCCTGCGTTCAGGTGCGGCAGCTATGATGCGCCCCCGAACCAGTGCCCGCCGCCGTGGTCACTGCCACTGCGCCGCACTGGACGCATCTGATGCAGGAGTAATTTGCATGACACGTGTATCGGTAGGGAAGCGCACGGCACTGGTCGCCGCAGCGCTCGCAGTGATGCTGGCTGGCTGCCAGACCGTCAATCCCTACACGCAGGAGAAACAGACCAGTAAGGTGGCCAAAGGCGCTGGAATCGGCGCCGTTGCTGGCGCGGTTGCAGGCATGCTGACCGGTGACAACGCCAAGGAACGCCGCAAGCGCGCGCTCATCGGCGCGGGCGTTGGCGCTCTCGCCGGCGGTGGCGTGGGGTACTACATGGACGTGCAGGAAAAGAAGTTGCGCGATCAACTGGAAGGCACGGGCGTCAGTGTCACGCGTGTGGGTGACAACATCACTCTCAACATGCCGGGCAACATCACGTTCCGCACCGACAGTGCCGACCTCAACGGCAACTTCTTCCAGGTCCTGGACTCCGTGGGCCTGGTGCTGAAGGAATACGAGAAGACGCTGATCGAGGTGGCAGGCCACACGGACAACACCGGTGAAGCCAGCTACAACCAGGCTCTCTCGGAACGGCGCGCCCGCACGGTCGCGCAGTACCTGGCCAGCAAGGGCGTCATGGACCAGCGCATCATGACGGTGGGTGGCGGCGAGGGCCATCCGGTCGCCTCGAACGATTCGCCGGAAGGCCGCCAGGCCAACCGTCGGGTGGAGCTCACGCTCGCACCGCTGACGGCATCGTAAAACAAGAAAAAGGGGGACGGTTTTCCGTCCCCCTTTATTGACCACCCATGAAAGTTTCTCAAAGACTCGAATACTGTCCTGGGGCCCGGTAAAGAACCGGGAAGCGTCTCGTCGTACGTCAGCGCGCTTCGATCGCCGCTTCGGGCGCGATCATTCCACGCAGCTTCCTGATCGCGTTCGCCTCGATCTGGCGAATGCGTTCCGCAGACACGCCATAGCGTTCCGCCAGCTCGTGCAGCGTTGCCTTTTCCTCGACCATCCAGCGGCTCTCGAGGATGTCGCGACTACGCTCGTCGAGTGCCGTCAGCGCATCGCTCATGCGACGCGAAGTCGAGTCGTCCCATTCCTCGCGTTCCACCGCGACTGCGGGGTCCGCATCGGGCGCAGGCAGGTACATGGCGGGCGTGTACGCCTCCTCGTCATCGCTCTCGGGCACCGGATCGAAGGAGAGGTCGCGAGAAGACAGGCGCTTCTCCATCTCCGTGACTTCTTCGGGCGAGACGCCGAGGTCGCTCGCGACGGCACGCGTCTCCGCGTCCGACAGCCAGCCGAGATTCTTCTTCAGCTTGCGCAGATTGAAGAACAGCTTGCGCTGCGCCTTGGTCGTGGCGACCTTCACCAGGCGCCAGTTGCGCAGCACGTATTCGTGGATTTCCGCGCGGATCCAGTGCACGGCGAACGAAACGAGACGCACGCCGACATCCGGATCGAAACGCTTCACGGCCTTCATCAGGCCCACGTTGCCTTCCTGGACCAGATCGCCCACCGGTAGACCGTAACCCGAGTAGCCGCGGGCGATGTGGACGACGAAGCGCAGATGCGCGAGCACGAGTGCGCGCGCGGCGTCGAGGTCGCCTTCTCCCTTCAGGCGCCTGGCCAGCTCACTCTCTTCCTCGCGGCTCAGAATCGGAATTCGGGACACGCGATCGACATAGGCGTCAAAACTGCCCAGCGGACCCGCAAGCAGGGAATCGGGATTCTTCAGTACCAGCGCCGTGCTATTCATGCTTTGCGAAACCTCCCGTCGGATGGCCCGGGGTTAATTTCCCGGGGCGAGGAATTTTAGCAATCCGCGCCTTAGAGTGCTAAGGCGTGACCGTGTTCCCCGGGAAGGCGAGTCGAGCCGCTAGTAGAATCAGTAGCTTAGATTACCGCTAGGCCCGTGGCTCGATCGCCCTGAGGTGGCGGGCAGCCGATATCCAGGAGCCCAACCAGCCCAACGCGGCACCGCCGCCAACGAGGATGGCAACGGTCGGCCAAGTGAGGCCTTGCAGGCTGAAGGAGCTGCCGTACAGGCGCGCCAAGCGGGCTACTGGAGCGCTTAGTAGGTACACCCCCGTGCTGACCAGCCCCCAAGCGAGCAATCCGCCGACGGCGCCATACCAGGCGCCGCTGTAGAGGAAGGGTCTGCGGACGAACGCGTCGGATCCGCCAACCAGCTTGGTCACCTCGATCTCGGTACGCCGGTTTTCGATGTCGAGGCGGATCGTGTTGCCCACGATGACCAACACACCCAAAGCGAGCAGCGCGCCAGCCAGCGTTACCACGCGACGGAGCACATCCAGCATGGAGTGAAAGCGCGTGACCCATTCGCGATCGACTTGCACCAGCTCCACCTCGGGCCAGTTCTGCAGGTATCGCTGCAGGTTGGCTATGTCGGCCGGCGCCGCGTGTTGCGCTGACGGGCGCACGACGAGCGAGTGGGGCAACGGATTCTCGGTGAGCGCGTCCAGCGCGGAACCGAACCCGGAGAACTCCCGGAATTCACGCAGCGCGGCGTCCGCGGGCACGAAGCGCACGTCCGCGACTCCCGGGCGCGCGCGCAGGTTTCCGGCGAGCTGTTCCGCCTTGGCGAGGCGCACCTCGCGTTTGAAATACACGGAGATGTCGAGCGCCTGGTGCCACTCACCCGTCGCGGCCCTGGCATTTCGGGCAAACAGCTCGAGGCTGGCCGGCAGCGCGATGGCGATTGCGATGACCGCGACCGTCATGAAGGTCGCGAGCGGCTGCCGTGTCATGCGGCCCAACGATGAGACGAACGTCTGCGCGTGGCGCTCGAGATAGATCCGCAGAAGCTCGAACAGGCCGCGTCGCGGAGCGGCCGCGCGCGCGTGTCCGCTCGCGATCCTCTCAGCCACGCGGCGTTGCTCCGGCCTGCATCGCGGAAGCGGTGGACACCGCTGCCGCACTCGATTCGCTATCCACCACGCGCCCTTGCCCGAGACAGATGCGCCGCGATCCGAAGTGCTCGATGACATGAACGTCGTGGGTTGCCACGACGACGGTGACGCCGACGTCATTGAAGCGCTTGAACAGCTTCATGACTTCCAGCGCCAGCGCGGGATCCAGGTTGCCCGTTGGCTCGTCCGCGATGAGGAGGGGCGGCTTGCTCACGACCGCGCGTGCGATGCCGACGCGCTGCTGCTCTCCAGTCGACAGCTCCAGCGGCGCGCTCGTCTCCTTTCCGAGCAGGCCTACCTGGTCCAGCGCCGCCCGCACCCGCTTGTCGATCTCGCGACGGCGAGTGCCCGCGATGACCAGGGGCAGGGCGACGTTGTCGTACACCGGCCGGTCGTGCAACAGCTTGTGATCCTGGAACACGACGCCGATCTGGCGCCGGTACGCGGGAATGCGTCGCGGCCGGATGCCCGACGTGTTCTGCTGGTTCACCAGCACCCGGCCGCGAGAGGGTCGATCGATCAGCGCGATGAGCCGCAGGACGGTGCTCTTGCCTGCACCGGAATGTCCCGTGAGGAAAACCATCTCGCCGCCGGCAACCTCGAGCGAGACGTCGCTGAGAGCCTCGCGCCCGTTGGGATACCGCTTGAAAACCCGATCGAAAACGATCATTGCCGTGGCAATCGGGGCGCGCTCGCGCCGTTTGCCGGTGCGGCTTCGTCGTGGGGCTCGAGCAGGGCATCGACGAACTGTCCGGCGTCGAACACGCCGAAATCCTCGGCTTGCTCACCCACGCCGACAAAGCGGATCGGAATTCCGAAACGCTGAGCCATCGCCAGTGCCACGCCGCCCTTGGCCGTGCCGTCGAGCTTGGTGAGCACGATTCCCGTGACGCCGAGCGCTTCATTGAACTGCGCCGTCTGCGTCAACGCGTTCTGCCCTAACCCCGCGTCGAGCACGAGGAGCACTTCGTGCGGCGCATCGGCATCGAGCCTCTGGATCACGCGCTTGACCTTCTTCAGCTCGTCCATCAGGTGCGATTGCGTGTGCAGCCGGCCCGCCGTGTCGGCAATCAGTACGTCGACGCCCCGGGCGCGCGCGGACTGCAGCGCATCGTAGACGACTGCGGCCGGGTCTGCTCCTGCGTGCTGCGCGACGACTGGCACATCATTGCGCTGACCCCAGATCTGGAGCTGTTCGATCGCTGCCGCACGGAATGTGTCGCCGGCGGCGAGCATCACCTCGAGCCCGCGTTCCTGCAGATGGCGGGCGAGCTTGCCGATCGTCGTGGTCTTGCCCGAACCGTTTACGCCGACGACCAGGATCACGAAAGGCCGCCGCGCATCGACCTGCAGCGGCTTCGCGGTCGGCGCGAGGATCGTGAGCATGGAGCGATGCAGGGCGGTCAGCAGACCATCGAGATCCTTGAGTTCCTTGCGCGCGACCTTGCCGCGCAGCTCCTCCAGGATCGCTTCGGTCGCCTCGACACCGACGTCGCCCGTGATCAGGCGCGTCTCCAGCTCATCGAGCACCTCGGCGTCGATTTCGCGGCCGGGAACGAGGTTCGCGAGATCATAGGTGAGCCACGAATCGCCCAGGCCCTGGTTGATTTTCGCGCGCAGGCGAGCGATGAAGCCGCGTTTTTCAGCCGGGGTCGCCTTTGTATCTGCTGCCGCCAATGCACGCCTCCTGCGCTTGCGAGGCGCCGCATTCTAACTGCAAATGCCGCGAAGGCGGCCCCGCCCCGTTGCGGTCGCCCCGGGACAGAAAAAGGAAAGTACGCAAAAGAAAAGGGCGGCCGTGTGGCCGCCCTTGTCGTCTTTGCGCGGTCGCGCTCTGCCCGATATTACGGCTGCACGACTGCCGGGTTGGCAACAGGGATCACGGTGCCGCCCGAAACGGCAAACGTCACAGTTTGGGTCTGCATCTCGACCGTGGCGGGCCCGCTGGCCGCCGGATTCAGGATCGAGCTGTGGTCGCCGACGACGAAGTTGACGAAGCCGCGTGATACCGCGTTCGCTCCCGGCGTGCTGACCTTGGTTAGACCCATTACGCCGATCAGCCGCGCGGTCGCCGAGTTCGGCACGACCTGGTCGGGCTGCGGAGCCGGCAGCGGCGCCGGGGGCGTAGCGCCAACGACCTGGATCAGGTGAATCGGCGAATTGACCGCGGCCGCGGCTCCGTGATTCCACGGATCGCCCGAGTCGATGGCCGTCTGCGCATCGCGGAAGAACTGGTTGTACAGCGTCGTGCCCGGCGTAAGGCCCTGGGCAGCCAGGCCGGCGTTGATGCGCGGCGCAAACGACGGTGAGTCCTGCAGCAGCTGCGCGATCTGTGCGCCCGGCATCGCGAGCGTGGCTGAGTCGATGCCCGGGTTGAACGCGAGGAACGACGTGCCGACGATGCCGCCGAGCGAATGGCCGACAAAGTGCATGCGCGTGGCATCGATGTCTGGCTGCCCGTCGCCTGTGAGATCGAGGTTCGGAACCGCGCGGGCCAGCGTTATCTGGTCCGCGATGGACTGGCGCAGGTTGTCGCGGCTGGTGAGCAGGCTCGTCAGGTTGATGAAGTGTGTGCCCGATGGATCCACGACGGCATCAGCCGGCGGATTGCCGGTCGTATTGTTGACCAGGTTCAAATTGAAGTGGCGCTCGTTCGTCGCCTGGTAAAGCGGACTGGTCGGTGCCACTCCGTGAAGCGGTTGGTCGATTGCTACGACTACGAAGCCACCCGGCGCGTTGGTGAACGCATCCGCAATCGCAAGCATGTTGCTGCGATCGCCGGTAATGCCGTGCAGGAAGATTACGACCGGCCAGCCATTCACCGGCCGCACGCCTGCCGACGAGGAAGTCGCGTTCGGCTTTGCAACCAGCAGCGGGATCGTCAGCGCTTCCGTGACCGCGGGCACTGGATTGAAGCGAGTCAGGTTACGGCTCGCCGAATCGATGCCCGGCGCGGGCGAGGCCCCCGCCGCCTGCCACGATGCAGTCAGCGGAGCAGTGCGGCTGAGATAGTACGGGACCTGCACCGTGCCGACCCACACGTCGGCGGTGCCGGGCAGCGCCGGGTTGACTTGCGCGGTCGTGAGTCCGGAGAACTGCGCGCCGATCGGGCGCGGTGGCGATGCCTGGACCGTCTGGGCCACGACACCCAGCGTGTCGCGCGTGTTCTGCGTCGAGAAGCCGAAGGTCAGCACGACATTGGCGGGACTGACGCCGACTGCCGCGCCCACGCGCAGATGCGCAAACGTCAAGCGACAGATGGCATTCAGCGTCGCATTCGTCACCGTGGGGCACGTAGGCGTCGCGGCGCCCGCAGTGATCTCCGCGATCGCGGCGTCGCGCACCAGCGCGTAGTCGGCGTCCGCCCGCGCGGGTGCCGCCGGAGTGCCGCCGGTGATCCCGTTCGTGAGGATCACGAGGTAGCCGATGTTCGTCGAGCCCGTGGACGGCTGGAGAGGACGCGTCGGGCGGATCAGCAGCGTGGCGTTGTTCGATCCCGCTTCCGCCGCGATGGATGCGGTGAAATCAGTGCCGAACGTCAGGGGCACGGGCAACGCACCGCCCGGAGCCGGAGGTATGAGCGGCGCCTTGGTCGCGTTGTCGAGACTCAGCCGGATCACGCGGATGTTCGCCGCCGTGAGGGTCGAGGCGGTGATCGGAGCGCTGAAGCGAGCCGTGATCGATGCCGTGGTGGAGAATCCGTCCTGCGCGTTGACCGCGGCAACGCCGGGCGCGAATGCGTTTGCGGGGATGTTCAGCGTGCCGTCGGTACTGCCACTGAAATAAAGGTCCGTCGGGTAGGGCAGAACACCGACGAGGGGCTGGAAGCGCGCCTTGAAACCCGTGACCGTGTTGGGTGTGGTCGGGGCACCGTTGCCACTCGTTGGATCGGTGGCTCCGACATCGGAATCGTCGCCGTCGCCAAAGCAGCCGCCGAGCAGCAATCCCGTCGCGGTCAGGATTGCAGCGCACACGATCCTCATGATTCGCTCCAGCAATTATTGGGCCGTGAAGGATGCGCCAGTGACGAGTCTGGGCTCGCGGGCGCCTTGTTGTAGTGGCGTCAAGCCTACGCTGCCCGGCTTTTGGATAGCAAGTCGGGCGTTTGCAGCCTAAAGTCCGGATATGACACAGAAATCCGCGCGGCGGACCGCAGTTGCAGGCGGTGCCCGCCGGCCCGCGTCCGGAGGGCGTATTGCCAAAGGTGCGCCGAAAGGGCGTATTGCCAAAGGTGCGTCCACGGGGCGCAACGAAGTCCGGATCATCGGCGGGGAATGGCGAGGACGCCGGATTGCCTTTGCGCCCGTCCCGGCGTTGCGTCCCACTCCCGACCGGGTGCGAGAAACGCTCTTCAACTGGCTGCAACCGGTCGTGTACGGGAGCCGCTGCCTCGACCTGTTCTCCGGCTCCGGTGCGCTCGGCCTGGAGGCCCTGTCGCGTGGCGCCCGCGAGGTTGTTTTCGTCGAGAAGGAACGGGGGGTCGTCGCCTCGTTGCAGGCGGCCTTGACGACGCTGGGTAGCGAGCGCGGCCACGTGAAACAGGCGGATGCCCGCCAGTTCCTTGCGGGTCCCGCGCAGCCCTTCGACATCGTCTTTCTCGATCCTCCCTTCGCGAGCCGCTGGTTGCCCGAAGTGTGCCAGGCATTGGAACAACGGGGCTGGCTCGCGTCGCCCGCCGTTATCTACCTGGAAATGCCGGCTGCCGAGCCCGTGTCACCGCTACCGCCCGGCTGGAGCCTCGTCCGCAGCAAGCGCGCCGGGGAGGTCGGGTATCATCTTGTGCGCCGCGACGAAGTGCTCCACCCAGAGTTTTCTTCCCAGGAAGGCACATGACACGCAACGCGCTGTACCCGGGAACGTTCGACCCGATCACCAACGGTCACCAGGACCTGGTGCGCCGGGCGGCGAGCATTTTCGACCGCGTGGTGGTGGCGATCGCCGGCAACACCAACAAGACGCCCCTGTTCTCGCTCGAAGAGCGCGTCGACATGGCCCGGCGCGTCCTCGCCGACGTGCCGAACGTGACGGTCACGGGCTACACCGGCCTCACGGTCGATTTCGCGCGCCAGCACAACCTGCACGTGATCGTGCGGGGCCTGCGCGCGGTCTCGGACTTCGAGTTCGAGTTCCAGCTCGCCAACATGAGCCGCCACCTGGCCCGCGACGTCGAGACCGTGTTCCTGACGCCGCAGGAGCAGTTCACCTTCATTTCGTCCACGCTGGTGCGCGAGATCGCGCTGCTGGGCGGGGACGTATCGGAGTTCGTGCATCCGCTGGTGCGGGCCGAGCTCGCAAGGATGCGTAAATAGATCCCACTGGAGAGGTCCGCTTGAAACTCACCGGCCGGAAGGGACCGCTGCGGTCTCGCGTATGCCTGTTCACCTTCGTCGCGCTACTGACCGCGACCTGGCACGCGGCGCACGTCGTTGTTGCCGCCACGCCAGCGGCGGACGCTGCCACCAGCGCACAGCCGGCAGCACAAGCCACTACGCGCCCCGGACCGGGCAAAAACGCCGTGTCCAGCGCATATCCGCTCGCCACGGAAGCGGGCCTCGAGATCCTCGACAAAGGCGGCAACGCGTTCGACGCGGCTGTCGCAGTGAGTGCGGCACTGAACGTCGTGGAGCCGCGCGGTTCCGGATTGGGGGGCGGCGGTTTCTATCTTCTGCATCGTGCCAGCGACGGCATGCAGATCATGATCGACGCGCGCGAAGTGGCTCCGGCAGCGGCCAGGCCCGAAATGTTCCTGGACGGCACCGGCGCACCGGTGCCGGGCGGCTCCACGGAAACAGCGCTGGCGGCCGGAATTCCGGGAGAACTGGCCGGCTACGCCCACCTGGCGGAGAAATACGGTCGCTTGCCCCTCTCGCAGAGCATGCAACCGGCGATTCGGCTCGCGCGCGACGGCTTCCCGGTGTACCCGCGTCTCGTCGATGACATTCGTCGCAAGCAGAAGCAGCTCTCGAAGACGCCGGATGGTCAGCGCATCTTCCTGCGCCATGGCGAGCCGCCGCAGGTCGGCGAGATTTTCAAGCAGGCGGATCTCGCGAAATCTCTCGAGGCGATCGCCACGAAGGGGCCGGACGAGTACTACCGCGGCGCGCTCGCGCGCCGGATCGTCGCCGGCGTGCGGCAGCTGGGCGGCATCTGGAGCGCGGAAGATCTCGCCGGTTACAAGGTGATCGAGCGCCCGCCACTCGTGGGATCCTATCGTACGACTCGTGGCACCATTCGGATCGTGACGGCTCCGCCGCCATCGTCGGGCGGAGTCGCGATCCTGGATTCGCTCAACATCCTTTCCGGATTCGACCTCGCCCGGCTGCAGCCCGTCGATCGCAAGCACCTCATCGTCGAGGCGCTGCGTCGCGTGCATCGCGACCGCGCCGAATACTTCGGCGATCCCGATTTCGTCAGCATCCCGCTCGATCGTTTCCTGAGCCCCGACTATGCGGCGGGCCAGCGCGCGTCGATTCGCATCGACCGCGCCACGCCGAGCGCGACCCTGCCCGGCTACATCGGCGATGGGCACGAGGGAACGAGCACGACGCACTTCAACGTGCTCGACCGCGATGGCAATCGCGTCGCGGGCACCATCACGTTGAATGCCTGGTTCGGCAGTGGGCTCGTCGTTCCCGGTACTGGCATCCTGCTCAACAACGAAATGGATGATTTCGCCATCAAGCCGGGCGTGCCGAACATTTACGGACTGGTCGGTGCCGAGGCGAACGCGGTCGCGCCGCGCAAGCGGCCATTGTCGAGCATGGCGCCGACGTTCCTCGAGTCCGAGCGCGGCATCGCGATGATGGGCTCGCCCGGCGGCAGCGTGATTCCGACGCTGGTACTGCTGGGTACGCTCAACTGGATCAATGGCGCGGATGCAGCGCAGATAGTGAGCGCGCGCCGCATCCATCACCAGTACATGCCGGACCTGATCTGGGTGGAAACTGAGGCGCTGACGGACGCAGAACGCGAAACGCTCGCCAGTCGCGGCCACCAGTTCCGGCCGTGGCCGGCCACCATCGGCAACATGCACGCGATTACGTGGGACTACGAGGGCAACAAGGTCGTGGCCGGATCCGACCCGCGAGGCGCGGGCAAGGGCATCGTTCGCTAGCGCCCTCACGCGTGCGCTAGCGCAGTCGAGCGGGGTACAAAAGGAAGGCCGCTATTTGAGGACCGGTCGAGTCACTTCGACGACCCGGTCGTTCTCGACCACGATGCTACCGGCCAGGTAACCCGAGGCGCCGAGCTGCATCGCGTAAAGCAGCGTCTTCTTGCCGTCGTCGCTCTCGCGCAGGGATGCCGGTGCACCGAGGACTGCGATCGCGTCCTGTGCAGGCATCCCGGGACGCACGCGCTCCCAGTTACGCGATTGAAGCCATTCCTCGCCGGGCGGCTTGAGCGGCGGGCTGCGCAAAGCGGGGTTGCCGCTGGCGTTGAGACGGGCCTGCGCGAGGGCGCGTTCGAGCTCATCGATCCGGCGGGACTGGCCCCGGACCGTCCGCTGCAGGTCCTGAACTTCCAGCATGATCTGGTTGACGCGGACGTCGTCCGCGCCGGCGGGTGCGCCCAAGGCCACTGCGAGCAGCGCGAACAGGGCTGGGCCGAAATGGGTTGGTCTGTATCGAGTCGTCATACGAACCCCCCTTGCGGGCCCGGCCTGCTGCGCTGCTTCGACTGGCCGCCGCGGCTGCCCGTTCCGGCTGGCAGCTGCTCCTTGCCGCAAGGGCCTCTTTCGGCTATCTTTGCGCGCTCTTTTACGCACCGCTCCGGCGCTAACTCTTTGCTTCCGGGCGCTTTTTTGAGGCTCACGACCATGTCCCGCATCTGTGACGTCACCGGCAAGCGCCCCATCGTCGGCAACACCGTGTCGCACGCGAACAATCGCAAGCGCCGTCGCTTCCTGCCGAACCTGCACACGCAGCGTTTCTGGGTCGAGAGCGAGCAGCGCTTCGTGACGCTGCGCGTCTCCACCCGGGGACTGCGCACCATCGAGAAGCGGGGCGTCGACGCTGTCGTGGCGGAACTGCGCGCCCGGGGTCACAAGTTCTGACCGTCACAAGTTCTGAGCACGGCCCAGATCCGGGAATCAGGCTTTCGAGGAAACAGATCATGCGCGAGAAGATCAAGCTCGTCTCATCGGCCGGCACCGGCCATTTCTACACCACGATGAAGAACAAGCGGCTTCATCCGGACAAGCTCGAGACGCTGAAATTCGATCCGGTCGTGCGCAAGCACGTCAAGTACAAGGAATCGAAGATCAAGTGACGCCACCCACGAAACGCCACCCTGAAAAGTTTTGCGAAGACGCAAATACTTTTCAGGGGCCCGGCAAGACCGGGCGGAAGAAGAAGAGAAGACAAGAAACGAAAAAGGCCGCGGAGACGCGGCCTTTTTATTTGCTCCGGCTTTCTCCCGGCTTTCGGCTTTTCCGGGCCGGGCCCCGCAAAAGTATTCGCGGCTTTGCGCGAAACTTTTGCGGGTGACCATTCATGCCGGCTGCAGCGCGTAGCCGCGCAGGCTTCGTGCGAAGTCCTGCAGCACCTTGATGCCGCTCTGCTCGGCCTGCACGCACCATTCCTTCAGGTGAGCGAGCAAACGCTCGTTGCTCGCATGCGCACCGTTCCAGAGCTGCGCCAGGCGCTCGCGAAACTCGTGCACGGTCTTCAGCGCGACGTGCCGCTCGAGCACTTCCTTCAGTCGCGCGTTCGCCTTCGAGTCAAGCAGTCGCGGATGCCGCACGAGCAGGCGCCGCACGCCGATACTCAGGTTCTCACCAGCGCTGCGGGCCCTTTCCGCCGCCAGCACCGGTAACGTCACTTTGCGGCTGTATTCGCGCAGCACGTGCATGCGATTCACGATGACCGCGCGGAGGTTGTCGATATCGATATAGGGCCGCAGTTCGACCTTGACCGGCTCCGGCGCAATGCGTGTCACCTTCGCCAGCCGCAAGAACTGGAACACGCGGATGTACAGCCAGCCGATGTCGAACTCCCAGCGGCGCGCGGAGAATTTCGCCGACGACGGAAACGCGTGATGGTTGTTGTGCAGCTCTTCGCCGCCGAGCAGCAAGCCCCACGGCACGATGTTGCGCGCGGCGTCTTCGCACTCGAAATTGCGATAGCCGCTGTGATGACCCACGCCGTTGACGATGCCGGCGGCCAGGAACGGCATGGCCATCATCTGCACAGCGAACATGATGATGCCCGGCACGCCGAACAACACGAGATCGACGACCGCCATCAGGATGATGCCGTAGTTGCGATGGCGCGAATAAATGTTGCGCTCGAGCCAGTCGTCGGGCGTGCCGCGACCATACTTCACAAGGGTCTCGCCATTGCGCGACTCGGGCGCGTACAGCTCGTATCCCTCGAACAGGACCTTCTTCAGGCCGAACACCACCGGGCTGTGCGGATCACCGGGAGCGTCAGAGAAGGCATGGTGCTTGCGGTGCACGGCCACCCACTCGCGCGTGAGCATGCCGGAGCTCACCCAGATCCAGAAACGGAAGAAGTGTCGCAGGGCCGGATGCAACTCGAGACTGCGATGCGCGGCATCCCGGTGCAGGTAAACCGTGACCCCCATGATGGTCACCTGGACCATCAGGAATGCGACCAGGAAGTAGCCCCAGAAGCTGAGGTCGAGGACGCCGTAGAGAAAACTCAAGTCCATCAAGGGCTCCAAGGGGGGATTAACGCAAAGGGCACCGACTATACCCAATGGGCGCCGCTCCGCCAAATAAGCTGCATCACGTAAACTGCGTAGGACAAATGCCTGAATTGCCGGAAGTCGAAACTACTCTGCGGGGCATTGCACCGCACCTGCGGGGCCGCCGTATTGCGGCCGTGCACATACGTCAGCCCCGCTTGCGTTGGCCTGTTCCAGCGTCGCTGGCGACCTCTGCTGCGGGCCAGCGGATTACTGGAGCCCGGCGGAGGGCTAAGTACCTCGTCATCGACCTGGAGCGCGGGAGCCTGATCCTGCACCTCGGGATGTCGGGTAGCCTGCGCGTCCTGAGCAGCGATACGCCGGTAAAGCCGCACGATCATGTCGACATCGTCCTCGACTCGGGGCTTGCGCTGCGTTTCAACGACCCCCGTCGCTTCGGCAGCCTGCTCTGGACTGTTGACGATCCTTTCACGCATCCGCTGCTTGCGAGACTCGCTCCCGAGCCGCTCGAGCCAGCGTTCGACGCGAAGTACCTCATCGACGCGGCCCGGGGCCGCAAGGTCGCGATCAAGCAGTTGCTCATGAACAGCCAGGTCGTGGTGGGTGTCGGCAATATCTACGCGAGCGAGGCGTTGTTCCGGGCACGCGTTCGTCCTACGCGCGCCGCGCGCAGGTTGACGGCCAGGGAATTGACGAAGCTCGTGCGTGCCGTGAAGGCGGTGCTCACGCTCGCCATCAAGACAGGCGGCACGACCCTGCGCGATTACGTCGGCGCGGACGGAAATCCGGGTTACTTCCGCCAGAAACTCTACGTCTACGAGCGCAAGGGCAGACCGTGTCGCGTCTGCCAGACCCCGATTCGCCAGGTCGTGCAGGGCCAGCGCTCGACGTACTACTGCCCGAGATGCCAGCAATAACACAGACCCGACACCTAGATCAGCCCGCGCTCGGCGAGACTCGTGCAACTGCCGTCGCCGACGATCACGTGATCGAGAAGCCGCACGTCCACCAGCGCGAGCGCGTCCTTGAGTCGATGAGTGATCAGCTCGTCCGCCTGGCTCGGCTCCGCAACCCCGGAGGGATGGTTGTGCGCGACGATCACCGCGGCGGCGTTGCGCGCGAGTACCTGGCGCACGACTTCGCGCGGATGCACGCTGGCCCCGTCGATTGTTCCGCGAAACAACTCCTCGAAGGCGAGTAACCGGTGACGATTGTCGAGGTGCAGGCAGCAGAACACTTCGTATGGGCGATCGCGCAGCCGTGACACGAGGAAGTCGCGAGTCGCGCGCGGGCTGGTCAGCCCCGGGCCGGCCTCGAGAATCTCCTGGTAGTGGCGACGCGCGAGCTCGAGTGCGGCTTGCAACTCGACGTAGCGTGCGACTCCTAATCCCGCTTGCCGGCAGAAACTCCTGGCGTCGGCCGTCAGGAGCGCCCGCTACGATCGAAACTGTGCGAGCACGCCGCGCGCAAGATCCACCGCGGTGTGACCCGGCCGGCGTGCGCGCAGCACGAGTGCGAGCAGCTCCGCTTCGGACAGGGCGGCCGGACCTCGCTCGAGCAGTTTTTCCTGCGGCCGCTCGCGGGCCGGCCAGTCGCGTAATGCCATGTTCACTTCCCTGTGAATGACGATTCCCTGTGAATGGCGAGACTAAGCCGCGCCGGTTCACGGCGTCAGTCTCGATTGCAGGCAAATGCAGTCAAAGTGGCGGCCAGGCGCGAGCGCACTGCGCGTCCGCGCGAGGTCAGGAGGCCGCGGCCCAAGGGCCGCCGTAGCATCGCTGATGGCTGCGCGGAATAAGCCTCTAACCACATGGTCTATGAGGACCTATTTAAAGGTGACAGTGGGTGCAGACGATTGGGACGTTGGAATGAGCGATAATGGCCCGCAATGACTGATACCCCTCGCAAGCGCATCCTCCTGGGCGTTACGGGAGGCATCGCCGCCTACAAGAGCCCTGACCTTGTGCGCCGCCTCGGCGAGCGCGGCGCCGACGTGCAGGTCGTGATGACAGCTGCTGCTCAGCAGTTCGTCACTCCGCTGACCTTCCAGGCGGTTTCAGGCCGCGCGGTGCGCACTGACCTGTGGGATACCGAGGCCGAAGCGGCCATGGGCCACATCGAGCTGGCGCGCTGGGCCAATCTCGTGCTGATCGCGCCCGCGACCGCCGATTTCCTCGCGCGACTTGCCCACGGACAGGCAGACGATCTGCTGACGACGCTGTGCCTCGCCACCGATGCTCCGATCGCAGTCGCGCCCGCGATGAATCGCCTGATGTGGGCCAATGCGGCGACGCAGGCGAACATTCGCGTGCTCCGCTCGCGCGGCATCGCGGTGCTCGAACCCGGCGAGGGCGACCAGGCCTGCGGTGAGGTCGGCCCGGGGCGCATGCCCGAGCCCGTCGCGATCGCCGACTGGGTCGATGAATTACTGGCCAGCTCGCAGTTGCTGAGCGGCGTGCGCGTGCTGATCACCGCCGGCCCGACACGCGAAGCGATCGATCCCGTGCGTTTCATCAGCAACCGAAGCTCCGGGAAGATGGGGTTTGCCGTTGCACAGGCCGCGCGTGCCGCGGGCGCACAGGTGACGGTCGTCGCTGGGCCCGTCGCGCTCGACACGCCCGCCGGTGTGCGGCGCATCGACGTCGAGAGCGCGCAGGAAATGTTCGATGCCGTGCACGCGGAAGTGGATCGAGCGGATGTTTTCATCGGCGCCGCGGCGGTGGCCGACTATCGGCCGATGCAGGCGGCACGCCAGAAGATCAAGAAGACCGGTGAAGCGATGCACCTCGACCTGGTGCGCGCGCCCGACATTCTCGCCTCCGTGGCGACCCGGTCGCGTCGCCCGTTCGTCGTGGGTTTCGCGGCCGAGACGGAGAACGTCGAAGCGCACGCGCGCGAGAAACTCGTGAAAAAGAAACTCGACCTGATCGCCGCGAACGTCGTGGGCGAAGGCCTGGCGTTCGACTGCGAGGACAATGCGCTGCTCGTACTGTGGGGAGATGAGTCCCGCACGCTGGAGCGAGCGTCGAAAGGAGAAATCGCGCGCCAGCTCGTCGCCCTCATCGCCGAGCGCTATGCAGTGCGCGACCAGCACACGCCGCGGCAGCGCGCGCATGTCTGACACGCAGCGGGGGCGCCCGCCGCGGCCCGGAAAGCAGAAGATAAAGCTGAAGATCCTGGACGCCCGAATCGGGAAAGAATTTCCGCTGCCGCACCCTGCAACGCCCGGTTCGGCCGCCGTTGACCTGCGTGCCTGCCTCGACGAACCGTTGAAGCTCGACCCCGGGCGCACCGAGCTGATTCCTACGGGGATCGCGATTCACGTCGAGGACCCGGGGCTCGCGGCGGTGCTGTTGCCACGTTCCGGTCTGGGTCACAAGCACGGCATCGTGCTCGGCAACCTGGTCGGCTTGATCGATTCGGATTACCAGGGCCAGGTGTTCGTCTCGTGCTGGAACCGCGGGCAGGAGCCTTTCACGATCCAGCCGGGCGAGCGCATCGCCCAACTGGTGGTCGTGCCCGTCGTGCAGGCGGAATTCGAAGTCGTCGCTGATTTCGAGGAAAGCCGCCGCGGCGCGGGCGGATTCGGCCACTCGGGTCGGGACTAGTCCCGTTCCTGTTCTTACCGGGGCCCCGCGAAAGTATTCGAGTCTTCGAGAAACTTTCGTGGGTAAGTTTCAGCGTCTTCCGGATCTCAGCTCGCGGAACCGCGAGATGTCGGCGGCAAAACGATCCCGCACGTCGCTCTGTTCCTTGCGCTTGCCGGCGAGGTTGCGCTGGTGCACGCGGATTTCGTTGATCGTGCGCACTAGGTCTTCCGCGAGGTGGTCCGGCATCGGCTTGGCACCCGCGTTCGAACTGTACGGCTTGAAGAACTGCGCTTGCGTCTGCAGCGTGTCGAGGCGCGTGTTGAGCGTGTCCAGGTACTGGCTCGTCACCTGCACCTGGCCTTCGATCAGGTCGAGGCGCTGGTCGCGCAATTGCTCGATCTGCTGCTCGGAGATATAGGTCGTGAGCAGCACCTGGTCGCGCTGCCTGGCGCTCGCCACGGCACGCACGCGCTGTTCTTCCGCGACTGTCTGCGCTTCCGTCTTCTCGGCTTCCATGCGTCCAACTTCCACGCCCTGGTCATTGAGGACGCGGCGATCCTGCTTGGAGTATTGCGCGGGAATGCTGTCGCCGAAGTGCACGACGCCTTTCTCGTCGGTCCACTTGTAGACGGGTTTTTCCTTGCCGCCCTTGTCGGCCGCGAAAGCGGCCAACGAAAACAGGGCGAGCGAGGCGACGATCGCGCTCGACAGCAGAGATGCGTGCTGCTGGTGTTTCACGAGTGACATTGGTGCCCGGAGAACTGGCCGCTATTCTGCCTCAACCGGGCCGCATTACAGAACATAAATAGAGCGGGAACGGAGAAGCGCGTCACACTCCGTATTGCGCGCGATAGCGTCGCAGCGCTTCCAGCGCCGCGGGGTTCCCGGGCTCGTCGCTGGGAACAGACACCTGCTGCACCGCCGCCAGCGACTCAATCAGATCAGCCAGTGTGACAATGCTGATACACGGCACCCCGAACTGCTGCTGCACTTCCTGCACCGCTGACTGCATTCCCTGCCCGCGTTCCTGTCGATCGAGGGCCAGGACCACGCCCGCGAGCGTTGCTCCGGCGGCGCGGAGGATGCCCACGGATTCCCGAATGGCGGTGCCGGCGGTGATGACATCGTCGACGATCAGCACGCGTCCCTTGAGGGCACTGCCGATGATCATGCCTCCTTCGCCATGATCTTTCGCTTCCTTGCGGTTGAACGCGAATGGCAGGTCGCGCCCGTGATGTTCCGCGAGAGCCGCCGCCGTCACGGCAACGAGAGGGATCCCCTTGTAGGCAGGACCGAACAGCATCTCGAACGAGAGATTCGATCGCGCGATCGTCGCGGCGTAACTGCGGCCGAGCTGCGACACCGCGCGGCCCGTGTTGAACAGGCCCGCGTTGAAGAAATAGGGACTGACGCGTCCCGACTTCAGGGTGAACTCGCCGAAACGCAGCACGCCCAGCTCGCGGGCGAGGGCAATGAACTGGCGTTGGTAGTCCTGCATGGGACGCAAACCTGCATTGGGGAGCAAACCTGCATTCGGGAGCAAATGATAACAGCGATGCTGCCGATTCCCGGCCGCGCCGGGGACGGGTGCCCGTTTTGTTTTGGGCCGTGCCCCCGTATCCTTCCGCGGTGCGCATCGTCACGCTCAACGTCAACGGAATCCGCTCCGCGGCCAGCAAGGGCCTTTACGAATGGCTCCGCGGGCAGCGCGCTGACGTGATCTGCCTGCAGGAAATCAAGGCACAGGAAGTACAGCTCTGCACGCCGGAGTACCGGCCGCGCGGCTATCACTGTGCCTACTACGACCCGATTCGCAAGGGATACTCGGGCACTGCGATCTACATGAAGCGGGAGCCCGACCGCGTTATCAAGGGCTTCGGCGTCGAGGAGTTCGATTGCGAAGGCCGCTATCTCGAGGCGCAGTTTGGAAGCTTAAGCGTCGTGTCGGTCTATCTCCCGTCCGGCTCCGCGGGCCCCGAGCGCCAGGAGTCGAAGTTTCGTTTCCTCTCGGCCTTCATGCCCTACCTGGCGACGCTGCGCCGCAAGCGCCGGCAATACATTCTCTGTGGCGACTGGAACATCGCGCACAAGGAAATCGACCTGCGTAACTGGCGCTCGAATCGCAAGAACTCCGGTTTCCTGCCGCAAGAGCGCGCCTGGATGGATGAGCTGTTCGGTTCCGCGCGCTACGTCGATGCGTTCCGGCAGGTGAACCAGGAGCCCGACCAGTACACGTGGTGGTCGAACCGCGGGCGAGCGTGGGAGAAGAACGTCGGCTGGCGCATCGACTACCAGGTCGTCAGTGCCTCACTCGCGCCGGCCGTGCGCATCGCGAGCATCTACAAGAAGAAGCGTTTCTCGGATCACGCGCCGCTCATCATGGATTACGAGCTGTGAGCTCTCCCGAGAGCGCTGCTGCGCCCAAGGGTAAGGCGAGTGGATGGCTGCAAGCCGTCTTGGTCTATCGGCAGCCGCGTATGCTGTCGATGCTTCTGCTCGGCTTTTCCGCGGGCCTGCCTTTCTACCTGGTGTATTCGACACTATCGGCGTGGCTCCGCCAGGAAGGCATCGAACGCTCGACGATTGGCATGCTCGCGTGGGTGGGCATTGTCTTTGCGCTGAAGTTCATCTGGGCGCCCGTTGTCGATCGACTCCCGGTGCCGTTCCTGACGCGCGTGCTCGGCAGGCGGCGGAGCTGGATGCTGGTGGCGCAGATTGGCATTGCGGTCGCCATCTTCAACCTGTCGCTGATGCAGCCCGCGGCGGGCGTACTGCCTGTGGCACTTTGGGCCCTGTTCCTTGCGTTCTGTGCGGCGACACAGGACATCTCGATCGATGCGTGGCGGATCGAGTCGGCACCGGTCGCCGAACAGGGCGCAATGGCAGCGGCCTACCAGCTCGGCTACCGCGTCGCACTGATCACGGGAAGCGCCGGTGCGCTGTCGATCGCGGCCGATTTCGGATGGCAGGTCAGCTACGCCACGATGGCGGCACTCGTTGGAATCGGCGTCCTGACAACACTGGCGTCGCGGGAACCGCAGGCCACGATGAACAGGCTCGACCTCGCGCGCGAGGAACGAGTCATTGCGTGGCTCGACGACAGGACACACTGGCCCACGAGCCTGCGCAACATCGGCGCGTGGTTCATCGGCGCCGTGATCTGTCCGTTCATCGATTTCTTCGGCCGCTACGGCCTGGCGCTGGGACTCACGATCCTCGCCTTCATGTCGACGTATCGCCTGACGGACTTCACGATGGGTGGGATGACGAACCCGTTCTACATCGACCAGGGATACACGCTGGGCCAGATCGCACTGGTGGTGAAAGTGATCGGTCTCTCGATGTCGCTGATCGGTGTGGTGCTGGCCGGCATCATCATTGTGAAGATCGGCATCCTGCGTTCGCTGGTGCTCGGCAGCGTGATGGTCATGATCTCCAACCTGGGTTTCTCCGGCCTTGCGGCTTACGGCGAGCCGACACTGGTGGGACTGGGCATCGTGAACGGCTTCGACAATCTCGCGCTCGCGATGCATGGCACCGCGCTGATCACGTTCCTGTCGGGATTGACCAGCCCCAAGTACACGGCCACCCAGTACGCGCTCTTCTCCTCGCTCTACGCGCTGCTGGGGAAAATCCTGGAGGGATTGTCGGGTTTCGTCGTCGAGGCGATCGAGTATGCGGGCTTCTTCGTTTACACCGCCTCCCTGAGCATTCCCGCGCTGGTGCTGCTGTACTTCCTTACGCGACGCATGCCGTTGCGAACCGGCGTGCCCTCAGGCGCGCCCGCCAGGCAACCCGCGCCCGAACAGCGCTAACAAGAGCAGCGTTAACGGGATTGGTCGAAATAGTCCAGCGGTGACAGCCACTGCTGGCGATCGGCATTCGGCTCGGCCGACTCCTCGACGTCCTCCACGTCGACATCGACGGATCCGGTCCAGTCCTCGGGCGGCTCCGCGGCCTCGAGCAGCGAGTCTTCCCACAGTTCGTTCCAGGAATCGAAGTCCAGCTCTTCGACGGTGCCGTCGAAATGCTGCACGCCGATCGTTGCGTCTTCTTCGTCGACGGCGACGATTTCAAACAGCTCGCCCGTGTTCCTGCGAAACCAGTCGCCGACGTTCGCTGTGGGTGCCTGCATCGGATAATCCCCTTGTTCTCTGGGTGTGCGTTCCATGCTTAGCCGACCTGCTATGCTCGCGTGCCCATTGTTGAGCCACAGTCGCCAATAGACAAGAGCGCCGTTTACCGCAAAGCATCATGGCCGAGCTGCTGCTGAAGTTTTTCGTGGTCTTCTTCGTCGTGGTCGAGCCCATCAGCCTCATCCCGGTTTTTGCAGGACTTACAGAGGGGGCCAGCGCGGGCTACAAGCGCAAGATGGCGTGCAAGGCCGTGATCATCGCCGGACTCATTCTCATCGCCTTCGCGCTCGCCGGCGGCTGGCTGTTGAACGCGATGGGCATCAGCCTCGACGCATTTCGCATCTTTGGCGGCCTGATGCTGTTCCTGATCGCGCTGGACATGGTCTTCGTGCGCCAGTCGGGAGCGCGCACGACCACCGTGGGCGAGCAGGACGAGGTCAAGCGGCGCGAGGACATCTCGGTCTTTCCGCTCGCCTTCCCGCTGATCGCGGGACCGGGAGCCCTCGCGACCATCCTGCTGGTCACCGGGGACGTCCCGCGGGCTTCCGTGCTCTTCGCGGGCTACCTGGCCGTGGTGATCATCGTGCTCGTGATCGCATACGTCATGATGATCCTGACGCCACGCCTGATGAAAGTGCTCGGTCTCACGGGTGCCAACGTCGTGAGCCGGCTTTCGGGTGTGATCCTGGGCGCGCTTGCGGTGCAGTTTGTCATCGATGGGCTGCGCGGGAGCTTCCTCTCGTGAAACCTCTCGCTGTGCCGCTTGTAGTCCTGGCGCTCGTCAGCGGTGCCGCGCAGTCGGATGAGATCGACACTTACGTGCGCTCCACCCTGGAGTCGGAAAAGATTCCGGGCCTGGTGCTGGCGATCGCGCGGGGCGGCACACAGCACGTGCGCACGTATGGGCTCTCCGATCTCGAGCATCTCGTCGCGGTAAAGCCCGACACCCTGTTCCAGTCAGGGTCCACCGGCAAACAGTTCACGGCCGCTGCGGTGATGCTGCTCGTCCAGGATGGCCAGTTGCGCCTGGAAGATCCGCTCACGATTCACTTTCGCGAGGGGCCGCCCAGCTGGAGGCGCATTACGGTTCGCCACCTGCTCACGCACACGTCCGGACTGCCGGACTATGGGGAGGAAAACGGATTCATCGATCTGCGTCGCGACTACACGGAAGACCAGCTGGTGGCTGCCGCGACGAAGCTCACACTCGAATTCGAGCCCGGCACGCAGTGGGCGTACAGCAATACCGGCTACGTGCTGCTCGGCGTCCTCATCCATCGCGTGAGCGGCAAGTTCTATGGCGACGTGCTCAAAGAGCGCATATTCAAGCCGCTCGGGATGCCGCTGGCGCGCGTGATCAGCGAGTCGGACCTCATCCTGAATCGCGCGTCCGGCTACGTCCGCACCGAGTCCGGCGTTCGCAACCAGGACTGGGTGTCGCCATCGCTCAACACAACCGCCGACGGCGCGCTCTATATGACCGCACGCGAGTACCTGGTGTGGGTGGATGGATTGCGGAGACAGAAGGTGCTGCGCGCCCCAACCCTCGAGGCTATGTGGACGCCGGTGAAACTGGCAGACGGCGCGACCTATCCGTACGGGTTCGGCTGGTTCCTGTCCGAGCAACGCGGCTTTCGCGCAATCGAGCACGCCGGTGCGTGGCAGGGATTCAAGGCCGCGGTGAATTACTACCCGGAGGCCGATCTCATACTCGCGGTCATGTGCAACCTCGACGCGTGCGCGGCGAGTGCCATGGCCAGCGCCATCGCCGGACTGATCGATCCGAAACTGGCATGGCCGGATGCGCGCTCCGCGCCGGACGACCCGCTTCCGAGCCGCAGCACGATGCTGCATGAAGTGATGGATGCGTGGCTGAAGGAGCAGCCGCATCCTTCGATGACGCAACGATTGCGTGAAAAGCCGGATGTCAGTCCGCGTGCGCGCTTCATGCGCAAAGAAGTGGCGCCGTGGCTGCACGACGCCATCGCCGTGCGCTTCATTGGCGAAGATGACGTACGCGGGCGTTCCCTGGAAAGCAACGGACACAAGGTCGCGCGCATCGTGCACCTGGGCCTGCTGGGAACGAACAGCGCCAACGGCGTGCGCTTCTATCTCAACGAGCGCGACGAAGTCGTCAGGGTCATCCCGCAGGGCTGGTGAGCGCGCCCCGGCGTCACGCGCGACGGAACTCCAGGTCCCATACACCGTGGCCAAGCCGTCGACCCCGCTTCTCGAAACGAGTCGCCGGTCGGCTTTCCGGACGCTCGGCGAACGTGCCGCCCGGCGCAGCGTTGCACAGGAGCGTGGAAGTGCTCAGCACGTCCAACATCTGCCTCGCGTAGTGTTCCCAGTCGGTTGCCAGGCGCAGAACGCCGCCGGGCCGCAACCGGCGCGCCAGCAGATCGACGAACGGTGGCTGTACCAGCCGGCGCTTGTGATGGCGCTTCTTCGGCCACGGATCCGGGAAGAACAACAGGATCTCGTCGAAACTCGACGGCGGCAGCTGGTGCTCGAGCACCTCGACGGCGTCGTGCCGGGACACCCGGATGTTGGTGAGCCCTGCCTGGTTCGCATTGAGCAGCACGCGGCCGACACCGGGCTCGTGGACTTCGATCCCGAGAAAATCCCGTTCGGGTTGCTGCGCCGCCAGCGCGAGGAGCGTGTCGCCGTTGCCGAAGCCAATCTCGAGCACGCGCCCGGCGCGCCGGCCGAAGAGCGCGTCGAGGTCGAGCGCCGGCGGTGAAAATTCGACGCCGAACCGGGGCCAGAGATCCTGCAACGCCCGGGATTGCGCTGCCGTGATCCTGCCGCCGCGGCGGACGAAGCTGCGCACGCGGCGGTGCGCCTGTTCGGCGATGGGAGGTTTTTCAGGCATTCCCGCGCGCGTTGCGACCGCCAGAAAGTGCTGTCCAGATGCCGAGCCCGATGAACGCTCCGGCCGTAAAGAAGCGCCCGAGGCTGCGGCTGACGTTCGTAAGAAGAGGCGCGATGCGGCTTGCGCAAAGGGCGTAGGTCGAATCCGTTGCCGCAGCGATGCAAACGAACGCGGCGCCCAATACGACACTCTGCAGCGCACTGGAGCTGTCCGGATCCATGAACTGCGGCAGGAACGCGGAGAAGAAAATCGCGGTCTTCGGATTCAGCAGGGCTACGACGAAGCCGTCGCGGAAAATGCGCTGCGGAGAGGCGGGCTCGACTTTCACGGACGACATCTTGGCGGGACGTGCACGCAGGGCCTGGATGCCGAGCCACACCAGGTACGCGGCGCCTGCGTACTTGACCACCAGGAAGGCAGCCGACGAGATGGCGAACAACGCCGCAAGCCCCAGCGAAGCACCGATCGCGTTACCGAGATTGCCGAGGCCGACGCCGGCAACGGAAGCCAGCCCCGCGCGCTTGCCCTGCGCGATGGAGCGAGTCACGACGTAGAACACACCGGGACCGGGCGTCACGGCCAGGATGAAACTGGCGACGAGGAACGCCGTCAACGAGGCGGCCGGCATCGATCCACTCACGGTGTTTCGCCCGCAACGGATTTCATCAGTTCCTCGGGATCGTACACCACGCCGTCCTTGATGACGCGATGCGCGGTGGCCAGGTTCTTTACGTCCGCCAGGGGGTCCGCTTTCAGAATCACGAGGTCGGCGAGCCTTCCCGGTTCGATGTCGCCCAGGTCTTTCTCCATCCGCAGGGCTCGCGCGCCCTGCGTCGTTGCAGTGCGCAAGACTTCCAGCGGCGTGAGCCCGGCTTGCTGCATGTAGGCCATTTCACGAAACACGGAAGGACCGTGCAGCGTGCCGATGTTGCCGGCGTCGGTGCCCATCACTACGGGAATGTCCGCAGCCCACACCATCCGCAGGTTCGCCATGGCAACGGCGGGAAGTTCCGGTGGCGTGCCGGCCTTCATCAATGCGCGAACACCCTGGGGCAGCATTTCCTCCGGGATCTTCTCGAGGTCATGCATGCTCCGCAGGATCTGCGGATCAGCGAGCCGCTGCTCTTCTTCCGTTGCTTCCCAGATATTCGCGAACGCGTAGCGATAGCCATTCGTGACGAACAGCGTCGGGCAGTAGAGCGTCCCGCGCTCGCGCATCAACTCGATGAATTCCTCGTCGATGACCTCATCGAAAACCGAGTGCACGAGCAGGTCCGCGCCCGCGCGCAGTGCTTCTTTCGCAACGAGCAACTCCGTCGCATGGACCGCCAGCGGAACTCCTGCTGCGTGCGCCGCGTCGGCCGTGGCCTTGACGATCTTCGACTGTTTCTCGAGATCGTCGCCGGGCCGATGAATGAACCACACCTTCACGTAATCGGGCTTGCGCTCGAGTTCCCGCGTCACGAGCTGGCGGGCGGCTTCGGGCGAGTCGATGCGGATGATCGGCGGGTCGCCGAGATCGAGCTGCGGGCGATCGATCATCGAGATCAGCGGCCCGGCCACCGCGACGCGTGGCGCGGCGGGACTCGCGCGCGCGGCGGCGCGCACGTCGAAATTCCAGAAAGGTCCGCCGATATCGAGGACGCCGGTCACGCCGCTCGCGAGCCAGACCTTGAAGGTTTCCGGCAAGCGAGCCTTGTTGCGCGCGACCTCCTGTTCATACGGCCGCCACTTCCCCAGGTCCACGGCGTCGGGGCGTGTGTACAGGTTGCCCGACTGGAAAAAATGAACGTGCGCATCGATGAGCCCCGGAATCACCCAGTAGTCTTTCGCGTCGATGACCGTTGCGCCATCGGGTACCTCAACGTCCTTCGAAGGGCCGACCTGCAGGATGCGGTCACCTTCGATCAGGATCGTCTGGTCCTTTTCCGTGGCGAGCGCGAGAGTGCGTCCGGGATGAACGACGTTGGCGCCGACGATCGCGATGAAGTGCGGTGACGTTTTCTCGCTTGCCGGAACGAATGCACTGGTGGCGAGAGCACAAAGGGCCAGGAGCGCAGTCAGCCGTCGCGGGTGCATCGGCACGGGTCTTCCTCGACGGAGGGGAGTGGAGCGGGTGAAGGGAATCGAACCCTCGTCACTTGGTTGGGAACCAAGAGCTCTACCATTGAGCTACACCCGCTTTTTCGTAGGTTACCCTAAATCATCTAGGAGTTATAAGACCCTGGTGGTCAAGCTCTCCACCAGAATCACGGCGTTATCTACCGTGACCCACAGTAGTAAAACGACACCGCGACAGTATCATTCCGGAAAAAAATCGATCAAATGACTAGGCATCAGAACAGATCAGCGACAGCCCTCGCGAGCGCCCGAATCATGGCAGACATTTCCCTGTAGAACTTGGCGGCTAACGAGCCAACGGCTAGTGCCACGCCAACGGGTAGTGCCAGGGTGATCACCCAGTTGTTACGAATGCGCGTCTGCCAGCGAACCAACTTCGTGTACTTGCCTCCGTACTCTTTCGTTTCCTCAAACGTAGCAATTCGAACCAGTGATCCCGCCTCCTTCTTTTCGCGCTCCAACCTCTCGATCTCCAAGTCGTCCTTCTTAGCCTCTTTCTTCAACTTCAAGAGCTTGAGGATTGCTTTGATCGCGGCATTGATACCTGCAAGTTCGAAGGCCATGTTCCTTGACCTTTTTCTTGTGAGCGGCGCGCCCTTAGAACTTCAGTATAGGTCTCGCACTCGTTGTCCACCACTTCTTGGTAGGACGACGCATTCAGAGGGCTATTCGGAGCCCTCTGTTTTCGTCAGGGATCCTCGGCAGCAGGATCGATGCCAAGAGTGTCCAAGCGGAGAGCGTGCAGCTTCTTCTCCAGTTCAAAGTCTTCCTGCACGAGAGAGGTCACGAATGTTCTAAAGTGAGTCTCGGTCACTACATTGAAGATGGTCGTCGTTTGCTGATCCTGGGAGTGCCAATTGAAAACTAGGCGAGCGGAGTGAGTTTCTTCGAGGAAGGGCGTGCCTCCAGTTTGTAGTCGAACCACTAGCAGAGACCCACTCAGAACGAGAACGGGCTGCCAGAAGAACATTCTCCAGTACTTTTCAACTTGTTCGCCCTCATAGCTTTCCCATTCCGCCATGCTTTGCTCAATGTACTCCGCGACCTTCAGGAACGATCCGTAAAGGTCATCCGTGTGGGACGCCATCAGCTCCTTTGTTCCAGATTTCCTAGTGAGCACACAAAACTGTGCGTATGGTTCGTCAGCGGCAGCTCTTTTTTCGTCGTCGGGATCCAGGTGGCTCCAGATTCTCGACTCCTGAGAGCTAGGAGTTACGATGACCTTGGACTGTAGCTCCGGTCCTGTCATTGGAGTCCAGCGCCAAGGCGTCAGCAAGACGAACGGATATTTGTTGTTGCTGGCTTCGACGACAAAGGTAGTTTTAACGTGTGAGTACCTATGCTCTGGCGTGTATCGATGGTGCTCAGCTATCAAGTCAATGTCACGCGACTTGCCTGTCCGTGCATCCTTCACTACCTGGTTCGACTCAACGAAAAACTCATCCTCGAATAACTGCTGCGCCAGCCGAGACTCCAAGAGATAGCCTGATCGATTCAGGCACTCCAGGACTTCATCATGTGTTGGCTTGTCCTCTGGCCGGGTCATTTGTAGTAGCCCTCTAGCAGCTTCAAGAATGACGTCTCTTTCATCTGCACGCCGATTCGCGTCGGGTAGTAGACCTCGTTCTCGTTATCATCAAAGCCTCGCCGATACAGCCGGATGTCGATGAAGTCATATTCGTTGTCTACATACTTCACCCGTCGCAGCTTCAACATTTCTATAGAGCTGGACCGCACTTCCGATAGTGTCTCGTCTTTCACTTTCTGATACTGCACGGCTGACGTGCGCTTCTTTTTCGCCTTCCGTTTAGCCGCCACGGCGCTCACCTCCTGCGTGCGTTCAAATTCCCGCCTGGTGGGAGATTAACTCCGTTCGAATAAAACAGCTCCTCGAATTCTTCAATCAAGTCGTTGGTGGATTCTCGGCTCCGCCGGCATAAGAGTGTATGGCGCAATCATCCTAATCACCCGGCTATTCCCGAGCTGTTGGCGAGCGTGGTATGACTTTCCACAGGTTGCTCACTGGTTGCGCCATGGGTTGTGTGCCGCCGATAAGACGGCCTTGGGGTCACACTTGCCATGAGAAGGAGAGAGTACTCAGCGGAGAGGAGAGAGTACTGGTAGAGAGAGGTGACAGTTTCGCAGAGCATAGAACTGGCGGCGTGTCTAGCTTCGCCGGTATCACCGGTGCCGCTTGCGGTTCCCTGGAATGCGTGTCCAGATGGAACCTTAGGAGCGCAGGGTTTTGTATATCAAAGGTAGACAAGAAACCCTACTCGGAATGGGTTGCCAGCTTCCAAATGCATGGTGATTTTGCCTAGCGTGTAAGTAGTTGGCGAAGTGGATGGCGATTCTGGCGCGTGGCTGTTTGGGAAAGCGGATGGTGATTTGACAAAGCGGCTGGCGATTCCAGCAAGAAATCGTGGATCCATCCCAATTGGTAGCGATAGGTAGCAAAACACCCCAATACGTTGTGGTGCAGAGCAACCGACATTTCCTGGCGTGCTAACAAATTGCCAGCAGACTGGCGTTAGCAGAATGCTCCGCACCGTGCTTACAGAATGCATGAAAAGCTTCACCATTCGCCGTAGGGAATGCATGCCTGAATGCTGTCAGATCTGTGGCGTTCCGAGATTGCTCCGGCGTTGTCACTTTTGGTGTTAAGAGCGGAGCGTTTCTAGCTTGCTTTAATACGCGCGCGTATTACGCGAGCGAATTTATCGGTGGTTCCTATAAAAGGGCGTTGTGTGCACCACCCGGAATGGGTGATCTTGGAGACAGAGATAACAAGCAACCTTGTTTTTTTTCTTGATCGGTCTAGCCACGACCACAAATTTACTGACCCGGTCTAGACCGGATGGCGAAAAAAGCATCACGACTCTATTGACAGCGCAGGTCGGGCGCTTACCATACTCAATGCCTCGGAGTCACCTGTGTGTGCGCACTTCGAGGTTAACAACCCGGGTTAACAACCGATGGTTGTATTGGCAGGGATGCAGCGCTGAGCCAAGGGAAGTTGCGTAAGCTGGATGCAGTGAGCGAGTTCGAGAATCGCTCGCCGCCGAGGTGACCGACTCAGAGTGAGTCAGTCACATCGGCGGGCAAGATTGAGAGCAGAGAGAAGAAGAAAGACCTTCGGGTCGGTGGATAGTCGACGTAGTGTTAGATGGATCTCGCACTACACGGTCACCATACCGTCCGAGCTATTCGCCTTACGTGGCAGGCTCGGCCAGTGTTACAGCACTGAGCCCGGGCCTGAGTTTTTTTGAGGATCCAAGTTTCCTACTTGGCATCTCAAGTTCATTTGACAATCGTGTTCGATATACCAAACGAACTTCAAAATACTAAGTAAGTGCTTACTTAGTTCCTCAATACTTGCATTTAAGCAAGTGTCACCAAACGGTGTCAAAGGAAATTGTGTCGCTGTTCAACCACTTGAGCGCCCGTGGCGACCTACTTGAATCGCCCCAATAGCGGCACTCTAAGTAGCTTTCTACTTTGATCTGATAGGACATTTCGTCCTATTTGGTTGGTTAGCAGTCGATCCTTTTGGTGGCTTAGGAGGCTTCTATTTAGAAGTCGAATGCATAGCCAAAGATAGCTGACAACTTTGGTCAAGAATATGAACTGATCAAAAGTTGTACCGTTGAAAGATTGAACGGGAGTAAGTCGGGGCTTACGTAGACAAGGTTAACGACATCGAAGTTAACAGGTTAACCTTTCGAATCGATATTGGATGGGGTACTCATCCATATCTCCAAGTGGCGCCTATCCAAGGAGGGTAGCGGATTGCAATTAGCTTCACGGGCGGTTTCTCCGTGCCAGGTTCTTGCACGCCCGCAAGGTCCTTGATCAGAACAAGGACCTAAACTAGTTGTGTCGATTCGACCTTGAGCTTAGATCTATGCGATTGGAATTGTATGGCGGAGGAAACGACGAGCAGGTTCCCTCGCGCCGACGCTGGATTCCGACCAGCATTGGGAGCGACAACGTGTTGAGCTGCAGGTGCTGGCTGATGAGGCATCGAAAACGAGATCAAGGAAGGTACATCGCGAGACTATGCGAACTTAAGGATGCTGTGATGGGCACGCAACCCCGGTGTTGCCAGCAACGTTAGTCGCTGGAAAAGTAGATCAAGTGGCTACGGTAAACCTAAGGGACTTTGTGAAATGGAGTCGCGCCTCCACTTAGCTTGGGCTGGCCGTCAGACCGCTTGAAATCGCGGGTCGTCCCAACGCCCGCGCCGTCTGCACATTTGTGGGGGCACGGCCGGTCGCAGGACTATAATGCGCCCCCCAAAGAGGAAGTGGCTCGCGAGAACTTCCCCCTTTTCTCAAGGAGTTTTCGATGCATCGGTCCATCACCGGCCTGCTGGCCGGGCTGTCCCTTTTCATGTCAGTGGCCGCCGCCGCACAGGCACCTTCGGACGACCGCGCCTGGGTCGACGAAAGCAACCGCCATGCCCAGGTGCTCCTGGAAGTGATGGCGAAATACAACCCGGAAGCCGCTTCCTCACTCGGCGTCGAGGGGCACGACAGCGAGATCTTCGATCTCAAGCCGCAGGTTTTCGAGCGCACCCAGGCTGACACCGACGCCGCGATCGCGAAGCTGGAAGCGTTGCGCCCGAGCGTCAGGGATCCGCGCGTGCAGCAGGACGTCGACATCCTGATCCAGGCCGCGCGCGACAACAAAGAGCAGAGCGCGCTCAATCGCAAGTACCTGGTGCTGTACTTCAATCTGCCCCAGGCGTTGTACGGTGGATTCCAGAACCTGCTGGATGCGCGCATCCCGCCGGAAAAGTATCCCAATGCCGTCACGCGTCTGAAGCGCTACGTGGGTAGCGAGCAGGGATACGTACCGATTACCCAGTTGTTCCGCGAACGCTACGCTGAGCGTGCATCCGACAACAAGCTGCTCGGGCCATGGGTCGTGCAAGTGGAACAGGACCTCAAGAAGCAGCAGCGTTTCCTGGATGGCATCCGCGACCTCCTCAAGGAGAGCAAGCTGCAGGGCTGGGAGCAGGACTTCGCGCTGTTCGAGAAGCAGATCAACGAGCACGGCGAGTGGGTGAAGTCCACCGTGCTGCCGCGCGCGCGCAAGGAGAGCAAGCTGCCCGAGGAGCTCTACGCCAACAACCTGAAGAACTTCGGCGTGCAGGCCGATCCACGCGAGCTGATCGACGCCGCGCAGTTTGCCTATGTCGCGACGCGCGACGAGATGGAATCGGTGTCGCGCCAGATCGCGAAGCAGCGCGGCTGGAAAGAGGCGGGCTACCGCGAAGTGATCACTGCGCTCAAGAAGGAAAAGATCGCGAACGACAAGCTGCTCGACGTCTACAAGGACCGGCTCGCGAACATGGAAAACATCGTGCGCGAGAACAAGATCGTGACGTTGCCCGCGCGTGAAGCGGTGATCCGGCTCGCGAACGAAGCCGAATCCGCCCAGCAGCCGGCGCCGCACATCGATCCGCCGCGGCTCATCGGCAACACGGGCGAGCCCGCCGAGTTCGTGCTGCCGCTGAGCAATCCCGACGCACAACCCGGCGTCGAAATGGACGATTTCAAGTACGACGCCATCACCTGGACGTTGACCGCGCACGAGGCGCGTCCCGGCCATGAACTGCAGTTCGCGAAGATGCTGGAGCAGCAGGTGTCCACGCCACGCGTCGTATTCGCATTCAACAGCGCCAACGTTGAAGGCTGGGCGCTGTATGCGGAAGCGGTGATGAAAGAGTACCTGCCGCTGGAAGGTCAGCTCGGCTCACTGCAGATGCGACTGATGCGCGCGGCTCGTGCCTTCCTCGACCCGATGGTGAACCTCGGGCTCATCCAGCCCGACGGAGTGAAGAAGTTCCTGATGGAAGAAGTGATGCTGTCGGAGCCGATGGCGAAGCAAGAAGTGGATCGCTACACCTTCCGCGCGCCCGGGCAAGCGACGTCCTACTTCTATGGCTACAGCAAGCTCTCGGCGCTGCGCACCAAGGCGGAGATCGCGCTGGCCGGTTCGTTCGACGAAGGTTCGTACCACGACTTCATCGTGAACCAGGGCTTGCTGCCTCTCGAGCTGCTCGAGAAGGCGGTGATGGAGCAGTACGTGCCGTCGCGCAAGAAGGCAGGGGCTGCAGCGACCCCCTAGCTGAGCGGGTTACTTCAGCGCATCGCTGAGATCGACGCGCGTGATGTGACCGTACTCCCACGACCAATCGAGCGCTTCCCACGTGCGCGTTGCATAGAGCGCGCGCCCACCCGGCGTCCACGAGTGCTGCGTGTAGGAGGCGGCGCTATCCGTCACTTGCCGTACCTCGCTCCCATCCGGGCGCACCAGGAACAGCTGGCCGGCGTTCGGCTTTCCCGTGCGGTTCGAGCTGAAGGCGATCCATTTTCCGTCCGGTGACCACATCGGCCAGCCGTCATACGCGGCACTCGCAGAAAGATTCTTCTCCTGCGAGCCATCGAGGTTCGCGACAAATACTTCGCTGTTGCGCGCCGTGCTGCGTAGCGCCCAGTCGAGCGCGGGCGTATCGAGCACCTTGCGATACGCGACCTGCTTTCCATCCGGCGAAGGAACGGGGTACGTGCAGACCGTCTCGCAGCGCGTGTGTTGCCGCACGTCGCTGCCGTCGGCGTTCATGCTGAAGACGTTGTGCCACTGCCTGGCCCAATCGGCCTTCAGGTCCGGCGTCGCCCGCGCGGAGTTGAAGAAGATGCGCATGCCATCGGCTGCCCAGTGCGGGTGCGAGTCGTCACCCGCGTGATTCGTTAATCGTCGACGCGCAGTGCCATCGGCATTCATGACGAAAATCTCGGTCTGCTCGTCGACGTTCGCAACGAAGGCAATGCGACGGCCATCGGGCGACCACACCGCCACGGAGGGATCGTCCCCGGAGTCGACGAAGAGGCGAACGTTCTTGCCGTCGGCATCCGCCTTGAAGAGCGCGGTGCGGCCAGTGCGATTGGATTGAAACAGCAATGCCTTGCCGTCCGGGCTCAGCATGGGATACGAGTCCTGCACCGGAGTCACCGGCGCAGGCTCGACGGCCAGCGCGATGGAGTTCAGCGCGACGGTACCAACGAACGTCGCAGCCCGGATAAGAAGCATGGAAGAACCCTCCGCCAGCCAGTGCTGCGGCAAATGGTACCCGCGTACCGGCGGCGGTTCTCATCACGGGCCGAAGCGCGCTTCGAGCCGGACGAAGCGATACGAAAATGCTCCGGGGCTCTCCGGTGCGGTAGCATTTGCGTCTCGCACATTGGCAGAAACAGCGGGAACCGCACATGGCACTCAGGCAATCGCGCATGCTGGCGCTCGGAACGCCCGCCCCCGATTTTTCGCTGTCGGACTCCTCCGGCAGGAAGTACTCGCTCGAAGCGTTTCGCGATTCGCGCGGGCTGCTGGTCGCGTTCATCTGCAACCACTGCCCGTACGTGAAGCACATCCTCGAAGGATTCGCCGCGTTTGCCAACGAGTACCAGGATCGCGGGCTGGCGACCTTGGCCATCAGTTCGAACGATGTTGTGGCGTATCCGCAGGACAGCCCCGCGGAAATGGCGCGCCTGGCGCGGGAACACGGCTTCCGGTTTCCCTACCTCTACGACGAATCGCAGTCGGTCGCCCGGGCGTACGAAGCGGTGTGCACGCCCGACCTGTTCCTGTTCGATCGCGATCGTCGGCTGGTGTATCGCGGGCAGTTCGACGGCAGCCGGCCAGGCAATAAGGTGCCCGTCACCGGATCCGACCTGCGCGCAGCCGCCGACGCGGTACTACGAGGCACGCCTGTGCCGCCCAACCAGGTGGCGAGCGCGGGCTGCAGCATGAAATGGAAGAAGGGGAACGAGCCAGGCTGGGCGTGACGCAGCCTGACCCGGCGCGATCAGTTCACTGTCGCGAGTGGTGACACGGTCACTGCTTCGGCGGGAATCGGCGTCATCGCTGCCAGCTCGGACAACGTAGCGTCCTGGACCAGGATCACGAAGATCGCTGTGCCCTTGCGCATGGCGGCTTTCTGTTCTTCCGTGAGCGCGTGCTCGACCTTGTCCGGCGACAGGTTGTACATCGCTCCCGTGTGCGGATCTACCACCAGCATTCCCAGCAATCCACCGAAGACCAGGTTGCCCCAGTACCAGCCGCTGAGCTTGGGAGTGAGCTGGACCTCCGACTTCTGGTAGCCGGGCATCTCGAACACGAGCCGGTACGACTGGCCGGAGAAATACTTGTACCTCGTGGTGAGCTGCGCGGTGAAAGGCGTGGTGTGCTTCTGCACCTCGAGACCGCTGCGATCGAAGATCGAGACTGCCGCGCCCGAAGGCGTCGACGTGACCGGGACCGAGCGTGGGCCGCCGTGCACGATGCTCGCGCAGCCGGCGAGGAGAGTCATCGCAAGAGCAAGCAGCGCCGCAAGGGACGCTGCAAGTACGGAACGCATTTTCTTCTTTTCCTTCAGCCCGGGGCGTGCGTGGCAGCGGGTTTCACCATCGCAACCTTGAATCCTTCGTAGATCGCGATCGCGTAGAACAACCCATCCATGGGCTGGAATCCACTGACGAGCACGTTCCTGACATCGCTGACAGTCAGCTGTGACAACAGGCTCATGAAGGGCAGCGCTTCCTGGGTTGCTGTGACCGCGACCGCGGTCAACACGTAGCCCGAAGCACAGCCGGCAGCCGCGAGCACAGCGCCGACGATTCCGAAGGGCAGGCTGGAGCCATTACCCAGCTTGCGAACAGCGAATCCCACGATGAAGCCGATGGCGATTGCCACGAGCCCCAGGTGATATCCCGTCACCATCGTAATCGCAGCCCAGGCGGCTGCACCCACCGCGGCGCCGACGATGCCGGCGACGATTCCGAGTGCCAGGTTCGGGGTCGGTGCGCTGTCGAACGGCGACTGTGCGGGCGTCGATGCCGATTGCGTCGTAAACGTGGGCTCGTTAGCCATGCTCTTTCTCCCTTGCGAGCCAGGTGAGCGTCGTTTTCTTGTGTTCTTTTATATGTCGTCGCGCGGTGAAAGGCAGCCGCCGAGGACGCTGCATTTCACACAGTTTGGGCCGCGTTCGCAAGCGATACCCGTCACGCTACCGGATGATCGGCACCCGCGGCGGCCAAGGACCGGTTTTAACGGCAAAAGTTGTTCTGGGGAATAGGGCAGGTTACTGTCGCCGGCAACAAGAAAGAACCGGCCGACGCCTAACACCCGGGAGTGCGCGGATGGTATTCAATTCGCTGACGTTCATCGTCTTCTTCGCGACCGTGCTCGTGCTCTACTGGATGCCTTTCCCGTGGACCACGCGCAAAGTCATCCTGCTGGTCGCGAGCTACGTCTTCTACGCGGCGTGGAACCCGCCATTCATCATCCTGCTGTGGATTTCCACGGTGGTGGACTGGTGGGCCGCGAACCGCATCCACCACGCCAGCACTCCCTGGCGCCGGCGCGCGTGGATGACGGTTTCCGTCACGGCCAACCTCGGCATGCTCGGCTGGTTCAAGTACGGCGAGTTCTTCCTGCACAACTTCCAGGTGCTCGCGTCCAGCGTCGGCATCCAGTACCAGCCGCCGGATTTCGACATCGTGCTGCCGGTGGGCATTTCGTTCTACACGTTCGCGACGATGTCCTACACGCTGGACGTGTATCTCAGGCGCGCGCAGCCGACGAAGTCGATGCTCGACTTCAGTCTCTTCGTCACCTTCTTCCCGCACCTGGTTGCCGGACCCATCATGCGGCCGACCGAGCTCGTGCCTCAGTTCCAGAAGTACCAGCCGCCGACGCTGGACCAGCTGCGCTTCGGGCTTGCGCTGATGACGCTGGGCCTGTTCCAGAAAGTCGTGATCGCGGACGGCTTTCTCGCCCAACCCGCGGAATTGCTGTTCGACGGCGTGAAGACACCGGGTGCGCTTGATGCGTGGATAGGGACACTCGCGTTCAGCGGCCAGATCTTCTGCGACTTCGCGGGCTATTCGACGACGGCGATCGGCGCGGCGCTGTGCATGGGCTTCAAGATGCCGGACAACTTCCGGTTCCCCTACGCAGCCGTTGGCTTCTCGGATTTCTGGCGACGATGGCACATCACGTTGTCGTCCTGGCTGCGCGACTATCTCTATATACCCCTCGGCGGCAACCGTCACGGCGAGAAGCGCACGTACTTCGCGCTGATGATGACGATGCTGCTCGGTGGGCTGTGGCACGGAGCGAACTGGACGTTCGTGGTGTGGGGCGGCCTGCACGGACTGTACCTTTCCGTCGAACGCTGGTTGCGCAAGAGGTTCGTGAACTACAAGCCCGGTCCCGTTGCGTTCGTGATGCTCGGCTTGCTGACGTACGCGCTCGTGAACATCACCTGGGTGTTCTTTCGCTCGCAGACATTTGCGAAAGCGTGGCTCGTGCTCAAGGGCATGTTCGGCATGAACGCCAACCCTCAGCCGATTCTCGCGTTCGTCCATCTCGTAAACGTGACCGTGATCGTTGGTTGCATCGTGTTTGCGCACTGGATGATGCGCACGCGCACGCTCGAGTCGATGGTGAGCAGGACACCAGCGCCCGTGCTCGCAACGGCCTGGTCCCTCATGCTCTTCAGCGTGATCATCGAGCAGGGCACCGGCAATGCGTTCATCTACTTTCAGTTCTGAGTGCCGGAGCCGCGCATGAACAAGGCAGAAATGGCGAGCGTCGGCGAACTCACCGCCGATCTGCGCACCGGCGTTGCCAGTCCGCACGCGGTTGGTCGCATGACGAGCGCGGAACGGCTCACCGCAGCGGATCGGCCTGGCGTTGCGCAGCCCGTGCCCGAAAGGCCGGTGCCGGTTCAACCGTGGGGAAAAATTCTCGCGAGTGTGGCGCTCGTCGTGCTGGCAGCGACGATTGCGTGGGAATGGCGCATGCGGCAGCTGGAGCTGCTGCCTGGCGACGTCGAGGATGGGCCCTCGTTCTGGGTTGAAGAGCGGCGGAAGGTCGACACTCAGGCCGTTCCGATCGCCATCGTCGGCGATTCGCGCATCCTGTTCGACACGAATCTCGATCGCTTCGAAGCGCTCACCGGCGTGCGGCCATTGCAGCTCGCGCTGCCCGGCACGAACGCCAGGCCGTTCCTGGAAAACCTCGCGGCAGACGAGGACTTCAAGGGGCTCGTGCTGGTCGGCATCACCGAGCGGTCCTATTTCCGCGAACGCATCGGGCTTTTCGCAGCGGCACTCGATCGGTACAAGTTCGAATCCCCTGCGGACAGAAGTGCGTTCGTGCTGAACCAGCACCTGTCGAAGTACCTGGGTTTTCTCGACAACGACTACCGCCTCAGCATGCTGGTGAAACGCCTGGATCCCGGCATCCGCAAAGGAGCTGAGAGCCCGTACGACGTGGTGTGGAAAGTGCGTACGACGTTCGCAGGGCGGCAATCCGCGCTCTGGGCAAGGCTCGAGCACGACATGAAGCTGAACGCGCACGCGCGCCATTTCTGGGCGATGGCTTTCAACCTGCCTTTCACGGAGCAGCTGATCGCGGACGGGCAGAAGCGCACGCGCGATGCCGTCGCGAAAATCCGCGCACGCGGAGGCGACGTCATCTTTATTCGTCCGCCGTCAGTGGGTGCGGTGCTGGAAGAAGAGAATACAAAGCTGCCACGGCATCGCGCCTGGGATCCGTTGTTGCAGGCCGCTGACGTGAAGGGATTGCACTTTCTCGAGGACCCGGTCGCGCGTGAACTCTTCCCGCCGGAGCTTTCGCATCTATCCGGGGCGTGCGCGACCGTGTACACGGATTCTTATGTGCGACAGCTGGCGCAGGTGACGGATCGAGTAAAGCTGTTGCCGAACGCACCACCGGCGCTGACGCCGACCGATTGCCCGGATGGAAGGACGGAGCTGGATCGCGCAGTGGCAGTGGCCAGCAAGTAGACGGGGGGAAACCCTTAGCCCAAGAATTCGCCGCGTGACTCAAGTTCGGCGCCAATACGCCGAAAAGTCCCGGCTTATTCCCGGCGAGAAGCGACAGCGCCTTTACGCACTGCTTCGCGCATGGCTATTTCTTTGGCCAAGTGTGACGTGCGTTCATTGTGGTCAAGAGCGTGGGCTATGGCTACAACAGCGCCGGCCAGCTCA
>Ga0187892_10001580_pt1 | contig 51266 bp, 36 predicted proteins | sample MA1701073metaG_FD_139345 | JGI IMG/M metagenome (GOLD analysis project Ga0187892, IMG submission 139345) | Bio-ooze microbial communities from a basaltic lava cave in the Kipuka Kanohina Cave System on the Island of Hawaii, USA - MA170107-3 metaG ...
ATTCCGCACCTCCTGCCAACCGCCAGCCGCGACGCGGACGGTTCGGCTGGCGCACGACCTTGAAGACCTGACGATGTAGAACCAGGCGCAGCGGCGTTTGCCAGGTTGCGTCTACAGAACGTCGCGGCTCAGGTGTGGGCGCACGGGTGCCAGCCCCGCGCCGCTCGCGCGAGCACCGGCGTGTCCGGTGCGCCAAATGCCAAGGCATCCGCGCTATTCCGTATCTGGCATCGGCATAGCCGAGTAAACCCTGACCGTCACGCCAGCGGCGGTTTCCTGGGCCCACGGCACAGTGGTGACGCCGCCCCCCGCTCAAACGCCCTGCTTCGGGCCGTGTCGTCTGGCATTTGCCTTGCAACCGTACTCCGGGCCCCAAGACCCGTGATCCTTCGCTGGGGCAGACGCACGAAGGGAGACGAACTGTTTATGGAAGCTTGCCCGTCGCTGAAACTTGTGATTGGCCTGCTCGCGCTCGCCGTTGCCGCTCCGGTCTGGGCGGCCGACGGTCACACCATCACCACCGTCGTCGAGAGCGGCAGCGGGAAGATCAAGCCGGTGTCGCCGGTCGTCAAGAGTGGAAGCGATGGGACCATTGCTGCCAAGGGGGACCGAGGCTGGCACGTCGCGGCTATCACCCTCGATGGCGCAACGGTCGTGTATGACAAGGACGACGGCATCGCGCTCGGCGGGGTGAGGCGAGCCGGCAAGACGGTCAAGTACGAGCTCCGCGACATCACTGCCGACCACACCGTCGCCGTCACGTTCGAGCAGGATCGGACGTACGCCTTGGCACTCGCGGTCGAGGGCGCCGGCATGGTGATGGTGCGCCCAGGGGGTTTCAAGTGCGCCCAGGCGTCGGAGCCCTGCATCCTGACGACGACCGAAGACCAGAGGGTCAAGCTGCGGGCGAAGGCCGGCCGCGGCCAGCGCTTCACCGGTTGGAGCGGCGGCGCCTCCGGCATCCGCAAGCAGAACGCCCTCCTCATGACGGCGGCCCGCGCGGTGACCGCCCGGTTCGAGCCGCAATCGGCGCCCGCCGCAGCTCTGAAGGTCGCCGACAAAGTCAGCGTCGTCGATGCGAAGGATGGAGCGGGCAGTGCGGCCCTGCGGGTGGGCCGTGGCGCGCTCCCGCCCGGCTCGGACTACGAGCAGGATGAGACGTTCACCTTCGTGGAGGAGCGCTCGGTCGACGCGTTCGATACCATCAATGAGATTCTCTGCATGGCGGCCCAGAGCAGGTACGAAGCGCTCCTCAACGTCGGGCCTTACAAGGCCCTGGTGGACCGCAACCAGTGCGAGATCGAACGGGACAATGCTGCGAGCGCCGATGGGGCGGACGCCCAGTCCTCGGGCTCGTCCCGGCCCAACTACATGCAGTGGACCGTGGACTCGAGCCGGCGGGACAACGGCTCACCCCACGTCGTCAGAGTGTGGGTACACGAGGAGCCCGAGCATCCAGGGGAGCCTGCCAAGCTGATCTTTGCGAAACTCGTCATCACGGAGAGCGCCAACGAGGCCAATCCGTACGGGATCTTCGAGCTGAACTTCGAGGGCCACCCCCTGACCGCCCGCATCGGCGCGGCCGAGCCGCTCTTCAAGGGCTACATGCGTACCCAGCGTGACGCCGCCGGCGACGTGCTGCTCCAGTTCATCTCGGCGGACCGAGGGAACGGCGCGGAACAGAAGCGGGCGACGCTCAACCGCAACGGCGCCGGGGGTCGTGGCACCACCAGCGTTCAGTTTCAGTTCGAGGAAGCGGCCGGCGACGCGACCTACGACATCGCCTTCAGCGACGCGCACTTTCTGCGGGATGACGGAATGCAGGCGCTCTGCCTCGATCGCGACCAGTTCGACGAGACCGCGTGGCGATACGGCCTCTACGACGCGGTCACGGGCAGCCGCATCTCGCCGCGGTCGGGCTTTCCCGTGAGGGTCACCCGGAATGGGCAGACGTACTACGGCTGGATCGGCTATTGGGGCATGTGGTTTCCCGACGAGGTCGTGCTGCAGAGCGGCGATACCGTCGATCGGCTGGGGCCTGGGGACCACGAGGGTGTTCCGGCCCAGCTGTTCATCGCCCCAGGCAAGCTGCGAAAGCACACGCGGCGTGACACGACCCTGGCCGAGATCGCGAACATTCCGCTCGACTGGCGGGACGAGACGGCGCAAGTGGGCTACCGCGTGATCTGGAACGGCGCCGCGTTTGCCAAGGTCGCCCGCTTCGAGGAGGAGGCGGGGACGTGGAGCGAGCTGCTTCCACCGCAGCCCTTGGCCCTTACCGGGTTGCGCTTCGACACCTTGTTTCTCTGGTCGCAGGCGCTCGGCGGCAACGTGCGCGTCAAGCTCGACTGCACGTCGAACGAACCGTCGGGTTCCGGGGAGCAGTTGACGTTCGACTGCTCGGCCGCCTCCGACGCTGCCGTCGCCCTCTACATGGAGACGGTGATCTATCCGTCGGACGCCGTACCGTCGACCCTTGCCTGCATGTCGCAGTGTCCCAACGGCGCCAACGACGGCAGCGCGAACCCTTACTTCGACGACGTGAGCCTCCAGTTCCAAAGCACGCCGCCCGCAAGCGCCAACTACATCGCCTACGGCTTCGACAGCACCACCATGCTGCTCATGCATGGCGCGACGCCGATCATCCAGACCGTCGTCAGTCCCTCGTATCCGTGGGGCATCCGGAGTGGTCCGCTGTTCGAGCCCACGAGCGGCAATCTCGCCGAGCTAGCCTGCGCGTGGGACCAGTCGGGGAACAGCACCTGCAGCTGGCAGGCGTGGGAGAAGCTCGACGAGTACTACACATGGGAGAGCAGTCCCAACGACTGGAGCACGCTGACCGCGCTGCGCAACGGCGCCGGCGAGGTCGAGCGCTTCGAGCCGCCGCTGCCCGTCCGCTACGTCCATGCTCAAAGCGACACCGCGGCCCCGGATTACAAGTACGACGGCACCACGCTTTATCTGGAGTACAACGGCTTCGGCGACCTCCACGGCATCCCTGGCAGGTGCGTGAACGAGACGACGGGCGCCGCCACGAGCTGTGGCCCCGGGACGCGCTGGATTCCCGAGCTGACGATACCCCACGGCGCAACGCTCGACGGAGAGAGCGCGACCTTTCTGTCGAAGGCGCTCGAGAAGGAGCAGCGGATGCGCAGTGTGGATTCATCGAATTGCTCGGCGCTCCGTCTCGTCTCGTACGAGCTCCCGGGCATCGGCGACTGGGGCGCGCCCAACATTGGCAACGAGCCGGTCGTGGATGCGCCGCCCGCCGTCGTTGGTGGCGTGCTCCAGGACTAGCGCCGATCCGACCGGATTTACCCGCGGCTTCGAAAAAGCCCGAAGGCGCTCGTGTATCCGTGCAGGAAGGTCGTGCCGCGCACCGGGCCGATCTCGCCGTTGCAGAAGAACCCGCCGAGCGGGATCTCGCCGAGGTGGCGGTGGAAGGCGTCGGTGTCGTGATCGGGGCGACCGTAGAGATACATGCCGCGCCCGAGGCAGGAGAAGAGTAGCGCGCCGGCGGGCCGGTCCGCACGGCCCTCGCCCGAGTAGCGGTTGAGCAGTGCTTCGAGGTCGTCGCGCGACGTCTCGGCATCGCGCAGATGGAACTGCACGACGGCGCCGAGCTCGGGGAGGGCGCCGACGGCGATCGCGCCGCTTGCCGGGTCGATGCCGGCGAGGTTGCGGATGAGAAAATCGCCTTGCCGGTACTCGGGCTGTTCCTTCATGACGACGCCGAGGAACAGGGAGTGACGGAAGAGGGCCCGGTCACGCTCGTCGGCGCGCTTCACGAGCTCCTGGAGCACCTCGAACGGCCGGCGCCCGTCGAGCTCGAAGATGATGTTGCGCTCGCATCGAGTGACGAAGAGCGGATCGCCGATCGGCCGGCACCCCTGTGCGACGATCGTGTCGACGGCAATGTCGCCCGTCAGCACCACGACGACCGCTCCCGACCGGTGCGTCTCGGCGCCGAGGAAGAGGGCGTTGTCGCCCGGCGCCTGACCACCACTGGCGAGCCCGCCGACCGTCGTGCTCGTGGGAAACGCTCCGTCGAGACCGGCAAAGAGGCGCTCCGCCTCGAATGTGAACGGATCGGGAAGGAGCAGAAAGTGCGGTCGCGCGTCCGCCCGGACGCGTAGGAGCTGTGCCCAGGCTGCAGGCGTGTCGGCGGCGCCGGGGACCTGGTCATTCTCGAGGTGAAGCGGAGTGAGCGTCACTCCGGGCAGGAGCGCCGCGGTCAGCGACAACCCTGGCCGGCCCTCGATCTCCCGGCCGCCGCCGATCACCCCGCCGGCCGAGCAGCCGGCGAGAACGCCCGGCGTGAGGCGCGACCGCACGAGGCCCGGGAGGCGATCGTACTCCTGCCGATGATGCTCGGAAGCGAAGACGACGGCGAGATCCGGGCGCGCGCCGCCGAGCTGCGCCTGCACCGCGCTCACCACCTCGTCCACCGCAGCCTCGGGTGACGCGGCCGTCGAGACCGCCGAGCCCCAGCGCATGCAGGATCCCTATCGGTCGGCGCCGCGCCGGGCAAGTGCCGGGTATCACGCGTTGACTCGGGCCGCGACGGATTCTACCTTCGGCCGAGCTTGATCAACGGGGCCTACCTGACCCAGCCCACCGTGCCACGGCCGCAGCCGCGCCCCCGCCCGTGGACCCGCGGCGTCGCGGTCGCCGCGCTCCTCATCGCCATTCCCGTGCTGTCGATCGATATTCGCTGGCGGAAGTCCGCCACGTTCGACGAGCCGATCAATCTGTTTCACGGGCTGCGGATGCTCGCGACGGGCGACCCGGCCGTGCCGATGGACTACGCGCCGCTGCCGCGCGTCGCCGCCGCCGCCGCAACCCAGCTCTTCGGGCCGCCGGTGCGCCTGCCGGCGGTGCCCTGGGCGCCGGGAATCCTCCCGCACCTCGCCCAGCGCGTGCTCTATCTCGAGAACGACGCCGACGCGCTCCTGTTCTGGGGACGGCTTGCCTTTCTGCCGCTACACGTTGCACTGGCGCTGGCGGTTTTTCTGGTCGCCTGCGCGCTCTGGGGTTTCGGCGGTGGATGTGCGGCGCTCTTCCTGTGCGCGCTGTCGCCGAGTGTCCTTGCGCATGCGCCCCTCATCACTGCGGACTTCCCGGTCACGGCTTTTCTCTTCTTCGCCTTCGCGCTGGCCTGGGGCACGACGCGCCGCCTGACGGTTCTACGGTTGCTCACCGCCGGCATTGCGCTCGGGCTGGCGCTCCTCTCGAAGCTCTCGGCCCTCTTCGCCCTACCGGTGCTCGCGCTCTGCTTCGCGGTGCATGCCGTTGTGGGGAACCGCGGCGCGGCGGCCAGCTCGGCGCCGGGTGTCGCCCGATTGCCGGCGAAGCGCGCGCGCCGCTGGGCAGTCGCCGCGATGGCATACGCCGTCCTCAGCGCGGTGGCGCTCACCGTGATCTGGAGCGCCTACGGTTTTCGCTACCACGCCTGGCGCGCGGACGATCCGGCGCGGGCGGAGAAGGAAAGGGTGCTGGCCGATTTCCAGGCCCGTGCCACGCCCGAAAGCGCGCTCCAGCGCGCCGGCCTCGCACTCGCCGAGGATCTCCGCCTCCTCCCCGAGCCGTATCTGCTGACCCTTCGCTTCACGTTTCAGCAGATGCAGCGAAAGCTCTCGTTCTTGTTGGGCGAGCGCAGCATCGAGGGGAACGTTTTGTACTTCCCGGTGGCCTTCCTGCTGAAGACCCCGCTCGCGCTACTGTTCCTCCTCGGCGCGAGCGGCGTCGCGCTCATCCGCGGCCGCATCCGCCTCGATCCCACCGCCGCGGCATTCCTGGTGCTCTTCCCCGTGCTCTACTTCGGCGCTGCGCTCTTCGCGCACATCAACCTCGGCCATCGCCATCTGCTGCCGGTCTATCCGTTTCTCTTCGTCCTCGTGGGCGGAGCCGTGACGGCGGTGCGCTCGCGCGCGGAGCGGGCCGTGGTTGCGCTGCTCCTCCTCTGGTTCGGCGCGGCGGCCGTCCGCATCCATCCACACCAGCTCACCTACTTCAACGAGCTCGCCGGCGGCCCGCGCGGAGGGATTCGCTTCCTGGGCGACTCGAACCTCGACTGGGGCCAGGATCTCGCGAGCGTCGGACCGTGGATGTCGCGCCACGGCGTCGCGCGTATCAAGCTCGCGTACTTCGGCACCGCGCTACCGGCGTACTACGGCTTCGACTTCGATTGGCTGCCGAGCGTCGGCTTCGCCAATGATCGCGACGGCGCTGTCGCCGTGGAGGAGGGCGATCACCTAGCGGTGAGTGCCACCTGCCTCCAGGGCTTCTACTTCCAGGACATGGAGAAGTATCGCTTCCTCGATGCGTACGAGCCGGTCGACGTGCTCGGCAACAGCATCTACGTCTACCACCTGGTGCCAGAGCGGCGCAGATGATGGCGGAGTGCCACCTGCCTGTCGCGTCGCGTTGACACGCGAAGCGCCACCATGAGTAGAGCCGCGCGCGGTCGGACAACGTGGCGATGCAGCGACCGAGCGCTGCGAGAGCAAACGGACGAGGGGGGGTTCGATGAGGACGCCCCGGGGCTTCGCCAACGTGATCGCGCTTGGCAGTGTCATCACGCTCGCCACCACGATCGGTCTCGCCACTGCCTTCGCGTGGGACGCGGCGCAGAATGCGGCGCCCGCTGGCGTCGACGTGGTCCTCCTTCGCAACGGGGATCGTCTCTCCGGCAGCATCGTCAAGATGGATGGCGAGAAGCTGTTCATCACCACGCCCTATGCCAAAGAGGTGCCGGTCGACTGGAAGGAAGTGACGAGCATCGAGAGCGCCGGACCGCACTGGGTGCGCCTCACCACCGACGAGTTCGTGAAGGGACGCTTGACCCCGTCGCCGGAGGGCGTGGGAATCGTGACCGAGGATCTCCAGAGCCCGCAGCCCGTCCCCTTCGACCGTATCGCCACGATCGGCATCTCACCCGGCGCCAAGTACAGCGGCAGCATCGGCGCCTTGGTGACCGGCTCGACGGGGAACACGGAGACCTTCATCCTCGGAGCCGCCGGGGGCGTGCAGCGTGATACCGACATCGACCGCATGCGCCTCGGCTTCCGCACCGAGTACGAAGAGCGGGATGACGAGCTCTCGGTCCAACGCGCGCGCGGCTATACCGACTACGACTACTACCTGGGAGAGAAGTGGTATCTCACCGGCCTCGTGCGCCTCGAGCACGACAAGGTCGAGGATCTCAGGCTGCGCACGACCGTCGGCGGCGGACCGGGCTATCGATTCTTCGATCGCAAAGATCTGAAGCTGCGCGTCTATGCGGGTCTGGCATACGTGAACGAGGACTTCGACGAAAGCTCCGATCGCGACTATCTCTCCGCCCTGGCGGGTGACGAGTTCCGCTGGAAGATCACCGAGTCGCTCTCGGTCTACCAGCTGGCGGAGGTCTATCCGAGCCTCGATGACGTGTCGGATACGCTCTTTCACGTCGAGGCCGGGGTGCGCCAATCCCTGGTGAATGGGATGTTCGTCGACCTCGGTATCGTCGATGACTACGATACCGAGCCGGCCGAGGGTAAGAAGAAGAACGATTTCCGCTACATCGGGCAGATCGGGTACGAGTTCTGAGCCGGTGCTCGGCCGCCTTGCCCTTCGTGGCGGCCGGGGGCTACGCTCCCGCCGCCGATTGCATAGCCGACCACGCGCGACGGCGCAGCATGCCGGTCAGGGCGCGCGACGAGGAGAAGGTGATGATCGATCTCTACACGTGGACCACACCCAACGGCCGGAAGATCTCCATCATGCTCGAAGAGGTCGGCCTGCCCTACAAGCCCATTGCGGTGGATCTCGGGAAAGAACAGCAGTTCAGTGCCGAGTTCACCGCCATCAATCCGAATCAGAAGATCCCGGCGATGGTCGATCACGACGCGCCCGGTGGCCCGCTCGCGATCTTCGAGTCCGGCGCCATCCTCGTCTACCTCGGCGAGAAGACCGGCCGGTTCCTGCCGACGGAGGTGCGCCGCCGGAGCGCCGTCATCCAGTGGCTCATGTATCAAATGAGCCACGTGGGTCCGATCATCGGCCAGACCGGACACTTCGTGAACCAGGCGCCCGAGCGGGTGCCGTACGCGATCCAGCGCTTCGTGACCGAGTCGGTCCGCATCGTCGGCGTCCTGAACGTGGGATTGAAGGACCGCGACTTTCTGGCGGGCGAGTACTCGATCGCCGACATGGCGACCTATCCGTGGGTGGCGGCGGCGTGGGGACCGTTCGAGTCGATGATGCCCGATCGCGTGGCGGCGTTCGGTAACGTCAGGCGCTGGCTCGATACCGTCGGCGCGCGTGCGGCCGTTCAGCGCGGCATGGCCGTTCCGGCGGCGGCCTGACCTGGCTGACCTGGATCGTGACCAACGGCTCATTGCTCGTCCCGATCTGACGGCGAGTCGATGGTCGAGGGATGGCCAAGTTGCACGTGGTCCGCGGTCCGGTCCCGCGCGGACGCCTCGCCGCGCTCTTTCGCGGGCGCTGTCCGCGCTGTCGCGACGGCCGGATCTTCCAGCGACGCCTGACGATGCACCCGCGCTGCCCCATGTGCCGGCTCGATTTCGAGCCGGAGCCTGGCTACTTCACCGGTGCGATGTACATCAGTTATGCGCTCGCGGTGCCGATCGTCGCCGGTTTCACGCTGTTCGTGTACCGCATCGTCCCGGATCTGTCCCCGCTGCGGGCGGTGCTGCTGGCGGGCGCGTTGTTCGTGCCGCTCGTGCCGGTGGTGTTTCGCGCCTCGCGCGTGTTCTGGATCCATCTCGACCGGACGATCGACCCGGGTTGATCGTACTCGCAAGGAAGAGGTGGCGCCGGCGGCCGCGCCAGCGATGCGACGCGTGAGAGAGGGACTGGCCGGCGATAGTGAAGTTCGCTAAGTAGCGTCCATGGAGATCGCGATCGACTCGTGGCTCGGGATCGGTCTTGCGGCCGGGACGTTCGTTGCGGGTGTCCTCGTGGGGCTGCTGGTGGCGCGGCTCGGCGGCGGGGCGGGACGGCGCGCACGCCGCGTGCAAGAGGAGCTGCACGCGGCCCGCGCCGAGCAGGAAGCGTACCGCCACTCCGTGGCCGGGCACTTTCAGCAAACCTCCGATATCTTCCGCGACCTCACCGGCGTCTACTCCTCGCTGTACGCGCACCTCGCCGAGGGCGCGCGGGAGTTGTGCGCCGAGAGCGTACCGGCGCTGCGCTTCGAGGCGCCGGCACGGCTCGGAGATCGTCCCGAGCGCGCGCGGGTGGACGCGCGTGGCGATTCGCTGGCGGCCGAGGAAGGCGGGGCCCGCGCCGCCGGCCAAGAATCCGATGCCGCGCCACCTACGAGCGCTGCCTTGCGATCCGAGTGAGCTCCCAGCAGGCCACCCGAACGGGCCCGCCCGCCACGACCAGTGCTGCGGCGTAGCCTGCGCCCGCATCGACCGCGACCTGCTGCCAGCGTCCGAACGCGTCCGTCCAGGATCCGTCGGTCGATAGTCGGGCCGCGTCGCCGAGCCCCCGCCAGATCGTCTTCCCGGTTGCCTTGATCCACGCCTCCTTGCGCACCCAGGAGGCGAAGAACGCCTCGAGCCGCGGCCGTTCGGGCAGCGCTCGGAGCGCGGCCGCCTCCGCCGCCGGGAAGAAGCGCGCTGCGATGCCATCGATGCGCACGCTCGATCGGATGCGCTCCACGTCGATGCCGACGGCGCGGTCGCGCGTGACGGCGCAGAGCGCCAGCGTATCGGAGTGCGACAGGTTGAACTGCAGATGCCCGGAACCGGCGGCGAGCGTCGGCTTGCCGTCGGCGCCGTACGCAAACCGGATCGCTTGGGGCGTCGCGTCGACGTAGCGGGCGAGGATGTGCCGCAAGGCCGCCCGGGTGGCAACGAAGCGCCGGCGCGTGCCCTCAGGTTGAACGTGTGCGGCGCGCTCGCGCTCGTCGGGCGTGAGGATGCCAGCGGCGGGCGCGACCGCATCCACGGCCTCCAGGTCGGCGAGGTCCGCGCGCCAGACGTGCACCTCGTCGCCTCCGAGCACGAGATCCGGCGGTGGCGGCCGCCACGGTGCTGCGCCCGCCGGTGTGGCAGCGAGCACATCGGGGTTCACGCGTCTCACCATGCGCTGCGTATCACGCCGATTGCCCGGCGCGGCCTGCGTCATCTAGTCTGACGCCCGCGCAGCCGCTTGTCACGGGGCGGCGTGGCGTGCTGCAGCCGGGGGTTCAGCCGTCCGCAAGTTTGCCAGCCTGGCGAATCTGGAGGGTCGGTCGATGAGCGCTACGGGAAACGGCGTCCGGGGAGCCCTCCAGGGCGTCAAAGTGGTCGAGCTCGGCATGTGGGTGGCAGGGCCCGCGGCCGCCGCGGTGCTGGGCGACTGGGGTGCCGACGTGCTCAAGATCGAGAACCCGGCGGGCGGGGATCCGGTCCGCGCGCTCATGGCGATGGGCATGGCGCCGTTCGAGCCGGTGATCAATCCGAGCTTCGAGCTCGACAACCGCAACAAGCGCAGCGTCGCGCTCAACGTCCACGTACCCGAGGGCCGCGAGGCGCTCCTGCGGCTGCTCGGCGGCGCGGATGTCTTCGTCACGAATCTGCGCCCGAGCGCTCTCGAGCGCATGCGCCTCACCTACGCCGACGTGCGCGCGGCGAGCCCGCGGATCATCTACGCGGGCCTCAGCGGCTATGGCACACGCGGTCCGGAGCGCGATCGCGCGGCCTTCGACTACGCCGCCTTCTGGGCCCGTGCCGGCGCCATGGCGTCCCTCGGCGAGCCCGACGGGCCGCCACCCACGCAACGGCCGGCGATGGGCGACCATCCCGCGGGCCTGTCGCTGGCGGGCGCGGTGTGCGCCGCGCTCTATCACCGCGAGCGCACCGGCGAGGGGCAGGAGATCCATCTCTCTTTGTACCAGATGGGGCTGTGGATGATGGCGACCGACATCGAGGTCTGCTTGGTCACCGGGCTCGCCTACTCGCCGACCGGGCGCATGGTCCCGAATCCGCTCTGGAACCACTATCGGGCCAAGGACGGCCGGTGGTTCCACCTCGTGATGCTGCAGGCCGATCGCTTCTGGAGCCGGTTCTGCGATGCGATCGAGCGCCCCGATCTCGCGGCCGACGAGCAGTACGCGACCGTGCTCGCCCGCGCGCAGCGCAGCCTGGCGCTAATCGAGATGTTCGACGCGGTGTTCGCCTCCCGGCCACTCGCCGAGTGGGCCGAGCGGTTCGATCGCTTCGATCTCGTGTGGGCGCCGGTGCAGACCATCTACGAGGTGACGCAGGACCCGCAGGCGGCGGCGCTCGAGGCCTTTGCGCCGGTGACGCATCGCACGGGCGAGGAGATCCGGGTCGTCAGGTCGCCGGTGGAATTCGGTGCGACGCCAGCGCGCATCCGCCATTGTGCGCCGGAGGTCGGCGAGCATACCGAGACGGTCCTGCTCGAGGCCGGCTACAGCTGGGACGACATCGCCGCGCTGAAGGAGAAGGGCGCGATCGGCTGAGCGGTCGCGGCGTGCTCGACGGGAAGAAAGAAAGGTCGAAATACCCATGCAGGCGATGGTGATGAAAGCCCTGGGTGAGCCGCGCGACATGGAGCTCGTCACCGGCCCCGATCCCGAGCCCGGGCCTGGCGAGATCACGATCGAGGTTCGTGCCGTCGGCTGCAACTTCTTCGACATCCTGCTGTGTCAGGGCAGCTATCAGGTGAAGCCGCCGCTGCCGTTCGCGCCCGGAGCGGAGGTCGCGGGACTCGTGCGCGCGGTCGGCCCGGGCGTGACCGGTTTCGCCGCCGGTGAGCGGGTGTTCGCGATGCTGGGGTTCGGTGGCTACGCCACCGTGGTGCCGGTCCCCGCCGCGGCGGCGGCACACCTGCCCGAGGCGATGCCGTTCGAGCACGCCGCCGCCTTCGGCATCGTCTACCAGACCGCGTACTTCGGCCTGATTCACCGGGCCGCACTCCAGCGTGGGGAGACGTTGCTCGTGCACGCGGCGGCGGGCGGGGTCGGTCTCGCCGCCGTGCAGATCGGCCGTGCCCTCGGCGCCCGCGTCCTCGCCACGGCAGGCTCGGCGGCCAAGTGCGCTGTGGCGAAGGAGCACGGGGCGGTGGAGGCCTTCGACTACGGCTCGCCCCAGTGGGTGGATGCCGTTCGCGATGCCACTGGCGGGCGCGGTGCGGACGTCGTCTTCGATCCCGTCGGGGGCGATGTGTTCGACCTGTCGACGAAGTGCATCGCCTTCAGCGGCCGACTCCTGGTCATCGGCTTCGCCTCGGGGCGCATCCCGACCATCCAGGCGAACCGTATCCTGCTCAAGAACGTGGCCGTCGTCGGCTTGCACTGGGGCGCCTATCGCGCACACGATCCGGCCCTCGTTCAGGACACGCAACGCGCCCTCTTTGCGATGTACGAGCGCGGCCAGCTACGGCCGGTCGTCTCCTCGACGCATCGGTTGTGCGACGCGGCGGCGGCGCTCGACGAGATCGCCTCGCGTCGCAACGTCGGCAAGGTCGTGCTGCTGCCCTAACGATCACCGAAAACGTAGTCTTTGCACTACGTTGAGCAGGGGAGCGACGAGCTGCATACCTGCACCCGCGAACGATCTCGGCGGCTTTCCGGATGCTGCGGAGCGTCGTGGGGAACTGCTCGTCGTCAACGGAAAAACATTTGCAGTTCTCTCGATTGGGGTGATATAGGCCCAGGCACCCGCGGTGCGAACGCCCGCCCGGGGAAGCATCGGAGCGCCGAGGGATCGAGGCGCCCGGCCGGTGCCGTCGACACGACGCAGGAAAATGGAGGAGTAGCATGCTGCGAAGAATGGTCGGAGCGCTGCTGATGGTAGGAGTGGCCGCGGTCTTGACGACGGCCGTGCCGGCAGGCGCCGCCGTCGATCCGGCGGACCTGTGCAAGGACAAGAAGGGCAAGGCCACCGGGAAGAAGGCGCTCGACAAGTTCAAGGCCTACGGCAAGGACGGCAAGGTGCCGAACTCCGCCAAGCTCTCGAGCGATCTGTCGAAGGCCGAATCGCGCTTCCAGAAGGGCTTCTCCATGGCCGAGACTCCCGGCAGCTGCGAGGTCGAGGACGACAGCGCCAAGATGGAAGCCGTGGTCGACGACTTCGTCCGCGACTTCTGGTGCGATGGGCCGCTCGGTCAGCAGACGGTCGCGATCCCAAGCGCGGCCGAGCCCGCCGAGACGCCCGGTACGAGCGGCGTCAACAACGCTGCCTATCCGAAGCTCGTCACGATGTTCGGGGGCACGAGCTACGATCTGAACAACGCGACGTACACCCGCTACTATTGTGGCGATGGGAGCGAGCAGCCCGACGCCATTCTCGTCCTGATCCCGGGTTTCGAGGGCGGGGCGTCGAGCTTCCGCATTCTCGCCGATAACACGATCCCCAGGGCGCGGGCGCGAGGCCTGGCGGTCGAGATCTGGGCCTTCGATCGTCGCGGCCATCAGATCGAGGACAGCGCTGGGCTCGATATCGCCGAAGGGGCCATGGATCCCCAGATTGCTCTCGACTGGCTGTACGGCGGCGAGCTCGGGCTCACGCTGCATCCGTCGCTCAGCCGCCGCGCCGAGTTTCACGACAATCACGTCGACACCCCCTTCATGGCGAACTGGACTTCCCTCGTCCTCACCCGCGACATCGATGCGGTGATCGAGCAGGCCCGCGCCGTGGCGGCGAACCAGAACGTGTTCCTCGGCGGGCACTCGGCGGGCACCGGCTTCACCGCCCGCTATGCGGCCACGAACTTGAACCTGAGCGGCATCGGCAGTCCCGACCCTGGCTACGCCAAGGTCCGCGGTCTCGTGCTCCTCGAAGGAGGCGGGGCTTCGACCGCGAGCGACGGGACCCTCACGACGGACAGCCTCGATCGCATCGAGGACGCGGCCGACGGTGGACTGTTCTACGCCGTGCGCGACAACGCACCACGGTGCGTGGACGGGACGCCGTGCACGGTGGCGACCGAGGGAGTGGACTGCTTGGGCTTGGGCAAGGGCAAGTGCACCCGTACCGTCTCGTCATACGCCGTGCTCCCGGGCCTGCTCAATCCTCGGATCCTGGCCTCGGCGGAGCCGGTTAGCATCCAGGCGTCCAATGATCCGGATGGCTCCCTGGGCATTCTCCAGCAGGATCAGGGCGCCCCGGGAAACAATGCGATCGCCGTCGTGCCCCAGCTCAATGCCTTGTCGCTCCTATTGGGCAGCACGCCGTATTCGGCCACGGGGGGCCTCGGCGCGTTTCTCGACGACGACGGGGTTGTGGCGGATATCGCCTCCTTCGTCGCCACCTCGATCGGCGCCGAGGGTCCGCTGGTCGGTGGTCTCGCAACGTGGATCGAGGTGATCGACGGCACCATGCCGGGCGTGGTCCTTCCGAACTGGGGTTTAGCGCCGACGACGCTTCCCGGCGTCATCTGGGGCCAGGAGGTGGAAGCGACACGCCTGGATCGGATGCTGACGATCTTCTTCAAGGGCGCGACCAACTTCACCGATTGGTACTATCCGTCGGCGGGGCTCGGCACCACGAGCGTGGCGGGGATCTGCTCCGCCAATCCCGGCACGTGCACCGCGGGCAACGTCGGCGCAGCCTGTAGCGGCGCGAACCAGGCGGCGGCAAATGCCCAATGCAGCCAAGCCATCAGCCTCAATTCGACGCAGCTCTCCGTCGGTCGCAACCGCCGCGATATCGAGAATCTCACGGAGGCGCCGAACGTCAACGTGCCCGTGATCTGCTTCGGGGGCTCCAATGGGCTGACGACGGTGCCGGGCTCGTTCGTGGCCTTCGGGCAGAGCATCGGCGCCTGCACCGCGCCGAGCTGCAGCGGCAGTACGCCCCGGGTCGTGAATGCGTCGACACCCAACCCGGCCTTTCCCACATTGGGTGGTGTAGCCGGCGGGTTCGAGGCCTTCATCAGCGAAGGGTATTCGCACGTCGATATCGTCACCGCGGAGGACGCCCCCCACAACCAGGTCGTCGGGCCGCTGGTGGACTTCCTCTTGCGCAACGCACAGTAGGCAGGGCTGCGGGGCGCCGTCCGGCGACGGAACGCGGCGGCGCCCCGCTCATCAGCACGGCCGGACGACGCTCACCCCGCGGGCAGCCTCCGTTGCCGGGGCCAGGGCGCGGTTGTCCCGCGATCCCGCTTCTTGCAAGCGTTGACAAGGCACGCAGGTGTTGATGAGCTGAGCGCTCCCGTCCAACCCGCCGGGCGTGCGGCCAGGCCGTTCATGGACGGGGGAGGCTCCGGATGATGCGCACGGACATCTGCGATCTCTTCGGCATCGAGCATCCGATCGTGCTCGCGGGCATGGGCGGCGTGTCCATGGCGCCGCTCGTCGCGGCCGTCGCCAACGCCGGCGGGCTCGGCGTCATCGGTGCCGCGATGCTCGATCCGGACGCGCTCCGCCGCCAGATCCGCAAGACCCGTACGCTGACGGACCGGCCCTTCGCCGTCGATCTCCTGGCACCGATCCCCGACATGATCCGGCCGCACATCCAGGTGCTCGTCGAGGAGCGGGTGAAGATCTTCGTCGCCGGGCTGGCGGTGCCTGGGGAGTTCATCGCCGAAATGCACGAGCATGGGATGATCGTCGTGGTCATGGTGGGGAAGGTCCACCATGCCCAGAGCGCCGAGGCCGCCGGTGCCGATGTGGTCGCCGCGCAGGGCACGGAGGCCGGCGGCCACACCGGCGAGATCGGCACCCTGGCCCTGGTGCCGCAGGTGGTCGACGCCGTGAAGATCCCGGTGCTCGGCGCCGGCGGCATCGCCGACGGCCGCGGCATCGCCGCGGTGCTGGCGCTCGGCGCCGAGGGCGCGGTCGTCGGCACCCGCTTCATCGCCACGCCCGAGGCGACGGCGGCGCCGTCGTATCGCGCCGCGCTGGTCCGAGCCACGGAGACGGATACGGTGCGCACGCGCTGCTACACCGGGAAGCCGGCGCGCGCGATCCGCAACCCGTACATCGCCGAGTGGGAAGGGCGGGCGAGCGAGATCCAGAAGTTTCCGCTTCAGGTCATGCACTCCATGCAGGAAGGGGTCATGGACTACATGGGGTACACCGGTGACGCGGACCCCGACCGCACGTTCATGCCGGCCGGACAGGGGCTCGGGCTCATCCGCGAGATCAAGCCCGCCGCCGAGGTGATGGGTGACCTGGTGCGGGAGACCGAGGAGGCGCTGGCGCGGCTCGATGCGCTCGCGTCGCGTGGCCGCCGACCGGGGCCACCGCCCGCGGCTGCGCGCCGCCACTCGGCGTGAGCCGGCGGTGAAGAACCTCATCGCAGCGGCCCTCGCGGCGGCCGGCGAGTAGTGTGATGGCGGCGGGCAAGAGTCGCGTCGTCGTGCAGACTGGCCCTCGCGCGCTCGAGCTGCGCGAGCTGCCGCTGCCCGAGATCGACGCCGATAGTGGGCTCTTGCGCGTCGAGGCCTGCGGTATCTGCGGCAGCGACGTGGAGCAGTACGCGGGGCTGCTGCCGGTGCGCTTTCCGCTGGTGCCAGGTCACGAACCGGTCGGCATCATCGACCGGATCGGCGATCGAGCGGCAAAGCGCTGGGGCGTCGACGTCGGCGACCGCGTCGCCGTCGAGGCGCTGATTCCGTGCGGCCACTGCCGGGCGTGCCTGGCGGGGCGGTATCAGGTGTGTCGCGGCCGCGGCACCATGTTCGCGCACGCCTACATCCCGCTTGCCCATCCGCCGGGCCTGTGGGGCGGCTACGCCGACTACATGTATCTCGATCCCAACTCCATCGTACACCCCATCCGCAAGGACATTCCGGCCAGCATCGCCGTGATGTTCAATCCGCTCGGCGCCGGCTTTCGCTGGGCGGTCGAGATTCCCGACACCGGGCCCGGGGACACCGTGCTCGTCCTCGGCCCCGGGCAGCGCGGCCTCGCGAGCGTGATCGCGGCGCGCGCGGCGGGCGCGGATCGCATCATCGTCACCGGCCTCACGCGCGACGCGGCAAAGCTCGCCCTCGCTCTCGAGCTCGGCGCCGACCACGTGATCGACATAGAGCGCGAGAACACGCGCGACCGGGTGCACGAGCTCACCGACGGGCACGGCGCCGACGTCATCGTCGAGGTGTCGGCGGCCGCCCCGGAGCCGGTCGCCGAGGCCTTGCACTACGTGGCCGCGGGCGGCCGCATCGTGCTCGCCGGCGTCAAGGGGTTCAAGGCGGTGCCGGAGTTCGTGAGCGATCTCGTGGTGGTGAAGGAAGCGACGATCACGGGCGCGTTCGGGGTGACGGCGCCCGCGTACGAGGCGGCGATTCGGCTGATCGAGTCCGGCCGGGTGCCGCTCGAGCGCCTGCACACGCACGACTTCCCGCTCGAGGCGGCCGAGCGGGCGATCTTGACGCTGGCCGGTGAGGTGCCGGGCGAGGCGAGCATCCACTCCTGCCTCCGTCCGGACATGAGCCATTGACGGGAGGGCAGGCGTGAAGGCACGAGGTGAGCATGGCTGAAGACCTGGCGCACCGGGGCGCGTCGGGTGCTACGGCGCCGGCGGATCTCACGGCTCTGGGGATGCGGTTCGAAGGAATGCCTTACGTGCAGGCCCTGGGAATGCGGGTCGAGCGCGTCGCCGTCGACAGCGTGCGCGTGCGCATGCCGTACAAGGACGAGAACGCGAACCCGGGGCGGGCACTGCACGGCGGTGTCGCGGCGTCGACCATCGGCATCGCGGGGGCCCTTGCCGCGTGGAGCGGACTCCGCCCGTCGCCGACGCTCGAGACCTCGATTCTGGACCTCTCCGTCAACTATTTGGCCGCCGCGATCGGCGAGGACATCGTCGCCGATGGCACGATCCTGCGCCGCGGCAAGGAGATCGCCTACGCCGAGGTGGATGTCCGCAACGATGGCGGAAAGGCGATCGCCAAGGGGCTGGTCACCTACCGGGGGCTCGATTCGGCGCTGCACCCGCAGGCGGCGGCGCGGCAGCGCGAGGTCGCCCCGGACGCCGTCGTCCCGGCGCCGCCGGCCGGGAGCGGCGAGGGCGATGTGCCGAAGCTCGCCCGCGCCATCGTCTCGGTGCCGTTCATGTCGCGGCTCGGTCTCGCGATCACATACATGCGCGACGGCCGGGCGCGCATCACGATGCCCTACGACGCCGCGCACAGTGACGGCGGTGGGGCGCTCCACGAGGGCGCCGTGGCCGCCCTGATCGACACCACGGGGGCGATGGCGTCGTGGTCCGTCACCGGCATCGATTTCCGCTACAAGGCGTCCACGGTCGGGATCCACGTGAACTACCATGCCGCGGCCGCCGGCGAGGACGTCGTCGCTGTGGCTCAGACGCTGCGGCGGAACAACGAGATCTTTCTGAACGAGGTCGCGGTGCACGGCGCGGCGTCGGCGCGGCTGCTGGCAACGGGGGCGGTGACCTATCGGATCGTCGTCGCCGATGCGTGACGGCTCGATGGCGGTCGGGCTGCTGCTCGGCGGTCTCACCACGGCGCGCGACCTGGGCGACCTCGCCGCGGAAGCCGAGGCGCTCGGATACGCCTCGCTCTGGGCCGGCGATCACGTCGCCTTTCCGTCGCCGATTCTCGACCCGCTGCAGGTGCTCGCGTGCTTCGCCACCCGCACCGAGCGCGTCCGTCTCGGCACCTGCGTCTATCTGCTGGCACTGCGGTATCCGACCGTGGTGGCGAAGATGGTGGCCTCGCTCGACGTCGTGGCCGGCGGGCGCTTCGTCTTCGGCGTCGGGGTGGGCGGCGAGTTTCCGGGCGAGTTTCGCGCCTGCGGCGTCCCGGTGACGGAGCGGGGCGCGCGCACCAACGAAGCGATCGCAGCGCTGCGCCGGCTGTGGTCCGGCGATGAAGCGGCGCATCGCGGCCGCTTCTACGACATCAGCCCGGTGCGCATCGCGCCGCCGCCCGTTCAGGGCGCACAGCTGCCGATCTGGATCGGCGGGCGGACGGAGCCGGCGCTTCGCCGGGCGGCACGGCTCGGCGACGGCTACGTCGGCTACCTGCTCGATGCCGACGGCTTCCGCCAGCGCATCGAGCGGATCGGCGAGCTCGCGGCGGCAGCCGGCCGGCCCGCCACCGCGGTGACCGCGGCGCTCATGACGTTTGCGATCGTCGATCGCGACCCTGACCAGGCCCGGTCGCGTGCCGGCGCCATGCTCGGAGCGATGTACGGCCGGCCGATGGACAAGGCGGCGGCACGCTACTGCATCACCGGCTCGCCGGCGGATTGCCGGGAGGCCGTGGCGGCGTACGCCGCCGCGGGGTGCGAGCATCTCGTGCTCACGCCGCTCGCCTACGGGGACGCGCTCCGCGACCAGATCCGCCAGCTCGCCGACGCCCTCGGGCTCGGTGGGCCGCGGCGCGCGGCGCGATGAGCGCTGCGACGGCAATGCTACGATACGAGGAGTCCAGATGACTGCGGAACAGGCTCCGGTACTGATCGGCGCCGGCCAAGTCACCCAGCGTGACGTGAGCCCGGAGCGCTCCCTCGGTCCGCTCGAGCTGATGGTGGAGGCCGCGCGCCTGGCCGCGGCGGATGCGCGCATCGGCGAGCAGGTGTTGCGCGCGATCGATTCCATCGCGGTCGTCAACACCATCGCCTGGCACTACGGCAACGCGCCGCGGCTCCTCGCGGAACAGCTCGGGGCGCAGCCGCGCGAGGAGATCTACACGGCGCTGGGCGGCAACACGCCGCAGTCCCTCGTCAATCAGACCGCGGCGAAGATCGCCGCCGGGCGCGTCCGTCTCGCGCTGCTCGCGGGCGCCGAGGCCTTCTACTCGTACCGGCGCGCGCGGCGAGCGGGCGTCACGCTGCCGTGGATCTCGGGCGGGGAGGGCAGCCCCACGAGCGTGGGCGACACGCGGCCCGGCACCAGCGATCACGAGGTCGTCCATGGGCTTCAGGCCCCGGTGCAGATCTACCCGCTGTTCGAGAATGCCCAGCGCGCCGCCGCCGGGCTCGACATCACGGCGCACCGCGAGCGCCTCGGCTCCCTGTGCAGCCGCTTCACCCGCATCGCGGCGGCGAATCCCTACGCCTGGTTCCGCACGCCCCGATCGGCGCAAGAAATCACCACGCCGACGGCGGTCAATCGCCTCATCGGCTTTCCGTACACCAAGTACATGAACGCCGTCTTGGACGTGGATCAATCGGCCGCCGTGCTCATGACCTCGGCGGCGCACGCGCGCGCGCTCGGCATTCCGCGCGAACGCTGGGTCTATCTCTGGGGCTCGGGTGAGGGCACGGACCGCTGGTTCATCTCCGAGCGGCGTAACTACTTCACGTCACCGGCGCTGCGCGTCGCCGGCGAGCGCGCGCTCGCGGCCGCCGGGGTGGGAGTGGACCGGATCCGGCACTTCGATCTCTACAGCTGCTTTCCGGCGGCGGTGCAGCTCGCCGCCGCCATGCTCGGCGTCGGCGCGGGCGACGAGCGGCCGCTCACGGTGACGGGCGGGCTGCCGTACGCGGGCGGGCCGGGCAGCAACTACTCGATGCATGCCATCGCCACCATGATGGACTGCTTGCGCGCCGATCCGGCGGCGGTCGGCCTGGTCACGGCACTCGGCTGGTACGTCACCAAGCACGCGGTCGGTGTCTACGCCGCCGCCGAGCCGCCGGCCCCGTGGCGCGCCACGGAGCCTTACGATGACGCGCTGGCGCCGTCGGCGGGCGACGCGGCCCCGCCGCTCGCAGCCGAGGCGGCGGGACGCGCGCGCATCGAGACGTACACCGTGATGCACCACCGTGACGGCGCCCCCGTGCGTGGGCTGGTGATCGGCCGCCTCGACGCCGATGGCCGCCGCTTTCTCGCCAACACGCCGGAGGATCGTGCGGTCCTCGAGGGCCTGATGGCGGCCGAAGGCGTGGGGCGTCCGGGGCGCGTTATGGTGCATGACGGCCTCAATCGGTTCGAGCCGTAGCCACCACCAGAACGCACCCCGTTCGCCCGCTACCCTTTTGTTCCTGTAGAGAGGGACCCGGTAAGGGAGCCGGATGCTCGCGCCGGGAACAGTCGAGGCCTTCCGCCTGCAGGCGGAATTCTGCGGAAAACTCGGTTCTCCCTTGTATGCCGAGCTGCTGGCGCGGGCGGCGGAAGACATCGAGCGTGATGGGCCGGTGGCCGCAGTGCTCGATGGGTGGAGCGGCAACCCGGTACCCGACGCGCTCGTGCTGCGCCTGATGGGCGCCGTCCACCGGCTGGTCCTCGACGGCGCGGCGCCCGAGCTGGCGCGGTACTATCCGTCGGCTGGCGGCATAGCGGACGGCGTGGCGGCATGGGAGGCGTTCCGTCGCGTCGTCACCGCGCACGCCGCCGCTCTGCGGCCGGCGCTCGACGAGCACGTGCAGACCAACGAGGTGCGGCGCAGCGCGGCGCTGCTCGGCGGCTTTCTCACCGTCGCAGCGGAGCGGGCGCTGCCGCTGCGGGTGCTCGAGATCGGTAGCAGCGCCGGGCTCAATCTCGCCTGGGATCACTATCGCTACGAGATCATCGACGCCGCCGCCGGCGCCGCGGCGCCGCGACACGTCTGGGGTGATCCGGGGTCGGCGGTGACGATTCGCACCTACTGGCAGGGGCCGACTGATATATTCACGGCGCAGGCGATCGTCGGCTCGCGCGCCGGCTGCGATGTGGCGCCGGTCGACGTGACCGATGCGAGACAGGTACGGCTCCTCGAGTCGTTCGTCTGGCCGGACCAGCTCGAGCGGCTGGCGCAGCTCCGCGCCGCGATCGCGCTCGCGCGCCGCGCTCCCCCCGCGCTCGCCCGTCGCGGTGCTGCGGCGTGGCTCGAGGAACAGCTCGCCGCGCCGCACGATGGCGTGGTCACCGTCGTCTTCCACTCGATCATGTGGTGGTACCTGTCGGAGGAAGAACGCGGCCGCGTCGGCGATGCCCTGGCCGCCGCGGGGGCCCGGGCGACCGCTCGCGCGCCGCTCGCCTGGCTGCGCCTCGAGCTGATGACCGTCACCGATCCCGACCTGCGCCTCACGCAGTGGCCCGGGGGAAGGGAAGTCCTGCTCGGGCGCGCGGACCCGCACGGGCGCTACGTGCACTGGGGAGACGGCGAGCCCGCGGCCGCCGCAGACGCGTGAATCCGTAGGCATGGCCCCGGCGGACATCGAGCTCGCCGGCGTGACGCTGACCCGGGGCGCCACGCCCGTGCTCCGCGCGGTCGATCTCAGCATCGGCGCCGGCGAGACGGTCGCGCTGGTCGGGCGCAGCGGAACGGGGAAGAGCTCCCTGCTGAAGGTCATCAACGGGCTGCTGCGGCCGGAGGCGGGCGTGGTGTCGGTCTGCGGCCAGCCGACTTCGGAGTGGAATCCGTACGAGCTCCGACGGCGCATCGGCTACGTGCTGCAGGAGATCGCGCTCTTTCCGCACCTCACTGTCCACGCCAACGTCGGGCTCGTGCCACGGCTGCTCGGCTGGGAGGCGGCGCGCATCGAGGCGCGAACGGCGGAGCTCCTCGACCTCGTCGGCCTGCCGGCGTCGACGTTCGCCGCTCGCCATCCGCACGAGCTCTCGGGCGGTCAGCGGCAGCGCGTCGGTGTGGCGCGCGCGCTGGCGGCCGATCCGCCCATCCTGCTCATGGACGAGCCCTTCGGTGCGCTCGATCCGATCACGCGCGGCGAGCTGCACGCCGAGTTCCGCGCGATCCAGGCCCGGGTGCGCAAGACCGTCGTGCTGGTGACCCACGACATGGCCGAGGCGCTGGCGCTCGGCACGCGGGTGGGGGTGCTCGCCGGCGGGGCGCTGGTGGCCTGCGACACACCGGCCCGCATCGCCGCGCACGACGACCCGCACGTCCGCGCGCTGCTGCAGCCGCTGCGGGAGGCGCGGGCCGCGCTCGGCGACGACCGATGAGGCTATTCGCGTTCTGGCAGGCGCACCTCGCCGAGCTCGGCGCGCTGCTCGCGCGACACGTCTTCCTCGTCACGGTGTCGACCGTCGTCGCGATCGCGGCGGGCGTGCCCCTCGGCATCCTGGCGGCGCGGCGCCCGCGGCTCGGCGCGCCGATCGTGTGGCTCGCCAACGTCGCGCAGACGATCCCGAGCCTGGCGATGTTCGGGTTCCTGCTGCCGCTGCCGCTCGTGGGCGGGCTCGGCGCCCGCGTCGCCATCACGGTGCTGATCGTCTACGCGCTCCTGCCCATCGTGCGCACGACGGTGGCGGGCCTGCGATCGGTGGACACGGTGCTCGTCGAGGCGGGCGCCGCTCTCGGCATGACGCCTCGGCAGGTGCTGCGGCAGATCGAGCTGCCGCTCGCGCTTCCCTCGATCGTGGCCGGCATCCGCGTGGCCGCGGTCGTCGGCGTCGGCACGGCGACGATCGCTGCTGCGGTCGGGGCCGGCGGGCTCGGCGAGTACATCTTCCGCGGCCTGTCGATGGTGGATCCCACCGTCATTCTCGCCGGGGCAATCCCGTCGGCCGCGCTAGCGCTGGTGATCGACGGCGGGCTCACGCTGGTGGAGCGCGGGGTGCGGGCGGCTCTCACCGGCCGGGGGCGCCTGCCCGGCGGACGGGTCGTCGTCGGGGCGGGCGTCGCCCTCGGCCTCGTTGGCGCGGTCGCGACCGCACTGCTGGCGACGCGTTCGCCGGTGATTCGCGTCGGATCGAAGAACTTCACCGAGCAGATCGTTCTCGGCGAGATCCTAGCGCAGACGATCGAGCGGAGTGCCGGGCTGGCGGTCGAGCGGCGGTTGAACCTGGGCGGGACGTTCATCTGCGATCGCGCCATTCGCGCCGGCGAGATCGATGTGTACGTCGAGTACTCCGGCACCGCCTACACCGCCGTCCTCAAGCAGGAGCCCGACTCCGATCCCGGGCGGATGCTCGAGGCCGTACGTCAAGCCTACGCCGACGCGGGGTTGGCGGTGCTCGATCCCCTCGGGTTCGAGAACACGTTCGCGATCCTCGTGCGCGGCGAGGACGCGCGCCGGCTCGGGTTGCGGACGATCTCGGACGCGGCACCCCACGCCGCCGGCTGGCGCGCCGGCTTCGGCTACGAGTTCCTCCAGCGGGCCGACGGATATCCGGGACTCGCCCGGACCTACGGCCTCCGGTTCGGCGCGCCGCCGCGGGCGATGGATCTCTCGCTCATCTATAAGGCGGTGGCGGAGCGGCAGATCGACATCACTGCCGGCGATGCGACCAGCGGCCTGATCGATGCCTACGACCTGACGATGCTCGTCGACGATCGGCGCTATTTTCCGCCTTACGATGCGACCATCGTCGCCCGCAGCGCCGCGCTCCTCGCCCATCCGGAGTTGAAAGGCGCGCTCGGGTCGCTGAGTGGCCGCGTGACCGTCGCCGACATGCGGCGGCTCAACCACGCGATCGACGCGGGCCGGCGCGACGCCGCCGACGTGGCCCGCGAGTTCGTGGCCGGGCTCGGGCTGGCCGGAGGAGACCTGCGTGCGGTGCCCCCGGTGGCCGGAAGGTAGGTGGGCTGGGAGATCTCCGGAGTCGCCGCGCAGCGCCACGGTCTCGGCAGGTGTTCTCGCCGGCATCCGCCGGCTGGACCCGGCGCCTGGGCGCCGTGGTATACAGCGCGAGAAACGCGGGAATCGACGGCGTGAGCGTGCCTGCCCGTCGATGGCTCCCCGGGGGCGGGAGATAGGCTGCTAGGTTGTAACCCTGTTGGGCGGTTCGGAGCTGAGCCATGACGTGCCCGTCGTGCGGTCACGAGAATCCCGCGACCAACCGCTTCTGCGGCGGCTGCGGCACCGCGCTCGCCCGTGTCTGTCCGTCGTGTGCGCACGCCAATGCGCCGGATCATCGGTTCTGCGGCGCCTGCGGCGTCTCCCTCGTCGCGCGGCCCGAGGAAAAGGCCGAGGTCCGAAAGGTCGTCACCATCGTCTTCGCCGACCTGATCGGCTCGACGGCGCTGCACGAGCGCCTCGATCCCGAGTCCGTGAGCCGGCTGATGGACCGCTACCACCGGGCGGTGCGCGCCCCGGTCGAGGCCCACGGCGGCACCGTGGTGCAGTTGCTCGGGGACGGCGTCATGTGCGCCTTCGGCGTTCCCCACGTCGCCGAGGACGATGCCATCCGCGCCGTACGCGCCGCGGTCGCCGTCCAGGACGCATTCCGCGAGTTCGCGCGCGAGGAACGCGACATCGCCGGCAACGTCGGCCTCCGCGTGGCGGTGAACACCGGCGAAGTCGTCGTCAGCGACGAGTACGCCGCCGGCATCGGCGATCCGCTCAACGTCGCTGCCCGTCTGCAGCAGGAGGCGCGCGACGGCGACGTGTTGATCGGGGAGTCGACGCAGCGCCTGGTGCGCGAGCTGGTGACGCTCGAGCCGCGCGGCGTCTTCGCGCTCAAGGGTCGGGCCGAGACCGTGGCCGCGTACCGCGTCGTGTCGCTCGACCGGCCGGCGGGCGTCGCGGCGACGCCGTTCGTGGGGCGCGAGGCGGAGCTGCGGCGCGTCCTCGCGGTCTGCGACGCGGCCGTGGCCACCCGCCGCGCCCGGCTGGCCGTGATCCTCGGCTCCCCGGGCCTCGGGAAGTCCCGTCTCATGGCCGAGGTCGCCCGCCGGCTCGGCGACGGCGCGACGGTGCTGACGGCCCATTGCGAGGCGGCCGGCGGCGCCACGTTCGCGCCGATCGCCAGGGCGTTGCGGGCGCACCTTCGCATCGAGGAGGGGGCAGGTGGAGACGCGGTGCGGGCCGCGGTCGCCGCCGCGCTGCCGAGGGACGACGCCACCGTGCTCGGGAATGACGCCGAGTTGCAGGGGAACGAAGCCGCGGCGCCGCGGGATGCCGCCGATCGCTCGCGCATCGCCGACGGTATCGCCGCGCTCCTCGCCGGCACGCCCGCGTCCCCGGAGGAGACCTTCTTCGTCATCCGGCGCCTTCTCGCGGCGCTCGCCGCGGCGCAGCCGGTCGTCCTCGCGATCGACGACCTCCACTGGGCGGAGCCGCTGCTGCTCGATCTCGCCGAGCACCTGATTCAGTGGAGCACGGAGGTCCCGCTGCTCGTGCTCGCGGCGGCGCGGCCCGAGCTGCGCGAGACGCGCTCGTCGCTGGCGACACCCGGCGATCTCGTCGCCGACGTCGTGACGCTCGCCGGCCTCGACGCCGGCGCGGCGACCCGTCTCGCGGCGAACGTGATCGGGGCCGCCGAGCTGCCCGCCGCGGTGGCGGGCCGCGTCCTCGCCACCAGCGAGGCAATCCGCTCTTCGTCGGCGAGCTGGTGCGCATGCTCGTCGCCGACGGCGCGCTCAAGCGCGAGGGCGACCGGTGGACCACCGGCGTCGAGCTGACCCGGCTCGAGATGCCGCCCACGATCCAGGCGCTGCTCGCCGCCCGCATCGAGCGGCTGCGGCCGGAGGAGCGCACGGTACTCGAGCGCGCCGCGGTCGTCGGGCGGCAGTTCTCGCGCGCGGCCGTCACCCACCTGCTGCCGCGGGAGATCACCGACCTCGACGCCCGCCTCGAGGCCTTGCGTCGGAGCGAGCTGATCGAGCCCGACACCGCCTGGTTCCTCGGCGAGCCGGCGCTGCGCTTCCACCATGTCCTGGTTCGCGACGCGGCCTATCGGCGGCTGCTCAAGAACACCCGCGCCGAGCTGCACGCCCGCTTCGCCGACTGGCTCGAGACGCGGGTCGGTGATGCCGTCGAGCACGACGAGACGATCGGCTGGCACCTCGAGCAGGCGCACCAGCACCTGCGCGAGCTCGGCCCGGTGGACGAGCAGGGCCGGGCCCTCGGCGAGCGGGCGTCGCGCTACCTCGCCGCAGCGGGCCGGCGGGCGCTGGCGCGCGACGATCTGCCGCTCGCCGGAAGCCTGCTCGGCCGGGCGCTCGATCGGCTCGACCCGGCCGACGCCGCGCGCGCCGACCTGGCCTCGACTGGTGCGAGGCGCTGCTCGCGGCGGGCGACGTAGGTCCGGCGGCGGCTGCCGTCGATGAGCTCGGCCGCTTCGTGGGGGAGTCGCCGCGGCTGCGCGCGTGGCACACCTGTTTCGCCGGCGAGCTCGCCGTGCTCACCGACCCGCAGGCGCTCCGCGCCACCGCCGATACGGTGGCGGCCGCGGCGGAAACGCTGGCGGCGGCGGACGACGCGGCCGGTGAGGCCAAGGCCCACTTCGTGCTCGCGATGGCGCTCGTGCGCCTCGGCAAGATCGGCGACTGCGAGGCGGCGCTCGACCGGGCACTAGCCGCCGCCCGGCGCGGACGCGGCGACCGGCGGCGGGCGAACGCGGTGCTGGCCGGCGCGCCGCTCGCCGCGCTCTGGGGACCGAGCCCGGTCACGCGCGCCAGCGGTCGCTGCCTCGACGTCGTGCGTGTGCTGCGCATCACCCAAGGTGCGCCCGGGGTCGAGGCCGTGGCGCTGCGCTGCCAGGCGGTGCTCGAAGCGCTGCGTGGGCGCGGCGATGCGGCTCGGCGGATGATCGCGTCCTCGCGCCGCATGGTCGAGGAGCTGGGTATCACCCAGGGACTGCTCGAGACCGAGGCGTTCGCCGGTCTCATCGAGCTGATCGAGGGCGATACCGCCGCCGCCGAGCGCAGCCTGCGGACGGCGTACGACGGCTTGCGCGCCCACGGGCTCGGGATCGATGCGGCGCGCGCCGCGGCGCTGCTCGGCCGCACGTTCCTGGCGCAGGGTCGCACCGGCGAAGCCGAAGCGCTCAGCCGCGAGAGCGAGGCGCTCGCCGGCGACGATCTGCAAGCGGCGATCACCTGGCGCCGCGTGCGGGCGGAAGCGTTGGCTCGGCGCGGCGAGCAGGCGGCCGCCGTCGAGCTCGCCCGCGCCGCCGTCGACATCGCCGCCGCAACCGACGCACTTCTCTACCACGCCGACGCCCGCCTGGCCCTCGCCGCGGCGCTGCGCGCCGCCGGCCGGCCCGACGATGCCGCTGCCGAGGAAGCGCGCGCCATCGAGCTGTGGGAGGCCAAGGGCGCCGTCGTGCTCGCCGAGCGTGCCCACCGCGACGTCGGCCGCGTGAGCCAACGGGACCGATCGCCCGACGATCGTCGCGAAGTGGTGCATCGCGCACGCCGCCGCGTACGGCCGAACGCGGCGACGGCCAACGTCGCCCGCTTCGAGGCCGGAATCGTTGCCCGCGATGTCGACGCGATCGCTGCCCACATCGCCGACAGCGGCGCAGTGGTGGACCATCCGATTGGCGCGACCTACGACCGGCAGCAATCGCTGGAGTGGTGGCAACGCACACTGCTCCGAACGCAGGGGTTGACGTACCGGTGCGAGTCACTGGCGACCTTCGGCGATTCGCTCGCGCTCTTCCACCAATGGATGTCAGCAAGCGGCGCGGTGAGCGAGAAGTTCGATGTCGGCGCTTCCGAGGGTGAGAGGATCCTTCTGATCGAGGTCGACGCCCAGGGACGACGCCGGCGGACGGAGCTCTTCGCCGCCGACCGGCTGGGCGACGCCATCGCCCGGTTGTACGAGTCGTACGCCGACTGCCTACCCGACGGCCCTGCACGCGCCCGCGCCGCGGCGACGGCGCGCTCGGTCGCCGTACAGTGCGAGGCATTTGACATCGAACGTTATGGCGAGACCCTGAGCCCCACCATCGACTTCGTCGACCACCGGATCATGGGGGTGGGAACCGCGCGCGGAAAGGAACGGTGCCTCCGCTTTCTCCGTACCCTCAGCGAGCTTGCTGACGACATCGCTGTCCGCGTCGACGACGTCCTCGATCTCAGACCCGAGGGGCTCCTCGTGCGCTTGACGAACTCCGGTATTGATCGCGCCACCGGCGGTGCCTTCGAGCGGAATTTCATTCTCTTGTGGCTCCCCGGTCCCGATGGTCTCGTGGCGCGCGTCGAGTATTTCGACAGCGACCGCGATGCCGAGGCACTCGTCCGCTTCGACGAGTTCCTGCAGAGCGACGCCGGCCTCGACGCCCGGTCGGCGACGGCGGGATTCACGACGCCGCCACCGCGCGCGGCGGCGAAGCCCCGGCGCCGCGTCCTAGCAAACGCCGCGACCGCGAACGCCGCCCGCATGGACGCCGTGATCGCCGGGCGGGACGCCGAGGCGCTCTCGGAACTTTTAGCCGCAGACTATGAGTCCGTGGAGCATCCGACCGGCGGGGTCTACGGCCGGGAAGGAGTGCTCGCCGGGATCCGCGCGCTGCTGCGTGCGCGAGACCCGGTGTATCGGCACCAGCCGCTGGCAACGCTCGGCGATACGCTCGCGCTGTTCCGTGTGTCGTGGTCGGCGAACGGGTTCGCTGGTGGGACGTTCGATGTCGGTCCCTACGAGATGCAAAGATTGAATGTGATAGAAGTCGACGCGCAGGGCCGCCGCCGGCGGGACGCTATCTTCGACGTCGATCGGCTGGGCGATGCGGTCGTCCGGTTGTACAGGCGCTACGCCGAGCTGCTACCCGCGGGCCCCGCGCGCGTCCGCGCGGCGGCGACGGCGCGCGCGGTCGCGGCGATGGCGGGAGCACCTGAGCTCGATCGCCTCGCCGCAGCGTTCGCCCCAGGCATCGAGGGCATCGACCACCGCGTTTTGGGTACCTACTCCGCGAGCGGCGCACGAGCGGTGCTGGAGGGCTACCGCGCTCTGTTCGATCTTTCCGCCGGCATCGCCTGGGTCGACGACGCAGTGCTGGACTTGAAATCAGACGCGCTCCTCGTGGCCCGCACCCATTCCGCCATCGCGCGCGATGGCGGGGGCGCTTACGAGCGGCCGTTCATCCTGCTCCTGGCCTTCGGAGCCGATGGGCTCATCACGCACATCGAGTGGTTCGACACTGGGCGCGACGCCCAGGCGCTCACACGCTTCGACGAGGTGACGGCTCGGAAAGCGGCGGCCCCGATCGCCGCGACGGCGCCCTCCCTTGCGAAGACGCGTGCGCGTCGGGTGCGCCCCAACGCCGTGACCGCGAACGCGGAGCGCCTCGACGCCGCGATGGCAGCGCGCGACGGTGATGCGCTCGCGGGCCTCGTCGCCGAGCACTCCGAGGTGGTGGAGCATACCACCGGCGCCACGTACGGCTCGGCCGGAACCCTCGCTTCGCAGCTGGCGCTGCTCAGGGCCCGCGACCTGCACTTTCGGCACGAGCCCCTGGCAACCCTCGGTGACTCGCTCGCGTTGCTCCGCCTGTCGATATCAGCGAGCGGGGTCGCCGGCGCGAAGTTCGACGTCGGTGCCTACGAGAACGAGGTCATCGACCTGGACGAGTGCGATGCCTACGGGCGGAGCCGGCGCACCGAGCTCTTTGCCCCCGACCGGCTGGGTGATGCCGTCGCCCGGTTGTACGAGCGCTACGGCGAGCTGCTGTCCGAGGGCCCCGATCGCGATCGCGCGGCCGCGACGGCGCGCACGGTGGCAGCGATGCTGGGACCGGTCGACGACAAGCTCTGGGCCCTGGCGCTCGCACCGGACGTCGAGATGGTCGACCACCGGATACTGGGAACCGTCTCGGGGCAGGGGAAGGACGTGCTGCTCCAGCACATCCGCGGGTGGCTCGATGTCGGCAGCGGACTTGCGCAGACCGTCGATGAGGTGCTCGACCTCACGTCCGACGCGCTCCTCACGCGGCGGAGGTTCGTCGGCACCGATCGTGTCGGCGGTGGTACATTCGAGCGGCCACTGGCCCAGCTCCTCGTCTTCGACGCCGATGGTCTCGTCACTAAGGTAGAGCTGTTCGACACCGATCGCGCCGCCCGGGCGCTCGCTTGCTTCGACGAGGTGACGACCGAGGCTCCCCAGACACGACTCGCGGCCGCGCGATCCGCGGCCACGGAGACGGCTGCCCGCCGCGTGCGACCGAATGCCGCGACCGCGTGCAGTGGTCGCGCGGAGGCGTTAATCGCCGCCCGTGATGCCGACGCGTTTCCCGCGTTGCTGGCCGACGAGCTGGAGGTCGTCGACCATACCACCGGCGTTGTCTTCGATCGCCAGGGACAGCTCGGCACCCTTCGCGCGCTCCTCAAAGCCCAGAATCCGGCCGTCGCGAGCGAGACGCTCGCAACCCTCGGCGACTTACTCGCGCTAAAGCGCGAGGCGACGTCGGCTAGCGGGTTCGTCGGCAAAACGTTCGACGTCGGTGCCTACGAAAAGGAGGAAATCGTCCTGCTCGAGGTCGACGCGCAGGGACGATACCGGCGGCGCGAGGTCTTCGCCCTCGACCGCCTCGGCGATGCCGTCGTCCGGTTGTACGCGCGCTACGCCGAGCTCCTCCCCGACGGCCCTGCGCGCACCCGCGCGGCGGCGACGGCGCGCTCGGTCGCAGTCTACTGTTCCGCACCGTTCGATCCCGATCGCCTCGCCGCGGTGAACGCCCCCGACATCGAGGCCGTCGATCACCGGATCCTCGGACACTGGTTCGCGCATGGCGCCGAGGCGCTCCTGCGGCACAACCGCTCCTGGCTCGACGTCGCGGACGATTTCGCCGCGCGCGACGACGACATTCTCGCCCTCGAGCCCAATGCGCTCCTCTCGCGGCGGACGTTCTCCGGCATCGACCGCGCCGGCGGCGGCGCCTTCGAGAAACAGTTCATTCTGCTCTGCACCTTCGGCACCGACGGCCTCGTCACACGCACCGAGTACTTCGACGCCGACCGCAACGCCGAGGCTCTCGCCCGCTTCGATGAGCTGACGACCGAGCCTGCGGCCGTCGCATCGCGAGCCGCTGAGAGCCCGGCGCGCCGCGTGCGCGCGAACGCCGCGACCGCGCACGTCGCCCGCCTCGACGCTGCAATCGCCGGCCGCGACGCCGACGCACTCCCCGCCCTCCTCGCCAACGAGGTGGAGGTCATCAATCATACCACCGGCATCGACTTCGACCGGCAGGGAGCGCTCGCCAGCTGGTATCTGCTTCTCAAAGCCGAGAATCCGACGTCGCGGAGCGAGCCGCTCGCAACCCTCGGCGACTCGGTTGCGCTGTGCCGCTGGTCGACGTCGGCGCGCGGGTACGTCGGCAGGACGTTCGATGTGGGAGCCTACGAGCAGGTGGAGATCGCCCTGATCGAGGTCGACGCGGAGGAGCGAGAGCGGCGGGTCGAGCGCTTTGCCGCCGACCGGCTGGGCGACGCCGTCGTCCGGCTGTACGAGCGCTACGCCGAGCTGCTCCCCGACGGCCCGGAACGGGCGCGCGCCGTAGCGACGGCGCGCTGCGTAGCGGCATGTGTGGGACCGGAGGACATCGATCGCGTCGCCGCCACGCTCGCCCCGCTCGTCGACCACGTCGACCACCGGATCATCGGGGTGGAGTCCTCGCGCGGAGCCGAGGCGGTCCTCCGGGCGCTCCGCTCCCTGCACGAGGTGGCCGACGATGTCGGTAATCGGGTCGACGACGTCCTCGCCGTGCGCTCCGACGCGGGCCTCATTCGCGTGACGAACTTCGGTACGGATCGCGCCGGCGGCGGGATCTACGAGCGGCCGTTCCTGGCGTTGGCCCTATATGGAGCCGATGGCCTGCTGGCGCGCTTGGAGCAGTTCGACGTCGGCCACGAGGCCGAGGCGCTCGCCCGCTTCGACGAGCTTGTCCGGGAGCAAGCTTGCCCCGAGCCCAGTCGAAGGGTAGGGGGGCCCCGCGCCGCGCCGGCGGCGGAACGGTTCGCCAATGCGGCGGCACGAGCCTACCGGCGCTTACGGGGCTTCATTCGCGAGCGCGACTGGGAGAGCCTGGTCGCCATCGCATCCTCCACCCCCGTGCTCGATGACCGCCGGCGCCTGGTGCGCTTGATGGTCTCGGGGGAAGGATACTTTGCCCAACAGCGGATCTTGTGCACGACCAGCTGGGCCCAGTGGGACAGCGAGCTCATCGCCACGCGCGGCGATCACCTCGCGCTCTTTCGGGACCGGATGGCCGGCACCGCCGCCAGCGGTGTCGAGTTCGAGAACGAGCAGCTCGTTCTCGAAGAGGCGGACCCCGATGGCCGGCTCGCCGCGGCCGTGATCTTCGACCCCGACGACCTCGATGCCGCCCACACCGAGCTCGAGAGCCGCTATGCCGCCGGCGAGGGCGCGCCGTATGCCGCGCTGCTCACGAATCTCCGGACGTTCGGACAGAGCCTCGTCGATCGCGAGGCGCTCGCGCGCCTGCTGCCGGAGGACTTCACCCTGATGATCCATCGCCGCTTCGCGGGCACGGGAGCGCCGCTCAGCCGCGACGAGTTCCTCGACATGATGCGCATCAACACCGACGATCTCGACGTTCGCAGCCGCATTCGCGCCGATCACGTGCCGCGCATCTCGCCGACCGCGTGTGTCACGGTGTCGACGCTGTACGGCACCGCCGCCGGCGGCGCCTTCGAGATCCCCATCGTGAACGTGTTCAGGCACGATGGCAGTCTTCTCCATGCGAGCGAGGCCTTCGACCCGGACCAGTTCGGCGTGGCGCTCGCGCGCTACGAGGAGCTCGTCCATGGCAGCGGCGAGGGACCGCCCCGCGCTCTCGGCCAGCTCGACGAGACGCGTGCGCGGCTCGAGGCGCTCGGCACGGGCGACCCGACGGGGAGTGCGGACGACCGTCCGGGGGGTGAAGCCCTGCGATTGATCCAGGCGGAGTCGCGCCCTGGTTCCTTGCGCATCCCGCCGAACGCCGCGACGCGGGCCCTCGATCGCGCCCGGCAGGCATTCGAAACACGTGATTGGACCGCCTTCGAAGCGCTCTGCGCGCCGACGCTCCTGTTCGACGACCGCCGGCGTGGCATCCTTCTCACTGGGGATCGCGACATGTTGATCGCCGGTGAGCGACTGATGGCCCGAAGCGAGACCCGCTCGCAGTCAACCGTGCTCGCGACGGCGGGCCACCGGCTGGCACTCGGGCACGTTCGCTGGACCGGGCCCGGCGACGCGGTGGATTTCGAGGTTGAAGCCCTCTCGCTGACCGAGGTCGATGCCGAGGGCCGCTTCGTCGCGATCCTCACCTTCGATGCCGACGATCGCCGCGCCGCCGCTCTGGAGATGCTCGAGCGTGGGGGGCGCGCCTTCGGGCCGGTGTACCTCGAAGTGCTGCGCGCGGTGAACGCGCACGACGTCGAGCGCCTCCGCGCCGTGCTGTCCGACGACTTCGTGTTGCGCGATCATCGGCGGACGGGTCTCGGGAAGCTCGGCGCCGAGGAGTACCTCGCTTCAGTTGCCGCCCTCTTCGCGGAGTCCTCCGACCTCACCGTCGAAACCTTGTGCGTCATCGCCAGCGAGCCGCACGGGCGCCTGCTCGTCGCGCGCAACTTCGGCACCCTGCGCGAGGGCGGCGCCTTCGAGTCGGTCTACGTCGGGATGGGCTTGATCCGCGGCGAGCGAATCACCGCGGCGGAGATGTTCGAGCCCGAGGACCTCGGGATTGCGCGGGCGCGGTTCGAAGCGCTCGGGGCGGGCGCCACGGCGTGAGTTCCCCCGCGGGCGGCGGCGGCATGAGCCGCCGCGCCCGAACGGAGGCGGGACGTGAGGGCGCGCCGCCAGCGACCCAGGGGCTGGCATCACACGTAGAGGACGGCGATGTGCGCGAGGCGGAACAGGATTGCGAAGTCCGAATGGTTTGCGGTCACCACGGTGGCGCCGTGACGGCGAGCCGTCTGCCGCGCATGAACCGCCAGAACCTCTCCATCTCGGCGACTCGCTCCAGCGACAGCCGCCTGGGCGGCACCACGCGGAGGCCGGAAGGACGGAAGCGCGGAGATCTCCGCAGCCAGTCGGATGTGAGCATTCGCCCTAATCAAGTGATTGACTCCGGGGAGCGGCCTCGACTATGTAGCTAGGGCGAGGCATGGCCGCGGGCCGCGCCGGGCCGTGCGAGGAGGCAAGCGATGGAGATCCGTTCCGTCCACGACGCAGACGGGCACGTGATCGAGCCGGGCGATCTGTGGGTGACCCGGCTGCCCGCGGATCTGCGCGCCGTCGGCCCGTACTACCATCTCGACGAAAAGGGGGTCTTTCACAACAAGCTCTACGGGCTCGAGCTGAACGACCTGCCGACGCTCTGGGGCGTGAGCGCCCGCACGATGCTCGACAACATGGGGCTGGCGGCGGCGATGGGCGTGCCCGTCGAGCGGGTCTTCACCGATGATCCGAAGACGAAGCACACGATCGTGCACGCGCCCGACTGGTCGATGGACGGCCGCAAGCGTCTGGCGTTCAACCTCGCCCATGGGGTCGAGCGTGCCGTGCTCTATCCGACATACATGCTTGCCGGGGGGACGTTCCGGCCCGACATCGCGCCCGCCGTGTGCCGCGTCTACAACGACTGGATGATGAACGACTACTGCGGCGGCTCCGGCGGCCGCCTCGTACCCGTGGCGGCGCTGCCGACGTCCAATCTCGAGGAGGCGGTGAAGGAGATCCATCGGGTGGCCGGCATGGGTTACCGTGCCGTGTTCATTCGCACGAACCCGGTTGGCGATCTCAAGTACTCCGACCGCTCATTCGACGCGCTCTGGCAGGCCGTCGTCGACGCCGACGTCCATCTCGGTCTGCACCCGCTTCCCGTCTGGGATCAGCCTGGCACGGCCCGCGGGTTCCATCTGCAGGACATCATGGCCACCTCGGCCCTCGGCTTTCCGCTCGACATGATGTTCACCCTCTACGACATGATGGCCGGGGGCGTGTTCGATCGCTTTCCGGGGATGCGCACGATGGTTCTCGAGGCCGGCGCCGGCTGGATCCCGTGCATGTTCGATCGATTCGAGGAGCACCGTGAGCAGTTCGGCAAGCTCATGGCGCCCGAGTGGAAGACTCCGCCGATGGAGATCTTCGCGCGCCAGATGATGGTGACGGTGGAGGCGTGTGAGGAGATCGACATCACGACGGCCCTCGAGCATCTGCCCGCGGACCACGTGGCGCTGGCGTCGGACTGGCCGCACTACGACGGCACGCCCGACCTGGTCGAGGGGTACCGTCGCGCGACCGCCCGCCTCGCCGCGCCGGATGTTCGCATGGTGGCGACGGGGACGCTCGACCGTTGGTTTCCGGGCTGACGGAGCGGGACGAAGGCGGGGTCGTACGGAACGGCAAAAGCGCCCCCGGCAGGCTAGATCAGCACCGGAGTCCCCGCGGGCGATGCGGGGCGAAGCCCGCCAGGCCTCCGAGACCGGCGAGCAGGAGGCTCAGGAGCGCCAAACCCGACCAGCTGAGCGCCGGGATCTCCAGGGCATCGGCGACGCCATCGCAATCCGTGTCGCGATTGGCCACGACGCTGAAGTTGCTGGGCGCCGGCGAGAATCCGACTCCGAGACTCGCAAAATCCGGGGCGACGGCGGGATCGATGTTGAGCAGCTCGAATGTCACGTCGCCCTCGAACGGCCAGAAGTCCACGATCTTCTTGGCCGGAAAGCCGATGACGGTACCGTCCCAGTTGTCGAAGGTGGTGCCGGCGTCGGCGGCAACGAAGACGTCGACTAGGCAATGGCCGGTGATGTTGGTGGCGGTAACGCGGAAATCGTCACCGCCACCGATCCCGATCCCGCAGTCGCCGTCGGTGGCACCGACGATGGCGTACTCGATGCTCTCCAGGGTTTCGAACGGCCCGATGGGCATGCCGAGCCCCACCTCGTCGGTCAGGCCCACCGAGGTGTAGTCGGCGCACTGGCCGCCGATCTCGGCGTACGTGACGAACACCGGATGGGCCGACGCGGCGACGGGAGCCTGCAAGACGAGGATGCCGACCAGGTACCGATGCCAACTGGCGAAACGACGCAGCGTGGTCATCGCCCCACCTCCGGGTCATCTGCGCATTCGCATTTTATTGATGCGCCGCGCCTCTGCGGGTCTTGGAGACGACCACCACAGCCGCGCTGTTGTCAAGGGCGGGGCGGGTCGCGCGACGGGTGAGTCGCGCGATCGGCGCGATCGGCGCGGTTGGCTGGTTGGCTGTTTGCTAGTTGGCGGTCGGCGGTCAGGCGGGCCGGAGCAGGTCCCTCAGCACCTCCTCCAGCGAGATCAGGCGTGCCGCCCGGGAGCGATCCCCGGCCTCGGCGGCGAAGCGGGCGGCGCCATCCATCGTCTGGGAGATGAGAACGGCGGTCGGCACCGGGCTGAGGTCCGCGAGTGTGGCGACCAGCGCGTAGCCGTCCCGCGGCGGCAGCTCGAGGTCGATGACCGCGACGGCCGGCTTCGTCATCGCCAGCAGGTCTCTCGCCTGGTTGCTGTCCCACGCCATGGATACCGACGCCCCCTGCCGAGAAAGGGCTTGCCGCAGGCTCATGACGGCGTCGGCATCCGCTCCGGCGGCGAGCACGCGCGTGCCGCGCGCGATGTGAGATGTGAGTGCCGCGAGCACCGCGTCGGGATCCATCGGGCCGCTGAGAACCTCCGTCGTGCCGAGGCGCAAGGCTTTCCCCGTGCCGGCGGCGGCGACGTACGCCAGAAACCGGCTGATCACGCCGGCATCGCGCAGCGCGACCACCGCGGCCAGCGCGCCCGGCGCCGCGAGGTTCACGAAGATCGGATCGGGCGGCAGGTTCGCCGCGAGAGAGCTGGCGACGTCGGGGGCGACGATGGTGGCCCGTTGCCTGTCGATCCGGATGCCCTGCCACGAAGCCTCGACGTCGATGATCGCGAAACGCGTGTCATTCGAGGCGCGCGCAGCGGCTCCGGTGTGGGTGGACTTCGCTTGCAGGCCCGAGGCCGCCGCCGTCGAGTCGTGAGATGGCGGCGGCGCGGCGGCGAAAGACGCAGCGCCGGTCGGCTGGTCCTCCGCGGTGGCGCCGATCGGTTCCACCGTCGCAGCCGGCGCTGATACGTGGACGAGCAGCGGCTCGTCGATCGTCAGGCGTGCGACGTCCTGGGCATCGTCAGGACTGGCCGGGGACGCGTTCGCGGCGGCCGGTTCGGAGTCGAGCCAGCGCTCGCGAGTGTCCTCGAGCTGAGCGATCGTCGTGCGCATGATCTCGATGCTGGCGGTTGCCTCGGCGAGCGCCGCCCGAATCGTCTCGGTCTCTGCGCGAGAGTCGGCAAGGGCACGATCCGCCGCGAGCGCCGTTTGTCTGGCCTCGTCGAGCTCGGCCTCCCGCTGCTCGACGGTGCGCGCGCGGGCCTCGAGCTCGGTGCGCAGCGCGTCTTCCTGCACCCCGGCAGCGCCGAGCCGCGCCGCCATCTCCATGCCCAGCGATTCCTCACGGGTCGCGGCGGCGGTGATCCGGTCGGTGAGCGCGGCGACGCGCCGTTCCAAGTCGGCGATCTGCGCCGCGTCCCGGCTGCGGCCGCCGTCGGTATCGGTCAGGCGCGCATGCAACTGCTGGAGCTGCTCGGCCGCCGCGGCGTGATCGCGCACGTGGCTCGCCGCTTCGCTCTCGAGCGCCGCGGCGCGGGCCCGTTCGCGCTCGAGCTCGGCGGCGAGGCTGTCGCGTTCGCGCCGTGCCGCGGAGAGCTCCTCCTCTGCGCGGCTTGCTGCGGTGGTCGTCTCCGTGAGTGTCGCTCGCAAGGCCCGGGCCTCGGCGGCCAGGCTGTCGCGCTCCGACTGCCATGTGGTGAGCAGCTCCTGCTCGCGGCTCGTGGCCGTCGATTCGGCAGCGCCGAGGCGGGCGCGCAGGCGTTCGATCTCGGTGCCGAGGTCTCGTTCACGAGCCGCGGTCGCCGTCTCGGCCCGCGACAGCTCCGCCCGCAGCCGCGCCACCTCTGCCTCGCGCTCGGTCGACTCCCGCCGCCTCGTTGCGGCCACCTCATCGACCGACGCAGCCAGGGCTGCCTTCGCCTCGGCTAGCTCGGCCCGCAGGCGCCCGATCTCCACGGTCTGCTCATCGCGCGCGCGCTTGGCGGTGGCGATCGCCTGCTCCTGCGCGGCGGCGGCCACTCTGCTCTCCGCCAGCTGAACGAGAAGGCGCTGAATCTCGGCGGCTTGCTCCGGCCCCGCGCCCGTCGGCGCCGGCGTGGCAGACGACGGTGCGGTCACGACCACCGGCGCCACCGTGGCCCCGCTGGCGGCGCCCGGGCCGGCGTCAGCGCTCGGTGTGGGGTGCTCCGGCGCGCGCGTCTGCCCGGCGCGCCGGCGCAGCGCCTCGATCATCGTCACCAGCTCGCGTTGCGGTCCCTTGAGGGCGTGGATGTGCTCGTCGCCGAAGCCCGTAGGCTTCATCGCGACGAGCACGAGGCTGCCGACGGGATTCGGGCCGTCGTAGAGCGGCAAGCAGGCGATGGTCTCCACCGCTTTCTGGTCGTCGACGAGCGGCGGCACGTAGCGATTCTCGGCGGGGTTATCGATGAGAAACACACGGTGACTCAGCAAGCTCTGAAGCGGCATGTCCCATGCGCTCATCACGCCCTGGCGGATATTGCGCAGCGACCGGCAGCCCTCGTCCGACAAGCCGACCTCGGCGACGAGGCGGAGGAGGAGCTTCTGGGGATCGTAGAGGCAGACCGCGCCGGCGCGCGCGCCGATGCCCTCGAGGATGGCGCGCAGGGAGGGCTCGATGGCATCCTCCGGCGCTCCGGACTCGACGGCGATCGCGCGAATTCTCTCGGTGAGCTGTTGGGCGAGCGCGGGTCCGCGACGTCCCGGAGCGGGAGGGGCGGCCCGGCGCGAAGGCGGAGTGGCCGGGGTGGGGGAGCGATTCCAGAGGAATGCCACTCAACCGCGTATGCAATCGCTGTGCCGTGAGAGCGGGATCATGGAGCGGCGGTGTCGCGCCTGGCCAATGAACAAGAATCCGACGCCATGGCACCGTGTTGGCGGAGGCCACGCGGCGTCCTCGGGCCAGGACACCACCTGTGACTGACCGGGAGGCGCTTGCGTGGCGGCGCGCATCCGGTGCAGGTGAGCGCGTGACCCGAGCGCCAGCCCTTCTGCGCGCTTCGATCTTCGTCGCCGGAACGGCGTGTCTCGTGACAGCGGCGAGTCTCGCTACGGTCACGCGCGCCGTCTTCGACTCGACTGCGTTCGCCGACCGTGCCGCCGCGAGCCTGTCCGACGGGCGTGTGGCGGCGCTCGTCGCCAATCGCGTCACGGACGCGGTGCTCGCCGAGCGGCCCGATCTCACCGCCGTCCGCCCACTGCTACTTGCGACGGCAAGCGGGCTCATCTCCTCAGAGCCGTTCCGCGGCGCCGTGCGGACGGCGGCGCGGCGCGCCCACGAGGCGATGTTTTCGCAGGGCAGCCGCCGCATCATCCTGTCCATCCCCGACGTCGGGTTGCTCCTGCGCGGCGCCTTCCAGCATGGGAGCCCCGACCTCGTGGCGCGGATCCCCGAGCGGCTGCATGCCGTGGTCAGTCGCGCGAGCGGTGGCTGGGTGGATGTGCTCGTCAACGCCTGGCGGCTTGGCCAGCGGCTCCGCTTCGCGGCCGAGCTGCTGCTCGTCTGCGGCGTCGCGTTGCTCGTCGCCGGCGTGTGGGCCGCAGCCGACCGCCGCCGCGGGCTCGTGGGCGCCGGCGTCGCCCTGGTCAACGCCGGGCTGTTCGTGGCCGGGGTCCTCGTGCTGGGCCGGCTCCTCGTTCCGGGCCTCGTCGAGGATCCTGCCCTTCGGCCCGCGGTCGCGGGCTTGTGGCAAACGTATCTCGGCGCGCTGCTCGACTGGAGCGTCCGCTTCGCTGGCATTGGGCTGGTGCTGGCCGCGGGTGGCGCGTCGCTGCTCGAGGACGTCGATCCCGGCGCGCTACTGCGGGCGGCGGGTCAGCGACTCGCCGCGGCGCCCACCCGCCCGTGGCTGCGCTTCGCATGGGCCCTCGCGCTGGTTGCGGCGGGGTGGTTCGCCGTGCGGCAGCCCGCGCTGGCGGCGGCGGTTGCCGCGGTCGCGGGCGGGCTCCTGCTCGCCTTCATCGGCGTGCGCGAGCTGTTTCGCCTGGCGCTTGCGTCGTTGCCTGCCGAAGGGCGGGAGACGGAGGGCGCAGGCGCGATCGGTTCGCTGCGCACGGTGGTGCTCACGCTCCTCGGGCTCGCGCTCGCCGCCGCGGTGTTGCTCCTCGTTCGCGGCGGGGCGCCGCCCGCGTCGGTTACGGTGCATGCCTGCAACGGCGGGGTGGCGCTCTGTGACCGCTCGGTGACGGAGGTGGTCTTCGCCGGCACCCACAACAGCATGTCGAACACCGACATCGCCGACTGGATGTTTCCGCAGCACCAGGCGGGCATACTGCGGCAGCTCGAGGACGGCGTGCGCGCGCTGCTGATCGATGTGCACTACGGATTCGCGGGCGCGGCGCGGGTGAAGACGGACCTCTCGGGACCACGGCCGACGATGGACGTCCTCGAGCATGCCGTCGGCCGCGAGGGCGTGGAGGCGGCGATTCGCATCCGCGATCGGCTCGTCGGTGCGGACGAGGGGCACCGCAAGCTCTTCCTGTGCCACGGATTCTGCGAGCTCGGCGCCACCGAGCTCGTGCCGGCGCTTGGCGCGATACGCGGCTTCATCGTCGCGCACCCGGGCGAGGTCGTGATCATGGTGGTCGAGGACTACGTGGCGCCGGAGGACCTAGCCGCAGCCTTCGAAGCCAGCGGCCTCGCCGACTTCGTCTACCGCGGACAGGCGCCGCCGTGGCCGACGCTCGGGCAGCTGGTCGCGGCGCGCACGAACCTGCTCCTCTTCATCGAGTCGGGCCGCCCGGGCGTTGCATGGCTGCGACCCGCGTTCGGTGACATTCAGGAGACGCCGTATTCCTTTCCTACCCCGGCCGACTTCAGCTGTACGCCGAACCGCGGCGGGACCGCGGGCGCGCTCTTGCAGGTGAATCACTGGATCGAGACGACGCCAGCCCCGCAGCCGGCGAACGCCGCGATCGTGAACGCACGGGACGTGTTGCTGCCGCGCCTCGAGCGCTGCGCCCGCGAGCGCGGGCGGCCGGTGAACATCGTCGCCGTCGATTTCTACCGCAGCGGGGACCTGCTCGCCGTAGTCGCCGAGTTGAACGAAGCGGCTGCACGCGGCGCGGCGGCCGGCGGCGCCTCCGAGGAGGCGCTGCTGCTCGACCCGGGCGCCACGCCGTGAGCGGCCGGGACCGACCAACCACCGCCGCGGCGTCGATGTGGGGCGCACTCGGTGCCAGCGCTATCCGGCCTGACTCCGGACGCGGCACTTGACGTTCCCATCGCGCGTGGCGTAGCGAAGCATCGTGTCCACCGTTCATGGAAGCTGCCTCTGCTCGGGCGTGGTCTGGGAAGCCAGCGGACCACTCGAGTTCATGTCGCACTGTCATTGCTCGCGCTGTCGCAAGACCCATGGGACCGGGTTCGCGACCTTCGTGATGGCGCAGGCGGACGCCTTCCACCTCGTGCGGGGCCGGGAGCTGATCGTTCGCTACGAGTCCTCGCCGGGCTTCTTCCGGCCCTTCTGCGGGCGCTGCGGCTCCGCGGTTCCCGACGGTGAGCCCTGGCAGGGACTGGTGGCCATACCGGCTGGACTCTTCGACGACGACCCGGGCGCACGGCCGCTGGCCCACATCTTCGTCGAATCGAAGGCCCCGTGGGTCGAGATCCAAGGGCCGCTGCCGGCCTTCGATCGGTATCCCTCCGGTGTCGATACCCCCGCGCTGGCCGATCTGCCGGTCGCCGCGGCCGCGGGCGGCCCGCCCGGTGGGAGCTGTCTCTGCGGTGGCAGTGCCTACGTGATCGAGGGTCCGCCGATGCGCTGCTGGAATTGCCACTGCTCCCGCTGCCGCAAGGCGCGGGCGGCGGCGCACGCTTCGAATCTCTTCGTGAACGCCGACGAGCTTCGCTTCCGGCGCGGTGCCGAGCTGCTCGTGTCGTACAAGCTCCCCGGCGCGCGTTTCTTTACCCAGGTGTTCTGCCGCGCGTGTGGCGCGCCGATGCCCCGCATCGATCGCGAGCGCGGGCTGGCAATCGTGCCGATGGGCTCGCTCGACGGCGACCCGGGCATGCGACCGCAACGTCACATCTTCGCCGCCTCGAAGGCGCCATGGTACGACATCCCCGACGAGCTGCCGCAGGACGCCGAGTATCCGCCGCCCGCGATGTAGGCGCGGTGCTCTGCGCCCGAGCGAGCCCGGCGTGCTACCGCGACGAGAGCCGTTGCAGAACGAGGACGAGAGCGCGTGCGGCCAGTGGTGTCGCCGCTGCGGCGGCCCGTGAGCTTGCGGCCGTGCCCGCGAGCGCGGGCGTGGCCTTCCATCGCAGCACCGCCCGTGCGGCCACCGTCTGACCATCGACGAACACGAGACCGCGGAGCCTCGATTTGCCCTTGATGAGCTGTCCGTCCTTCTTGAGCTTGCCGCGGCTGCTGTAGTCTCTGAGGTTGAACGAAACGTCCGGGAAGCAGCTCAGGATCGCGTCGACGAGGTCGTCCATGTTGGCCGGCTCGAAGGCGATGCGGTTGTGGCCCTCGAGGCGCCACTGCCCGGTCTCGTCCGGCACGCCGGCGAGGCATCCGGCGCCGAGGTTGGGAGACTGATACGTCCCATCCTCGTTCAACGTGCTCGTGCCGGAGAGCCGATCGGAATCGGCGACGCACTGATCGCCCACGCAGGCGAGGATCTTCACGCGCCCCTCGACGTTCCAGGTGCCGACCTGCGCATGCGCCGGGGCGGCGCCGAGGAGCGTGGCAACGATCGCCAGCCCTCGCAGCGCGGCCGCGATCGCACGGTCACGTGGACACAGGCTCATGTGGTCGTTTGGGCGCGGCGCCGTCCGGCGTGCTCACTTCTGGAGAATCGTCGCGGCGCTCTTGGCGAACTCCTTCGCCGCGTCATCGTTCTCCGCCAGGTCGGGAATCCGGAACGGCACCTCGATCCCGCGCTGGCACGCCGGGCGGGCGGACATCTGTCCGAGCCAGCGTTGCAGGTGGTCGAGACCGTCCACTGACACGCCCGACCATTTGTGGGTGCGCGCCCACGACCAGTTGGCGATGTCGGCGATGGAGTAGTCATCGGCCAGCCATTCGCTCTCGGCGAGCCGTCCGTCGAGCACCTCGAAGAGGCGGCGACACTCGTTCTGGTAGCGGTCGATGGCCGATTGGATCTTCTCCGGAAAGTAGCGGAAGAAGACGTTGGCCTGTCCCATCATGGGCCCGATACCGCCCATCTGGAACATGAGCCACTGGATCACCCGCGAGCGTCCCTTGACGTCGGTCGGCAGCAGGCGGCCCGACTTCTCGGCCAGGTAGATCAGGATGGCGCCTGACTCGAAGACCGAAAAGTTTCCGGCGTCGCGATCGACGATGGTGGGGATCCGCCCGTTGGGGTTGAGGGCGAGGTACTCGGGCTTCTTCTGGTCTCCCGCCAGCAGGTTCACCACGTGCACTTCGTAGGGGATCTCCAGCTCCTCGAGGGCGATGGAAGCCTTCCAGCCGTTCGGTGTGGGGGCGGTGTACAGATCGATCATGGGTGCCTCGTTGCGGGCGCACGGGTAGAAGCAGTCAGTCGGGCAGTCAGCACACAAGCACACAAGCCCCGATCCAGGCAACCAGTCGAGCGGAGTCGGGTCGGAACTAGGCTAGGACTTAGGTCCCGCCGGTGGAGACCGAGCCGGACGTCGGCAACCGGCCGCCGCGCAGGTGCTCGCGCAGCTCGCCCGTGAGGTCGATGTGGATCAATCGTTCCGTGAAGTGCCACGCGCCGTTCAGGCGCGCGAACCGATCGTGATAGCGGCCCGCGAGAATGACCTGGAGGGGGAGAGTCGCAGTCGCCTGGAGCACCGTGAAGTAGGACCGTGCCGTGGCGCTGCCGTTCGTTTCGTCGATGTCCACGGTGAGGTTGGTCGTGACGTGCTTGGTGCGTGGACTGCCGTCGTGGAGCTTGACCACGGCAAGCGCGGCGCCGACCGCGGCCGCACCGCGCGCGGCCGGGCCGCCCGCCATGCCGTAGCGGCCGTGGGTGAAGAGGCGCGCGACCTCCTCGAAGTCCCCGGCGTCGATCCGCTCGGCGTACGCGTAGACGAGCGCGGCGATGGCGTCGTGATCGGTCATTGTCGTGCCGAACCGCGCGACCCCCGCGGTCACTGCGCGGGTCCGTTCGCGGCCCCCCCTGACGCTCAGGGAACCCCAGGGACGCTCGCGGCGTCGATGACGTTCTCGACCACCGTGAGCGTCTCGACGTCCTGGCCTTCTTGATACGTCAGGTCGACCGTGAACTTCACGTAGCAGTATCTGCTGTCGGTTCCCCTGATCATCGAGATGAAGTCGGTCACATACGTCGACTTCTTGCTGTTCGGAGGCAGGATCTCATTGATGCTGTTGACGCTGATGGCCGGATGATCGAACCAGAGAATCTGCTGTCCCACGTGCTCCTTGAAGTCGTACGGTCGCTGATACGCCGGGTTGCCGTCCGGAACGTAAACGGTGCCCGTCCGCGCAAACTCACAGGCTTCGAAGGTTCGGCTCTGGATGGTTTTCTTGACATAGGTTCCTCCAAGCGTCTCGCACTCGTTCTTCGTCGTCACTTGAAGGTCGTTCATGCCATCCAGGTTCCGATCGAAGGTTCCCCAGAACCGCGCGTGCTGCGTGGTCCCAATGGTCTGGACCCAGGTCTTTTTGAGAAGCTGGACCTCCTTGCAATGCTTGGGACTGCCGTCGACCCGGGCGCGTAGCTCGAAGGTCACGCCGGCATAGTCCTTCTCCATCTTCACGGGGTTGCCGCCCCGAACCACGCGGTTGGCCGGGTTGCGGTCAAGCGGGCCGAGCGTCAGGCCGTCGCTGATCGTCTTGGGCCAGTGCTTCCCCTCGGCGACGCCGTCCGGGCCGAGCGCCTTTCCGGTGTCGGCAACCTCGATGTAGGTGCAGACGCATTTCGTTTCCTCCTTAGCGACGGGCTCAGTGCCGACGAACTCGAGACGCCCCCACCACTGCGTCCTGGCCCGCCGCCGGTCCGCTACCGTCAGTCGAACCGGGTAGGTCTGGTCGAGATCGGGGAACCGCACGCGGGCGATCGGCTCCTCGCAGCGGAGATTCTCCTCGATGTCGAAGTCCCAGCGCCAGGCCACGACTCGTCCGTCGGGGTCGACGGCTTGACTACCGTCGAACAGGACCAGGCCGGGTTCCCCGGCGGCTGCGGCGGAGACCGCCGGAATCTCGGGAGCCTTGTTCACGACCACCCTCCGGTGGGCGGAGCGGACCGCGGCTTGCCCGCCCGCGGTGAAGCTCAGCGTTGCCCGGAGCAGGTATCGCCCGGCAGCGAGGGCCTCCGTATCCCACGCGGCATACCATATGCGGGGACTGATCACGCTTTCTTCCTCGTCGAGCCCCGGGATGGCGCGGATCTCCGTCCACGGTCCTTCGGGCGCGTCCGCCGAGGTGTATTCGATGACGACATTCTCCACGGTCGCCGCATCGAAGTTGCGGCGGGTCTGTGCCACCACGACCGACGTCATCCCGGTAACGGTCGAACGCCGCGGGGAGACGAACTGGAGGCGCGGAAGCTCCTGGGCTGCTAGAGACGGGCCTGCGGATGCCAGGGCCAGCAGGATCGCCGTGACACCCCGACTCGCGTTCGCCACAGGGGTCATGGTCTCGTACGGGAGCAGAATCCTCGGATGCCCGATGCGTATTCCCGTGAGGAGGCCACGTCAAGAGAGAAAAAAATCCGCCGCCCGCCCGCCGTGCGTACTAGGTGTAGGGATGACATCGGCAGGTTTGGGACGGATGATGGGGCCGGCATAGGCCAGTGGCACCGCCGGGAGATATCGAGGTGACCCTGCTCGAGGGGGTGGCCCGCGGAGATGCGGGAGCGCTGGCGGCGCTCTACGACCGCCTCGCACCGCTCGCCTTCGGCTTGGCGCAGCGGATCGTCGCCGATCGTGACGCGGCGGCAGACGCCGTGCAGGAGGCCTTTCTCCGCGTCTGGCGCCGCGCCCACCGCTACGATCCCGCCCGGGGCAGCGTCCGGGCGTGGTTTCTGCGTCTCACGCGAAACGTCGCCATCGATGGGCTGCGTGCCCAGCGGGCGCGTGTCCGCGGCGAGGTGCAGGTCATCAATGCCGCGACGCCGCGGGGAGTAGTCCCGGCGCATCCGTCACCGGAAGGCGAGGTCGCCCGCGGCGAACGGGCGGCCCGGCTGCGGGCGAGCCTGGAATCGCTTCCGGCCGAGGAGCGGCGGGTGCTGGAGATCGCCTACTTCGAGGGGCTATCGCACAGCGAGATCGCCTCGCGGGAGAACATGCCACTGGGCAGTGTGAAGACGAGGATCCGCAACGGCGTCCTGCGGCTGCGGGCGGCGCTGATCGGCGAGGGCAGCGATGCGTGAGCAACCCATCGGGGTCGAGGATCCCATCCTCGACGATCAGGCCCTCGAGGCGCTCGCCACGGCGTGCGCCACGGCGCCGCCACCCGAGCTGCGCGCGCGCGTCCTGGACGCGGCCCGGGCCGAAGCCGCGACCGGCGCGGCGACGCGTGCCGCCAGGCGCTGGCGTCTCGTCGGTGCCGCAGCGGCCGTCGTCGTCCTCGGGCTCGCGGGCTTGCTCGCGAATGTGAGTCAGCTGGCCGGCATGCGGGCGCGACAGATCGAGGCGCTGTCGGCGAGCAATGCTGCGCTGGCGGCCCGCCTCGACATTCAAGCCGGCGAGCTTGCGGCCGTCCGTGCCGCGCTCGAGTCGCAGGCGGGAGTGCTCCAGATCGTCACTAGCCCGCGCACGCTGGTGGCCAGCCTCGGCGCGCAGCCCGGCGGCAAGGGAGGCGGGCGCATGGTCGTCGATGCAGCCTCGGGCGCGGCCGCGCTGCTCGTCGCCGGGCTCGACCCGGCGCCGGCGGGGAAGACCTACGAGCTGTGGGCGGTTCGTGGAACGCGAGCGCCGGAGCCTGCGGGGCTCTTCGCCATGGGCGCGGGCGGCTGGACCGCGACGCGCATGCCTGCGCTCACGGCGGTCGGCGAGATCACGGCGTTCGCCGTCTCCCTCGAGCCGGCGGGTGGCTCCCCGGCGCCTACCGGGCCCATCGTGCTGACCGGTGCGTTGACGGGCTGAGGCGAAAGAGGGCGCGCTGCCAGAGCGGCTAGCGCTCGCCCGCGGCGCGCCGGATCGCGGCGGCGATCTCGCCAACCGGCCGGCGGGGGCCGGCCTGGAACATCCCGTGAATGCTGCCGGCGCCATCGCCGAAGCGGCGCGGAACGATGTGAATGTGCACGTGCGGGACGGTCTGTCCCGTCACCTCGCCATCGTTGACGCCGATCGTGAGCCCGTCGGCGTGGAGCGCCCGGCGCACCGGGCCTGACAGCGCGGCGACGACCCGGAAGGCACCTGCAGCCGCTGCGGACGGCAGCTCCTCGACACGGGCGGCGTGTACGCGCGGCACGACCAGCACGTGGCCGTCGGCGAGCGGGCTCACGTCGAGAAACGCGACCGCGGCCTCGGCGCTGTGGACGATCTCGGCCGGAATCTCCCCGGCCACGATGCGGCAGAAGATGCAGCCGCCCGCAGCGCTCACGGGTGCGCCCCGGCGCTGATCCGTCTGGGCGCACGCCGTAGTGGCCGCACCCGCTCGAGACGCGCCACCACTCTCGCCGTGAGCGTTGCGACGTCGAGGTCGCCGGCGGCGAGCTGTTCGGTGCGATCGCCGTGGTCGATGAAGCGCAGCGGTATGCCGAGGAGCTCGAGCTTCGAGGCGTCGACCGCGCTCGCGAGCCCGGTCAGCGCCAGCTCGGCGACCGCGGATCCGAAGCCGCAGGCAACCCCGTGATCCTCGAGCGTGAACACCACCGGCTGGCGCTCGAGCTCGTGGCGGATCAGCACGTCGTCGAGCGGCTTGACGAAGCGGGCGTCGACGACGGCGAGCACGCGGCCGGTCATCTCGAGCACGCGGCGGCGCACCTCCATCGCGGTGTACGTGCAGACTCCGTAGGCGAGGATGCAGCCATCCTCGCCGTCGGCGACACGCTCCGCCTGACCGAAGCCGAACGGCGCACCGGGCAGGCAGGCTTCCGGCCGGACGCCCGAGCCGCGCGGAAAGCGGATCGCCACCGGGCCGTCCCAGGACCACGCGAGGTCCATCATCCGACCGAGCTCGTCCACGTCGCGCGGCGCCATGAGGGCGAAGTTCGGCAGGCAGCGCAGGTAGCCGACATCGTAGAGCCCGTTGTGGGTAGCGCCGTCGTTGCCGACGAGTCCGCCACGATCGAGACAGAAGAGCACGCGCGCCCGCTGCAACGCGACCTCCTGAAAGACCTGGTCGTAGGCCCGCTGCAGGAAGGTCGAGTAGATGGCGCAGATGGGGCGGTAGCCCGCGAGCGCGAGGCCGGCGGCGAGCGCGACGGCGTGCTGCTCCGCCATGCCCACGTCGAGACAGCGGTCCGGAAAGCGTTCGTGGAGCTTCACCAGCCCGCAGCCCTCCAGCATGGCGGCGGTGAGCACGATCACCCGCTCGTCGCGCTCCACCATGGCCGCCGCCTTGTCGGCAAAGGCGGCCGTGAACGAGGCGCCGCCCTGCTCGGGATACTCGAGGGCGGCAGGCTTTGCCTCCACCTTCGTCGGTGAGGCGGCGTGATAACAGGTGCGCTCGGGGATGTCGTCTTTGTAGCCGCGCCCCTTCTTGGTCACCACGTGGATCAGCACGGGCCGCCGCATCCAGCGCGTGGCGCGGAACGCGTGGCGGAGCGTGTCGATGTCGTGGCCGTCGATCGGCCCGTAGTAGAAGAAGCCGAGCTCCTCGAAGATGATCCCGAGCGCATGGTGCGGAATGATGCCCTGGATGGAGTGGTACCACCGCTGCAGCACGTCCTCGACCTCGTCGCCGACCCGGGGGATGCTCTTGATGGCGCGCTGCAGTGTGCGCAGGCGCGCATTGAGCCACGTCGAGCTGCGTACGCGCGAGAGGTAGTTGCTCATCGCGCCGACGCTCGGGCTGATGCTCATGTTGTTGTCGTTGAGCACCACCAGCAGGTTGAGGTCCTTGAACGTGCCGCCGTGGTTGAGGGCCTCGTAGGCGTTGCCTTCCTGCAGCGAGCCGTCGCCGATCACGGCCACGGCCTTGCGATCCGCGTCCTGCGCGCCGGCCCGCCAGGCGAGGGCGAAGCCCATGGCGGTGGAGATGCTCGGCCCGCCGTGGCCGGTCTTCACCGTGTCGTATTCCGACTCCTGTGGGTCGGGAAATCCCGAGATGCCGCCCCACTGGCGCAGGGTGGCGAACTGCCGGGCGCGGCCGGTGAGGATCTTGTGCGGGTAGCACTGGTGCCCGACGTCCCAGACGAGCTTGTCGCGGGTGTTGAAGTCGAACTCGGCAAAGAGCGCGATCGTGAGCTCGACGACGCCGAGGCCCGCGCCCAGATGGCCCCCCGTGGTCGTCACCGAGTCGATGATGAACTCGCGCACCTCGCTGGCCAGCGAGCCGAGATGCGCCGGATCGAGCGCCTTCACGTCGCGTGGCGATCGCATGCGGGCGAGAAGCGGAAAGCGCGCCTCGAGGAGAGCGTCCATGTGCGGACTGCTATCTATCCGGGGGGTGGCGCCAAGGCAAACGCCGCAAGGTCCTCCGCGCGTCCGTCCTCAGCCCCCGCGCAGCGGATGCGCGGCAAGAAACCGTAGCACCTCGGCGTTGAACGCGTCGGCCATCTCGAGGTTCAGGGCGTGGGGGCCGTCGGGAATGCGGACGAGCCGGGCCCCGGCAATGTGCGCGGCGAGCAGGTCGGAGTGGCGTGGGCTGATGAGACGGTCCGCCGTCCCGGTAAGCACGAGCGTCGGCGCGGTGATCTGATGCAGGCGATCGATGGTGTCGTGGGCCATGCACGCCGCTACCTGCCCGAGCAGCGCCGCGATGTCGAAGCCCAAGGCGAGATTACCCGTGAGCGCGGGAAGAAGGCTCGGGAGCTCCTCGCGGATGAAGCGTTCCGAGAACGCGGCTGGCAGCATGTGCTGGAGGATGACGAGGGGATCGATCGCCGCAAGGGCCGGGTGCCCATCGCCCGTACCGCCGTTGACACCGAAGGCCGCGAAGGTCCGGGTCCGGACGGCCTGCTCCTCGGGGCTGGCCGCGGGGTAGGTGCACGCGAGCGTCAGCGTGGCGACGCGGTGCGGATGTCGAAGGGTGACTTCCTGCGCGATCATCCCACCCATGGACAAGCCGAGCACGTGGGCCCGGTCGATGCCGAGGTGATCGAGAAGCCCCGCGGCCTCGTCGGCCATCTGCGCGGTCGAGTAGGGCCCCGGGGGCTTGCTGCTCCGCCCGACGCCGCGGTTGTCGAAGGTGACGGTGCGATAGCGAGCAGAGAGTACCGGGATCTGCCGCACCCAGGCGTTCGCATCGGCGCCGAGGCCCATGATGAGGAGCAGGGGCTCACCGGTGCCGGTGACTTCGTAGTAAAGGTCGAGATCTCCGATCCTGGTGGTGGGCACGCTGTCCTCCTGCTCCCACGTGGCTCGAGTGGCTTCCGCGTCGCTCGGCCCGCGTTTCCTGGTGCCTGCTGGGCTCCTGATATGGAACGACCTGTCAAATATGCTCTTCACATTCTCGCTCCTGGCTTTCTGGAGCTGAGCAGGGGGCGGTCGAGGTGGCCACCTCGACGGTTGATCACTCTGATATGCGCGGA
>Ga0187892_10001581_pt1 | contig 51258 bp, 51 predicted proteins | sample MA1701073metaG_FD_139345 | JGI IMG/M metagenome (GOLD analysis project Ga0187892, IMG submission 139345) | Bio-ooze microbial communities from a basaltic lava cave in the Kipuka Kanohina Cave System on the Island of Hawaii, USA - MA170107-3 metaG ...
ACGACCAACCGCTGGTTCGAGACGCTCGACGAGATCTGGGACACCGTGCAGCGAACAACCGGTGCTTGGACGCCCGAAAAGCTCCAGCGACTTTGTAACGTCACTTAGCACGTTTGTATTAGTGCCGGTCCGACGCGCTGCCATCGAGTGCATGGGCCGCGGCTAGCCGCCGATGCAGCGGACCCTCGCCGTCGTCCACACCATGGGCCTCATCGTGGCCCTGTTCGGGCTCACCATGGTGGTGCCGCTCGCGGTCTCGTGGGGGCTCGACGACGGCGCGCTCGGCGCCTACGACGAGGCGCTCGCGATCGCGGTCGTCGGGGGGCTCGCGCTGTGGTGGCTCACCCGGCGCTTCCGCCGCGAGCTCGCCGCGCGCGACGGCTTTCTGCTGGTGGTGATGATCTGGGCCGGGCTGCCGGCGATCGCCGCGCTGCCGCTCTGGCTGCAGCTCCCGGACCTGTCCTTCACCGACGCCTACTTCGAGGCGACCTCCGGGCTCACCGCCACCGGCGCGACGGTGCTCTCCGGGCTCGACCGCCTGCCGCCGTCCATCAACCTGTGGCGCGCCGAGCTGCACTGGATCGGCGGGCTCGGGATCATCGTGCTCGCGGTGGCGATCCTCCCGATGCTCGGGGTCGGCGGACGGCAGCTCTTCCGGGCCGAGGTCCCCGGGCCGATGAAGGAGGCGAAGCTCACGCCGCGCATCACCGAGACCGCGAAGGGGTTCTGGGAGATCTACGTCGTCCTCACCGTCGCCTGCATCGTGGCGTACCGCCTCGCCGGCATGGGCTGGCTCGACGCGGTGATCCACGCCTTCTCGACCATGGCGCTCGGCGGATTCTCGTCGCACGACGCGAGCCTCGGGTTCTTCGACTCGCCGCTCATCGAGGCGGTCGCGATCGTGTTCATGCTCGCGGCGGGGCTGAGCTTCGCGACCCACTTCCTCGCCTGGCGCTCGCGCAGCCTCTGGCCGTACGTCCGGGACGCCGAGGGGAAGGCGTTCGTCGGGGTGCTGCTCGCGAGCATGCTCGGCCTGGCGCTGTTCCTGTGGGGCCGCGGGGTCTACCCGGATTTCTGGACGGCGCTGCGCTACGCGTCGTTCAACACCGCCTCGATCGCGACGACGCTCGGCTTCTCCAACACCGACTACAGCGAGTGGCCGATCTTCGCGCCGCTGTGGATGCTGTTCCTGTGCACGTTCGCCACCTGCTCCGCGTCCACCGGCGGCGGCATCAAAATGATCCGCATGCGCCTGATGGTGCAGCAGATGTTCCGCGAGACCGCGCGGCTGCTGCATCCGCGCGGGGCGCTGCCGGTGCGCGTCGGCGGCCAGGTGGTGCCGGACGGCATCGTGTTCGCGGTGCTCGCGTACATGTCGTTCTACGGCGCGAGCCTGCTCACCATCCTCTTCCTGCTCACCCTGACCGGCCTCGATCTCACGACCGCGCTCTCGGCCGCCGTCGCCTGCCTGAACAACACCGGCCCCGGCCTCGGCCAGGTCGGGCCGGCGACCACCTACGCCGTGCTGAACGATTTCCAGACCTGGCTGCTGAGCGGCGCCATGCTCCTCGGGCGCCTCGAGCTCTTCACGCTGATCGTGGTCTTCACCGCCGGCTTCTGGCGCGACTGACGTCGCGGCCGGCCCTCGACCCGCGCGCCAGCGCTCGCGGACCGCTCGCCGGCGCGAACGTGCGCAGGCACGTTCTTCGAAACCCCGGCTCACCCGCTGCCGCGGGAGAGGGGAACGAAGTGCGCGCGAGCTAGCGCTCGCGAACCAGTCGGAAGGACCCCGGGAAAAGCGTCGGATCGACCTCGGCGGCGCGCTCGGCGCGGGCGATGAGCACCGCCTGATAGTAGCGGTCGCCGGCGACGACCAGCCGCGCAGCGACGTGCATCGCCGCGCCTTGCGCCGTGCCGTCGGCCTCGAACTCGATGCCGCGCGCGCCGTCGAGGTCGAGCGCGCGCTCCGCGGTCACGCGCCCGCCGATGTTGCGCACCAGGGCGTCGCGGCCTTCGGCGAGGATGCGCGCGGGGTCGGCGCCGGGCGGGAGGTCCGCGTACCCGACGCCGAACGCCATCCCCGCGACCTGCACCGAAGTCATGTGCAGCGGCGCTTTCGCGCCGGCGAGCGTCACCTCGCGCGCCGCCCGCGCCGGCTTCCCCGGGAGCAGCACCGCGAACCGACCGTCCGCCGACGTGAACTCGCGCCAGTCGAGCTCCGCGGAGCACGCGGCAAGGCCCAGCACCGCGGCGGCGGCGAAACGCCTCACGGGTTTTGCGCTTCAGTCGGTGAGCGCGAGCACCGGATCGCCGACCCGGATCGCGCCGCTCTCGACCACGCGAGCGGTGATCCCGCCATGGCCGCGCATGGCGTTGAGCCCGCCCGCGCCCAGCGCCTCCTCCATGCGCGAGCAGGGGTCGCACGGGCCGGTCGCTTCGAACACCGCGGCGCCGATGCGAAAGCGCCGGCCCTTGAGGCTGACGAGGTTGAGGCCGGCGACCGCGATGTTCCGGCGCAGCAGCGCCGGATCGAGCGCATCGCGCCCGACGAACGCGGCGACCGCGCCGAGATGCTCCGCCTGGATGAGCGTGACCTGGCGGTTGCCGTCGTGCGCGTAGTGGTCGCCCGCGAGGCCCTGCCCCGCGAGCGCGTCGACCGCCTCGACCGCGGCCACCTGTGCCCGGCGCGCCGGCCGCACCCCGATCCACGCGACGCGGCCGGCGCGCGGGAAGCGCGCGAGGAGCGCGGCGAGCGACCGGTCGTCTTCCGCCACCCGGTCTACTTCGCCGCGATGCACGCGATCTCGACCAGCATCCGGGGATCCGCGAGCTTGGCCTCGACGGTCGCGCGGGCCGGCGGGTTCTTCGGATCCATCCACTTCATCCAGACCGCGTTCATGCCTTCGCGATTGCGGATGTCGGTGACCCATACGTTGGCCGACACGATCTTCGTTTTGCTTGTCCCCGCCTTCGCGAGCAGGGCATCGATCTTCGCGAGCACCTGCTGGGTCTGGCCTTCGATGCCGGCGGCGAGATCGTCGGCGACCTGCCCGGCGACGAAGACGAGCCCGGCGGCTTCGACCGCGCCGGACAGGAACTTCCCGGGTTCGTGACGGATGACGGCCATTGCAGAGCCTCCTCTGGGATTGTCGGGGTCAGGCCTCGTAGGCGAGCGCCGGCGCGAGCCAGCGCTCGGTCTTCGCGAGGTCGGTGCGCTTGCGCCGCGCGTAGTCTTCCGCCTGGTCGCGGTCGATCTTGCCGACCGCGAAGTACTGCGCCTCGGGGTGCGAGAAATAGAACCCGCTCACCGCCGCCGGGGGCCACATCGCGTAGCTCTCGGTCAGGGTGATCCCGACCGCGGGCGCGTCGAGCACCTCGAAGAGCGGGCCCTTCTCGGTGTGGTCGGGACACGCCGGATAGCCGGGCGCCGGGCGGATCCCGCGGTAGCGCTCCGCGACCAGCGCTTCGTTGGTGAGCGCTTCCTCTGGCGCAAAGCCCCAGAATTCCTTGCGCACCCGCTCGTGCATCCGCTCGGCAAAGGCCTCGGCCAGACGGTCCGCGAGCGCCTTCAGCAGGATCGCGTTGTAGTCGTCGTGCGCGGCCTCGAAGGCTTTCACGCGCGCCTCGCACCCGATGCCGGCGGTGACCGCGAACGCGCCGAGGTAGTCCGACACGCCGGTCGTTTTCGGCGCGACGAAGTCGGCGAGGCAGAGGTTGTGGCGATCGGCGGCCTTCTGCGTCTGCTGGCGCAGGCAATGGAACACCATCGCCACCTCGCGCCGAGTGTCGTCGGTGTAGACCTCGATGTCGTCGCCGACCGAGTTCGCGGGATACAGGCCGATCACCGCGTTCGCGGTGAGCCAGCGCTCCGCGACGATCCGCTCGAGCATCGCCTGCGCGTCGCGGAACACGTTGCGCGCCGCCTCGCCGACGACCGGATCGTCGAGGATCTTCGGATAGCGGCCGGTGAGCTCCCAGGCCTGGAAGAACGGCGTCCAGTCGATGTAGCGCGCGAGCTCGGCGAGGTCGTAGCTCTCGAACGCTTTCCGGCCGAGCACCCGCGGCGTCGGGGGTGTGTAGGCCGTCCAGTCGGTCGGGAAGGCGTTCGCGCGCGCCTGCGCGAGCGCAACGAGCGGCGCCTGGCCCTGCTTGGCCGCATGCTGGCTCCGCACGCGGTCGTAATCGGCGCGCACCTCGGCGAGGTAGCGCTCGTGCAGCGCGGCCGAGCGCAAGGCTGTGCACACGCCGACCGACCGCGACGCGTCCGGCACGTAGATCACCGGCCCCGAGTAGTGCGGCGCGATCTTCACCGCGGTGTGCACGCGCGAGGTGGTCGCGCCGCCGATCAGGAGCGGCAGCTTGAACCCCTCGCGCTCGAGCTCGCGCGCGACGTGCGCCATCTCCTCGAGGGAGGGCGTGATCAGGCCCGACAGCCCGATGATGTCGGCGCGCTCGTCGCGCGCGACCTGCAGGACCCGCTGCGCCGGGACCATCACGCCGAGGTTGATCACCTCGAAGTTGTTGCACTGGAGGACCACCGCGACGATGTTCTTGCCGATGTCGTGGACGTCGCCCTTGACCGTCGCGATGATGATCTTGCCCTTCGGCCGCGCGTCGCCGCCCGCCGCCTTCTCCGCTTCGATGAACGGCACGAGATGCGCCACCGCCTGCTTCATCACGCGCGCCGACTTGACCACCTGCGGGAGGAACATCTTGCCGGCGCCGAAGAGGTCGCCGACGACGTTCATGCCGTCCATCAGCGGTCCCTCGATCACCTGGATGGCACGGCCATAGCCGCGGCGCGCCTGCTCGGTGTCCTCGACGATGTGGGTCGAGATACCCTGCACCAGCGCGTGCGCGAGCCGCTGCTCGACCGGCGCCTCGCGCCACGCGAGGTCCTCCTCGGTGCGTCGGCCGCCGCCTTTCACGTGCTCGGCGAACTTCACCAGCCGCTCGGTCGCGTCCGGGCGGCGGTTGAGGATCACGTCCTCGACGTGCTCGAGGAGTTCCTTCGGGATGTCGGCGTAGACGCCGAGCTGGCCGGCGTTGACGATCCCCATCGTCATGCCGGCGGCGATGGCGTGGTAGAGGAAGGCGGTGTGCATCGCCTCTCGCACCGCGTCGTTGCCACGGAACGAGAACGAGAGGTTCGACACGCCGCCCGAGACGGTCGCGTGCGGCAGGTTCTGGCGGATCCAGCGGGTCGCCTCGATGTAGTCGACGCCGTAGCTCGCATGCTCCTCGAGCCCGGTCGCCACCGCGAAGATGTTCGGGTCGAAGATGACGTCCTCGGCGGGAAAGCCCACCGCGTTCACGAGCAGGTCGTAGCTGCGCCGGCAGACCGCGGTGCGGCGCTCGCGGCTGTCGGCCTGGCCCTGCTCGTCGAAGGCCATCACCACCACCGCCGCGCCGTAGCGGCGCGCGCGCCGGGCGTGCTCGATGAACTCCGCCTCGCCCTCCTTCAGCGAGATCGAGTTCACGATCGGCTTCGACTGCACGCACTTCAGGCCGGCCTCGATGACCGACCACTTGGAGCTGTCGATCATCACCGGCACCCGCGCGATGTCCGGCTCGGCGGCGACGAGGTTGAGGAACGTCGTCATCGCGCGCGGCGAATCGAGCATCGCCTCGTCCATGTTGACGTCGATGATCTGCGCGCCGTTCTCGACCTGCTGCCGGGCGACCGAGAGCGCCTCGGGGAAGTTCCCGGCCAGGATCAGCCGCGCGAACGCCTTCGAGCCGGTGACGTTGGTGCGCTCGCCGACGTTGACGAAGAGCGAGTCGGCGCCGATGTTGAGCGGCTCGAGCCCGGCGAGGCGCAGCTTGGTGTCGATCGTCGGCACGGCGCGCGGCGCGACCTCGCCGAGCGCGGCCGCGATCGCGGCGATGTGGGCGGGGGTCGTCCCGCAGCAGCCGCCCACGATGTTGAGGAACCCCGATTCGCCGAACTCCTTCAGCAGGCCCGCGGTGTACTCCGGCGTCTCGTCGTACCCGGTCGCGGAGAGCGGATTCGGGAGCCCGGCGTTCGGGTAGCAGCAGACGTAGGTGTCGGCGACGCTCGCCAGCTCCTCGATGTAGGGCCGCATCAGCTTCGCGCCGAGCGCGCAGTTGAGCCCGATCGTGAGCGGGCGCGCGTGACGCACCGAGTTCCAGAACGCCTCGGTCGTCTGACCGGTGAGCGTCCGGCCCGACTGGTCGGTGATCGTCCCGGAGATCATCAGCGGCAGGCGCCCTCCGGCCTGGTCGAAGAAGCTCTCGACCGCGAAGATCGCCGCCTTGGCGTTCAGCGTATCGAAGATCGTCTCGATCAGGATGAGGTCGGCGCCGCCATCGACGAGGCCGCGCAGGGACTCGGCGTAGGCGGTCACGAGCTGGTCGAACGCGATGTTGCGAAAGCCCGGGTCGTTGACGTCGGGCGAGATCGACGCGGTCTTGCTCGTCGGGCCGAGCACGCCCGCGACGAACCGCGGCCGCTCGGGGGTCCGGTCGGAGAACTCGTCGGCGGCCGCGCGCGCGAGCTGCGCGGCGGCGAGATTGAGCTCGTAGGCGAGCGGCTCGAGCCGGTAGTCGGCGAGCGACGGCGCGTTGGCGTTGAACGTGTTGGTCTCGATGATGTCGGCGCCGGCCGCGAGGTACTGGCGGTGGAGCCCGCCGACGAACTCGGGTCGCGTGAGGGCGAGGAGGTCGTTCGCGCCGGCGAGCTCGACCGGCCAGTCGGCGAAGCGCGTGCCGCGGAACGCCGCCTCCGGCAGCCGGTGGCTCTGGATCAGCGTGCCCATCGCGCCGTCGAGGATCAGGATGCGGCGGTCGAGCAGGGCGCGAAGCTCACGTGTGCGGTCTGGGCGCATCCGAAGGTGCCTAAAACGCGAAAACCCGTTCGCCTGCGGGCCAAACGGGTTTCCCTCGCTTTAGCCGTATTTGTTTTATCCGCGACCCCCGCCTGCGTTTCAGTTCGCAGCCCCCTTGGCAGGGGGCAGGGCCCGGAGGCGCCCGCAAGGTCGGGTAGGGACAGCCCGTTGCCGGGCCATCCCCCCCTAGGAACCGAGCGTGCGGGTTTCCTCGCACTCGGCTCGAGCCTCTCACACGCCAAACAATGCAAGCTTGGCCGGCGAGCTTACCTCATCTCATCCAAAGTGCACCTGCAGATGGCAGTTTTGGTGCAGCAACACCAAGTTTGACAATTTGTCCGTTCCACCCAGGTGCTTCGGGTGAATGTGGTGAGCATCAAAGACCTCATTGAAGTCGATGAGCTGGTCACACACCGGGCACTTGCCATCCTGGCTCAGCCACAACCACGCAAGCCGCTTCCGCTGCGTCGCGTTCTGGACCATCCGGAGCCTCACTAGTTCTTCGAGTGCCGGCTCCCATTCGGGCAGGAACGGGTTTAGCGCCCCTTCCACCTTCTTGTGAAGGACGATCCTCGTATCCGCCGCGTTGTACAGCCTCACGACGATCTTTCCGTCGGGTGCGTCGACGGTGTCGCGGAACACCCAGTTGCGAGCGCGTTCGTGGGCGAAGTATTTCTGCTTCACCCAACTCCGGCGCTTGCCCGGATGCCTCCGCTTCGCCCATCGCCACAGCGCACGCCATGTGTGGTGATCCACAGACGAGTACGTCGTCTTGGCGTTGACCGTCTTGTGATAGTCCGCCCAACCCTTGATGACCGGATTGAGCAGACCGATCAGGTTGACTGTCGTCGCCGCCTTGTTGCCGCGGATGATCCCCCGCACCTTGCCCAAGAACGCTTTCACGTTCTTCTTCGAAGGCTTGATGATCAGCTTGTCCTTGAACTTCCGGACGTGCTGACCGAGGAAGTCAAATCCTTCGCTCACATGCGTGGTCTTGGTCTTTTCGGGGGAGAGAAGCAGTCCCCGTTCGGCCAAGAAACCCTCTACCAACGGCCTCACCCGTGTTTCCAGCAGCTCTTTCGAGCGGCCGGTGATGATGAAGTCGTCGGCATACCGGATCAGGTTCACCTTGTTGCTGTTGCGCCTGCCGAAGTGCTTCGCCAGCAGTCGCTCCAGCCCATCGAGGGTCATGTTCGCCAACGTCGGCGAGATGACGCCTCCTTGGGGCGTTCCTTCCTCCGTCGCATGCAGCGCATGCAACTCAACGTACCCCGCTTTCAGCCACTTCCTGAGCACCTCCCGATCCATTGGAATGTGATCGAGCAGCCATTGGTGGCTGATGTGGTCGAAACAGCCCTGGATATCCGCTTCCAGAATCCACTGCGCGCTCGTCCGCTGTGACAGTACCGTGCGGCACTGCTTCATCGCGTCCGCCGTACAGCGGCAGGGGCGAAATCCGTAGCTGTTCGCATCGGCCAGCGTCTCGGACACCGGTTCCAACGTCAGGAGGTACAGCGCCTGCATGGCGCGGTCCCTCAACGTCGGGATCCCCAGCGGCCGAACCTTGCCGTTGGACTTAGGGATGTACACCCGCCGAAGCGGCATCGGCTGATAGCCGCGCCGCCTGAGCTGCGTAATCCCACGGGCTTTGGACTCCGGGGTGGACCAAACGACGTTATCCACGCCGGGGGTCTTCTTCCCGCGATTCTCGGTCACTCGTCTGACGGCTAATGCCTTGCCGCTGAACGAGCGGGCGAGGAACCGTTGCAGGGCTTTCACCTTGCGCCAGTCCTCCGCCTTCGCTGCCTGAGCGATGCGTACCTGCAGGTTCCGGACGTTCCTGATCGTTCTGGCCCAGTCGATGCCGTGCCAGTCGAGCAGATCCGCGGAAGACGCAGATACAGGCCGCTCGACAAGATGCTTCTTGTCGTCGAACTGCATACTCACTTGCTTTCCTCCGTGAAGGAGCCCAGCAAGGAGACGCAATCCTCCCCCTGGCGGGGAAGGTCGCGTTCCCCGCGAGGGTGTTTCACCAGAACTTCTACCGGCTCATCGCCCGTAGAGACCACGTGGAAGTGGGCCCGCTTTCGCGTGGGGTGACGTCTAAACCCCTATCCGAGCCGTTACAGCCCGGCGTTCGCTTTTTCCACGATCCTCTACCCGCATGCCATCAGCCGCTCTTGCGATTGGCCTGCCCGAAAGCGATACGGCCTTCCGGGCGGCGATACGGGCTTACCCAGTTCCATGCCAGCAACACGAACAGCGTAGGTCCTGCCTCTTCACCGGTGGTGCTCGCGTCGACGTGTCTCACCTTCAGAAGGAGACAACCGACCACAGACCGTTTTGGTTAGGGCGTATCCCGCTGCGCCCGCCCCGCTTTGATAACGGTGTTTATCAGCAGTTCACGTGTGTTGACCGTACTGCTCAGCCTGGCCCCTTGCCCGCGTGCAGCTCGCGAACGCATGCGCGACCCTCACGGGTCATGCATATCGTGCAGACGATGAGGCTTTGTTAGGGCGCTTTGCACGCAACGGTTACCCGTCGCGCACTGCCCATAGGCTACGTCCGGTCGAACGGACGGTTCCCTGCCGTCCAGTACAGTACAGTACGAGACAGTACAAGACGGTGGAACAATTGCAGACATGGCTTTCGCCACGCCAATGTTTGGTCGACATGACCAAACGACTCAGGGACTTCACGCTACCTTTTTAAGACACAGTGTCAACCGGCTCAGACAGCCCGGAGGGTCGGGTAGCTACCCTATAGTGGCGCGACCCCTGGTCGCACCTGAAGCATCAAATCGGCGCCGCAGCGCAAGGCTAGCGGCTCGGTAGGTGTCTGTCAATGAAGGGGTTGTCCGCGCTATACTCGCCGCCCCGTGCTTGCGAGGCGCAAGGTCATGAAGCACCTCAAGCCCAAGGAAGCCCAGGAGTTCCTGAAGACCAACCCGAGCGCGCTGCTGGTCGACTGCCGTAGCGAGATGGAGTATCTCTTCGTCGGGCATCCGGTCGGCGCGCTGCACGTCGCCTGGAACGACGGCGCCGACTGGGAGATCAATCCGCACTTCGTCGGCCAGGTGAAGAAGCTCGCCGGCACGAATCACGCGCACCGCCCGGTCGTGCTCATCTGCCGCAGCGGCAACCGCTCGATCGACGCCGGCGACGCGCTCGAGAAGGCCGGTTTCACCGACGTCTACAACGTGCTGCACGGCTTCGAGGGCGATCTCGACGAGCGCCACCACCGCAACGCGCGCAACGGCTGGCGGTTCGAAGGTCTGCCTTGGGAGCAGTGCTAGCCGACGCACGGGACGGACCGAGGTATCCGCCGTTCGCGCTCGCCGCGGCCGTCTGGGGTCTCGGCGCGGCGCTGTACCTGATCGGCTTCTTCCACCGCGTCGCGCCCGCGGTGCTCACCAACGAGCTCGCGGCCGAGTTCGGGCTCGGTGCGGCAGCGCTCGGCAACCTCTCGGCGGTCTACTTCTACAGCTACGTCGCGATGCAGATCCCGACCGGGCTCGCGGCGGACCATTGGGGGCCGCGGCGGACGCTCGCGCTCGGCGGCACGGTCGCCGCGGCCGGGGCGGCGCTCTTCGCGCTCGCCGACGCCTACGCGCTCGTCGCGCTCGGCCGGTTTCTGGTGGGGGCGGCGGTCGGCGTGGCGTTCGTGTCGATGCTTAAGCTCTCCACCCACTGGTTCGATCCGTCGCGCTTCGCCGCGGTCGCCGGCAGCGCGCTCGCGGTGGGGGTCGTCGGCGCGGTGTCGGCCGGGGCGCCGCTGCGCTTCGCCGCCGAAGCCTTCGGCTGGCGCGAGGTGATGGTCGCCTCGAGCGCGGTCACGGCGCTGCTCGCGGTGGCGACGTGGATCGTCGTGCGCGACGATCCGCGCGACCGCGGGTTCCGGAGCTACATGCCGGTGTCGCACGGCGATGTGCCGCGGCATTCGGTGCTCGGGGGCCTCCGCACGTGCCTGCGTTCCCGCAACACCGTGCTCGTCTTCTTCGCCAACGCCGCGATCTCAGGTGCGCCGCTCACTTTCGCCGGCCTGTGGGGCGTTCCCTTCCTCGCGACGCACTACGGCCTGTCGACTGCCGCTGCTGCCGGACTGTGCTCGCTCGTGCTCGTCGCATGGGCGGCCGCCGGGCCGTTCATCGGCACCCTTTCCGACCGCCTCGGCGTGCGCAAGCCGATCTACCTGGGCGGCGCGGCGGTCGCGTCGGCGGCGTGGGTGGTCGTGGTCGCGGTCCCGGGCCTGTCGGTCCCGGCGCTCGCGGCGCTGCTCGGGCTCGCCGGCGTCGCCTCGGGCTGCGTGATGCTGGGCTTCGCGCTCGCGAAAGAGACCTCGCCGGCGATGCTCGCCGGGACGGTCGGCGGGATCGTCAACATGGGGAACATGCTCGGGGGCATGCTGCTGCAGCCGGCCATCGGCTGGGTGCTCGATCGCCGCTGGGAGGGCGCAGTGGCGGACGGCGTGCGGGTCTACAGCCTCGAGGCCTACCGCACCGGTTTCCTGCTGATGCTCGCGTGGCTCGCGGTGGGGGTGATGCTCGTGCTCTTCACCCGCGAGACCCACTGCCGCCACCAGGCCTAGACCCGCGCCACGGCTCGCCTTACAAGGCGGTGAGCCGCGCGCGGCATCGGCCGTTTCACTCGCCGGCCTCGCGGACCATTCGCGCCGAGCGCTTGAGCCGATGCTCGCCGGGACGAGGCTCGTAAACGTCTTCGCGCCAGCTGGCCGCCACCTCGTAGACCCGCCACGGCCGGCCCGCCGGGATCGCGCCGTTCGCCCGCAGCGCGGCGAGCGCTGCGCGCGCTTCGGGTACCGAGCAGAACACGCGCCCGCCGGCGTAGCTGCCGTCGGGCTCGAGGGCGGCGCGCGGCGCGCCGGGCGGCACGGCCACCGCCGGGACCGGACCCGGCTTGATCACGGTCCGTCCGCTCGCGATCGCGGCCGCGGCTCCGGCGTCGCCCAGCGCGTAAACCGTCGAGCACTCGCGCGTCGTCACACCGGCGCACGCGGCGAGGAGGAGCGGCGCGAGCGCCGCAAGCGAACGCACTCGGCTCATGTCGAATGTGGTCTCACTGGTTGCTCGCGAAGCTCGGCCTCGAGCCGCTCGCGGAGCCTGAAGCGCTGCACCTTGCCCGTCGCGGTGCGCGGCAGCTCCGCCACCTCGCGGATCCATTTCGGCTGGCTGTGCCGCGGCAGACCCTCCAGCCGCGCCGCCGCGACGCGCACGGCGCCGGCGCCAGCCACGAACAGCGCGAGGCGGTCGAACCCGTCGCGGTCCGGCACGACCACGCATGCCGCCTCGCGCACGCGCGGGTCGGCGAGCACCGCCTCCTCGAGCGCGCCCGGGTTGACCCATTGGCCGGCGACCTTGAGCAGCTCGTCCGCCCGACCCTGGTGGATCCACGCGCCGTCCGCCGGGTGCGTGAACACGTCACCGGTGCAGAACCAGCCGTCCCGGAACGCGCGGGCGGTGGCCTCCGGCCGCTTGTAGCGGAGCGCGAGCGACGGATGCTTCAGCCACAGCACGCCGGGCTCGCCCTCCGCGACCGGTTCGCCGTCCGCGTCCAGGAGCTTCGCTTCCACCCCGTCGAGCAGCACGCCGCACGCGTCGATGCGGCTGCGGCCGGGGGCGTTCGCCATCGCGGGGCAGAACGTCTCCGACATCCCGTAGACGACGATGATCTCGGTCCCGACCGTCGCTTGCCACTGGGCGGCGAGCGCCTCGGGGAAGCGCTCGCCGCCCGTCAGGTTCACCCGCGCGGCTGCGAGCGGCGCGAGCGCGTCCTTGGGCAGCGCGAGCAGCCGCCGGAAGAAGGTCGGCACGGTGAGGAAGATCGTCGGCCGATGCCGCCGCGCCTGCTCGAGGATCGCCTCGGGCTCCGGCCAGCCCTCGTTCAGGATCGTCGCCGCGCCGTGCGCGAGCGCCCCGAGGAAGGCGTGGTCGAGCGCGAACGCGAAGAAGAGCTTCGAGGTGCCGAGCACCACCGTGTGCTCGTCGACGCGGACGAGCTCGCGGTAGAGCTTTCCGGCGTGGGCCGCGTTCGCGTGGCTGTGCAGGATCGCCTTCGGCTTGCCGGTCGTGCCCGACGAGTACATCCAGAACGCCGGCTCGTCGGCCCGGGTCGCTGCGGTCGGATAGTCGGCGCGCGCGGCCGCGACGGCAGCCTCGAGCGTCTCGCCCGCGCCGCGCGCCGGCACCAGCTGTGCGGCCGTGCCCGCGCACGCCGCGCGCGCGGCGTCGAGAAAGTCGGGATCCGCGATCAGGAGCCGGGCTTCGCTGTCGGCGACGACGAACGCGAGGTCGGCCGCCGCGAGCCGCGGGTTCAGCGCGATCGCCACCGTGCCGGCCCGGAGCGCGCCGAGGAAGGCCGCGCAGAAGCGCGGCGAATCGTTCATCAGGAAACCGACGCGCTCGCCCCGCGCGAGCCCGAGGGCGGCGAGCGCGTGCGCCGACCTGGACACCTCGGCGTCGAGGGCGCCGTAGGTCAGCGCGCCGCCCGCGTGCAGGATGGCCGCTCGATCGCGGCAGCGCGATTCGCGCGCCTTCGCGAGGATCGCGTCCGCCGCGTTGAAGTGCGCGGCCACGAGGCCCCGTCCCGCTAGCGCGGCGCGGCGATCTTGACGCGGAGCTCGCCCAGACCGGCGACGCTCGCCACCAGCTCGTCGCCGACCTTCGCCTTGCCGACGCCCGCCGGCGTGCCGGTCATGATGATGTCGCCCGGCTCGAGCGTGTAGTACTGGGAGAGGAAGGCGATCTGCTCGGGCACGCTCCAGATCATCTCGGCGATGTCGGCGTCCTGCTTGGTCTCGCCGTTCACCGTGAGCCGGATGCGGCCCTTGGCGGGATGGCCGATCTTGGCGGCCGGCGTGATCGGCCCGACCGGCGCGGCCTCGTCGAAGTCCTTCCCGAAGTCCCACGGGCGGCGTTGATCCTTGCCTTGCTGCTGCAGGTCGCGGCGCGTCATGTCGAGGCCGATCGCGTAGCCCCAGAGGTGGTCGTTCGCCTTCTCGACCGGGATCCGCATGCCGCGCTTGCCGACCACGGCGACCATCTCGGTCTCCCAATGGTAGTTCTCGGTCATCGGCGGATAGTGGACGTCGCCGCCGCCGGCGACGAGCGCGTGCGCCGACTTCAGGAAGAAGAACGGCTGCTCGCGGCCGTCGCTGCCCATCTCCTTCTGGTGCTCGACGTAGTTGCGGCCCACGCAGAAGATGCGCCGCACCGGGAAGCGCGCGGCCGCCCCCACGATCGGCAGGGACGGCACATCCCACGTCGAGATCACGTATTCCATTTTCATCGCTTGCTCCTGATCGATGCGCCTAGAAGATCGCGAACCGCTCGCCGTACACGCCGAGCGGCCAGCGGCCGCCCGCGAAGAGCGCGTATTTTCGCACGAAGGGATGGTCGGCCCCGGCGCCGGCGCCGCGCGCGAGCCGGTACTGGTGCGCGGCGTAGGTCGCCGCGCCCGCCGCCGCCCGGATCAGGCCCTGGTCGGCGCAGCCGGAGCGGGCGGCCGCGACCGCCGCGGCGCCGTGCAGCGCGTCGGCGAGCGCGAGCCACTCCCGGTCGGCCGGGTCGAGCCGCACCGCGCGCTCGAGCCGCGCCCGCTCCGCCTCCTCGGCGCTCCACCAGCGCTCGGCCGGCTGGCGCGCGAGCCCGGCCGCCTGGGGCCAGCTCGCGACTACGAGCGTCGGCAGCCTGGGCGTGAATCCCAGCGCCGCGAGATAGGCGGCGATGTCCGCCTCCTCCGCCGGGCCGAGCGGCTCGCCGAGCGCGGAGAACCAGGCGGCGTGGACGTCGGCGCTCACGCGGCGGCCGCGATCTCCGGCAGCTTGAGCTCGAGCTTGCCGACGATGTCCTGCGCGCGCGCGATGAAGTCGGCGCGCATCTCCTCGTTCTTGCGCAGCTTGATGCCGTACTTGCGGTAGAGCTCGTTGTTCTTGGAGCCGCTCGCGCCGAAGAACTTCGGCGCCTCGGGGTAGAAGCGGTTGATCGCGTCCTGGACCCGGGCGCGCGTCTCCGGCGCCTCGACCAGATCGACGCAGAAGTCGGCGCCGAACTGGGCGTGGAACTTCTCCTCGGGCATGGTCGTGCGCGCGATGTTGCGCAGCGGGACGAACGAGCAGTGGAGCAGATCCTCCACCTGGAGGATCTCGGCGAGGTCGCCGAGCATCTTGATCACGCAGAACTCCTCCCAGGTCTTCAGCGGGAACTCGAAGATGTTGAGCGGCCGCTTGTTCCTGGTATCCATCGCCTCGGGCTTGACCCCGATCTGGTCGGCGAGCTCCTTGAACCGAACGTGATGGTGGTATTCCTCCATCGCGACGCGGCAGGTCAGCCACTTGGCGTACGGCGTCGGCGCGAGCGCGATCGCCGGCTCGTCGAACACCTGGGCGCCGTACAGTTCGTTGAGGGCGTGGCTGCGGACGATCTTCCGCACCGCCTCCTGGTACTCGGCGGGCTGCTTGAAGAACTCCTCGACGGTCTTGACTGGCGGATAGGCGGACATGGCTTACCTCTCGATCGCTGGTTCAGAGTACGGGATCGGTCGCGAACGCCTCGAGGTCGGTGACGAGGTCCGCGAAGTACGGCGCGAGCGCCTTCATGCCCTGCGCGAAGCCGAGGAGGTCGTAGCCGCCCGCCGGCTGCAGCAGCTTCGACGCCGGGCGCGGCTGGTTGAAGATCATCACCTCGCGGCCGCGCACGCCGAAGAGCTGGCCCGAGACGTGCGCCGCGGCGGGCGTCGCGAGGAACGCGACGAGCCGCGCGACGTACAGCGCCGGCACCTGCAGCGCCTGCTGCTTGTAGGCCGCCTGCGCCGCGTTCGCCGGCTGGATGCTCTCGGTGACGCGCGTCGCGGCGAACGGCGCGATCGCGTTGCAGGTGATCTTCGAGCGCGCGAGATCGTGCGCGACGACGCGCGTGAGGCCGAGCAGGCCGGCCTTTGCGGCGGCGTACGCGCCCTGGCCGAAGTTGCCGTAGAGGCCGGCGCTCGAGACGATGTTGACGATCGCGCCGGGTGCGCGGCCGGCCTTCGCGGCGTCGCGCATGACCGGCGTCGCCGCCGCGAGCAGGCGATACGCGCCGGTCAGGTTCGTCCGCAGGACCGCGTCCCAGGCGTCGGGGTCCGACTTGAAGATGAACGCGTCGCGGATGATCGCGGCGTTGTTGACGACGATGTCGAGGCCGCCGAAGCGTTCCTCGGCGAGGGCGACCGCCTCGGCCGCGGTCGCGCGGTCGGCGATGTCGCCGCAGATCGCGGCGGCGTTCGGCTTGTTGCGCAGCACCTCCTCGGCGAGCTTCGGCTCGACCGGCTCGCCCGAGATCGAGACGCCGGCGTCGACGGCGACGACGGCGGCGCCGTGCGCGAGCAGGTCCTCGACGATCGCGAGCCCGATGCCGCGTGCGCCGCCGGTGACGATCGCGACCCGGCCGTTGAGATCCATGGGCTCTTCCTAGGGTTGGTTGTAAAAGGCGTCGGCGTGGATGTCGCGGTGCGGGAGCCCGCGCGCCTCGAGCACCGCGGTCGCGGCCTCGACCATCACCGGCGGGCCGGCGAGGTACGCGTTGTGGCCGTCGAGGTCCGCGCGATCCTGCGCGAGCGCCTCGTGCACCAGCCCGTAGCGGCGGCCGCGCTCGCCTTTCTGCTCCGAGAGCACGACGTGATAGCCGAAGTTCGCGTGCTTCGCGGCGAGGTCCTTCAGCAGCCGCTCGCGGTACAGATCGCGCTCGCTGCGCACGCCGAAGTACAGCGTGACCGGCGCGGTGTAGTCGCGCCCGAGCAGCGTGCCGAGGATCGATTGCATCGGCGCGAACCCGCTGCCTCCGGCGACCAGCAGCACCGGGCCGGCGTGCTGATCGCGCAGGTACGAGGCGCCGAGCGGCCCCGAGACCTTCAACGCGTCGCCGACCTTCAGCCGCGTCGCGACGTAGGCGCTCGTCTTTCCCCCCGGCATGTGGCGGATCTGGAACTCGAGTTCGGGCTCCGCGGGGGTGTTCGCCATCGAGTAGTGCTTCGACATTCCCGGGCCGAACTCCACCTGGGCGTACTGCCCGGCCGAGAAGGTGAACGGCCCGCCGGACTCGATCACGAGCCGTACCCCTTTGATGTCGTGCGTCAGATCGTCGAGCGCGACGACGCGGCAGCGCATCACCCGCGACGGATGGATGACGAGCTCCTCGCTCTCGAGGCGCCGGATCGACGTGTCGCCCCAGGCCTGGGTGCGGCAGGCGAGGATGATGTTGCGCGCGCGCTCCTCGGGGCCGAGTGCGTGCTCGGAGTGCTCGAGCTCGAAGATGTCGCCGTCGACGAGCTCGCACTTGCAGGTGCCGCAGTTCCCCGCCTGGCAGGAATAGGGGAACGGCACCCCGGCCATGATCAGGGCGTCGAGGATCGTGTCGCCGGGCTCGGCGGCGACCGGCGCGGCGGCGCCTTCGACTGAAATCTGGATGGACACTCGTGCCGGCGGCGGCGCTCGCGGCCGCCTTGCGCAAGGACTCTGGATCGCCTACGATAGCCGCAGATCGTTCGGATGTCAAATAGTTTGGGTACCAAACAATATGCCCCCGCGCTCGCCCCGGCGCGCCGCCGCGGCGCCCGCCGTCCGCCCGGCGCCGACGGCGGGCTCGACCACGGGTTGCTGCCGCGGCTCGTCGGCTATCAGCTGCGGCTCGCGCAGCTCGCGGTGTTCCGCGACTTCGACCGCGCGACCGCCGACCTCGGGCTCTCGCCGGGAAGGTTCGGGATGCTGGTCCTGATCGAGGCCAATCCCGGGGTGACGCAGACCGAGCTCGCGCGGGCGGTCGGCCTGGATCGCTCGACGCTGGTCGCGCTGCTCGACCAGCTCGAGGACCGCCGGCTCGTCGCGCGCCGGCAGGGCGAGGACCGGCGCACCAACGGGCTGTGGCTCACCGCCGCCGGCGAGCGGCTCCTCGGGAAGGTCAAGCGCCGCGTCGCCGCCCACGAAGCGCGGGTCGCGGCGCGGCTCACGCCGGCGGAGCGCGAGCTCCTGCTCGCGGTCCTGCCGCGCCTCGGTCAGTAGCTATTTGACGGGCGTCACCGGGACCATCGGCCCCGGCTTCATCATCGGCGCGGTCTGCAGCGGCGCCGTCTGCAGCGGTGCGGTCTGGAGGGGCGCGGTCTGTAGCGGCGCCGTCTGGAGCGGTGCGGTCTGCAGCGGCGCGGTCTGCAGCGGCGCGGTCTGGATCGGGCTCACCTGCGTCGGGCTCGTCTCGACCGGCGCGGTGCGGAGCCCCTCGCGCGCCGCCGGATCGAGTTGGCGCACGGTCCCGGGCGCGGCTCGGCCGGTCCCGTCGTCGGGCTTCGCATCGCTCGTCTTCGGTGCGCGCGGCTCGGTCTGCTGCGGCGGTGGGCGCACCGCGTCGCGGCGGAAGATCGGCGGGATCGTGGGCAGGATTTGCGCCACGCCGGCCTGTGAGATGAAGCCGGTCTGCTGGGCGCCGATGTTCAGCGTCTGACCGCGCGGCGTCTGCATGACGGTGGCACCCTGCTCCACGTAGTCGTAGGCGCCCGGCGCCACGAGCGTCTGCTGGCCGGGCGGCGCCGGCAGCTGGACGTACGGATTGTGGACGGTGCCGCGGATGCCGATGGTCGCGAACGGCGTGTTGATCTTGTAGCCGTCGCGGTTCAGCTGCCCGATCAGGCCGGTGACCGACCGGAAGCCGCCCTTCAGGAGCGAGACGAAGAAGCTCGCGCTGCGATCGTCGCGGCCGCGGTAGGTGAACCGGTCGAGCTTCAGCTCGGTGTTGCCGCGCACCGAGATCATGCCGCCGTCGGCGAGCCGCAGCTGCGCGAGGCCGTTCGCCCCCGAGAGGAGCGTTTCGCCCTCGCGCAACTCCCCGCCGCGCGCCGCGGCGCGCTGCACGCCGTCGCGGCCGACGATCCGGACGTCGCCGACCACCGCGATGAACTGCACTTGGGCCGCGGCCTGCGCCCACGCGTGACCGGCCGGCGCGGCGGCGAGCGCCGCGGCCAGCATCCAGCACCACCCGGCCCGAAGGATTCCCATCGCGAACCCGTTCTCCACGCAAATGCGCCCGTCGAGCGGGACTCTCCCCGGGGCGCTCCGACCGGCCTTGCCCGCGGACCGCGATCCTGGCACAACCCGCCGCACCCCGGCCATCGGGCGGCCGCTCTAGTCCGTTAGTAGGGCGCTCGAGCGCCCGGCGGCGCAAACCGTGCGCGGCCCGCATCGGACTTTCCGCACGCGCCTTGACAATGTTTTGCAGGAAAAGAAAGGGCGCCCGCACGGACGCCCTGAAAGCACGAGCCCTTACGGGCTTCGCCCCTGCCTGGGGGCGGCGACGGGGCCCGCGCGGGCCCCGTTCAGCCGCTTCAACCGTGATAGGCCGCTTCGCCGTGGTAGGTCGTGTCGAGACCCTCGCGCTCGTCTTCCTCGGCCACGCGCAAGCCCACGATCAGGTCGGCGATCTTGAAGGCGACGAATGCGACGACACCCGTCCAGACGACGGTGATCACAACGGCCTTGAGCTGCGTCCAGACCTGGCTCGCGATCGAGTAGTCGACCGCGGCGATCATGCTGGCGGTGACCCAGTCGGCCACGTACCCCGGGCCGCCGAGCGACGGCGCGTTGAATACGCCGGTGAGCAATGCACCGGCGATCCCGCCGACGGCGTGCACGCCGAACACATCGAGCGAATCGTCCGCCCCGAGCATGCGCTTGAGCCCGTTGACGCCCCAGAGGCAGACCGCGCCGGCAACCAGGCCGATGACGAACGCCCCGGGGATGCCGACGTTGCCCGCCGCCGGAGTGATCGCGACCAGGCCCGCCACGGCACCCGAGGCCGCGCCGAGCATCGAGGGCTTGCCCTTGAGCAGCCACTCGAGGAACGTCCAGGAGAGCACGGCGCACGCGGTCGCCAGGAACGTGTTGATGAACGCGAGCGCGGCGGCGTTGCCCGCCTCGAGCGCCGAGCCGGCGTTAAAGCCGAACCAGCCCACCCACAGCAGGGCCGCGCCGGCCATGGTGAGCGGGAGGTTGTGCGGCGACATCGCCTCCTTGCCCCAGCCGATCCGCCGGCCGAGGATGTAGGCGCCGACCAGGCCGGCGACGCCGGCGTTGATGTGCACCACCGTGCCGCCCGCGAAGTCGAGCGCGCCCATCTGCCAGATGTACCCGGCCTTGGCGTTCAGCTCGTCGACGAGCTTCGGGTCGGTGTAGGCATCCAGGCCCATCCAGAACCAGACCATGTGCGCGACCGGCGCGTAGGCGAACGTGAACCACAGCACCATGAAGATCAGCACCGCCGAGAACTTCATCCGCTCGGCGATGGCGCCCAGGATCAGGCAGCAGGTGATCGCCGCGAAGGTCGCCTGGAACGCGACGAAGACGATCTCGGGGATCACCACGCCCTTGCTGAACGTCGCTGCCATCGCGTACTCGCCCTTCAAGGCGTCGGGGATCGCCCCGCTCAGGAACAGGCGATCGAAGCCGCCGAAGAACGCGTTGCCCTCGGTGAACGCGAGGCTATAGCCGTAGACGCACCAGATCACCACGATCAGCGAGAACGTCACGAACACCTGCATCAGCACCGACAGCATGTTCTTCGACCGGACCATGCCGCCGTAGAAGAGCGCGAGCGCGGGGATGCTCATCATGATGACGAGCAGGGTCGAGGTCAGCATCCACGCGACGTCGCCCTTGTCGGGCGTCGGCGCCGGGGCGGCCTGTGCCGGCGCGGGCGTCTTGTCGGCTTGCGCGGCCGGCGCGGCGGGCGCCGTGGCGGCCGGCGCTTCGGTCGGCTTGTCCTGCGCCCAAGTCGGCGCGGCGAGCCCCGCCACCCCGAGCAGGGCGAGCAAAGCGAGCAACTTTCTCATCCGATTTCTCCCTTACAGCGCCTCCGCGCCGGTCTCGCCGGTGCGGATGCGAATCACTTGCTCGAGATCGAAGACGAAGATCTTCCCGTCGCCGATCTTGCCGGTGTTGGCCGACTTCTCGACCGCCTCGATCACCTGATCGAGCATGTCGTCCTTGATGGCGGCCTCGACCTTGACCTTCGGCAGGAAGTCGACGACGTACTCGGCGCCGCGGTAGAGCTCGGTGTGGCCTTTCTGCCGCCCGAACCCCTTCACCTCGGTGACCGTGATGCCCTGCACGCCGATCGCCGAGAGCGCTTCGCGCACCTCGTCGAGCTTGAACGGCTTGATGATTGCAGTGACGAGTTTCATGAGGATTACCCCGGGTATTGAGAGGACATGGCGTGCTGCCGCTTTGCGCGCGCTCCTCAGAACGTCTTCTTTACGTAGGCGACGAGACGCCCCTTCGAGGTGTCGTAGCCGGTGAGGTCGGTGTAGAAGCTCGTCCCGGCGTTCCCGTTCTTCACGTCGGTGTCGCTGTAGTACGCGCCGATCTCGAGACCTTTGACCGGCCCCGAGGGAATCGTGTAGGTGCCCCCGATCCGCCAGTCGTTGTAGGACGCTTCCGTGGCGGCGGCCCGGTTCCCGTCGTTCTTGACGTCGAGGATGCCGTAGTGGGCGTTCAGGGCGAATCCCGAGTCGCCGAACGCGTAGTTGGCGAACAGATCGAGGTACCAGGTGCCGTCGGTCTTCCGGCCGATCGGCCGGGCGCCGAAGTAATCGTCCAGGCTGTAGGAGAACTTCGCCCCGAGGAACTTCCAGGTGAGCGCGGCGTAGAGCTCCCAGGTGTCGGCCGAGACGGTGCCGGCGTTCTTCCGGCCCGGGAAGTAGTAGTAGAGCGTGCCGACGTCGAGGGCGAAGTCGTTGGCGAAGGTCCACTTGTACCCGCCGTAGAAGTCCCACTCGAGGCTGGAGCGCGTGTACGTGCCGAAATCCCGCAGCCAGCTGATGTTCGACGCCCAGGTGCCGACGTAGAAACCACTCGCGTGCCCGTAGTCGAAGCCGCCCTGCAGCGCGGGTTTCCCGGCGGTCTGCGAGATCCCCCGGAAGATGTACTCGCTGAAGAAGCCGATGTTGCCGGAGACCGTGTGCGGCGACACGGGCGCCTGCGCGAACGCGGTGGCGGGCGCCGCGACGGCGGCGGCGAGCGCGGTTGCCTGGAGGAATTTCTTCATTTGCTGCCCCTTTTGCGTTGCGTTGAGAAAAAGCAGCGGACGTGGAGCATTTCACATGCCAGAAATTTTCAGGCGCAAAAACAGTGTGTTACGTCGACCTCGGGGCGCGCACTCGGGCGCCTCGCACCAGCGAGGCACAGGCCTTCCGGCCGATGCACCATCGATGTGCGTCGCGGCAGCTGCGCGGCGCTGCTAGACTCGACCGGCCCTCCGGAGCGGTTTCCATGCCCCCAACGAAGCTCGTAGAGGAAGTGAGCGCGCGGATGTCCGAGCTCTTCGCGGCGGGCCCGGCGCGGGACGTCGAGAAGAACTTCCGCGCCCTCCTGTCCTCGGCGCTGGCGCGGGTCGACCTCGTCACCCGCGAGGAGTTCGACGTCCAGGCCAAGGTGCTCGCGCGGACCCGGGAGAAGCTCGCGGCGCTCGAGGCGCGGTTGGCCGAGCTCGAGGAGCGGCTGAAGCAGGCCGGCTGAAAGATTCGACGACTGGCGCATGTGGTGAGCCAGCGGGTCGGTCATGCTTGCGGCATCGAACCTCAAGTGTCGGCCGCATGTCCCTCGCGGTCCTCTACAGCCGGGCGCTCGCCGGCCTCGAAGCGCCGCTCGTCACGGTCGAGGTGCATCTCGCTGGCGGCCTGCCCGCGTTCACGATCGTGGGGCTTCCCGAGGCGGAGGTGAAAGAGGCGCGCGACCGGGTCCGCGCCGCGCTCCTGAACTGCCGTTTTGCGTTTCCCGCCCGGCGCATCACCGTGAACCTGGCGCCCGCCGATCTCCCCAAGGAAAGCGGACGGTTCGACCTGCCGATCGCGCTCGGCATCCTCGTCGCCTCGCGGCAGCTGCCGGCGGCGGGGCTCGCCGAGTTCGAGTTCGCGGGCGAGCTGTCGCTTTCGGGCGAGCTGCGGGCGATCCGCGGCGCGCTCGCCATGACCTACCGCGCCGCCCGGTCGGGCCGCGGTTTCGTGCTGCCCGCCGCGAGCGCGGCCGAAGCGGCGCTCGTGAAGGACGCGGCCGTCTATCCCGCGCCGACACTGCTCGCGGTGTGCGCGCATCTGACCGGCGAGTCCCGGATCGAGCGCGTCGCCGGGGTGCCGGGCGTGGACGGAGTCGAGTATCCGGACCTCGCGGACGTCAAGGGCCAGGCGCACGCCAAGCGCGCGCTCGAGGTCGCGGCCGCCGGATCGCATAGCCTGCTGATGGTCGGGCCGCCGGGCACCGGCAAGTCGATGCTCGCCGCGCGCCTGCCCGGGCTGCTCCCGCCGATGACCGACGAGGACGCGCTCGAGTCGGCGGCGCTGCGCTCGCTCGCCGCGGTCGGCTTTCGCATCGGCGAGTGGCGCGAGCGGCCGTTCCGCACGCCGCATCACTCGGCGTCCAGCGTCGCGCTCGTCGGCGGCGGCGGCAACCCGCGCCCGGGCGAGATCTCGCTCGCGCACCGCGGCGTGCTGTTTCTCGACGAGCTGCCGGAGTTCGATCGGCGCGTGCTCGAGGTGCTGCGCGAGCCGCTCGAATCGGGCCGCGTGTCGATCTCGCGCGCGGCGCGCAAGGCGGAGTTCCCGGCGCGCTTCCAGCTCGTCGCGGCGATGAACCCCTGCCCCTGCGGCTTCCTCGGCCACTACGGCGGCAAGTGCCGCTGCACCCCCGATCAGGTCGCGCGCTACCGGGGCAAGCTCTCCGGACCGCTCCTCGACCGCATCGATCTCCACATCGAGGTCCCGGCGGTGCCGCAGGAGGAGCTGCTCGCGCAGGGCGGCGGCGAACCGAGCGCTGCGGTCCGCGGTCGCGTGAGCGCGGCGCGCGAGCGCCAGCTCGAGCGGCAAGGCAAGAGCAACGCCGAGCTCGGCACGAAGGAGGTCGAGCGTCACTGCCGCACCGACCGCGCGGGCGAGACGCTGCTCAAGCAGGCGATCGCTCGCCTCGGACTTTCGGCGCGCGCGTACCACCGCGTGCTCAAGCTCGCGCGGACGATCGCCGATCTCGCCGGGGTCGAGACGATCGCCGCGAACCATGTCGCCGAGGCGATCGGCTTCCGGCGGCGACTGGAGGTCGCCGGCTGAAGCGCTCGCGCCGAGGAGGGTGTCAGTTCGCGCTGCTTGTCCTACCGTCGCTGCGTCGTCGCGCGAAACGCTCCCTCGCGCGATCAAGGGTCACAAAGCTCCTGCTAAGATAGGGCGCGCTTTCCAGGGGCAGAGCGCGCCAGCGAGACCCGAGCCTCTGCATTCGAACGGTCTATAGGAGCGATGTTGATGAAGAAGAAGATGATCGCGATCGCCGTCACGGCCTGGGCCGGGGCGGCAGTGGCGCAACACTGGGGGTACTCGGGCGAAGCCGGACCGGAGAACTGGTCGAAGATCGACCCCAAGTTCGCGATGTGCGCGCTCGGCCGCAACCAGTCCCCGATCGATCTGAAGGGCTTCGTCGAGGCCGAGCTGAAACCGCTCAAGATCGCGTACAAGGCGGGCGCGGCGGACATCGTCAACAACGGGCACACCGTCCAGGTCAACTACGCCGCCGGCAGCGCCCTCACCGTCGACGGCCGCACGTTCGAGCTGAAGCAGTTCCACTTCCACGCCCCGAGCGAGAACAAGATCGGTGGCAAGCAGTTCCCGCTCGAGGGACATCTGGTCCACGCCGACAAGGACGGCAACCTCGCCGTGGTCGCGGTGATGTTCCAGGTCGGCGCCGCGAACCCGCTGCTCGCGAAGCTGTGGGAGAAGATGCCGGCCAAGGCGGGGGACAAGAACGCCCTGCCGGCGGGGCTGAGCGTCTCGCAGATGCTTCCCGCGGACCGGGACTACTACCGCTTCAACGGCTCGCTCACCACGCCGCCTTGCTCCGAGGGCGTCTGGTGGCTCGTGATGCAGAAGGCGGCGAGCGCCTTCAAGGCGCAGGTCGAGCAGTTCTCCAAGGCGGTGGGCTTCGCGAACAACCGGCCGGTGCAACCGGTGAACGCGCGCCCGCTCCTGCGATAACGGCGGCGGGCTGCGGGCGCGCGGCAACGCGCGCCCGCGTCGACCGGCCCCGGCCGAGCACGTCCTCGCCCGAACTGGTTCAACGCCAATGGCATCGCCCGACGACTCGCCGCTCGGCAAGCCGGCGCCGTACACGGACCGCTACGATCCGGGGCTGCTGTTTCCGATCGCGCGCGCGGCGGCGCGCGCGCGCCTCGGGATCGGCGGCGCGCTTCCGTTCGCCGGCGCCGATCTGTGGACCGCGTACGAGCTCTCGTGGCTCGGACCGAGCGGCAGGCCCGAGATCGCGATCGCCCGCTTCCGGGTGCCGGCCGCCTCGCCGAGCCTCATCGAGTCGAAGTCGGTGAAGCTCTACCTCAACTCGTTCAGCCAGACGTCCTTCGCGACGCCGGAAGCGGTCGAGCGCGCGCTGGACGGCGACCTCGCCCGCGCCTGCGGCGCGCCGGTGGCGGTGGAGCTCGTGCGCCCCGCGGCGTTCGCGCGGCTCGCGATCGAGGCGCTAGCGGGCGAGTCGATCGACGGCCAGGAGCTCGAACTGCGCGACGCATCGCCCCGGCCCGACGCGCTCGCCGCCGGCGGCGCGACGGTCGAGGAGGCGCTCGTCTCGGAGCTTTTCAAGTCGAACTGCCCGGTCACCGGCCAGCCCGACTGGGGCAGCGTACAGGTCCGCTATCGCGGACCGCGGATCGATCGCGCCGGGTTGCTGCGCTACCTCGTGTCGTTCCGGCAGCACGTCGGCTTCCACGAGGACTGCGTCGAGCGGATTTTCGTCGACGTGCGCGAGCGGTGCCGGCCGGAGCGGCTGACGGTCTACGCGCGCTTCACCCGCCGCGGCGGGGTCGAGATCAACCCGTTCCGCAGCGACTGGGAGCCCGCCCCCGCGGCGAGCGGCCGCACCGCGCGGCAGTGACCCCGGCAATACGCGTCGGCTAAACTCGGCGCGGCATGGCGACCTTCGCGATCGGCGACGTCCAGGGCTGCTTCGAGGAGCTCGAGCAGCTGCTCGGCGAGATCGGCTTCTCGCCCGCGCGCGACCGGCTGTGGTTCGTCGGCGATCTCGTGAACCGCGGCCCGCGCTCCCTCGACGTGGTGCGCTTCGTGCAGGGTCTGGGCGACCGCGCGGTCGTCGTGCAGGGCAATCACGACCTTCACCTCCTCGCCTTCGCCGCCGGGCACGCCAAGCGCCGCGCCGACGACACGTTCGACGACCTGCTCGCCGCCGCCGACCGCGACGCGCTGCTCGACTGGCTGCGGTTCCGGCCGATGCTGCACGTCGAGGGCGAGTACCTGATGGTGCACGCCGGCCTGCTGCCGGTGTGGTCGGTCGAGCAGGCCCAGGATCTCGCCGCGGAGGTGGAGGCCGAGCTGCGGGCGCGCCGCTATCGCCTATTCCTCGCCGAGCTCTACGGGAGCCGGCCCGAGGCCTGGGACGACGACTTGCGCGGCATGGATCGGCTGCGTGTGATCGTCAACGCCATGACGCGGATGCGCTTCTGCTCGCCGGAGGGCGTGATGGAGCTCCGCCTGAAGGGCGAGGTCGAGCAGGCGCCGCCGGGGTTCATGCCATGGTTCGCCGTGCCGGGACGCAAGACCCGCGGCGTCCCGATCATCTGCGGTCACTGGTCCGCGCTCGGCCTGAAGCTCACGCGGGATCTGCTGGCGCTGGATACGGCGTGCGTGTGGGGAGGAGCGCTGACGGCGGTGCGGCTCGAGGATCGGCGGCTGTTCCAGGTGCGGTGTGCTCGAGCCGCAGACCTAGCTCGCGCGCGATGACGGTGTGGGCGCGCGCGGCGAGCTCGCGCCGACGCATCGCCCGCGCGTCGATCGGCGCCGCGAACCGCAGCTCGACCGCGAGCGACGGCGCGCGCGCGATGCGCCACAGCGACGCGACGAACGACGTTTCGCCGACGTACGCCGCCGCGTCGGTCTGCGCCCCGGTCGCGTCGACGTAGCGCAGGGCGACGGGCAGGACCATCGCCTCGGCGTCGATCGCCGGCTGCAGCAACGCGGAGTGAAAGTGCCGCAGCGTCCGCCCGTCGGTCGTCGTTCCCTCGGGGCACACCGCCACGAGCCGGCCGCGCCCGAGGGCCGCGACCATGCGCTCGCTCGTGAGCCGGGCATGCCGCCGGCTGCCGCGCTCGATGAACAGCGTCCCCACGCGCGCGACGAGCCGGCCGAGAACGGGCCAGCGCCGGACCTCCGCCTTGGCGACGAACAGCGACGGCAGCCCGGCGTACACCGCGAAGACGTCGAGCCACGAGACGTGATTCGCGACCAGCAGGCAGGGCTCGGGCAGGACCGACGGGACGTTGTGGCGCGCGATCTGCACTCGTAGAATCGCGAGCAGGCGGCGCGACCAGCGCTCGAGCTCGCGGTCCTGCTGGGCCGGGACGAGCCGCGCGTAGCGGGTCTCCACGATCCACAGTCCCCGCGCGAGATGCAGCGCGAGCCGCGCGAGGCGGAGGCAGGCGACCGCGACGGGGACGGGGTGTCGGCTCATGTGCGCACGGCGCGATTGTACGGGTCTCGGGAGGTTGCGATGGAAGGCTGCGTGTTCTGCAAGATCGTCGCCGGCGAGATCCCGGCGAGCGTCGTGTACCAGGACGATCGGACGATCGTCTTCATGGACATCGGTTCGGTGAACCCCGGCCACATGCTCGTGGCCGTCAAGGCGCACGTCGAGAACGTCTTCGGCCTAGACGACGAGCAGGCCGCCGCGGTCATGCGCACGACGGCGCGGGTCGCCCGGGCGCTGAAGGCGTCGATCGCGCCGGAAGGCGTGAATCTCTTTCAGGCGAACGGGGCGGTGGCCGAGCAGACGGTGTTTCACTTTCACATCCACGTCCTGCCGCGCCGGCCCGGCGACGGGATGAAGCTCGTCTGGCCGGTGAAGAATCCGCCGCGGGCGGAGCTGGAGGCGGCTGCCGAGCGCCTGCGCGCGGCGCTCTGAGCCCGTACCTTCGGGTCAGCCGCGCGTGAGCGCGGCTGACGCGGCGCTCCCCTCTCTCGCGTGAGCGGGAGAGGGGCCAGGGGTGAGGGTGTCGGCGAGCCGCATCAATGGCTGACGCGGGTCTCGCCCCGCAGCGAGATCAGCCGCACCCGCTCGCCGGGCTTGAAGACCTCGTCGGCCTCCTGGACGATCGCGCGCAGCTCGCCGTTGTCGAGCCGGACGGTGATCTCCACGCCCTCGCGCCGCGTCAGCCCTTCCTCGGCGGCGGCGCCGAGAAGACCGCCGGCCACCGCGCCGACCACCGCACCCGCCGTGGAGCCGCGGCCGCTGCCGACGGTGCTGCCGGCGATGCCGCCCACGGCGCCGCCCGCGACCGGGCCGATCGGGGTCTTCGTGCCCTCGATCGTGACCGAGCGGACGCTCTCGACGACGCCCTGACGGACCGTCGCCTCGCGCCGCGCGTCGTCGCGGCTGTAGACGCTGCCCGATTTGCTCGACGCGCAGCCGGCGAGCGCGACCACCGCCGCGGCGAGGAGGAGAACCAGTTTCGAGTTCATGGCAAAACCTCGCGACTTCCGTTCAGAAGACTGCGGCCCCGAAGTGCCGCCGGTACAACGCGCCGATCTCGTCGCGGCTCGCCCGGTGGTTCTGCCCGCCGCGCGCCGCGATCTTGATCGACCCCATCAGCGACGCGAGCCGCCCGGTCGTCGGCCAGTCGAGCCCGGCCGCGATGCCGTACAGGAGCCCCGCACGGTAGGCGTCCCCGCAGCCGGTCGGATCGACCACCTCGGTCGGCTTAACGCTGGGGATCTCGTGGCGTTGACCCTTGGCGTAGATGGTGGACCCGGCGGCCCCTTTTGTCACGATCAGGGCGTCGACCATGCGGGCAAGTTCCTCAACCGAGCGCGCGGTCTTGTCGACGAGGATCTGTCCCTCGTAGTCGTTGACGGCGACGTAGCTCGCGGCGTCGACGATCGGGAGCAGGTCCGCCCCGGCGAAGGTGGGCAGCTGCTGCCCGGGATCGAACATGAACGGCACGCCGGCCGCGGCGAGCTCGCTCGCGTGCGCGGCCATCCCCTCGCGGCCGTCCGGCGCGACGATCGCGAGCCCGACGTCGAGCGACCCGTCGATCCGGTTCAGGTGCGACTGCGTCATCGCGCCGGGATGAAACGCGGTGATCTGGTTGTCGTCGAGATCGGTCGTGATGAAGGCCTGCGCCGTGAGCGATCCCGGGACCACGCGCACGTGGTCGCGGGCGAGGCCGAGGGCGCCGAGCCGCTCGAGGTAGGGCGCCGCGTCCTCGCCGACCGTCGCCATGATGAGCGGCTCGCCGCCGAGGAGCTTCAGGCTGTAGGCGATGTTCCCGGCGCAGCCGCCGTACTCGCGCCGCAGATCGGGCACGAGGAACGCGACGTTCAGGATGTGGATCTTCTCCGGGAGGATGTGCTCCTTGAACCGCCCCCGGAACACCATGATGTTGTCGAAGGCGATCGAGCCGCAGACGAGGATCTTCTCCACGGGGAAATTCTACGGTACTCCCCTCACCGGTAGAAGACGTACAGCCGGTAGCCGCTCGCGCCGAGGCCCGCCGCGTCGATGTGGAGGCGAAAGTTCGCCTCGCTCCCGGCGGCGAACACCGGCTCGCGCGCGGCGCGCGCGCCGAGGTAGTCCGCGGGTGCGAGCACGCGGCGCGCGAGCGGCCGATCCTGCGCGTCGGTCAGCGTGAGCTCGAGCGCGGGCAGCGCCTGCGCGAACCGCGCGCGGTTGCGGAGCACCGCCGACAGCGTGAGCACGCCGGGCACCCCGCGCTCGGCCGCGAGCTCGGAGAACTCGAGGCTGATCAGATCGGCGTGCTGCGGCAGCGGGATCGTGCAGCGGAGCTCGCGGCACGCGGCGGCGAGCCACGGCCGCGACCCGGGCCACAGCAGCGCGAGCTCGCCCCGGTACGCGTACGCGGCCTGGCCCGCGAGCAGCGCCGCCGCCACGCCGCACGCGAGCACCCAGAGCGCGGTCGCGAGCCGCGAGCGGCTGCGCGGTCGCGGGCCGAACTCGAACTCCGGCTCGCCCTCGGAGAGCGAGATCTCCGGCTCGGGCGGGAGCGTGTGCCCGAGCGGCTGCGACACCGCCGCCTCGACGCGGTCGATCTCGTCGGCGCGCCGCGCCGGCCGCGCGGGCGGCGCCGGCTCGGGGGCGTCGGTCTCGGCGACGAGCGCCGCGCGCGCGTCGAAGATGGTCGTGCACTGGCCGCAGCGGACCTGGCCGCTGCGCGCGGCGAGCTGATCGGCATGGACGCGGAACACCGTCCCGCAGGCGGGGCAGGTGGTGACCATCTTCATCGGCGGACGCCCTCGAGCGCGATCCACCCCTCGTCGCGCTCGGCCACCACCATCTCGAACCACGGCGCGTACGCGCGGGCGACGCCCGGCGCCTGCGCCTCCAGGATCCCGGCGAGCGCGATGCGGCCGCCCGAACCGCAGCGGCCGGCGAGCAGCGGTGCGAGCACCTCCAGCGGCTGGGCAAGAATGTTCGCCACGACGAGATCGGCGGAAAAGTCGAGCGGCGCGCGCGCGTCGAGAAAGCGTGCCGGCACCCGGTTCACGGCGGCGTTCTCGCGGGCGGCGGCGAGCGCGTCCGGATCGATGTCGATGCCCACCGCCTCGCCCGCGCCGAGCTTCACGGCGGCGATGGTCAATATACCCGAACCGCAACCGTAATCGAGGACGCGCGCGCCGGGGAAGACGCGCCGCTCGAGCCACCGCAGACAGGCCCGCGTCGTCGGATGGCTGCCGGTGCCGAACGCGCGCCCGGGATCGAGGACGAGGCAGATCGCGTCCGGGTCCGGCGCGGTATGCCAGGACGGCACGATCCACAGCCGGGCGGAGATCCGGATCGGCTCGAATTGGGCTTGCGTGCGGCGGACCCAGTCCTCGTCGGCGACGGCCTCGAGGGCGAACTCGGGCGGCGCCGGAAGCCCGGCGACCGCAGCGGCGCCGCGGAGCAGTGCTGCGGCGTCGAGGTCGGCGGGCAGGAGGGCGCGCAGCCGCACCCGCGCCCAGAGCGCCTGGCCGGCGCCCGGCTCGTCGAACAGCGGCCGCTCGGCGCCCGTGCCGGCCGCCGCATCCTCCACGCTCGCCGCCATCGCGCCGCGCGCGAGCAGCGCCTCCGACAGCGGCTCGGCCGCCGCGGCGTCGATCTCGACGACGAGGGACTGCCAGGGCATGAACCTACAACGCAAAGACGCTAAGAACGCTGAGATCGCAAAGCAGTCACTTGAGAGGACCTTTAGGTGACCGGTAACTCTGGGAACTCTGCGCTCTCTGCGATTCTTTGCGCCTTTGCGTTGAAGGTTTTCTTAGCCCTTCCCCGCCCGCTTCGCCGCCTGGGCGAGCTTCTGCTCCAGGTAATGGATGCTCGTCCCGCCGCGGAGGAAGCGCGCGTCCACGAGCAGCTCCTGGTGCAGGGGGATGTTGGTCTGGATCCCCTCGACCACCATCTCGGACAGCGCGATCCGCATGCGCCGGATCGCCTGGTCGCGCGTCGCGCCGTAGGCGATGACCTTCCCGATCAGCGAATCGTAGTGCGGCGGCACGACGTAGCCCTGGTAGACGTGCGAGTCCACGCGGATGCCCGGGCCGCCCGGCGGGTGATAGGAGGTGATCCGGCCCGGGGACGGGGTGAACTTGAACGGGTCCTCGGCGTTGATCCGGCACTCGATCGCGTGTCCCTTCGGCTCGATGTCGCGCTGGCGGATCCCGAGCTTCTCCCCGGCGGCGACCCGGATCTGCGCCTGGACGAGGTCGATGCCGGTCACCATCTCGCTCACCGGGTGCTCGACCTGGATCCGGGTGTTCATCTCGATGAAGTAGAACTCGTTGTCCAGGTAGAGGAACTCGAACGTCCCGGCGCCGCGGTAGTGGATCTTGCGGCAGGCCTCGACGCAGCGCTCGCCGATCCGGGCGCGCTGGCGCGGCGTGATCTCGGGGGCCGGCGCCTCCTCGATCACCTTCTGGTGGCGCCGCTGCATCGAGCAGTCGCGCTCGCCGAGGTGCACGGCGTTGCGGTGCTCGTCGGCGAGCACCTGGATCTCGATGTGGCGCGGGTTCTCGAGGAACTTCTCCAGATACACGATCGGGTTGCCGAACGCGGCCTGCGCCTCGGCGCGGGTCAGGCTCACGGCCGCGAGCAGCGCCGCTTCGGTGTGCACGACCCGCATCCCGCGCCCGCCGCCGCCGCCGGCGGACTTCACGATGACCGGGTACTTGATGGCGCGCGCGAGCTTGATGACCTCCTCGGGGTCCTCGGGGAGCGGCCCGTCCGAGCCCGGCACGCACGGGACGCCGTACTTCTGCATCACCTGCTTGGCGGTCACCTTGTCGCCGAGCATCCGGACGTTCTCGGGCCGCGGGCCGATGAACACGAAGCCGCTCTTCTCGACCTTCTCGGCGAAGTCCGGGTTCTCGGCGAGGAAGCCGTAGCCGGGGTGGATCGCCTCGCTGTCGGTGACCTCCGCGGCGCTGATGATCGCCGGGATGTTGAGGTACGACCCGGCGGCGGGCGGCGGACCGATGCACACCGACTCGTCGGCGAGCTTCACGTACTTCGCGTCGCGATCGGCCTCGGAGTGGACCACGACGGTCCGGATGCCGAGCTCGCGGCACGCGCGCTGGATCCGCAGCGCGATCTCGCCGCGGTTGGCGATCAGGATCTTCTCGAACATCGGCCGGCCGACGCGCGCCTCACTCGATCACGATGAGGGGCTCGCCGTACTCCACCGGCTGGCCGTTCTCCACCAGGATCGCCTTGACCACGCCGTCCTGGTCCGCCTCGATCTCGTTCATCAGCTTCATCGCCTCGATGATGCAGATGGTCTGCCCGGCCTTGACGGTGGCCCCGATCTCGACGAACGGCTCGGCGTCCGGCGACGCGGCGCGGTAGAAGGTCCCCACCATCGGCGACTTGACGACGTGCCCCTCCGCCGCCGCCGGCGCCTCGGCGGGGGGCGCGGCCGGGGCGGGGGCATGCCCGGGCGCGGCAGCGACCGGCGCAGTTGCGGCGGCCGGCGCGGGCGGGCCCGAAGGGGCGATCTCGACGTGTCCGCCGCGGACGATCTTGACCTTCTCCTCGCCCTCGGTGATCTCGAGCTCCGCGATCCCGGACGCCTGCACCAGATCGATCAGCTTTTTCAGCTTTCGCAGGTCCATTCGCGTTTCCCCCTCGGCCGGGCCCTACCCCGTGCGCCAACTCTGCGATTCGTCCTGATCGCCGACGAAGACCGGAGTTCGACGCTGTTCGGTCGTTCAATCGCCCTCTTCTTGTCGTGAAGGCCGCAGCCCGATGGCGAGTCGGGAATACGCAGTGGATCGAGAGCAGCCGGCGGCCGGACAACCGATGCGGGCAACATCGATGCCGCCCGCGGCCTGACGCAAGCGGTCGATCTTGCCGCAAAAAGTCCGCCGTTGTCCAGCCGTTCGCGGCGCGTTCGACGAAGTTCGGGCGTTTCTGGCGCCGCCGTGCCGCCCGGGACGGGGCCGGACCCGGCCGCCTAGCTCAATAGGGGGGCGAGAATCCGCTCCAGGTCGGGCTCGGAGAGCAGCCCGAGATGGGTCGTCACCAGGGTCCCCTCGCGGTCGAGGATCAGGGTGTAGGGGAGTCCCCCCGCGGGGTTGCCGAGCTTGCGCGTCAGATCGATCGCCTCGAGGCCGGCGACCAGGATCGGGTAGCTGATCTTCATCTCGGTTGCCGCCTCGCGACTTTTAGCGGCAGAATCGATGGCGATCCCTACAATTTGCACGCCGTTCGACGCAAATTTTTCCTGGATTCGGATCAGTCCGGGAATCTCCTCCCGGCAGGGCGGACACCAGCTCGCCCAGAAATTGACCACGAGCACCCTCCCCCGCCACCGCTCGAGCGTTGCCGGCTCCCCGGCGAGGTCGACGAGCTGCATGCGAGTGAGCGCTGACACAGCAGCTGGGACCGGGGCGGTCGCCCGGCGCTCGAGGGCAAGGTAGACGCCCGCGGCGAGGGCCGCCGCGGCGACTGCCGCGATCGCCGCGATCCGGAGCGCCCTAGGCATCGGCAGCGAGCAGGGCGGAGACCGCGCCGATCCCGGCCCGCTCGATCGTCCGGCCGCCGAGGCTCGCCTTGAGGGCGCTCCGCTCGTCCTTCGCCGCGTAGACCGCGAGATTCACCGGGAAGCCGCGCCACTCGAGCCGCAGCACCGGGACCGGGCGCGGCTCGTCCCCGCAGAAGTGCCGCTGCTCGCTGACCTCGTAGGCGAGGCTGCGGTTGAGCAGGAAGAACTCCACCGCCTTGTGGTCGTCGGTGAAGAGCTGCAGGTCGATGTCGGCGTAGCGGCCCGCCGTGCCCTTGAGCACGGCGCCGGCCAGGTACGGGTTGAACGCGGCGAGCGAGCGCATCGCGTCGAGCGCCACCGTGCGCAGCTCGCGGATGCGGGTGCGCTGCTCGTCGCCCTGGTACAGCGCCTGGTAGGCGCGGAGCTCGGCCTCGATCTCGTCGTTCGCCGGCAGCGACTGCGTGTCGGAGGCGCCGAGCTGGCGGGCGGCCTTGCGCTTCGCGAGCGCGAAGTCGTCGATCCCGTCCTCGGCCATCAGCCGCGCGGCCGCCGCGGCGATCCGGGCGCGCATTTGCGATTGTTTGCGATTGCTCTCACGCGCCACGGCCAAGCGCCTCGTCGTCGGGCTCGCAACCGATCATACATCACAGGTTCCGCGGAACGAACCCCGTAAAATGCCGCGCCATGCATCTGCACGTCCTCGGCATCTGCGGCACCTTCATGGGCGGCATCGCGGTGCTCGCCCGCGCGGCCGGGCACCGCGTCACCGGCTCGGACGCGAACGCGTATCCGCCGATGAGCACGCAGCTCGCGGCCGCGGGCATCGAGATCCACGAGGGCTTCGCCGCCGAGCGCATCGCGCTCGCCCCCGACCTGTGGGTCGTCGGCAACGTCGTCACGCGCGGGAACCCGCTCGTCGAGGAAATCCTCGACCGCGGCGCGCCGTTCACCTCCGGGCCGCAGTGGCTCGCCGAGCACGTGCTGCCCGGCCGGCACGTGCTCGCCGTCGCCGGCACCCACGGCAAGACGACCACGACCGCGATGCTCGCCTGGATCCTCGAGCGCGCCGGCCGCCGCCCGGGGTTCCTGGTCGGCGGCGTGCCGACCGATCTCGAGTGCTCGGCGCGGCCGGGGGAGTCGGAGCTGTTCGTCGTGGAAGCCGACGAGTACGACACCGCGTTCTTCGACAAGCGCTCGAAGTTCGTGCATTACCGCGCGCGCACCGCGGTGCTCACCAATCTGGAGTTCGACCACGCCGACATCTTCCCCGACCTCGGGGCGATCGAGACGCAGTTCCACCACTTCGTGCGCGCGCTGCCGCGGTCGGGCCTGGTGGTGGCGAACGGCGCGGACGCCGCGCTCGCGCGCGTGCTCGGGCGCGGCTGCTGGTCGCGGCTCGAGCGGTTCGACGCGCCCGACGGCTGGACGGCCGAGCTCGCCCCGGACGGGAGCTTCGAGGTGCGGTGGCGGGGCGCGCCTCAGGGACGCGTCGCCTGGGCGCTCCTCGGCGACCACAACCGCGCGAACGCGCTCGCGGCCATCGCCGCGGCGCGCGACGTCGGGGTCGCGCCCGGCGTCGCGATCGAGGCGCTCAACGCCTTTCGCGGCGTGAAGCGGCGGATGGAGCTCCGCGGGACGCCCGGCGGCGTCGCCGTCTACGACGACTTCGCGCACCATCCGACCGCGATCGCGACGACCCTCGCCGGGCTGCGCCGCAAGGTCGGCGCGGCGCGCATCCTCGCCGTGCTCGAGCCCCGCTCGAACACGATGAAGCTCGGCGTGATGAAGGACGAGCTCGCCGCGAGTCTCGCCGCGGCCGACGTCGCCTTCTGCTACACCGCGAACCTCGGCTGGGACGCCGCGGCGGCGCTGGCGCCGCTCGGGTCGCGGGCGCGCGCGAGCGCCGATCTCGACGCGCTCGTCGCGGCGATCGTCCGCGAGGCGCGGCGCGGGGATGCGGTGGTCGTGATGTCGAACGGCGGCTTCGGGGGGATCCAGGAGAAGCTCGTCGCCCAGCTCGGCCGTCCGCTGCGGGAAGCCGCCGGATGAACGACCAGCGCGACCTCACGATCGTCCTCAAGTCGCGCTTTCCGCTCGTGGTCGTCGAGACCCACGAGGAGTCGCGGGTGCTCGCGCTCCTCGAGCGGATCGCGAACCTCGAGGGCTGGGCGCTGTTCGTCTGGAGCGTCGTCGAGGGCCTGCAGCGGGCGGGGCGCACCGACCGCGTCCCCCAGACGAACGACTTCCGCGACTGCCTCCGCCACGTCGAGGCGACGCCGCAGAACGGGATCTACGTCGCGCTCGACGCCCACCGCTACCTCGAGGATCCGGTCAACGTGCGGCTCGTCAAGGAGATCGCGCTCGGCTACCACGAGACCGAGCGCACGCTGGTGTTCGTCAGCCACGAGCTCAAGCTGCCGCCGGAGATCGCGCGCTTCGCGGCGCGCTTCGAGCTCAAGCTTCCCGACCTCGCCGGGATCCGCGCGCTCGTGAAGGACGAGGTGGAGACCTGGCAGAGCCGCAGCGGCGAGCGCATCCGCGGCGAGCAGCAGGCGGTCGACGCCATGCTGCGCCATCTCGTCGGGCTGCCGCTCGAGGACGCGCGCCGGTGCGTCCGTCAGGCGCTGGTCGACGACGGCGCGATCACCATGCACGACGTCGAGCGCACGACGCGGCTCAAGCACGCGCTGCTCGGCGCCGAGGGCGTGCTCGCGATCGAGCCGGACACCGCGCGCTTCAACGAGGTCGGCGGCATGGACGCGCTCAAGCGCTGGCTCGAGCGCCGGCGCGGCCCGTTCCTCGACGTCGGCGGCGCGAGCGGCCTCGACGCGCCGAGAGGGGTGCTGCTCCTCGGCGTGCAGGGCAGCGGCAAGAGCCTCGCCGCGAAAGCGATCGCCGGCGGCTGGGGCGTGCCGCTCCTGCACCTCGACTTCGCGACGCTCTACAACAAGTACTACGGCGAGACCGAGCGCAACCTCCGTCAGGCGCTCAAGGCGGCCGAGGCCATGGCGCCGTGCGTGCTGTGGATCGACGAGATCGAGAAGGGGCTCGCCACGGACGACGGCGCCGACGGCGGGCCGTCGCGGCGGGTGCTGGGGACGCTGCTCACCTGGATGGCCGAGCGCGGAGCGCGCGTGTTTCTCGCCGCGACCGCGAACGACGTGAGCCGGCTGCCGCCCGAGCTGCTGCGCAAGGGCCGCTTCGACGAGATCTTCTTCGTCGATCTGCCCGACGCCGCGGCGCGCGCGGAGATCTTCCGGATCCACCTCGGCCGGCGGAAGCTCGCGCCCGAGGCGTTCGACGTCCCAGCGCTCGCCGCGGCGTCCGACGGTTTCTCCGGCGCCGAGATCGAGCAGGCGGTGGTCGCGGCGACCTACGAAGCGCACGCCGCGAAGCGCGCGCTCGACACCGCGCTCCTCGCCGAGGAGCTCGGCCGCACGCGGCCGCTCTCGGTCGTGATGGCCGAGCGCATGGCCGAGCTCCGGACGTGGGCGGCGGGCCGCACGGTGCCGGCGGCGTGATGATCTACCTGCACGGCTTCAACAGCGGGCCGCAGTCGACCAAGGCGCAGCTGCTCAGGCGCGCCCTGGAAGAGCGCGGACTCGGGGCGCGGTTCGCCTGCCCGCAGCTGCCGCACCGGCCCGCGGAGGCGATCGCGCTCGTCGAGGGCGAGATCGCGCGCTGTCCGTGGGGCGCGGTGACGCTCGTCGGCAGCTCGCTCGGCGGGTTCTATGCGACCCATCTCGCCGAGAAGCACGGGCTGCGCGCGGTGCTCCTCAACCCCGGCGTGAGCCCGCAGCGCGATCTCGCGGGCTACCTCGGCGTCCAACGCAACCTGTACAGCGGCGAGGAGTACGAGCTCACGCGCGCTGACCTCGCCGCCTGGGGCCGGCTCGCGACGCCGACCGTCCATCCCGAGCGCTACCTGCTGCTGGTCGAGACCGGCGACGAGGTGCTCGACTACCGCGAGGCGGTGCGCAAGTACGCCGGCTGCCGCCAGATCGTGGTCGCGGGCGGCGACCACTCGCTCGCGAGCTTTCCCGAGCACATCCCGGTCGTGCTCGAGTTCGCCGGGCTCGCGACCGCCTAGCGCTCGGCGCCAGGAAGCCCGAGGCTATAATCGCGGCTCTTCCGGTCCATCCCCTCGCCGACAGGCGCGATGCGAGCCGCGCCGGGCCGGAGAGGGCGAGTCCCTATTCCCCCATGAACGTCCTGTACGAGGAAAACGGCGTCTTCAAGGTCGGCACGGTGCTCGCCGAGCACGAGGCGTCGCTGCACGTCGAGGCGCCGCACGGCAAGCGCGCCAAGGTCAAGGCGGCGAACGTCCTGCTGCGCTTCCCCGACGCCGGTCTCGCGGATTTCCTCGACCGCGCCGAGCGGCTCGCGGCGGACATCGACACCGGCTTCCTCTGGGAGGCGTGCGGCGAGCCCGAGTTCGGCTTCACCGATCTCGCGGCCGAGTACCACGGTCGCGCGCCGACGCCGCTCGAGGCCGCGGCGATCCTGGTGAAGCTGCACTCCGCGCCGGTGTACTTCCACCGGAAGGCGAAAGGACGCTTCAAGGCGGCCCCGCCCGACACGCTGAAGGCGGCGCTCGCCGGGCTCGAGCGCAAGCGCGCGCAGGCGGAGCGGATCGCGGAGTGGGTCGCGCAGCTCGAGCGCTTCGAAATGCCGGAACCGCTGCGCGCCATCCTCCCGCAGCTCCTCTACGCCCCCGACCGGAACCGCATCGAGACCAAGGCGCTCGAGCAGGCGTGCGAAGCGCTCGGGCTGTCGGCGGCGAAGCTCGCGGAGCGCTGCGGCGCGCTCCGGTCGAGCCACGACTATCACCTCGGGCGGTTCCTGTTCGAGCACTACCCGCGCGGTGCCGGCTTCCCGGAGCTGCCGGCGCCCGCGCTGCCGGCGGGCCTGCCGCGCGCGGCGGTCGCGGCGTTCAGCCTCGACGACGCGACCACGACCGAGATCGACGATGCGTTCTCGGTCGAGCGCCGCGACGGGCGGCTGCGCGTCGGCATCCACATCGCGGTGCCGGCGCTCGGGTTCGCGCCCGGCTCGGCGATCGGCCGCGTCGCGCGCGAGCGCCTCTCGACCGCGTACATGCCGGGTACCAAGATCACGATGCTGCCCCCCGGCGTCATCGACCGGTTCTCGCTCAGCGAAGGTGCGCCGCGCCCGGCGGTGTCGCTCTACCTGGACGTGGACGCGGCGACGCTCGAAGTGCTCGCCGCCGAGACCCGCATCGAGGACGTCCCGGTCGCCACGAATCTGCGGCACCAGGAGGTCGACGTCCTCAACGAGCGGCTCGCCGCCGGTCAACACGACCCGGACATCCCGTTCTCCGGCGAGCTCGAGACGCTGCATCGGCTCGCGCTCGCGCTCGAGGCGCGGCGCGGGAAGAGCGGGCAGCAGGCCGAGCGGACCGAGTACAGCTTCCATGTCGCGGACGATCGCGTGACGATCACCGAGCGCAAGCGCGGCGCGCCGCTCGACAAGCTCGTCGCTGAGCTGATGATCCTCGTGAACGGCACCTGGGGGCAGCTCCTCGAGGACCGCGGGGCCGCGGCGATCTATCGCGCGCAGGCGTCCGAGGGGAAGGTGCGCATGACCACGGTCGCGGCCGAGCACCAGGGGCTGGGCGTCTCGCATTACGCGTGGTCGAGCTCGCCGCTGCGCCGCTACGTCGACCTCGTGAACCAGTGGCAGCTCGTCGCCGTGCTGCGCGGCGAGTCGCCGCCGTACGCGAAGGGCTCGGACGCGCTCCTCGCCGCGATGCGCGACTTCGAGGCAACGTACGCCGCTTACGATCAGTTCCAGCGCGCCATGGAGCACTACTGGTGCCTCCGCTGGCTGCTCCAGGAGCGCGTCGCAGTGGCGTCCGCCGAGGTGGTGCGGGAGAATGTCGTGAAGCTCGCGGGCCTGCCGCTCTACGTCCGCGTGCCCTCGCTTCCCGAGCTTCCGCCGGGAACCCCGGTCGAAGTCGAGGTCGCGGGCGTGGATCTGATTGACACCCACGTCCGCTGCGTCTATAAAAGGCCCCAACAAAAACGAGAAGTGGCTTGAGAAATCAAGAGTAATTTGCTGATCGATCGAGGGTTTTAAGGGGCCGTTTTGCACGCGTTGCCGCTCCCCCGCGGGCCCGGGCCGAGCGCCGCGCCCGGGCTTTCCCCGGCGCTGCGGGCCGCGGTCCTGGCCTCGATCCTCCTGCACGCGGCGGTCCTGTCGGTGCGGTTCGGCTTTCCGGATGCGACCCGGCTCCGCCAGCTGCCGCAGACGCTCGACGTGGTGCTCGTCAACAGCAAGACCCAGACCCGGCCGGTGGACGCCGAGGTCGTGGCGCAGGCGAACCTCGACCGGGGCGGCGACACCGAAGAGGAGCGGCGCGCCGCCACGCCCCTGCCGGTGACGCGGGAGGTCGAGCAGGGCGACGACCTCAAGCGCGCGCGCAAGCGCGCGGCGGAGCTCGAAGCGAAGCAGCGCCAGCTTCTCGCCCAGGCGCAGGCCCAGGTCGCGGTGCCCGCGCCGCCGGCGGCGCCCGAGCCGGCGAAGGAGCCCCAGCCCGCGGCGAGCGGCGCGGACCTGATGAACTCGGCCCTCGCGCTCGCCCGCATGGAGGCGCAGATCGCGCGCCGGATCGAGGAGTACAACAAGCGGCCGCGCAAGCACTTCGTCGGCGCGCGCGCGGCCGAATCGCGGTTCGCCCAATATGTCGAGGACTGGCGCCTGAAGATCGAGCGCATCGGCAACCTGAACTACCCCGAGGGCGCGCGCGGGCGGATCTACGGCAGCCTCCGCCTCACCGTGGCGCTCAAGCCCGACGGCAGCATCGACGAAGTGCAGATCGACCGACCCTCCGACCATCCGATCCTCAACGACGCCGCCCTCAAGATCGTGCGGCTCGCGGCGCCGTTCGGGCCGTTCCCGCCGGAGATCCGCAAGGACACGGACATCCTCGTCATCACCCGCACCTGGACGTTCGCGCCCGGCGACCGGCTGTTCGACCACTAGCGCGGTCCCCTGCCGCGGGCTCGCCGGTCCATGAGGCTCCGCCGCCGCATCGCAAAGGTGCTCGCCTATGCCGTCGGCGCGGTCGCGGCGATCTTCGTGCTGATCCAGGCCTGGTTCCTCTCGCATATCGTCTACTGGAGCCACTTCAACCCCGGGTCGACGAGCTTCATGGAGCGGCGCCTCGAGGCGCTGCGCGCGAAGAACCCCAAGGCCGCGCTCAAGTACCACTGGGTCGACTACGACCGCATTGCCACGCACCTCAAGCGCGCGGTCGTGGTCGCCGAGGACGCGAAGTTCATCGACCACGAGGGCTTCGACTGGGAGGGCATCCAGCGCGCGCTAGAGCGCAACCAGCGACGCGGCAAGGTCGTCGCCGGCGGCTCGACGATCAGCCAGCAGCTCGCTAAGAACCTCTTCCTCTCGGGCGAGCGGAGCGTCGTGCGCAAGGGGCAGGAGGCGCTCATCACGCTCATGCTCGAGGCGGTGCTGAGCAAGCGGCGGATCCTCGAGCTCTACCTCAACGTCGCCGAGTGGGGCGAGGGCGTGTTCGGCGCCGAGGCGGCGGCGCGCCACTACTTCGGCGTGAGCGCGGCGGGCCTCGGCCCGGCGCAGGCGGCCCGGCTCGCGGCGATGCTGCCGCGCCCGCGGTACTACGACCGCAACCGCGGATCGCAGTATCTCGCGACCTACACCGAGCGGATCCTCGTCCGCATGCCTTCGGCCCAGTTGCCTTAGCGGAGGGCGCTTACGGCGCGGTGGCGGCGCGGCGCCCGCGGGGCACGTCGATCCCCGCGAGGATCGCGAGGCCGACGATGAAGAAGCCGCTCGTCGCGAGCATCGCGACGCGGTGGTCGCCGGCCGTCGCCCAGCTGATCGCCCCGTAGGTCACCGGCCCGAGGATCGCCGAGAGCTTCACCGCGAACCCCCACAGCCCGAAGAACTCCGCGCGGCGGTCCTCCGGCGAGAGATAGCCGACCAGCGCGCGCCCGGCCGACTGCGAGGCGCCGAGGGCGAACCCCGCCATGTTGGCGGCGACCCAGAACAGCCCCGCGCCGGTCGCCGCCCAGGCGACGAGGGCGGTGGCGATCCAGAGGAGGAGCGTCGCCGCGAGCGTCCGCACGTGCCCCAGGCGGTCCTGTACGTGGCCGAACGCGAACGCCCCCACCGCCGCGGTCACGTTCACGACCAGGATCATCGTGATCGTTTCTTTGGTCGTGAACCCGAGGGTCGCCTGGGCGTAGATCGCGGCGATCACGACCACCGTCTGGATGCCTGCCTGGTAGAACACGATGCAGACGAGGAACCGGGCGAGGTCGCGGTAGCGCCGCGCATGGCGCACCGTGGACGCGAGCCGCCGGAACGCGCCCGCCACCAGGCCGGCGCCGGGCGGCAGCGGCTGGGGCCGCGCGCGCTCCCGGAGCACGAGGAAGGTCGGCAGGCTCGCCGCGGCGAACAGCGCCGCCGTGATCAGCATCGTCACCGGCACGAACTGCGCGGCGCCCTGGCCGCGGGCCTCCGCCCAGCCGACATAGGCGAGGCACAGCCCCAGTGCGAGCAGCCCCCCGAGATACCCGAGGCTCCAGCCCCAGCCGGAGACCTTGCCGAGCGCTTCGCCTTCGGCCACCTCCGGCAGGAACGCCGCGACGAGGTTCTCCCCGGTGCCGAAGCAGAAGTTGGAGACGATGATCAACGCGACCGCGAGGGCGAGGGTCTCGGGGCCGGTGAGGGCGAGGGCCGCGGTGAATGCGACGCAGCCCGCCGTGGACAGCGCGAGCAGGCGTTTCTTCGCGGCGCGCAGGTCGGCGTAGGCGCCCACCAGCGGCGCGGTGAGCAGGACGAGGGCATAGGAGACGGCCAGCGCGGCCGTCCACGCGAACGTCGCCCACGGCGCCTTGCCCGCGACCACGCCCACGAAATAGGCGTTGAAGACGGCGGTGATCACCACCGTCGTGTAGCCGGAGTTGGCGAAGTCGTACATCGCCCACGCGACGACCTCGCGCGGCCGCACGCCGGGCGCGAGGACCGAGGCGCTCGAGGCTGCGGCGAGCGGTCTGGGGGCGTCCATCTTCCTTCGCAACGCAAGCGACGGGCGCTATCCTACCGGCATGCCCGAGATCATCGAGCGCAAGGAGCTCGAGGACCTGCAGCAGGACCTGCAGGACGTGCAGGAGCTGCTGCGGCGCCAGCGCCTGGTCGAGAACCTCGTCGAGCGACAGGCGATGCCGAAGCGCGAGCTGGTGGAGACGCTCGTGCACCGGCAGCATCTCGCGGAGCTGCGCGCGAAGCTCGACCAGATGCACGCCGCCGACATCGCCTACATCCTCGAGGCGCTGCCGATCAACGAGCGGCTCGCGGTCTGGGACCTCGTCAAGGCCGAGCGCGACGGCGAGATCCTGCTCGAGCTCTCCGAGCCGGTGCGCGAGTCGCTCATCCGGACGATGGACTCGCAGGAGCTGGTCGCGGCGGTCGAGAGCCTCGACACCGACGAGATCGCCGAGCTCGCCCCGGACCTGCCGGACGAGGTCATCCAGGACGTCTTCCAGTCGCTGCCGGTCGAGGAGCGCGAGCAGCTGCGCGCCGCGATGTCCTACCCCGAGGACGCGGTCGGCTCGCTCATGGACTTCGACGTGGTGTCGGTGCGCGAGGACGTGACGCTGGAGACGGTGACGCGCTACCTGCGCCGCTTCGACGAGCTGCCCGACCACACCGACCAGCTCTTCGTCGTCGACCGCGAGCAGCGCCTGAAGGGGGTGCTGCCGATCGCGAAGCTCGTCGTCACCGACCTCGAGACGCCGGTGGGCGAGGCGATGCTCAAGGAGTTCGTGACGCTCTATCCGGACGACAAGGCGCAGGACGCGGCGCAGGCGTTCGAGCGCTACGATCTCGTCTCGGCGGCGGTGATCGACCAGGCGGGGAAGCTCGTCGGCCGGGTGACCGTCGACGCGGTGGTCGACTTCATCCGCGCGAAGAGCGAGAGCGAGGCGCTCGCCAAGGGGGGCTTGCGCGAGACCGAGGACGTGTTCGCGCCGGTGTGGGAGTCGCTGAAGAACCGCTGGGCGTGGCTCGCGATCAACCTCGTGACCGCGTTCATCGCCTCGCGCGTGATCGGCGCGTTCGAGGGCTCGATCGAGAAGCTGGTCGCGCTCGCGGCGCTGATGCCGATCGTCGCCGGGATCGGCGGCAACTCCGGCAACCAGACGATCACGATGATCGTGCGCGCGCTGGCGCTCGGCGCGATCCAGCCCGACCAGGCGCGCAAGCTCTTCGCCAAGGAGATCGGCGTCGCGCTCGCGAACGGCCTCGTCTGGGGCTCGATCCTCGGCGTGATCGCCTACCTGCTGTACACCAACGTCAAGCTCGGGCTGGTCATGACGTTCGCCATGACCCTCAACCTGCTGCTCGCCGCGATCATGGGCGTGGTGATCCCGGTGACGATGGCGAAGCTCGGGCGCGACCCGGCGGTGGGCTCGTCGGTCATGATCACCGCGGTCACCGACTCGGGCGGTTTCTTCATCTTTCTCGGGCTGGCGACGCTGCTCCTGCTCTGAGGTGGACGGCCGGGCGGGCCTGGCTCAGACTCCCCCGGCGGGCCAGACCAAAGGGAGAGCCGAGATGGCGATGCTGCAGGAGTTCAAGGAGTTCGCGGTCAAGGGGAACGTCATGGACCTCGCCGTCGGCGTCATCATCGGCGCCGCGTTCGGCAAGATCGTCGACTCGGTGGTGAACGACCTGATCATGCCGATCATCGGCCGGCTCACCGGCGGGCTCGACTTCTCGAACTACTTCGTCGCCCTGAAGGCGGTGCCGGAAGGCACGCCCATGACGCTCGACGCGGTGAAGAAGGCGGGCGTCCCGGTGTTCGCCTACGGCAACTTCATCACCATCGTCCTGTACTTCCTGATCCTCGCCTGGATCATCTTCCTCATGGTGAAGTGGATCAACCGGCTCAGGCGCGAGGCGCCGCCGCCCCCGGCCGCGCCGGCCGAGCCGCCGGAGGAAGTGAAGCTGCTGCGCGAGATCCGCGATTCCTTGCGGCGGTAGTCCGAACGAAGCCGCAGATGAACGCTGGGTAACGAACTGTCTTATCGGCGTTCGTCAGCGTTCAGCTGCGGTTGATCTTGCTCGCTCACCCGGCGAGCGCGCGCTCGGCCGCGCGCAGGGTGGCCGCGACCTCGGCCTCCGCGTGGGCGGCGGACACGAAACCCGCCTCATAGGCCGACGGGGCGAGATACACGCCCTCCGCGAGCATCGCGTGGAAGAAGCGGTTGAACGCGTCCTTGTCGCAGGTCATCACTTCGGCGTACGAGACCGGCGGCGTCGCCCGGAAGAAGACGCCGAACATCCCGCCGACGTGCGCCGCCGAGAACGCGACGCCGCGCCGCGCGGCGATCCCGTTGAGGCCCTCGACGAGGCTCGCCGTGCGCGCGGCGAGCCGCTCGAAGAACCCCGGCTCGAGCACGAGCGCGAGGGTCGCGAGCCCCGCCGCGACCGCGACCGGATTCCCCGACAGGGTCCCGGCCTGGTAGACCGGCCCGAGCGGCGCGATCTTGGCCATGATGTCGCGCCGACCGCCGACGGCGCCGACCGGCATTCCGCCGCCGATCACCTTGCCGAGCGTCGTCAGGTCGGGCGTGATGTCGTAGAGGCCCTGCGCGCCGCGCGCGCCGACGCGAAACCCGGTCATCACCTCGTCGAAGATCAGCACCGCCCCGTGCTGCGTGCAGAGGCGGCGCAGCGCCTGCAGGAACGCGCGCGTCGCGGGGACGAGGTTCATGTTGCCGGCGACCGGCTCGACGATCACCGCCGCGATCTCGTCGCCGTGCCGCCGGAACGCCTCCTCGAGCTCGCCCACGTCGTTGAAGGCGAGCACGGTCGTGTGGCCCGCGGTCTCCGGCGTCACGCCCGCCGAGCTCGGGTGCCCGAGTGTCAGGGCGCCCGAGCCCGCCTTGACGAGCAGCGCGTCGGCGTGGCCGTGGTAGCAGCCCTCGAACTTGACGATCCGCGGGCGGCCGGTGAAGCCGCGCGCGAGCCGGAGCGCAGTCATCGTGGCCTCGGTGCCGGAGGAGACGAGGCGCACGAGCTCGAGGCTCGGCAGCGCTCGGCACAGCGTCTCCGCGAGCTCGACCTCGAGCGCGGTCGGCGCGCCGAACGAGAGCCCGTTCGACGCCGCCTCGCGCACCGCCGCGACCACTTTCGGGTGGGCGTGGCCCAGGACTAGCGGGCCCCACGAGCCGACGTAGTCGATATAGCGCTTGCCGTCGGCGTCCCAGACGTACGCGCCCTCGCCCCGGACGAGGAAGCGGGGCGTGCCGCCGACGGCGCGGAACGCCCGCACCGGCGAGTTCACGCCGCCGGGGATGCGCCGTTGGGCCTGCTCGAAGAGCTCGTCGTTGCGCGTCATGCGGTCTCCCGGCGGGCACAGAGCGCGGTGAAGGCCCGCGCCCGCGCGGCGACGTCGTCGGCCTCGAAGAGGCCGGTGATCACCGCCAGCGCATCGGCGCCGGCCGCGATCGCCGCGTGCGCGTTCTCGAGCGTGATGCCGCCGATCGCCACGAGCGGCACCCTCAGCCGCTTCGCCGCGGCGAAGAGCGCGAGCGGCGCGCGCACCGCGGCCGGCTTCGTCGGCGAGACGAACACGGCACCGAACGCCACGTAATCGGCACCGGCTGCGACCGCCCGCGCCGCGCCGTCGAGCCGGTCGTAGCACGAGGCGCCGAGCAGCCGCTCGGGTCCGAGTCGGGCGCGGGCGGCGGCGAGATCGCCGTCGTCGCGACCGAGGTGCACGCCCGCCGCGCCGACCGCGAGCGCGAGCTCCACGTCGTCGTTCACGATCAGCGGCGCGCCGGCCGCGCGGCAGAGCGCGGCGAGCGCGGCCGCCTGCGTGCGCCGCAGGGCGGCGTCGGCGCCCTTGTTCCGATACTGGACGGCCGCGGCGCCGCCGCCGAGCGCCGCACGCACCGCGGCGACGAGCGCGCCCGTGTCCGGCTCCTCGGGCGTCAGCGCATACAGGCCGCCGGGGAAGCGGGTCATCAGTCGCCCGTCTCCGCTTGCGCGCCGGCGCGCGCCGCGGCGAGCCGATCCGGGATCGACTGCCCGGCGCCGGGTCGATACGCCCGCTCGAGCGTCCGCCACGTGTAGGCCTGCGCCTCCCGGACCGCGTCCGGAACCGTCCGCCCGTTGGCGAGCGCGGCCGCGATCGCCGAGGCGAGCGTGCACCCGGAGCCGTGGTACTCGCCGGGCAGCCGCGGCCAGCGGTCGGTACGCACCGCGCCGCGCGCGCCGTACAAGACATTGACGACCTCGGGCGTGGGTTCGTGCGTGCCGGTCACCAGCACGAACTGCGCGCCGCGCTCGACGAGCCGCGCGCCGCACACTTCCAACGCGAGCGCCGCGGGGTCCTCCCCCGCGCGGAGCGCGAGGCGCCGCGCCTCGGCGCTGTTCGGGGTGACCACCGTCGCGCGCGGCACCAGCGCCGCAACGAGCGCCGCCGCCACCGCCGGGCTGGCGAGCGGATCGCCGCGGCCCGAGGCGAGCACCGGGTCGAGGACGACCGGCACCGCGGGGTGCTCGGCGAGCACGTCGGCGATGGCGGCGGCGTTCTCGGGGCTGCCGACCATCCCGATTTTGAAGGCGCTCACCCGCAGGTCCGCGAGGACGCTCCGGGCCTGCCGCGCCACCCACGCCGGGTCGACGGCCTGCACCCCGGCCACGCCGGCCGTGTCCTGAACCGTGAGCGCGGTCACGACGGACGCCGGGTGGCAGCCGGCGGCGGCGAGCGTCAGCAGGTCGGCCTGAAGCCCGGCGCCGCCGCTCGGATCGGAGCCGGCGAACGCGAGCACGGTCGGCGGTCGGGGGCGGGAAGGCGGCAACGGCAGGGCGGCAAGCAGCGGGATCGCTCGCGTGCTGGCAGCACCCGGCTGCCGCACGGTAAGATGCCGCGCATTTTAGCCTCAATCCCCTCGTCCCAAGTCCCTCTTTCGATGCCGGAAACCGCCCAGACCGCGAAGACCTGGATGTGCCTGATCTGCGGGTTCCTCTACGACGAGGCGGCCGGGCTCCCGGACGAGGGCATCCCGCCCGGCACGCGGTGGGAGGACGTCCCGATGAACTGGACCTGCCCGGAGTGCGGGGCGCGGAAGGAAGACTTCGAGATGGTCGAGATCTGACGGCCGTCGGCTCTCGACCCCCGGTCCCCGCGTCGCTGGAACGAGGCGCGAGCCGGCGCCGGATCGCCCCCTGCCCCCGTGCTTCCGCGGGCGGATTTTCGTCCTCCGCATGGCGCTTTCACACTTCAGAAACCGCGTTAAATAGTTGGCCGAACCCATGAATTCCTCATAGCCTCGCGCCGCGCGCCTCGCTTAGAATGGGCGTCTGGCCTCGCGCCGGCGGGAGGGTTTCGCTCTGCCAGCGCGCGCTACCCGCGCTTGACAAAAAGGGGACTCAAGTCTTGAGCGAGACCGCGAACCTCGCCGGCATCAAGGTGATGGTGATCGATGACTCGAACACCATCCGGCGCAGCGCCGAGATCTTCCTGGCCCAGGCCGGGTGCCAGGTCATCCTCGCCGAGGACGGCTTCGACGCCCTGTCCAAGATCACCGATCACCAGCCCGATCTGATCTTCTGCGACATCATGATGCCGCGCCTGGACGGCTATCAGACCTGCGCCCTGATCAAGAAGAACGCGCGCTTCGCCGGCACCCCGGTGATCATGCTCTCGTCCAAGGACGGGCTGTTCGACCGCGCGCGCGGCCGGATGGTCGGCTCGGACGAGTACCTGACCAAACCCTTCACCAAAGACAGCCTGCTGAAGACGGTGGGCGCGCACGCGCCGCACCGCGTCTAGGTCCAGAGGAACCAGCCATGCCAGTGCGCAAGATCCTCGTCGTCGACGATTCCCCGACCGACCGCCAGTTCATGCTCGAGACGCTCGCGAAGAAGGGCTACCAGGTGGTCACCGCGGAGAACGGCGAGGACGCGATCGCCAAGGCGAAGAGCGAGCTGCCCGACCTCATTCTGATGGACGTCGTCATGCCCGGCCTGAACGGCTACCAGGCGACGCGCCAGATCACCCGCGACGACGCGACCAAGCACATCCCGGTGATCATGTGCACGAGCAAGGGCGCGGACACCGACAAGATCTGGGGCATGCGCCAGGGCGCGAACGACTACCTGATCAAGCCGATCGACGCCGGCCAGCTGCTCGCGAAGATCGCGCAGCTCAGCGCGGCGAGCTAGCGGCGGCGCCCGGGAGCGAACAGCCGATGGCACGCCGCATCAGCCTGCGCGAGTTCCAGCAGGATCTCGTCCGCCGGTTGAACGAGGCGGCCGCCGCCGACGCGCCGTCGGCGCGGCTCGGCGTGCAGGTCGGCGACGAGCTGTGGCTGGTCCGGCTGGAAGAGGCGGGCGAGGTGATCCCGGTGCCGCCGGTCGCGCACGTGCCGCTGACGCGTCCCTGGTTCCGCGGGCTGGCCAACATCCGCGGCAACCTCTTCAGCGTGATCGACCTGTCGGCGTTCCAGGGGCGGGAGCCCACGCCGCCGACCCCGGACAGCCGGCTCCTGCTCGTCGCCGAGCGCTACAACACGAGCGCCGCGCTGCTCGTGACCCGGATGCTGGGGCTGCGCAACCTGCAGCAGTTCGAGACCCGCGAGGCGGCCGCGGACCGGGCCTGGGAGCGGGCGCGGTTCGTCGACCGGGACGGACAGACGTGGCGGGAGCTCGGCATGAACGAGCTCGTCTACAACGACGATTTCTTGCAGGCGGGGGTATAGGGCGGCGCTTGAGGCGGAGCGGCCGCTGGCCGGCCCGTGGGGCGCAACTGCAACCGATTAGAGGCAGGACCGAGGAAAAATCATGGCGATGAATCTCAAGGCGTTGAACGCCGGGCTCGGCGCGGGCAAGGCCGAGCCGAAGGCGGCGCCGAAACCGGCCCCGGCAAGGAAGGCGCCGCTCGCTTCCACCGCGACGCTCGACGCCGCGGGCGCGAAGAAGCGCGCCGCGCCCGCGGGCGGGCGGTCGTTCCGCTCGCAGATGCAGCTGCTGATCCTGCTGCTCGCGGGCCTGTTCCTGGCGGTGGTCGTGGTCGGCCTGCTCGCGATCCGCACGACGACCCAGGGCACCGCCTTCGTCGGCGCGGCCGGTCAGATGCGGATGCTCTCGCAGCGGCTCGCGAAGGAATCGCAGCAGGGCCTGCAGGGCAGCGCCGAGGCGTTCACGCGGCTCAAGCGCTCGCGCGACGAGTTCGCGGGGCTGGTCGATGCGCTCGGCTCGGGCGGCATGGTCGGCGGCGCCGAGGTGTCGGCGAGCTCCGACTCGGTCCGGCCGGCGCTCGACAAGGTGGCCGGCCTCTGGCAGCGGACCGACAGGAACATCGCGCTGGTGCTCAGCCAGCAGAAGAGCCTGATCGCCCTCGGCAACTCGGTGAAGGCGATCAACAACAACAATCCGGTGCTGCTCGACCTCGCCGAGCAGGTCGCGGCGCTCAAGCTGCAGAGCCAGTCGAGCTCGCGCGACCGCGAGATCTCGCTCGCCGGCCAGCTGGTGATGCTGACCCAGCGCATGGCGAAGAACGCCAACGCGCTGCTCGCCTCCGAGGTGATCGACCCGGAGGTGACGTTCCTGCTCGGCAAGGACTCGAACACCTTCCGCGACATCATCGCCGGGCTCACGAAGGGGAGCGACGCGCTGCGCGTGGTCGCGACCCGCGATCCGGAGACCGTCGAGAAGCTGAAGGAGCTCGAGACCGCCTACGCCGAATACCGGCAGGCGGTGAACTCGATCCTCGGCAGCCTGCAGCCGCTCGTGAACGCGAAGGTCGCCGGCCGCAACATCGTCGTCGACTCCGAGGCGCTGCTCGCCGCCGCCGACGAGCTCGGGCTCGCCTACGAGAGCGAGCTCACCAGCACCCGCTGGAACTACCTCGGGATGGCCGCGGCGCTCCTCGCCGCGATCGGGGTGATCCTGTTCATGGTGAAGGCCTACCGCGACGAGACCACCCGCCGGACCGCCGAGCAGGTGCGGCTCCGGGAGGACGCGGAGCGGCTGCGCAGCGAGGCCGAGGCGCAGAACAAGGCCAACCAGGAGGCGATTCTCCGACTGATGAACGAGATGGGCTCGCTCGCCGACGGCGACCTCACGGTGCAGGCGACGGTGACCGAGGACATCACCGGCGCGATCGCCGACTCGGTGAACTACACGATCGAGGAGCTGCGCGTGCTGGTCGGCCGCATCAACAGCGCGGCGGCGCAGGTGACGAGCGCGACCGAGTCCGCGCAGGCGACCTCGGTGAAGCTCCTCCAGGCCGCCGAGCGGCAGTCGAAGGAGATTCAGGAGGCGGGC
>Ga0187892_10001582_pt1 | contig 51245 bp, 41 predicted proteins | sample MA1701073metaG_FD_139345 | JGI IMG/M metagenome (GOLD analysis project Ga0187892, IMG submission 139345) | Bio-ooze microbial communities from a basaltic lava cave in the Kipuka Kanohina Cave System on the Island of Hawaii, USA - MA170107-3 metaG ...
GGAATTCCAGGATCGGTCGGTGGCACACCCGTTCAGAACGTCGGCGCTTACGGGCAGGAGGTGAGCGAGACGATTACATCAGTTCGAGTCTTTGATCGCCTCGCCGGACAATTTGTCGAATTGAGCGACGCCGAGTGTCAATTCAGTTATCGCGCCAGCCTTTTCAATACCGTCGCTCGTGATCGCTACGTCGTTCTGGCGGTGACTTACGCTCTGAAACCAGACGGCGATCCCGCGCTGCGTTATCCCGATGTCAAAAACTTCTTTGCCAATGCTACCAGCAAGCCTTCCTTGCGCGAGGTGCGCGAGGCGGTGCGCGCCATTCGCGCGCGCAAAGCGATGTTGATCACACCCGATGATCCCGATTGCCGCAGTGCGGGATCGTTTTTCAAGAATCCGGTCGTCACGCTGGAAACTTTCGCGCGGATCGAAGCTGCCGCGAAAGAACAGGGGCTGATTTGTGATGATGAGCGAGCGCCGAGTTTTCCGGCTTCCGAAGGCAAAGTGAAAGTTCCCGCCGCCTGGCTGATCCAACGCGCCGGGTTTCAGAAAGGCTACTGCCGAGGCCGGGTCGGAATTTCTTCGAAGCATACCCTGGCGATAATCAATCGCGGTGGGGCGACGGCGCGTGAAGTAATTGAGTTGGCGAGGGAGATTCAAGAGCGAGTGTGGGCAAGGTTTGGAGTTCCATTGACCCCGGAACCAGTGTTTGCCGGGTTCAGCCCGCTCACTTGGCCTCAACCACAGCCAGGGCCTTGAAGCGGGCAAGGAGCGCATCAAGGCAGGATGACTTAGCGAAGTATTCGTCAATTTCACTTTCTAACCGCTGCAACAATTCTAGCTGATATGGCGTGAGCATCGTCTGCTCTAGTGAGGTAACGGGCTTCTGACTCAGTGAGTCTTTCAAAGCTATAGCCGAAGGCAGCAATCCACCATTGTTCGAGTTCGTTTCCATGTTTCCTCCTCAATGCCTGCAATGTCTCTTCTGTTAATTTCAGTTTCGCCGAATATGCCTTTCCAGTCAAAGTCGTTGCCCCAATCACTTTGGTCCCACGGCTTTCAACGAAACCTTTTCGGACTCTTGCTGCCGACTATGGCGCTGATTCGATCAATCGCTCCAATCGTCGTGGTCTCGATCGCGAGTTTCTCCGCCGCGAGCGCATCGCCACTCTTGGCCGCCGCGTAGAGTGGATGTTTTTTCACCAAAGACTCTTCGGTGTGGATTACCACGTCAGGAAAATCGCCCCATTCCGTGCGGCGGAGATGCGACTGAAGCAGTCTTGCAAAATCCGGAACCGGTTCCACGACTGGCCTCTCTTTCTCCGGCTGATGCCGGCGTGTGACTCAGGTCTTCACTCGTTCAATCTCTGCGCCGACCGCGCGCAGTTTCTCTTCGATCTTCTCGTACCCGCGATCAATGTGATAGACGCGATCAATCCACGTCTCGCCTTCCGCCGCCAGCCCGGCGAGCACCAGCGACGCCGAAGCGCGCAAATCCGAAGCGATCAATCGCGCGCCGGTCAGACGCGAGGGGCCATGAACGTCCACACTGTGGCTGTGAATCCGCAACCTTGCGCCCAGCCGCGTCAATTCGCTGGCGTGCATAAAACGATTCTCGAAGATCGTTTCGGTGATCACCGAGTCGCCTTCGGCCTGCGTCATCAAAGTCATGAACTGCGCCTGCATATCGGTCGGGAAACCCGGATAGACTTCCGTCGTCAGATCAACCGCTCGCAATCTGCCGTTGCCCCTCACGCGCAGAGTTTGTTCGCCAATCCCTTCAATCACCACGCCCGCGGCGCGCAACCTTTCGATCACTGCGGCCAGATGGTTTGGTTCACAGTTGGTGATTTCTATTTCGCCGCCGGTGATGGCTGCGGCGACGATAAACGTGCCGGTCTCGATGCGGTCGGGGATGATCGTGTGATCAACTCCGCCCAATGCTTCGCCGCCGGTGATCGTGATCGTCTGCTCGCCTGCGCCTTCGATCTTCGCGCCCATCTTCGTGAGCAGGCCGGCGAGGTCAACGATCTCCGGCTCACGCGCGGCGTTTGAAATCCTGGTGACGCCTTCGGCCAAAGTAGCGGCCATCATCACATTCTCGGTCCCAGTCACGGTGGCGATGTCGAAGTGGATGTCGGCGCCGCGCAAACGACCGGCTCTGGCTTCGACCACGCCGCCGCGCAATTCGATTTGCGCGCCCATTCGTTCGAGCGCCATCAGGTGCAGATCAATCGGTCGCATCCCGATGGCGCAGCCTCCGGGCAGACTGACCCGCGCCTGGCCGAAGCGGGCGATGAGCGGGCCGAGCGAGAGCACCGAAGCGCGCATCGTTTTGACCAGCTCGTATGGCGCTTCGTAATTTTCGACCGTGCCGGCGTTGATTTGGTGAGTGCGCAGTTCGGGAACCAGGACGGTGCAGCCCAGGTCTTCCAGCAACCGTCGCATCGTGATCAGGTCGCGCACGTAAGGCACGTTGCGCAGCGTGACTGTTTCAGGTGTGAGCAGGGAAGCGGCCAGGCAGGGCAGCGCCGAGTTCTTCGCGCCGCTGATGGCGACGCTGCCTTGCAAAGACTTTCCGCCGGTGATTCGAAATTTGTCCATTTGAATTGGTGGTCGGTGGTTGATGGTCGGCGCGTCAATCTTCAGCCGACCACCGATCACTCGATTCTTCGTAGTGTTCGCCACGTGAATGGCGAGATCGCCCTGGCGTCGCCAACGCCGCCAACGCCAAAAACAGTTGCGCGTTCGAGGTAATCTGCAGGTTGAATTCGACGAAGCTGTGAACGGCGATGGCGAAACATCCGGTCAATGCGCCGATCGCAATTGCCCGCTTCTCCTTGTTGTGTGTCTGCGCCGCCGAAAATCCGCGCGCGAAGAGCAGGATCAAGAACACCAGCGCGATTGCGCCTCCGATCAATCCGGCGTCGGCCACGATCTGCAGATAATCGTTATGTGATTGTTCGACACGTTGCGCGCCGGAGCTTTGATCGTAACGGGTGTAAGCGAACTGATAAGCTCCAAGCCCGACGCCGATCACGGGGTGGTCTTTGATCAACTGGCTGGTCGCGCTCCAGATGTCACGGCGGCTGAAACGTTCGCTAGCGGGCAATTCGCCCTGAACTTCGCCTTGTGTTTGCGACAGGTTCTGGACCAGACCTTCCGAGCCGACCAGCCACGTCGCGCCCGCTAGCGCCGCAAACCCCAGGATCAGCGCCGCCGCCGAACGCAGAAGGATGCCTGATTTGCTGGGATGTTTCGACCTGCGGCTCGAAATGAAAGTCGGGATGGCGACCAGCGCGAGGAAGACTATTTCAGCCGCGAGCGCCAAAACTCCGCCGCGCGAAGCCGACAGCGCGATGCCTGCGACGAGCGCCAGCGCGCAACTGGCGTAAATCGCCAGTTGCAATCGTTGGACGACGCGCCCAATGATTAACCCGCCCACCAGCCCGACGCCCATCTCCAAAAATCCGGCGAAGTGATTCCGGTTGACGAACGGCCCGAACGAGCCGCGCTGCCACAACGCCCTGCCAATGTAACTCTGCCCGATGCCGACCAGCGCGATCAGCACGCACATGACGATGATCACATTGACCGCCAGCTTCCGTCGTTCGTCGTTGTTGACGTAGGTTGCGAAGAGGAGGAAGAAACAGATCGAGGCGAGAATTTTGATTACCGCCTGCGAAGTAACGTAAGCGTCGTAGCTGATCGTTTGCCGCCCGCCGCCCGCATTCATCGGCCAAATCTGAACGATGGCCACAACCAGCAACGCGATCATCGGCAGCGCCAACGGATTGGCGGCGATTTTCAAACGCCCTTCAATCGCCGAATGCAAACCCCACATCAGCACGATTACAAAGACACAAATTTCCCACAGCGCGGTTGACCATGTCTCGACCGCGCCGTAAGGCAAAGGGGTCAGCACGAGCAACGACAGCAGAGCGTAGAAAATAGCCTTATCCAAACCAGCAACTCTCCTGAACTGGAAATACCTCCGGCGAACAAGGCGTGATGCTATCACCGCGCATCAACCCTCGTCCATCCGCTCGGCGGTCTTTCACCATTCCCGGTCGAGCTTTCGCTGGTATGGATTTTCGGAGAGATAGGCGCGATACCACCGTTCCAGCGCGGCGATCTGTTTGCGCTCGCGGCGCGCCTGGTAAGCCGAGTGGAGGCGAAAGGCCAGAATAATCGGGCAGACCGTGATCAGCGTCGCGCCGATGAACGGCGCTTGTCCAAACGCGAGCAGCAATCCGAGCGCGAAGCCGAACGCAGGAAGAACGAAGCTCAAATCGCTGAGGAACTTCATCCACAACGATCGTTTGGACGGTTCGTATTTCGGAATGGGAAGAACCAACATCGCGGACAAAGGCGCGACCGTCGCATTCGGACGGCCTTTGTGTTTCAAGGGCACAACGGGGGTCATAGCTCAACACCTCTTTGAATAAATGTCTTCGGTGAGGAGTCGTGAAATTATGACCGAAATCGCAACTGCTTTCGGTCGGGGCAACCTGAGCAAGTTATCTTCTGGCAATATTGACCGCAGGCCTTCTGGGCCTTCAACGGCCGCGATTTTACAGTGTTCGCGCTCGATTGGAAACGGGTTTAATGTTTGACGCCGGGCCATTTTCAGTGAGCTTGAATTCGTCAAACCATAAGCGGCCCTCGATCGGACAGGGCGGTTCATCGCATGGCAATCGTTGAATCCTGATCGTCACCGCTTCGGTTTGAGCGTTAGTCGTGAATTCAAGCTTGTAATCAGTCCACCGGTTGTCGCCGTTCGGGAGCGACTGTGTGGCGACGCGGACTCGATTTCCCCCGGCGAGGTCGTAGGCTGAATCGAAGATTTCGATAATCGGCGTGCTCAGACTTTCCAACTCCTCACTCTTGACCGAAAAATTCAGCCGGTAAGAGGTTGATGGTTTGACCGGCACGGTCTGCGTCGCAATGGTGAAAGCGATGTTCTCCCGCACGTCGAAACCCACGCGAAAGCCTTGCTGTCCATCGCGCGGCTCTTTGCGGTCGAGCGTGATTTTCACGCCCGGCGCCGGTTTGACCTGCCAGGTCAGGAAAGGCGTCTGGTCGTTGAGCGTGAGCCTGCCCTCGAATCCGCCGTTGGCGAGCAGCGAATCGCTGTCGGGCGAAGGACGATCGGCAATCTCCGCCGATTGCCAGACTTCGTAAGCCTTTTTGAAATGACCTGTGTTGAACAACGCTTCGGCGACTTTCAGCGAATCGCTCCCGGCGCGTAAATTCATCTCGCGCCAGATCGCCAGCCCGTCATCCACCCGTCCGCGATTGATCAGCCGCGCGACCATCCTGGCTATAACTTCACGCGGCGGATCGAGCGCCGCCACAATCGCCCGCCCATCCGCGCCGTAAACACCCCAGGCGTAATCGAAGATCAACGGCATGGCCGACGGGCGGTTGCGCAAGGCCACGCGCATTTGCGCGAACGAACCGTCGCGGTCGCCCGCTCGCAACAGGTAATTGCCGAAAACCCACCGCGGGTCGAAATGGTTCGGCGCCAATCGAACGGCGCGCTCAAAGGCCTGGCGCGCTTCGGCGCCTGAGCCGCCGCGATCCAGCCCGCGTCCGAGCGCCAGCCAGACGCGATAATCGTAGGAGCTTATCTTCGTCGCCGCACGCAGCTCATCCAGCGCGACTTCCAGATGCGACTCTGCCATCTCTTCGTTCGCTGCTTGCAGATAAATGCCGCCGCGCCGCCAGTGAACCAACGGATCGCGCGGCGCAAGTTTGAGCGCCACATCCGCCCATTCGATCCGGGACTGAAGCGAGAGGTTCGGACTGCGCTCGATGGATGCCATCACGCTGTCGCCGATTGCCGGACGGGCAATCATCCATCCGATCGCGCTCAACGCGACGATGAGCGCGAGCAGAAAGAGAATGCGAACCGGCCAGGGACGAAGGGATATTGTGAACATAAATTTGATCTTTCAGACTCGAACGGCGAAAGCCTAACCAATTTGGCGCCGAACGACAAGATTGACAGTCATTAAGAGATTCGGCGATACTTTGCCACTGGACAATCGACGCTGGATAAAGCTATTGACAACAAAAATTACTCGCACAGCCGGATAGCGTGCGAATGATGTAATTTCGAGGATTGGCTCTCCCCAATGATTATCCGGCGTCAATCGAGATGCGATCCATCGCGCAAACGCGCTGACGCATCCGCGCTGTTTTGTATTGGCCAAAGCCTGATTGAATTTGCCATTGCTTTCAATCCCCCATCGCGTTTCCGATGTAAGCAAGTGTGAGAGCCGGCTGTCGAAAACAATAATGCAGCAGCGACGCGCGCTGTATCGTTTTTGGTGAAGTAAGAGGGGAGGTAGAGTAGACATGTTGCGGAAATCTCTTCCGTTGTTCGGATCTTGTTTGATCCTGCTTTTTCACATTCCTTTCGACGCGCAAGCGCAAAACCCAGCGCAAAATCCATCTCCAACTCCGGCGACTTCGCAGACCCGAACGCCAAGCCAGTCGCCCGCGATGATTCCGGCCTTGCCCGCGCCGAATTCCACCAGCGATCTCAGTTATCGCATCGGCCCTGGCGATGAACTCGACGTCCGCATCTTCGGGCGACCGGAACTCGCCCGTGTCGCCCGGGTGGACAGCTACGGACGCATCCGGTTGCCGTTCCTCGAAGAATTTCCGGCCGCCTGTCTGACCGAGGCGCAATTGGCCGCCGTCATCGCTGAGAAATATAAAAAGTACCTGCGCGATCCTCAGGTGGACGTGCTGGTCAAGGATTTTCGCAGCCAGCCCGTGGCGGTCATCGGCGCTGTCGCGCAACCCGGACGCTTTCAGTTGCAGCGGCGCGTTCGTCTGCTCGAACTGATCACCTTCGCTGGCGGTCCCAATACGCATGCAGGCAATACGATCCACGTCATTCACAACGCGGAACACGATCATTGCTCGGCGAATCTGGCCAAAGAACAGTCGAAGCCGGAGGTCAAATCCGAACCCGGTCCCGAAGCAAAAGATGGGGCCGCTGGTGATGCAATTCTCCCAATACTCTCTTCGATCAAGCTGAAAGAGCTGCTCAACGGAGCGCCCGAAGCCAATCCTTTTGTTCAACCGGGCGACATCGTCAGCATTCCCGAAGCCGATCAGATCTTCGTCACCGGCTCGGTCATCAAACCCGGCGCATATGCGCTGCTGACCAGGCTCACTCTCACACAGGCGGTCGCGTTGGCGGGCGGGGTCAATATGGAAGCCGCGCGGAGCCGCGTCAGATTGATTCGACAGGAGCCGGGCGCGGCGGAGCGCAAAGAGACCATGTACAACCTCGACGATATTCACCGGCGCAAGATCCAAGACATTGCGCTTTTGCCCAACGACATCATCGAGGTGCCGAATTCGACCATGAAGGTCGCCACGCGCAACATGCTCGGCGTCAGCATCAACATGCTCAGCGCGTTGCCCTATTTCATTATTCGATAGGCGCCCGATAAAACCGGGCGCCCGACAGCCGGCAAAAGACACTAAATTACGGTTATGCAGGAAGAAGCCAAAACAAAAATGATGACCGCCGAAGAAGCGGCTGGTTTTCTCGATCTTAAACGCGATTACGTTTACGGGCGCGGCGTCACCGTCGAACGCGAAGAGACTCACCTGCGTGATTACTGGCGCATCATCCGCCGCCGGTGGTGGTATCCGGTCAGCGTGGTCGTCGTGGCCGTGATGCTGGCGACGATCTACAACCTGCGCTCGCCTTCGATTTACGAAGGCGTAACCAGGATCGAAATCCTGCGCGAAGACCGCGTCGTTGATCTTAAAGATTTCCAGATCAACGTAGCCGGAAGTGACGATTCTCAGTACATCAATACCAAGCTGAAAGCCATCCAGAGTCCGAAGATCGCCTACAACGTAGCGAAAACGCTCGACCTCGAACACAACAGCATTTTTGCCCCGGGGCTGTCGCGCCCGCTGAATTCTCCATCGGAAGAACTCAATGTGACCGACGGAGAAACCGATCTCCGGGTCGAGATGGATAGGCTGAAGAACTTTATTGACATCCTGCTCCACAACGTTGATGTCAAGCCGGTTCGCGAAACGCGGCTGGTAGAAATTCGCTACCGCCATCAGGACAGGGATCTGGCGCGAAAAATCTCGGACAACTGGGCTGAAGTTTTTAAAAACGTCACTCTGGACGAACGCAAGGGGACAAACAAAGAAGCTGCCTCATATCTGGAGGGGAGCGTCGCCAGGTATAAATTGAGGCTGAGGGAGGCGGAAGAGAAGCTGCAAAATTACCTACGCGATAATCAGGTGCTGGATTTCGGTCAAAAGGAAGGCACGGTCGCTTCGCGGTTGGCCGAACTGAATCACCTTCTGCTTCAGGCCGAAACCGAGCGGAAGAACGCGGAGCTTGCTTACGAACTGAGCCGGAGCGTGAGCGACGTCTCCACAGCGCCTGAAATTCAGCGCGATCAAATCGTGCAGGAGTTGAACAAAAAACTCACCGAGTTGCGGCAACAGCGTGAACAGTTGACGGTCGAGTTCACTCCTGAATGGCCCGAGGTCAAAAAAATCACGAACCAGTTGCAGCAGATCGAGGGCGAATTGCGCGCCGCCCATCAACGCATCCTGAACACGATTGAAAATCATTACCGGACGGCGGTTCAGCGCGAACAGTCTTTGCGCGCCTTGTTCCTTCAGCAACGCGCCGAAACGCTTCAGCAGAACCGCGGCGCTATCGGCGCCAAGCTGTTGCAGGCGGACGTTGACTCAAACCGGCAGTTGCTGGACAGCCTCTTGCAGAGCCAGAAAAGTGTCGAGGTCTCTCAAGTAGATGGTTTTCTAAAAAGCAACATCCGCATCGCGGAATTTTCGCCGGAGCCACAGATCGTCGCCCCGAAGCGGGAGCAGAACATCGCGCTCGCCGCGCTGCTGGCTTTGATCTGCGGCATTGGCCTCACACTCTTCCTCGATTACATCAACAACAAGATCGAATCGGTCGAAGACATTGATCGTTACCTGCGGCTGCCCGCGCTGGGCGTGATCCCGGTGCTCGAAAACGGGAACAAGGCGCGCCGGCTGTTGGGCAAGAGCGCCGGCGCCAACGGACGCAGCGGCGAGGACACGGCTCTTTCGGTTGCGGGCAATGAATCGGTGATCCTGACTCAGGTCGAGGCCAACTCCGCGATCGCCGAAAGCTATCGCCAACTGCGCACGTCGTTATTGCTTTCGTCCGCTGGCCACGCGCCGCGCACGCTGCTCGTCACCAGCAGCCAACCGGCGGAAGGCAAGACCACAACGAGCGTCAACACCGCGATCTCGCTGGCGCAAACCGGCGCCGCTGTTTTGATCATAGACGCCGATCTGCGCCGCCCACGTGTGCATAAGGTTTTTAACTTGAAGAACAACACCGGGCTGACCAATTACCTGGCGGGAGAAGGCGATCTGGCGTCGCTGATCCAGATCGCCATGCCAAATCTTTACGTGTTGCCGGTGGGGCCGTTGCCGCCTAACCCGGCGGAATTGCTTGGTTCGCCGAAGATGAAACAGGCGGTCGAAACTCTGTCGGCCAATTTCGATTACGTCGTGATTGATTCGCCGCCCGTTTCGTCATTCGCCGACAGCCTGATCCTGTCTTCACTGGTCGAGGGCGTGATCATCGTGGTCAAAGCCCACATGACTCCGCGCGAAATGGCGCAGCGCACCAAAGCGCATCTGCAATCGGTCGGCGCCAAGATACTCGGTGTCGTGGTCAACCACATCAAACTGCAGCCGCACGATTATTATTACTATTCGACATACTACAGCCGTTATTATTACGGCAATGGCGACGGCGCCGAAAAGAAAGACGGCGGCCGCAAAGAAAGAGGATAACGAGTAGAACGATTTTTGAAAGATGAGCGATGAATACGTCCTTGCTTTGTTCATCGTGATGGCCGGTTGCGGCGTTATGCCAGCTTGATCCCTGTTTGAACCAGGCTGTCGCCCGGCTTTTACTCCCGCCCGCCTCCCATTTTCCAAATTTACCGTCATAAGTTTTTGCTGGATCGCTTCGAGCTGAGAATCGGCGTAAACGGATTTCTACCGAGGTAAGGCGGTTACAATCAGAAGCTGCCTCGACACGAGGTTTCCTTTATGGTTTGAGATTGGAGGGGCGAAGCTCGCTCAATCTCAAATCCCAAATCTCGAATCTCGAATCTCGAATCTCGAATCTCGAATCTCGAATCTCGAATCTCGAATCTCGAATCTCGAATCTCGAATCTCGAATCTCGAATCTCAAATCTCGAATCTCAAATCTCGAATCTCGAATCTCGAATCTCGAATCTCGAATCTCGAATCTCGAATCTCAGATCTCAAATCTCAGATCTCAAATCTCAGATTTCAAACCCGAAATTTCCCTGTGTGCGGCGTTTTCGGCATCATCACAACCAGGCCACGATCTGAATTGATCGGGCCAATCAACGCGGCGGTCCGCGTCCTTCATCATCGCGGCCCCGACGATGAAGGCGTCGAATTCATCAGCGACGAACGAGACGGATTGACTGTCGCCTTCGCGCACCGCCGGTTGGCTATCCTTGATCTTTCGCCTGCAGGCCATCAACCAATGCGCGACAACGCGACCGGCAATTGGATCACCTACAACGGCGAGGTCTTCAACTTCCGCGACGTTCGACGAAAGCTGGAAGATTTCGGCTTGAAATTTCGATCTGAGAGCGACACCGAGGTCTTGCTCAAAGGATACGGAGCGGTTGGCAAAGATGCGATTGCGGATTGGCGTGGGATGTTCGCCTTCGGATTCTGGAACGCCGAAGCGCGAAGTCTCACACTCGTGCGCGACCGCCTGGGAATCAAACCGCTTTACTACTATCACGATCGCGACACGTTCATCTTCGCTTCGGAAATTCGCGCATTGCTGGCGACGGGACTAGCCCCGCGCCGGATTTCGCCAGCCGCATTGGACAGCTACTTCACCTGTGGTTCAATCGAGCAGCCGTTGACGATCATTGAAAACATTCACGCCGTTCTGCCGGGTCACATCCTGACGTTTAAAAATGGGCGCGTTCAGACGGAAGCTTATTGGGAATTGCGCGCGGGTGAAAATGCGCGGCGGATTGACGATGAGCGCGCTCTGCGCGATGAGATCAGAAGTTTGCTGGAAGAGTCAGTCAAACTCCGATTGGTTTCCGATGTTCCAGTCGGAGCCTTCCTGAGCGGAGGAATTGATTCAAGCTCAGTCGTCGCGCTGATGCGGCGCGCCACTAACGGCGCCATCAAATCGTTCTCGGTCTGCTTCAAAGAGCAGGGGTTCAGCGAGAGCGCATACGCCGAAACAGTCGCGCGGCGTTACCACACCGATCATCATTCGGTTTTGGTTACGGAAGAGGAGATTCTGGCGAAGCTGCCCCGCGCCTTGCAGTCGATGGATCAACCTTCGATAGACGGCGCCAACACCTTCATCGTTTCAGAGGTGGCAGCCAACGCCGGGCTGAAAGTCGCGCTGTCAGGTCTCGGTGGCGACGAGGTGTTCGCGGGCTACGGATTTTTCCGGACCATCGCGCGCGATGAACAATTGAGACAGCGGGTGAAAGCTGCGCCTTCAGCTTTGCGCCGAGCTACTGCGGCCGCAATCGGCGCGGTTGGCGTCAGCAGTCGCGCGATGAAACTTGGCTCATTGCTCCGCGGCGATCATCTCGACGAACACTCCGTCAGACTCCATCGCCGGCTTTTTACCGCCGAGCAGCGCCGCACATTGCTGCTTGTGGGACAAGATGCCATCTTGTCCCACCGCGAACAGGGCCGCGCGCTGCTACCTGTGGGACAAGATGGCATCTTGTCCCACAGTGAATGGATTGATCGTCAAATGCTCAATTGCGCGAACGCCGATCCGGTGAATCAGGCCTCCGCGCTTGAACTCGGCGGATATTTGAGCAATACGTTGCTGCGCGACACCGACGCGATGAGTATGGCGCACAGCCTGGAAGTCCGCGTCCCGCTGATTGATCACAAGCTGGTCGAGAGAATGCTGGCCATTACGGGGCAGTTCAAATTGCGCCGGAACGAACCGAAATGGATGCTGGTTGACGCCGCTGGCGACCTGCCGTGTGAAATCATTGATCGCCCGAAGCGGGGGTTCGAGTTGCCTTTCAAGCACTGGTTGCCAGGGGCGCTGCGCGATCAGGTCGAAAACACACTGCGTTCGGCAAAACTCGCAGACTTTTTAAACCAATCCGCAATGCAGGAAGTCTGGCGAGACTTTCTCAGCGGGCGAGTTACCTGGTCGCGTGTCTGGAGCTTCTATGTTCTAGGCGAATGGGCGAGGCTGAATCTGTAATGTCTATTCCCTTCGCAATCAAAACAGAAGGCATTTCCAAGCTTTACCACTTGGGTGAGATCGCCGGGTTCAATCGCACAATGCGTGACACCCTCGTTGACTCGCTTCATCGCCTCAACCCAATTTCCCGCTTTAAGAATAACGGAAAAGCAAACGGGCGAGCCGATCTGTGGGCGCTGGATGATGTCAGCTTCGAGGTCCGGCCTGGCGAAGTTACAGGAGTCATTGGTCGTAACGGCGCCGGTAAAAGCACGCTGCTCAAAATCCTGTCGCGCATTACGGAACCGACCAGAGGGCGGGCGGAGATTTACGGCCGTGTCGGCAGCCTGCTCGAAGTAGGCACGGGATTTCACCCCGAGCTGAGCGGGCGCGAGAACATCTACCTCAACGGCTCGATTCTGGGTATGACCCGCGGCGAGATCGAAAGCAAATTCGACGAAATAGTAGCTTTCGCCGAGCTTGAGCGATTCATTGATACGCCGGTCAAACGTTATAGCAGCGGTATGTACGTTCGGCTTGCCTTCGCCGTCGCCGCCCACCTCGAACCGGAAATCCTGCTCGTTGATGAAGTGCTGGCCGTAGGTGACGCCGCGTTCCAGAAAAAATGCCTCGGAAAAATGAGCGACGTGGCCAGGCACGGACGGACGATTCTGTTCGTCAGCCATAACACGGCGGCGTTGTTGAACCTGTGTAACCGGGGCATTCTGCTGGAAAAAGGCAGGCTGGCGGCGGATGACGTTATCGAGCCGGTTATTCAAAAGTACCTGAAGAGCCTTCGGACAATTACTCCGTGGGATTTGTCGAGTTACACGGACCGCCAGGGGCAGGGGAAAGTAAGGTTCACGCGCGCCCGTTTTGAGGACGAATTGGGTAACACAGTGGAGCACGGCGTTTCAGGGGAGCCGCTGATTGTTACTCTCGATTACGAATCCGCTGATAACCGCCCGTTGCCGAATTGCCGCGCCTCGGTAACTTTTCACGACGGTCTGGGGCAGGCGCTGTTTAATTGCTCCAGCGAACTGGTCATCCGCGACCCGGTTACATTGTCGCCTTCAGGCTCGATTCGTTGCGTCATTCCGCAATTGCCGCTAAGCCAGAATCAGTACTTCCTGACGCTCTTTCTGGAAGTAAACCGCGAGATCGAAGACTGGGTTCAAAACGCCATCGAATTGAATGTCGTAGACGGAGATTTTTATGGCACGGGAAGATTGTACCCCGATGGGTGGCGAGGCAAAGGTGTCCTGGTGCCTCATCGGTGGATCGTTGATGGTAAATGAGCGTGACAACCGCCCCATTCATTACCACAATCTATGACCTTCCGGCTGCGCCGGACGAGTTAGAAGAATGGCCCTGGCGAGTGACTGGCTCCCAGGAACCACTCAATCAACTAGATGCTAACAACCTGCCCAAAATCAGTGTAATTACACCTTCCTACAATCAGGTAGGATTTATCGAGCAGACCATACGCTCAGTTTTACTGCAACAATATCCGAACCTCGAATACATAATCATTGACGGAGGTAGCGCGGACGGCAGCGTCGAAGTAATTCGCAGATATGAACCCTGGTTGTCTTACTGGGTAAGTGAGCCGGACAGAGGCCAGAGCCACGCGATCAACAAAGGATTTGAGAAGGCCACGGGGCAGGTACTCTGCTGGCTTAACAGCGATGATTATTACTTGCCGGGCGCGCTGTTGACCGCGGGCAGAACGCTGGCTGATGGCGCTAACAATTATGCTCTGGTCGGTCATTGCCTGAAGGTTTATCAGGATGGCAGGCCGGCGGTGATGCTCGAAGGATGTTATGAAAACCGCCGCAGGTTGCTCCAATTCTGGAAAGGTTACCAGATGCACCAGCCCGCCATTTTCTGGCGTCGCGAAGTATTTGAAATGACAGGTTATTTGGACGAAGGATTGCACCAAATAATGGATTTTGATTACTGGGCGAGAATTTCCGGGTATTTCGATTTCGTAAATGTTGATTGCGCGCTGGCTGGCTGTAATTACTATGCTGACGCAAAAACTGGCGACGATTACGCCAGGTACCATAGCGATCTTAAAAGGTACGCGTATCGTTACCGGGGATCGAAGCTTTCGCCGGAATTCTGGCGCTTGTGGTTATCAATGCTCAACCATTTCAGCTTCCAGCCGCTGAAGAAAAGGGCGTTGGGGCTAATCGGGCGAAATGCTATTCGGAGCTAACGGAATTGATGTACGCTGATGATCGTCCCAGCATTTCGGTAATTATTCCGGCTTACAATGGGGCGAAAACAATCTCTCAGACCGTGGAATGCCTGCTGCGGCAAAGCCTGAAACCCGCCGAGATAATCGTTGTTGACGATGGATCAACGGATGAAACGCTATCGGTTTTGCGCGGCTTCGACGGCCAGATCACCATGCTGAGCCAACTCAATAGCGGCCCGGCTTCGGCCAGGAACCACGGGGTGAAAGTGGCGAAAGGCGATTTCACGGCTTTCACCGACAGTGATTGTTTGCCGGACAAAGACTGGCTGTTCAATCTGGCTCTCGGATTCGACAACGAGCGGATTGCCGGAGTCGGCGGCGCCGTCAGAAGCGCTGTTCAGGGGCTGACCGGCGAATACGTTGACGCAATCCGGTTGCTCGATCCGCAACCGGACGAGAGCGGCGAAATACCTTACCTGATTACCGCGAACGCCTGTTTCCGGCGTGAGGTACTAATCGAGGCTGGATTATTCAACGAACGCTTCCGCAAACCTGGCGGAGAAGAACCGGATGTCTGTTTGAGGATCAGAAATCTGGGATATGAATTTCGATTCGCAGAGCAGGCTCTGGTCCGACATCATCATCGCCAGACTGTAGGCAGTTTCCTGAAAACCATAGCGAATTACGGCGAGGGATTATACGTCCTTAGCCGGTTGTGGCCCGATTACAGGATCGAAAACCCTCTCCGCAGGTGGCTGAAGAGATTGACCGAGCTTCGATCTATTATCCGGCGAATCCCAAAGTATGCTGCGCAGTACGGATTATTTAAGGCCATCTATTTTTCTCTGCTCGATTATTTGAGACAGATTGCTTACCTTTCAGGCTATTTGCGAGGCAGACGGCGTGAAGCCTAAGGTCAGTGTGATCATCCCTGCATACAATTCCGAAACGTACATTGCCGAAACTCTGGGCAGCGTTCTTGCTCAAACTTACAAAAATTACGAAGTCATAGTGGTTGATGATGGTTCAAGTGACGGAACGTTACGCATAGCGAAAAGCTTCGAGCCGCGGATCAAGGCACTGACTAAACAGAATGGAGGGCCTGCTTCCGCGCGAAACTTGGCAGTAAGTAACTCTCAGGGTGATTACATTGCTTTTCTCGACAGCGACGATCTCTGGGTGGAGGATAAGCTGGAACAACAGACGGCTTTTCTCGACGAAAATCGGGATGCTGGGTTGGTTTATGGCGAAGCCTTTATGTTTACTGAAAACGATGGCGAGAAAAAGGTCGGAGGAAGAATCGGCTACACGACCGATCCCTCGCTTCGTTTGCTGTTGTTCGGTGATTTCATCCCGAACTCGACCGTGATGATCCGCCGAGCTTGTGTTGAAAAAGTAGGTCTGTTGAACGAGAGCAGGGGATTGATCGGAGTCGAGGATTATGAGTACTGGATGAGGATCGCAAAACATTTCCCGATGGCCGGGATTCCACGCCCGCTGGCTTATTACCGGATTCGCGAAGGTAACTTGATGGGCGATGGAAGTGACATTAACAAAGGATTGAAGCTGTCCATTGCGGCAATCCGCGAGATTGAACGGCTCTATCCGGATTTGTGGGAAGAGTGCCAGGTGGATCGGGAAATGCTCTTTGCCAGATTGCACGTCAGAGCCGGATTCGCCTGGAAGCAGAGGCGTGACTGGAGACAATGCGTGGCTAACTTCAAGGAAGCTGCGCGGCATAGCGCGAACCTACGAGTGTTTCGCTGGATGGCGGCGGCGATGTTGCTTAAACGATGGTCGTGAGGTAAGAGGCGCTCCTGTGAAGGTTACTTTTGTGTTACCGATGTACCTGGACAGCCCGTCCGGTGGGTTCAAGGTAGTTTACGAATACGCCAGCCGGCTTCAGGAGCGCAGACACCAGGTGTCGGTCGTCCACCCCAGAAATATAGAACCGCGAAATGAAGTCAAAGATAAGGTGAAAAGCCGCCTTTGGAGCTTCAGATTGAGGCTGAAGCATCGCCCGCTGATTCCCTGGATTAACATTCACCCTGAAGTAAGACTGGTTCTGGTTCCCGACTTGCGCGAGGAATTCATCCCCGACGGGGATGTGATTTTCGCCACCGCATACGAGACCGCGTTCTGGGTCAACAGTTATGGTAGGAGAAAAGGTCGTGGGTTTTACCTGATCCAGTCTTATGAGAATTGGCGCGGCCCGGATGACAGAGTTCGCCAAAGCTGGCTTCTGCCTTTGCGCAAGGTAGTTATATCGCAATGGCTGATGAACATTGCACGCAGCTATGGCGAAGAAGATAGAACCGACTACATTCCAATCGGGCTGGATTTTTCACAGTTCAGAATCACCACGCCGATAGATCAAAGGAATACTCCACGCGTGGGGATGCTCGCGCACCTTAACGAGAACAAGGGCACGAAAGACGGGATCAGCGCCCTGGAAATGGTTCGAGCCGAAGTCCCCGGTTTGCAGGCTGCGCTGTTCGGCTCACACCCGCGTAACGCGGAGATACCTGAATGGATCGAGTATGTCCGCCAGCCTTCCCAGGAACAGCTCGTGGACCTCTACAATTCCTGTCAGGTGTTTCTGAACCCAAGTTGGGTGGAAGGATGGGGGCTGACTGCCGCGGAAGCGATGGCTTGCGGGTGCGCCTTGGTATCAACGGCGAATGGTGGGGTGAACGAGTTCGCGGCCAACGGCAAATCAGCGCTGCTGGCTCCGGTCAAGGCGCCAGAGGAATTAGCCAAGCAGTTACTTCGCGTGTTGCGAGATGAGAAACTACGGAGCCGCCTGGCTAGGGAAGGCAGCAAACAGATTAGTCAATTCACCTGGGATCGCGCGGTTTCTTCATTGGAGAAGTTACTGGTCGAGAGCCGGGACAAGAGCTTTGAGGCCGGACGATGAGGCAACCGTTAGTTTACGTCATAGTGCTTAATTACAATGGTCGCCGCTGGATAGAGGCTTGTGTGGCGGCGCTGTCCGAGACTAAGTACGACAACTTCCGCGTAGTGTTGGTGGACAACGGCTCCAGTGATGACAGCGTTGAGTTGGCCCGGTCTAAATTCCCGCAAGTCCAAATAATAGCGAATGGCGGCAACCTAGGTTTTTCGGAAGGCAATAACGTCGGCATTCGTGAGGCTTTGGCGAGTAACGCAGACTACGTGGTGTTATTAAACCCGGACACGAAGGTCCAGCCGGAATGGCTGAGTGAATTGATAGCCGCCGCGGAAACCAACCACGACCTGGGCATTCTCGGCGCGGTCCAGCTTGAATACGATAGCCTGGAGTTTAATAGTTGGACGAGGAACGCAGCCGGCGCCTTCCTGGAAGAACTGAAAGTCCCGGAGCCGGCGCGCAATTGGATACCGATGGAGTGGGTCGAAGGCTCCTGTTTTGCCGTCAGGCGAAAAGTGTTTGAAGTCGCCGGGTTGCTTGACCCGATCTATTTCGCTTTTTACGAAGAGATTGATCTTTGCCGTCGCGCGGCTTGCCTGGGTTACAAGATTGCCCTGGTTCCTCGGAGCCGCATTCACCATCATCGCGGAGGGAGCTGGGAAGCCGATCCATCAATCAAGCGTGAGCGCGATTACCGCTGCGACCGCGGTCAGTTTATTTATGCCTCGACAGACCCGCGCAATTCCGCTTTTCGTAACCTTCGGGAGTATTTTGTAACTCTGGGCACGAAGCTCAAAGACGCAATGAATGGTTTCAGCCCGACCCGGTTGTTCGACCTGGCTCGCATCCAGATCGATCTGGTAGCTATGTCGGGAGCTATTGTCGGCAAGTGGCGGCGTGATCGCGCGCGATTGGTATCCGAAAATGAGTGAGGTTGAAGTTTCAGTCGTCATCCCTACTCGTAATCGCGCTGAAGATTTGAAAGCGTGTTTGCGAGCGTTGGCTGCGCAGAATTTTCCGCGTGAAAGCTACGAAGTTCTGGTCTGCGACGACGGGTCGGAAGAAGACATCGACAAGGTGGTTGCTGAGTTCCGGCGCGGCGGTTTTGAAGTCCGGCATCTGCGGCAGGAACCGAAAGGGCCTGCGGCGGCGCGCAACCTCGGAATCCGCCACGCGAAAGGTAGCATCATCGCCATGACCGACAGCGACGCTCTGCCAGACCCGTTATGGTTGAGGAAGCTGCACGAGGCTTTCGCCAACAATTCGGACGCGGTGGCGGTTGAAGGCCAAGTCTATGCGGCCAACGAAGGAGAGTTCGATCCGCTCGGCGAAGGGCCAAGTAACAAATCGGGCGGAGTCTATCTGACCTGTAACTGCGCCTACCGTCGCGACGTGTTACTTCAGATCGGAGGTTTCGACGAATCTTTTCCGTACCCTGCATACGAGGATACAGAGTTGGCGGCGCGCGCGCGGCAGGCCGGACGCATAGTATGGGAGCCGGAAGCGGTGGTTATCCATCCGCAACGGCCTCTGACGTTGCGGTCTGTGCTTAAAAAGCTAAAGCACTGGGAATATGCGTTATTGATGGGGCATCGTTATGGCTACCTTGCCTGGGAGCGATACCCGGCAAAGTATCCTGGGTTACGCGTAGCATTGCTTTCGGTTGTTGCATTGCCGACCGCCAAGTTTAAGACGGCGGCTAAGTGGATTGGTCGCAAGCCGAAAGACGCCGTTAAGCTGTTTTTGTTTGGCGTAGTCGAAAGTGTAGGCGCGTTGGCGACGGTTGCGCCGATGGCTCTGCTTGGCAAACTACAGGGGAAAATAGCTAGGCGTAGGTATCTGTGATTGAGATTATTGATGGGCGAAGTGTCGAACCAAGACTCCAACCACTGGTTTACATCATTGTTTTGAACTACCGGATGCGAAGCCAGACAACTGAATGCCTGAGATCATTGCTGCAATTGAGCTACCGAAATTATCGAATTGTGGTGGTTGATAACGGATCGGGCGATGGAATTGAAAGCGCCGTCAAGAGTGAGTTTCCGGCAGTTAGTGTAATTCAAACCGGCGCCAACCTGGGTTACACGGGAGGAAACAATGCAGGTATTGAGTATGCGCTTGGTAACGGCGCCGATTACGTGCTGATCGTCAACCCTGACACGGTAACTGTCAACCCGAAATTCGTTGGTGAGATGGTTGATTATCTGGAAATTCACCCGGAAGTTGGAATAGCAGGGCCGCGAGTGTTTTTGCGGGAAGCGGGGAATGTCCAAAACACCGTGCTGTTCGCTCCCGGATTATGGCGCAGTCTGAAGAATTGGTTTCGGTTTCGGGTGAGCCCACGGTCGCTGGAGTTTTCGGGCGGAGACGTAGTCGAAGCGGAAGTCCTCAACGGCGTTTGCCTGCTTATCCGCGCGGAATGTTTGCGCCAGATTGGCTTATTCGACGAAAACATTTTTATGTACATCGAAGACGCCGATATGGATTACCGCGCGCGCCAGCAGGGGTGGCGGGTGAAATATCTACCGATTGACAGTGTGATTCATCGGCAAAAGCGCGAGGGCTACCATATGACCGGGCTGGCCAGTTTTCTGCTCAAGAGAAATTCGGTTTACTACCTTTGCAAAATTGGGAAGAGGCTGGAGGCGTGGGGGTATGCCATATTCTCGCTGGCGCTGCTGTTTGCTCGCGCGGTTTTGACTTTGAACAAAAAAAACATTGGCGCCTATCTGCAATTTATCGGAAGACTGGGGGCCGCTTATCGTGTAGTATTGTTCAACCGCAAGTTGGACGAAACATTCGGCCCCCCTTTCGATAAATTAAAGATGAAAACACTACAAATTGGATTACTGTTGTTGATGATGTTGCTTGCGACTACGACGAAGCAGGCTCAAATTTCTGCTGTCGAAGGTATTCGCGCCGAAGCGATGCGGAAGAACGCAAGCAGTGTGGGCAAACCGCTGCCCTTGGCGGGGCATTGGAATATGGGGCAAGCGAAGAATGGTTTCAGCCCGGATTATCAGATGAGGATGATCGAGCAAGGGCATTACCTGTTGCCGTGGTTTCTGATGCCCGACCCCAATGCGAATCCTGAAGACCCGCGCTGGATCGCTTACTACGAAGGCTCAATCAAGCGCGCGGCTGAGATGAGGCTGCCGATTGCTCTGGTCGGCACGCAGTGGGAGGCGCTGCTCTCGGTTAATGACGAATACCTGTACCTTCCCCCTGATTTGAATCCGAACGTGACGATGGCCGACGGCAGGATCCGGCGGGAAGTCTCGCCGTTCGGTCCTCTGCAAACCTGGTACGAGGTCGGGATGAAGTGGGGATCGAGTCCGATGATGCGGCGATTGCAGGAATTGTATCCGGAGCCACCGCTGGTTTTGCTGATCTCGAACAATGAACATACGAAGTTGCAATGGACGAAGGTTGAGGATGATCGCCGCTTTGCCAAGTGGTTCGGCAGAGGGCTCGATGATGATTCCAAGCGCAAAGTCGTGGGTGATGGATGGATTGCGCGTTACCGGACTTTGGAGCACGGCTTTCGCGATGGGCTGACCAACGAGAATTGGAGAGCGAACTGCCTGTTCGTTGGCTACGACGCTTTCGGACCAGCGCATTTCGGGCGGTGGGCGGGATGGATGGAGTATTCGCTTTATAGCCAGGGACGGATTGATCCGTGGCCGCTCGCGTGGGACGGCGGATCGCCTTCGTTTTATGTTTATAACTGGGCGGCGATGACTGATTACACGGTCTTCGGCCCGCAGGTCGAAACGATGAACTGGGTATTTATGCAAGCGGAGGCGTGGCGGCTCAATCCGAAATTCTGGTTCGAGATGTCTGTCTGGGATGGGCACGAACCAACGTTGGAGAACGACAAGCGCAAAACCTATGCGCGAGCCGGGCAGCAATTCACTCCCGAACGTTACGGCGGGATGGCGCAGTTCGGGATGTGGTTGTTGCGCCCGCGCACGGTGCGCGAATTTCGCGGATGGCAGGATACGCTCGAACAGGCTGAAAGTTATTTCCTGCCGATTGTCGAAGCCGTTGATCGTGTGCATCGCAACCCGACGCTGCGCGAGTTCTGGCGTAAAGGCTCGCTGGTCGCCAACCGCGCTGGATCGCACCCTTACCAGACTACTGTTCCGGTTGAATATCAGAACGTTGACCGCTGGTTCCTGCTCAACACTTCGCTCGATCCGAAGCGCCCGTGGGAGTTGGGAACTCCATTGCCGGTTTTTTCGATTGCGCTGGTGATGGGAAGCGCGCCGCAGCGCCAATGGTTGATTTACGCGCACGCGCCGTTGGGAGCGCGACAGGCTGTGCGGGTGACGATCCCCGGATTCCGCGTGGTGACGATCAACGTGGAGGTCGGCGGTTCGTTTTACCTGGTTGAAGAAAAGACCAGGCGCGCGCAGGCAGTGAATTGATGAAACGGGTGCTCCTGCTCAACAACGTGCCCGCGCCTTATTTCGACCCGCTGTTTGAAAAGCTGGGCGAAGACTCCGGCTGGCGGTTGACCGTGTGCTATTCGTCGGATTGGAACAAGGGGGTCGGGTGGACGGGCAGGCCATTGGCTGAAAAGCCAGCCCATCGCACGATCATTCTCGATCAGCAACATCCCGCGTTGAAATCGAAGCTTGGCGCTTCGATCTCCGCAGCATTCGCATTGGTGAAGATTTTGATGAGGGAGAGGCCGGACTACCTGATCTGTTACGGCTATACTTTGGCTCCACAAATGACTCTGCTACTTTGGGCGATGGTGACAGCTACTCCATTCGCCTTGATCGGCGATGCGAATTATTACAGCGATGCGACAGCAGGGTTGAAGCGATTGGTCAAAGGCGCGTGGTTGCGTTTGTTGACGCGACGAGCGGCGGCGCTGATGGCCATCGGGACTGCGAATCGCCGGTTCTGGGAATCTCACGGAGCGAAGGCGGATAAATTGTTTGAGGCCCGATTCGCTGTTGATAACGATTTTTACGAGCGCGCGGGCGAAGAGAGAAAAGAAGACGCCGCGCGATTGAGATCGCAGTTGGGATTTGCGGGCAAAACCGTTTTCCTGTTTGTCGGGAGGCTGGTTCGCCGCAAAAACGTTGACCTGATAATTCGCGCCGCGCAGCAATTGAATGATGATCGGATCGCCATCGTCATCGCGGGTTCCGGCGAAGAGAAGCTGGCGCTTGAAGAATTGGCGGATGGCGATCCGCGAATAGTTTTTGCAGGCAACGTATCGCCCGATGAGGCGCCGCTGTATTATGCGATCTCAGACGTATTGGTTTTGCCGGCCACGCAAGAGCCGTGGGGTTTGGTGATCAACGAGGCGATGGCGAGCGGTTTGGCCGTCATCGCGCATCGCCATTGCGGCGCGGCGCTTGATCTGGTGGCGCCAGACAACGGCGTCGCGATCGAAACATTCTCGGTTGACGAATTGGCGCGGGCGATGCGGTTGATCGCCAGTGACAGGTCGTTACTTCATTCAATGCAGTCGCGTTCGCAGGCTAAGATCAGGGGCTGGTCAATTGCTGCGGCGGCGCGAGGAATTATTCGAGCGGTTGATCAAAGCGCCGCGTGCGGCGTCAATCGCGTAGCGGCTTCGGAGTTGGAAAGAGAGAAATGACAGCAACGGCGGTACTAATCCTTCTGGTCGCCAGCTTCCTCTGGCTGTTGCGCTATCGGTTCAGCGACAATTTCCTGCGCGCTTATGGGTTGTTCTACCTGATCCTGCTGGTCTACGCGTCGAACAAGGAGTATTACGGCATCCCGCCCGAAATGTCCGAAGATGCATTCAGCCCGCTCAGCCTGGTGCGGTGGGCGTTGCTCCTGGTTTTCGCCTGGGCGGCGTGGCGGATGAAGACGCCAGCGGGATTCCGTCCGGATGTCGCATTGACCACGATCATCATTCTGTTGCTTTGCCAAATGCTGGCGTCGGCTTTATACGCCGAGAGTTTCAGCTATTCATTCCTGCGGAGCGCGAGTTTTGCGCTGCTGGCTTTCGCATTGATAAAAGGGTTGAGCGCGTATCTTTTCGGCAGCGTCAACTGCCTGCATTTCTTCCGGCTCCAATATTACGCGGCGTGGATCACGATTGCGCCGATGTTCGTGATGCTCGTTTCGGGCATCGGTTACGGCGTGACGATCATTATGAACCAGTACGCCGGATTATTCGGCAACCAGAATATGTTCGGAACCTTCTCGGCGATGATCACGCCTTACGTGCTATTCCATTGGCGCGTGGTGGCGCGGAAGAAGTGGGAGAAGTGGGCCGACTTGGCGCTGATCGCCATGATCTTCGGCGGGTTGTGGTATTCCAATTCGCGCAACGGCTCGATCTCGTGCGTGGTGGCGATTGCGGCCTATTTCTTCGTCGTCAATCTGCAAGGCCGCGTCAAGGTCGTCGCCGTCGCGGTCTGTGTCACGGTGGCGCTGGCGCTCTCGTCTTCGTTGCAGAGCGATCTGACACGCTTTATTCGCAAAGGCACGGACAGGACGGTAGAGTTGAGCAACATCCCGTCGCAGTTGCTGGAAGAGAAGCGTTACGAGATGTGGAAGGGCGTGTTCCCGCTGTTTTGGGAAAAGAAGCTGTCCGGTTATGGTTTCGCCTCGTCGCATCAGCATGTCTTCCAGTTCACGAAGGACGAGAAGGCCGGACGCGCGCTGCACAACAGTTACCTGGAGATTTTCGGTGATCTGGGACTGCCGGGATTGATTCTGCTACTGTTAATTTTGTATCGTATCGCCGCTAAAGCCATTGCGCTGGTCAGGCAGCGTGGGGAGTATCTGGAGCGCAATATCAACGCCGTATTCATATCTGTTTTTGTCGCGGGAAGCGCGAACGCATTTTTTGAAAGCTGGATGTTTTCGGTCGGCAATCTGACTTCGCTGATGTACTGGGCGTGTGTCGCCGGCGTGGTGGCGCGCTGGGCATGGCGTCCGGCTGAAGCGAAGGCGGAACAGCCGGTCACGAGTTTGAAGGCCAGTTTGAGTTACACCAGATAGAAATCAAAAGGCAAAAGACGAAAGGCAAATAACACTGGATGACCGATTGAGCGCCTTTCGATTTTGCCTCCGCCTTTTGGTTTTTTACTCGATGCCCCGAGTCTTGATCAATGCGCTCGCTTCGACGGCTGGCGGCGGAATCACGTATTTACGAAACGTGCTGCCGCGGTTGGAGAAGCTCGACCAGCAGAATCGTTATGTTGCGCTGGTTCCTCCGGAGCAGTTCGGTGATTACGCGCGCTTTGAGAGCGAGCGCGTAATGATCGCGACCGTTTCGAGTCTCGGCGGAGCGGCGGGGCGATTGTTGCTGGAACAGACCTGGCTTCGGGCTTTTGTCCGGCGCCGCAAGATTGATGTGCTCGTTTCGCTCGGCAATTTCGCTCTGCTGGGAACGCCGATTCCGCAAATTCTCTTCAACCGGAACGAGATCTATTTCTCTCACGAATTCGCCCGCGACCTGCGATCTCGCAAACATCATTTCACGCTCGCCAGCCATCGTCTGAAATCCTTGATGGCGAGAGCCTCGATCAAGCAGGCGCAGATCAACGTCACGCCAACCACGGCTCTGGCCGACCGCATTCACGCCTTCGACGGGTTATCGGAATACAAATTCGAGGTCTTACATTTCGGGTTCGATCCGGCAATCTTCACCGCCGATAACGAACCGCTGCCCGCCGGACAGATGGCGAAACTTCGCCCGCGCGAAAACTACCGGCGGTTGCTTTACGTCAGCCACTACAACTACTACCGAAATTTCGAAACTCTGATCCGCGCCTTGCCGACCATCAAACAGGAGATCCAGCAACGCGAAGGCAGAAAAATCCTATTGGTGTTGACGACGGACATCAAACGCGGCGCGATTTACGGCGATTACGACGCCACGGCTGCGGCGGAATTGATTGACGAGTTGGGCGTGCGCGAAGACATCGCGATGCTCGGCGCGGTGGATTACGGCAAGCTGCATCAGCTTTATCGCGTGTGTGACCTGTTCGTTTGCCCGTCGTATTCCGAAAGCTTCGGCCACCCGCTGGTCGAAGCGATGGCTTCGGGGACGCCGGTGGTTTCGGCTAACCAGGAAGTTCACCGGGAGATTTGCGGCGACGCGGCGATCTATTTCGACTCGTTCGACGAGACCGATCTGGCCAGGAAGTGCGTGGTCACTCTGTTGAATAGAGATTTAAGAGCAATGCTCAAAGAGCGCGGGCGGGAGCGCGCCAAACTGTTTTCGTGGGACGAGCACGTGATCAAGCTGATCAAAATGATCGAGCGGTGTTCGGTCATCTCGCCTTATCGTGAAGACTGAGCCGTAATGACAGCCCCATCGGATAAGCTTCCTATTTCCGTCATCATCCCAGTCAAAAATGAAGAACGTAACCTCACGGCCTGCCTGGAGAGTGTCGGCTGGGCGGACGAAGTCTGGGTGGTTGATTCGCACAGCGCGGACGCGACGGTCGAAGTCGCCGAGGCGCGTGGGGCGAAGGTTGCGCAGTTCGATTACGCGGGCGGATTTCCGAAGAAGAAGAACTGGGCTTTGATGAATCTGCCGCTGAAACACGAATGGGTGTTGCTGATTGACGCTGATGAACGAGTGACGCCGGAATTGGAGCGGGAGATCAGGGAGATTTTAAGCCAGAAGGAGCGGGCGGACGGTTATTACGTCAACCGCAAACTGATCTTCCTGGGCCGGTGGATCAAACACTGCGGATGGTATCCGAGCTGGAATCTGCGGTTGTTCAAACACCGGTTGGGGCGGTACGAAAAGCTGGAAGCCGAAGATGTCGAAAACGCCGGCGACGTGGAAGTCCACGAACACGTCTTGCTCGAAGGCCGCGCCGGGTATTTGAAGAACGATCTGCTGCACGAGGATTTCAAGAGCATCTATCACTTCGTCGAACGTCACAACCGCTACTCGAACTGGGACGCGCGGGTGTATCACAACCTGGCCAGCGGCGTCGAACTTGAGCGAAGCATCGGAGCGTCGCTGATCGGTTCGCCGCTCGAACGCAAACGGTTCATCAAACGGTTGTGGGCGCGGGCGCCATTCAGGCCACTGTTGCGGTTTGTCTGGATGTACGTCGTCAAGCGCGGTTTTCTGGACGGGCGTCCGGGGCTGATCTTTTGCACGCTGATGACGATGCACGAGGCGGTGATCTCGGCGAAGATTTACGAGCGGCAGATGAGCAAGCCGAAATAACCTCTCTCTGGTTCACGTCATATAGCGGTGCGATTTGCCAAAGGCTGCGGCCCGGCAATACACTTTGTCCGTTAGATGACATATCAGATAAAGAGTCACAGTTATGCCAACAGTAGCTTTACCATCGCACTTAACCTATCTGGATGAGGAGAGCTTAGGACAAGCCTTTGAGACGCTGGCCGCCAGGTGGCGCCGTGAGACGATGATGCTTTCGTCTTCATCCGAGAAAGTCCTCCATCCGGCCTATCAAAGGATTATTGGGTTAGGGCCTGCGGTCATTCCACTGGTGCTGCGTGAACTCGAACAACACGGAGGACACTGGTTCTGGGCGCTTCGGGCTTTGACCGGGGAGAATCCGGTCGAGCCGGAAGATGCCGGCCAAGTGCGGAAGATGACCGAGGCCTGGCTGGAATGGGGCAGGCAGTTAGGACTGAGGAGGTAACGAAAGATGTCAACAATGATCATTGAACAGTCCGTAACCAAAGTCAGACAGCCGATTACCGAGACGCTGCTGGAAGTGGACGAGATGGGACGGACGTGGATCAAAGGGGCGAACACTAAGGTAATCGAAGTCGCGCTCGATTGGGTCGCATACAGATGGGATGCGGAAACCATTCATCGTGAACATCCGCATCTATCCCTGGCGCAAATTCACGCCGCCCTCTCGTACTACTTCGAGCATCAAGCGGAGTTCGATGCTGAAATAGCGCGGCAGGTTGAAAGGGTCGAATCACTGCGTGCAGAGGCCGCCCACCAACAGCCCAGTAGGGAAGAGTTGCGCGCCAGACTAGAACAGCATGAGGTGAAGGAGCAGCCTTGAGTCTCAAACTGTATATGGACGTTCACGTGCAACGCGCGATAACACAGGGATTGCATGTGCGTGGCGTAGACGTGTTGCGATCACAGGATGACGGAACGGCAGAATTCAGCGACGCCGAATTACTCGACCGAGCGATGGTGTTAGGGCGCGCCACCTTCAGCCGGGACGAGGACTTTCTGACCGAATCGTCGCACAGACAACGCATTGGAGAGCCTTTTGCGGGAGTAATCTATGCTCACCAGCTTAAGGTAACGATCGGTCAGTGCGTTGAAGAATTGGAGTTGATTGCCAAAGTCTACGAGCCAGAAGAAATGGCCAATCGCGTGATTTACTTGCCATTGTAGTAATTCAATCCCTGAGACTTTCCACGCCAAACCCGATCTATGTGTGGCATCTGCGGTATTGTCGGAACGGTTGATCGAAGCGTGATTGAGCGCATGACGGCGAGCCTCATTCATCGCGGCCCTGACGATGGCGGCGTTGAAATCTTTCCAGAAAACGACCTGGCGCTCGGTCACCGCCGTTTGAGCGTCATTGATCTTTCGCCGCGCGGACGCCAGCCGATGTCGAATGAAGACGGCTCCGTCCGGATCAGCTTCAACGGCGAGATTTACAACTACCGCGAATTGAAAGCGGAGCTTGATCCATCGCGCCACCGTTTCGCTTCGGAAACCGACACCGAGGTCATCCTGCATCTGTACGAAGAGCGCGGCGTCGAAGCGTTCAAAGCTTTGAACGGGATGTACGCGTTTGCGCTGTACGACGCTCGAAGCGAACGGTTGTTCCTCGTCCGCGATCACTTGGGCGTCAAGCCGCTCTATTACGCCGAATCCAACGGCAGGCTCATCTTCGGTTCTGAAATCAAAGCGATCCTCGAATCCGGCTGCTACACGCCGGAAGTTGACTGGCAATCCGTCCACGACTTCTTCTCGTTTCTCTACACGCCTGCGCCGCACACGATCTTTCGCGGCGTTCATCAACTGCCGCCCGCCCATTGGCTCGAATACGATTTGCGTTCGCGCCGTATCGCGCGGATCGAGAGTTACTGGAATGTCGTCGAGTGGGCAGACACGAATCAACGAGCGGACGAGCGCGAGCTGCAAAGCGAACTGCGTCTGCTAATGTCGGACGCCGTTCGGAAGCAGATGATCAGCGACGTTCCGCTTGGCGCGTTTCTTTCTGGAGGAATTGATTCGAACGTGATCGTCGGGTTGATGGCCCAGCATTCGTCGAAGCCCGTCAAAACATTCACCGTGCTCTTCGACGACGCCGAGTTGAGTTATTACGACGAACGCGATGAAGCGCGGCGCATTGCCAAAAAGTTTTCCTCTGAGCATCACGAACTGCCGATTGATCTCAAACATCCTGAAGAGATGCTCGACCTGGTCGAATATTTCGATCAGCCGTTCGGCAACACCACGTTTTATCTGACCTGGCTGCTTTCGCGCCTGACGCGGGAGAAGGTGACAGTGGCTTTATCGGGCGCAGGCGGCGATGAATTGTTCGGCGGCTATCCGCGTTACCGTGCGGTGAAAGCGATGAAGGCGTTGCGACTGGCGCCACGCTTCGTCGCGCGAGCCGCGCTGGCCGCGATCTCGCCTTTGCAGGACAGTTTTGCCGACCGCCGGCTGCATCGCATCCGAGCTTTGCTGGCGGGTTTGGATCGCGATCCGGCGCGGCAGTATTTGAAATGGGTTTATTACCTTGACGAAGATCGCAAAGCGAAACTGCTCAGACTGCGTGGCGATCAGGCGCTCCCTTCGCATCGGGTTTTGCGACACCGCCTCGACCGCATCCCGGAATCGTGGGATGACGGAAATCGGTTCTCTTATCTCGATGTCGAGACTTTTCTGCCCGACAACCTGCTCGAATATTCGGACAAGATGAGCATGGCGTGGTCGTTGGAACTGCGCGTGCCGTACCTCGATCCGCGCGTGGTCGAGTTGGCCTTTCGCATCCCATTCAAATTCAAGCTGAACGGCGCGGGAAGCAAGTTGATTCTGCGCCGGGCGTTCGCCGATCTGATTCCGCCGGAAAACCTGCGCGCGCCGAAGAAAGGGTTCAACGTGCCACTCGGAAATTGGATGCGGACGAAGCTGGATCGTTACTTCGATGAATTGTTGCCGCGCGATTACGTCCGACGCGAAGGCGTCTTCGATCACGATTACATCACCCAATTGCGCGAAGAGCACCGGCGCGGGCGGCGCGACAATGGTTACGAACTGTTCGCGATCCTGATCTTCGACACGTGGTATCGAAAATACATCACACGCACGATGAAGAGGGAATTTGAGATTTCAGATTCAAGATTTGAGACCGCGCGAGCCTCGGCGACTGAAAACCGATGAAGCAAGTCATTCAAAACTTCCGCACAGGCAAGCTCAAAGTTGACGAAGCGCCGGAGACCGTCTGCAAGCCAGGCGGCGTCCTGGTCTCGAACGTCGCTTCGCTGATCAGCGCGGGCACCGAGAAGATGGCGATAGATTTCGCCCAGAAATCGCTCGCGGGCAAGGCGCGGGAACGGCCCGATCTCGTCCGGCAAGTCATCAGCAAGATCAGACGCGACGGTTTGATGAACACGATCAACGCGGTCAGATCGCGGCTCGATGCGCCGTTCGCGCTCGGCTACAGTTGCGCTGGGATAGTTCGTGAAGTCGGACGAGGCGCGGAAGAGTTCAGCGTCGGCGATGGCGTGGCGTGCGCCGGAATGAATTACGCTTCGCACGCCGAGACGGTCTTCGTTCCAAAGAACCTGGTTGTGAAGATTCCCAGTGGCGTGAGTTTCGACGAAGCCGCGTTCGTCACGCTCGGCGCCATCGCGTTGCAGGGAGTGAGGACTGCGGAGGCGAAGCTGGGCGAGGCGGTAGCGGTGATCGGGTTGGGACTGCTCGGTCAATTGACTGTGCAAATCCTCAAAGCCGCTGGCTGCCGCGTCATCGGCATTGATCTGGAGCGAAGCAAAGTCGAATTGGCAATCGTGCACGGAGCCGACGCTGCGGTCACGCGGGATGGCAATGTCGAAAGCGCGATTGCGCAATTTACCGGCGGCTTCGGGGCCGACGCAGTGATCGTGACCGCCGCCGCCGAGACGAACGACCCGATAGAACTGGCCGGCGCCATCGCGCGTGACCGCGCAGTGGTTTCAATGGTCGGCGCTGTGCGGATGGATGTGCCGCGTAAAGTCTATTACGAGAAAGAGCTGCAACTGAGGTTGTCGCGCTCATACGGCCCCGGACGTTACGACGCGCAATACGAAGAACAGGGGATTGATTATCCGATCAGCTACGTGCGCTGGACCGAGCGGCGGAATATGCAGGAGTTCTTGCGTTTGATTGCAACAAAGGCCGTAAAGCTCGACCGGTTGATCACGCACCGTTTCCCGATTGAGCAGGCGCAGATCGCTTACGACATCGTCACCGGCAAAACCCGCCAGCCTTATCTCGGAATTCTGCTTGAATATTCCGAAGCGCGGGTGGAGTCGACGGTCGTCGAGTTGGCGCGCGCGCGAAAAGCCGGCGAGGTAAGGCTGGGCGTGATCGGCGCAGGCAATTTTGCGAAGAGCGTCTTGTTGCCGCGATTGGCGAAATTGCCTGGCGTCAGCCTGGTCGGGATTGCGACCGCCACTGGCCGGAATGCCAAAGCCGTTGGCGAACAATTCGGGTTCGACTTTTGCTCGACCGATTACCGTGAGCTGCTCTCGCGCGACGACATCAACACCGTCCTGATCGCCACGCGCCACGACACCCACGCGGCGATGACCGCCGAAGCAGTGCGCGCAGGCAAAACGGTTTACGTCGAGAAACCGCTGGCCATCAGCGAAGAAGGATTGGATGAAGTACTCAGCGCGGTGGCTCAGAACGATGGCCGCGTGATGGTCGGATTCAACCGCCGTTTCTCGCCGCTTTCGACCGCGATCAAACAATTCTTCGACGGAGTCGAGAATCTGGCGATCACCTATCGCGTCAACGCGGGCGCGATTCCGAAGGAGAGTTGGATTCAGCAAGCGGAAGGCGGCGGTCGCATCCTCGGCGAAGTCTGCCACTTCATTGACTACTTGCAGTTTCTGACCGGCGCTGAGCCGGTTGAAGTCTTTGCGTATCGAAGCTCGGCTGGCGCGGACACGTTGAGCGTCATCGTCAAACTGAGCGACGGGTCGGTCGGCAACATCAATTACTTCGCCAACGGAGACCGGAGTTTTCCCAAAGAACGAATCGAGGTTTATGGCGGCGGGCGCACGGCGGCGCTTGATGATTTCCGAACGCTGGAAACGTGGCAGGAGGGAAAGCGCAAGGCGACCAAGCGTTTGGCGCAGGACAAAGGCTTCGACCAGGAACTGTCGGCTTTTATCGAAGCTGCGCGAACGGGCGGTCAGGCGCCAATCGCGTGGCGGAGCGTGGCGTTGACTACTCTGGCGACGTTGCGTATCGAAGACGCTTTGCGAAGCGGGCAGCCGGAAGAGGTGAATTTGAGATTTGAAATTTGAAATGGACCCGTTGCTGCTGTTTGGCACACTCAGGCATTTGCGGTGGGAACAATTGGTCTATCGTCCTTTGCGGGTTGCGCAATATAGTCTTTATCGAGCTTTCCCGCCGTTGACCTCCGGCTGGACGAATCCGAACGGCGCAGCGCCGGATGTGGCTTCGGAGACGATCAGCTTATTCCGCACAGTCTTTGGAGAATCATTCGCGCATCTGAATACGCCGCTCGAAGAGTACGATCAACGACTGGTTGATCTGGCCGAGGGGCGGCACACCTTTCTCAATCGCACGTTGAAGCTCAATCCGATTGACTGGAACAGGCGGTGCGAAAGCCATTTGTGGAACTACCAGCTTCACTATTTCGATTTTGCCGTCTGGTGCGCGCGGGCGTTGGTTGAACGCGGCGATGAAAAAGCCTGGCGCTATTGCCAGTCGTTGATCGAAAGCTGGATCGAGCAGGCGCGCGCCGGACGCAGCGACGGCTGGGACGCTTACCCGGTCTCGTTGCGCGTCGTGAATTGGATTTATGCTTACGCGCTGGTCGCCGAAGTTGGCGATGACCAGCAGTTCCTCGCAGCGTGGCGCGCGAGCATTTACCGGCAACTGGATTTCTTAAGCCGCCATCTCGAATTTCATCTGCTCGCCAATCATCTGCTCAAGAACGTGAAGGCGCTGGTCATTGGCGGATTGTTTTTCAGCCACGAACGCTGGCTGACCGCTGGCGAGCGTTTGTTATGGCGCGAATTTGAAGAGCAAGTCCTGGAAGACGGCGGGCATTACGAACGCTCGCCGATGTATCACGCGCAGGCGACGGTTGATTTCTTCGAGTGTTACGCGCTGCTCGGCGCTTTCAACCGGCTGCCGCCGAACGCCGGCGAAGTCGAGTCGAAGCTGCGGTTGATGGCCGGATTCCTGGAAGCGATGAGTTACGCGGACGGAACGCTGGCGCTCTTCAACGACTCGGCGAATACAGAAGAGACCCGACCGAAACCGATCATTGAAACGGCGAAGCGGGTTTGCGGATACAAAGAGAAGAATTTTCCGCGCGAATTCTTTCAAACGGGCTACTGCCTGTGGATTTCGCCGGATGAGCGGGAAAAGCTCATTGCCGACATCGGGCCGCCGTCGGTTAATTACAACACCGCGCACGCGCACTGCGATCTGCTGAGTTACGAGTTGTGGCTGGATGGCCGACCGTTCATTGTTGATTCGGGCGTTCACGGTTACGGCGGAGACCGTTTTCGTGAATACTGCCGCTCGACCCGCGCGCACAACACAGTCATGTTTGATGGCCGCGAGCAGTCAGAAGTGTGGGGAACATTTCGGATGGGGCGGCGGGTGCATTTGATCGGTGTCTTTGCCTTGGGTGACAAGCTGGGATGGAATTTCGTCGGCGGCTACAGGTCCTGTTACGACCAGCGAATGATTCACGAACGCCGAGTTACGCGAACGGCGGATGGTGAATGGCGCTTTCGAGATCAGGTTATCAGCGGCAAAGCTGAACAGGCGATCAGTTTCGTTCACTTGCATCCAAGCATCGAAGTTCGGAAAAGCAGCGAATACAGCCTGGCCGTCGAAGGTCGCGCCGAATCATTCAAATTCCTGATCGAGCCTGTCGGCGCCGCCGCCGTCGAAATCATTACCGGAGCCGAATCGCCGATTCAGGGCTGGCATTTTCCCGGCTTCGGAATTGCGCAGCCGAACGCCACGATAATTTTCGATTATCAATTGCGAGGCGAACCGAAAGTTTTCGGATACACGATCAAACGATTGACGAACGGATGAAGCCTTACTTCAATGCGAATCACTTTTCTTTGTCAATATTTCCCCCCTGAGATGGGCGCGCCCTCTGCCCGCACGTTCGAGCACGCGCGCCACTGGGCGTCGCTTGGCCACGACGTGACGGTCATCACCGGCTTCCCCAATCATCCGACCGGCGTGATCCGCCCGGAATATCGCGGCTATTTCGTCAAGCGCGAAAAGGTCGAAGGCATTGATCTGCTGCGGACGTGGGTTTACGTGGCGGCGAACAAAGGTTTCACCAAGCGCATCCTCAATTTCCTTTCGTTCTTCTTTTCCTCGTTGATCCTCGGCTCCGCGATGACCCGGCGGCCCGATGTCGTCGTCGGCACGTCGCCGCAATTCTTTTGCGCGGTAGCGGCTTACCTACTGAGCCGCGTTAAACGCGCGCCGTTCGTTTTCGAGGTGCGCGACATCTGGCCCCAATCAGCGATTGAATTGGGCGTGATCAGGAACCCGCTGCTGATTCGCTTTCTCGAAGCGATTGAAACTCATCTCTACCGTCACGCGGCGTTGATCGTCGCCGTGGCCGAATCAACCCGACATCACCTGGTCAGCAAAGGCGTCCCGGCGGAGAAGATCAGGGTCATTCCGAACGGCGTTGACGCAAAGTATCTGGCGTCGGCCAGCGCGACGCCGGAACAGGCGCGCGACGAATTGGGTTTGAATGGCCACTTCATCGTCTCCTACATCGGCACCCACGGAATGTCGCACGCGCTCGAAACCGTGCTGCGGGCGGCGAAAGAATTTTCCGGCGACCCGGCGATCCATTTTCTCTTCGTCGGAGAAGGCGCTGAAAAAGAGAAGCTCAAGCAGTTTGCGGCGGAACTGCGGTTAAACAACGTCACGTTCGTTGACGAACAGCCGCGCGAGCGGTTGCTGGCCTTTTACGCGATGAGCGACCTCGGTGTCGTCCCGCTGAAACGGCTGCCGATCTTCAAAAAAGTCCTGCCGTCGAAACTGTTCGAGTTGATGGGCGCAGGCTGCCCGGTGATTTGCGGCGTCGAAGGCGAAGCGGCGCGGCTGGTCGAGCGGGCGGAAGCCGGTTTGCCCATCGAGCCTGAAAGTGTCGAGGCTTTGATCGAAGCGATCAAACGGTTGCGTTCGGACGCGGAGTTGCGCGGGCGAATGGGCGCGAATGGCCAACGATTCGTGACCACACATTACCTGCGTTCGACGCTGGCTGAAGAATATCTGGATGCCCTGGCGGCGGTGGTTGGTGGTTGGTGGCTGGCGGTCGGTGGTCGAAGAAAATCCGCCGGCCAGAAACTACCTTCGACCGACCACCGACCACCGACCACCGACCACCAGTAAACTATGAGATCTTACGTAACACTGTTCACCCTCTCGTTCCTCACCGCGTTATTCATCACGCCGCTGGCGCGGCGCAAGGCGATCGAATGGGGAGCGATTGCGGCCCCGGACGATGTCCGTCACATCCATTCGCGCCCAACGCCACGGCTCGGCGGAGTGGCGATCTACATCGCGTTCATCGTGCCGCTGATCTGCGTGCCTTTTTTAGGCAATATGGTCAGCGACAGCTTTCGGGCGAATTTGCCCAAACTGGCCGCGCTGCTCGCTCCCGCCACGTTCATCTTTCTCTTCGGCGTTTACGACGACTTTCGCGGCGCGAACGCCCCGCTCAAACTCATCGTCCAAACGATCGCGGCGGTGATGGTTTTCCTGGCGGGTTTTCGCATCGAAAATCTTTCCTCGCCTTTCGGTGGCCACTGGCATCTGCCACTGCTGGTGAGTTTGCCGCTCACTCTGTTATGGATCATCGTGATCACCAACGCTTTCAACCTGATTGACGGGATTGACGGTTTGGCGGCGGGCGCGTCGGTCTTTGCGCTGATTTCGATCCTGGTTTTTTCGGTGGCGCAGGGAAATCCCGAAATCAGCCTGATCGCAGTCGTGCTGGTCGGCGCGGTGATGGGGTTTCTGCGGTACAACTTCAATCCGGCGACGATCTTTCTGGGCGATTCCGGCAGCCTGTTTCTAGGCTTCATGGCGGCGGTTTTGTCGCTGGCCGGTTCGCAGAAAGGCTCGACGATTGTGGCGATTGCCATCCCGCTGGTTTCTTTCGGATTGCCCGTGACCGAAGCCGGGTTGTCATTGGCTCGCAGGTTTCTGAGCGGGCAATCGCTGCTCGCGGGCGACCGCGGGCACATCCATCACAAATTGCTTGATCGCGGATTGACGCAGCGGCAGGCGGTGATCCTGCTCTACGCGGTCTGCGCGCTGTTTTCGTTGTTTGGGTTGATGCTGCTCAACCCGGCGCGCAACCTGGCGGCGCTGGTCTTTTTCGTGCTCGGCGTCGGAATAGTTTTCGGTGTGCAGCGGTTGCGCTACGCCGAATTCAGCGAGCTGGGCAATCAGATCAAAAGGCGGCGGCGGGCGTTGGCCGCAGGCGTGCGCGTGCGGCGAACGAGCAACGATCTGAGCCATGTGATCAATCCGGAGAGGCTTTTCGCCACGCTCGATTCGATGTTTGAAACCGATGAGTTTGATTGCGCGCTGCTGGAGCTCAACCGGAACGATCCGATCTTTGAGGCAGGTTCGATGCGGTATCATCATTTGTCGAACAGCGGCGCCGGCCGGGTGATCTGGGCCTGGAAGAAACAGGGAATCGAGTTCGATGACATAACCTCATCCGACCACGCCTGGGTTTTGCGTGTGCCGCTGGCGGATGATCACGGCGAGACAATCGGCGCGATCAGTTTTTATCGAAGCCTGGCTGCCGAAATGACCACCATAGACATCGGCCATCTGTGCGGAACTTTCCAGCGCGAGTTGAGCGCAGCGTTAGTGCGAATAATGAGTGAAGAGATGAAGGAGAGCGGGAGAGCGAGAGCGCGGGGGAGCGGGATATAAGCAAGTAAGCGAATATTTTGCGGTGTAATCGCCGATCATATTTCATATCTCATATGAAATATTGAATATGAAATATGGTCTCAACACGGTTGTCCCACTCTCTCATTCACTGATGCAGCGGGATGAAGCTCTCGTCGTCCTGGTGCTCGCGCTCCCACGTCAGGAAATTGTAGTAACCACAGCTTGTCTCTTCGGGAAAAGCGCGGCAGGTTGCGGGGCGGTGTTCATAGACCGTGCAGTTCCGCATCGTCGGATCAAGGAACTGGCAGGCGCTTTTGAAGATGTGATCCTGGCGGTGGCGCAGGACTCGATACCCGTAGCTTTTGATGAACTTGGTGTATTTTCGCTCAGCCGCTTCGTAACTCAGCCCGAAACGCCTGGCCAATCGCTGGATGTCGCGTTTCGTGACCAGAATCCAATCATACGTGCAGCAATAAGCCGGACATTTTGAGCAATCGTAACTCAGGCGCGGCTTCTGAGCCTGGCCGTCCGTCGGTCGGAAGTTGAGGATCGGTAGTTCCTTTTTTGCCATAGGTTCGGAAATTGTTGGCGCGCCCTTGTGTTCAATCGCGGTTTTGGTTATTCCTTGCCGCCGCAGGACATACTTATCACCAACGCCGGACGGCGGCAACCGCTCTCAAACAAAACCTGGGCTGAAATGTGACAAACCATCATCTCCCGGAAGATCACACTATGCATCGTCGCAATTTCCTGCAAACGTCGCTCCATTCACTGGCCGGCGCCGCGCTCGGCTCGTCGTTGTTGAAGGCTCTGGCCGCGCCTTTGCCGAAGATGAAGATAACGCGTGTTAGGTTTTACGAATCGCCAATCAGCCGCCCGATGTTCAACCAGAGCTTTCACATCGTCACTGTCGAAACCGACGCCGGCATCACCGGCGTCGGCGAAGGCGGTTCGCGCGACACCATCCGCGAATGCGCGGAGATGCTGATCGGTGAGGACCCGACTCGAACAGACTATTGCTGGCAATTGATGTACCGCGGAAGGTTTTATCCGGCGGCGCGCGAAAAGCTGCACGCGATGGGCGCGCTCGACATGGCGCTCTGGGACATCAAGGGCAAGGCGCTGGGCATCCCCGTCTGGCAATTGCTCGGCGGCAAATCGCGCGATCACGTCGAATGCTATTCGACCGGTTTCATCCGCGTCGAGGGCGGGATCAAAGAGAACGCGAAAGCCACGATTGACGCAGGTTTCCGCGCGTTCCGCACTTCGGTGTCCGATCCCGGCGGCGAATCGCCTTTCGTTTCGCAGCGGATGGTGCGCAAGACTTTCGAAAACTGCACGGCGATCCGCGAAGCCATCGGGCCGAACGCCGACTGGTGCATTGATTACCACACGCGGTTGGACTTTCCCGACGCCGTGCGGTTGAGCACTCTGCTCGAACCATTGGAGCCGTATTTCTGCGAAGACCTGGTCCGTTCGGAAAACCCGGGCGTCTATCGCGAACTGCGCAAGCAGGTGAAGGTTCCAGTCGCGGTCGGCGAACAGTTTGGCACGCGGTGGGAGTTCAACGAGATGGTCGAGCAGCATTTGATTGATTACAACCGCACCAGCATCCCGAATTGCGGCGGCATCACCGAATACGTCAAGCAGGCGGCGATGTGCGAGACGCATTACGTCGGATTGACGCCGCACTTCACCGGTCCGGTTTCAGAGGCTGCGCTGGTTCACGTCTGCGCGGCGTTTTCAGGGCCAGTGTTGATGGAACTCGCCGGGACGTACAAGCTGGACATTCCGTACCTGCCGCAGCATTTCGATTACAAAGACGGCAAGCTGTGGCCGAATGAGCGACCGGGGCTGGGCGTGACGCTGGACACGTCGAAGCTGACGTTGACCGCCGAATTTACGCAGCGCAACCAGCCGATCAGAATCTTCCGGCGGCCTGATGGCTCGCTGACGAATTGGTGAGAGGTCGTTCGATGAAAATTTGTGGAGCAGGTTTCCAACCTGCTCCACAGCAGGCAGGTGGAGCAGGTTGGAAACCTGCTCCACAAATTTGCGGAGCAGCAATGACATCCGATCAGGTTATCAAACAGATAGAAGCCGGGCGAATCATTGCGATCCTGCGTGGCGATTTCGGCGGGCGCGAGGAAGAGATCGTCAGCGCGTTGGTTGAAGCCGGCGTCACCGCAGTCGAAGTGACGCTCAATTCACCGAATGCCTTCGATTCGATCAATCGTCTGTCGGCCAGCTTCGGCTCGCGCATCGCGGTCGGCGCGGGGACGGTTTTGCGCGTTGATGAAGTCGAACGTGCTGCCGATTCGGGCGCCAGGTTCATCGTTTCGCCGAATAGGAATGCGAGCGTTATCAAGACGACGAAGCGGCTCGGCCTGGTTTCATTGCCCGGATGCTTCACGCCATCCGAAATCGTGGAAGCGTTAGATGCAGGCGCTGATGCGGCCAAACTCTTCCCGGCGCAATCGTTGGGAATAGACTTCATCAAAGCGATGCGCGGCCCTTTGCCTGACGCGCGGTTGATTCCAACGGGCGGCGTTACGCCCGAAGCTGCTCGTGATTATCTCGCTGCGGGAGTCTGGGCGCTCGGCGTCGGATCGGAGTTGGTGGGGAAAGACGTGATGAGCGATGATGGCTTCGACTTGTTGCGGAGACGCGCGCTGGCCTTTACCGAAGCGGTCAAAGGGAGCGCGGGATGACGATTGAAAACGCCAGAGGGAATTGCCTGATCTGCGTAGACACCGGCACAACCAACACTCGCGTCTGGTTGACGCAAAGCGATCGGATCATTGCCCGCGCGCAAACTGGCGTCGGCGTCCGCGACACCGCGCGCGACGGATCATCGGCGCGATTGCGCGACTCCTTACGTGAGTTGATTGCTCAAGTTCGCGCAGAGGCCGTCAACGCCGGACTCATTCAATCGCCATCCTGCGTCATTGCCGCCGGAATGATCACTTCGCCACTTGGCCTGGCCGAAGTCCCTCACGTCCGAGCGCCCACTGGATTGAACGAACTGGCCGCGGCGACGCAGCGACACGGTTTCCCTGAAATCACCGAGCTGCCCATCCTGCTCATCCCCGGAGTGCGTTCCGGCCCGCCGCGATGTGATCACGAGACAGTCGGAACCACAGACGTGATGCGCGGAGAAGAGACTCTCTGTCTCGGCCTCAACGCGCTCGGCCTGCTCGACGCGCGATCGACATTGCTCAACCTCGGTTCTCACTGGAAGGTCATCAAGCTCGATCAAGACGCGCGCATCGCCTCCAGCCTGACTTCGATGACCGGCGAATTGATCCACACCGCGCAAACACAAACTATCCTGGCCAGCTCCGTCCCGAACGCGCGGCCAACAGCGATTGACCAGACCTGGCTCGAAGCGGGAATGCGTGAGCAGAGAAGGTCGGGTCTGGCGCGCGCCCTTTTCTGCGTCAGGTTGCTGGAACAGGGAAGCGACGGCGGACCGGAGCAGCGATTGTCGTTCCTGATCGGAGTGTTCTTGGCTTCGGATATGGACGCGATGATCTCCGGCGGATGGCTGAGTCCGGAATCAAAAGTGGTCATCACCGGCGGAGGATCGCTCGCCGAGGCTTGGCGCAACTCCCTTGCCGAATCATCAGTTCAGGCAATCCCACTTAGCGATTCTGACGTGGAGCGCGCGCTGCTGGCCGGATGTCACCGCGTGTTCTCAAACGTCGCTCAATGAATCTGCAGTACCTCGCCTCGTCCCGTATTGACTGCGATCGTACATCGCCGTCTGCCCCCGCGCCTCCGCTGCGCAATCCGTGGATCGAGCGATGCTTATGGGTGTCCGTCACGTTTTTGCGAAGCGTATGGAGCCGCCATCAGCGCCCAGGCTGGCAGAAAAAGGGGGCCTTTCAGAAAAAAACTTCTTTCTGCCCCACTTTTTCTGCCAGCTTGGTTTGGCCAGCGGTACACGCGCAAAATCTTGACGGACCCCGTTTTTACCATCAGGCTTCCGGCTTCAGCTACATACAAATGAGACAAGCTCGCGGCATCCAGGCAATTCAAGGAGAACTCAGAGATGCGAAGAGCGATTCACTGCGCCGTATTCGTCGCATTATTATTGCTGATGGGCGCCAGCAGCCAACTCTTTCAGGACAACGCAACTGCTGACGCTACGGCGAATTCCCGGAGCCAGCAGGCGTCTGCGCCGCAATCAGCGGTTGATCCTGAAAAGACCGGCCCCATCAAGCATTACATCTTGATCGAAATGCTGAACGGCGTAGACCTGCTGCTGCTCGACCGTTGGTACATCACCTATCACGCGCCGGACACGTTGCGGCGAACCGAGCGCCGCCAGACGAGGTACGCGACGTTCCGCACTTACACGCTGCCGCCCGATGAGGTCAAAGCCATGAACGCCTGGCAAGGGCGGATGACCGAGATCGGCTTTGCCAGCCTCGCCGATTTCAACAAAGGTTGGGTGAACAGCGAAGAGGAGCGAAAGAAAATCACCTTGCCCAAAGGCGAGTTGCGCGGAGGCTTTCGCAACGAGACGGTTACAGTTCGCCTCAAACCGGATGAAGTGTTCGTCGAACAGCCGACGCCCGCCAAAGACAATCCGTATTTCCGCTGGATTTTCTTTTACGCCTATCCCGACGGCGTGAGCGAGGAGGCGGGCGAGAAATGGTTCCGCGAAGTCTTTGCGAAAGAACTGGCGGCGCGCGCCGGCGTCAAACGCTTCGGCGCATATCGCTCGGTGCGTGGCGCAGGCAAATGGAATCGCGTGGCCGAACTCTGGTTCGATTCGCACAGCGAATGGAAGAAAGCCGTTTACGACGCGCGCGGCTCGTTCACGAAGCCTGCGTGGGGCGGCGAATTTCCGTTCATGAAATTTCAGTCAACGTTCATCGGCGAAAATCCCGACATAGACTTCCTGACCGGGAAACAGGTCATTCCTTAAGCGGTAACCGCTCAGCCATCACGATCTGGTATCGCGAGTGGTTCCCCGCTGGCAGAACCTGGCAGACAAATACCCGGACTTCGCGAATTCGCTTGCGATGGCCTTGCCGGTGCGGTAGAAGGACTGGCGAACCACTGATAAATTCCGAACCCGGCGCGCGCAGTTGGCGCCTTTTCCCAAGGAGCAACACCCATGCGAAGGAAGATTCTCTGGACTCTGCTACTTGCTGTAGCGGGATTCGTCGTCAGCGTTCAAATCGCTTCCGGGCAGAGGCGGCCAGCCGCTGATCCGGAACTGGCCGCTCGCCGAAACGCGCTCGAAGCGGAATTGCAGTCTATCGCCATCGTCGAGCGTAAGCTGATGATCCGGATGCGCGATGGCAAGCGGATGGCGGCGGACGTTTATCGCCCGAAAGACACGTCGAAGAAATACCCAACCGTCTTTGTGCGGACGCCTTACAACTTCAATTACTGGGACGTGCGCAACGGCGTCCCGCGCGATATGAGCAGCGTGATAGAAGCCGTGAAGCGCGGTTACGCGCACATCACGATGAACGAACGCGGCCATTTCTTTTCCGAAGGAAATTACGACATCCTCGGCCCGCCGCTCACCGATGGCGACGACGCGCTGAAATGGATTTCCAGCCAGTCCTGGTCGAACGGCAAAGTCGGAACCATCGGATGTTCTTCGACCGCCGAATGGCAACTGGCCGTCGCTGCGCAAGGCAATCCGGCTTTCGCCGCGATGATCCCGCAAGGTTTCGGCGCAGGCGTGGGCCGCGTCGGCGAATATTACGAACAGGGCAATTGGTATCGCGGCGGCGCGGTGCAGATGCTGTTCATCGCCTGGTTGTACGGCGAACAGAATCAAGTCCGCCCGATGTTCCCACCCAACACTCCCCAGGAAGAGTTGATTCAGGCCTCGAAATTCTTCGACCTGGCGCAGCAAGCGCCGCCAGTAGATTGGTCAAAAGCGCTGCGGCATCTTCCCGTGATGGACATTATGAAAGCCGCAGGCGGACCAAAAGGAATCTTTTCCGACGACATGCCAGTGGCGACGGGCGGCGCAATGATCAAACGCGCGCCGAACGATCCGGCCTGGTACAAGGGCGGTTTGTGGCACGACAACACGACGATCAACGTTCCCGGATTCTGGTTTATGTCCTGGTACGACGTGTCGGTCGGGCCGAACCTGGCCGCTTACAACCACGTGCGAAAAACCGCCCGGCCCGAAATCGCCAATCAGCAATACGCCGTGATCGCGCCGACGCTGCATTGCGCTTACACTCGCGCGACCGAAAACACAGTCGTTGGCGAACGCAGCATGGGCGACGCGCGGTTGGACTACCGTGAACTGACCTGGGCCTGGTTCGACCGCTTCCTGAAGGGCGAACAGAACGGCATTCTGGAAAAAATGCCGAAGGTTCGTTACTTCACGATGGGCGCCAACAAATGGCAATCGTCCGACACCTGGCCGCCCGCGGGAGCGCAGCCGATGACGTTTTTCCTGTCGAGCGGCGGCAAAGCCAACACCGGCGCGGGCGACGGCGCGCTCAGTTTGACGGCTCCGGCCACGGATAGTCCGGACAAATTCTCTTACGACCCGATGAATCCCGTGCCGTCCTTCGGCGGAAACGTTTGCTGCACGGGCAACGCCGTCGCAGGCGGAGCCTTCGACCAGCGCAAGATGGAAGAGCGCGAGGACATTCTGGTCTACAGCACTGAACCGCTGAAAGAAGGCGTGGAGGTGAGCGGCCCGATTGAAGTGACGCTGTATGTTTCGTCGGACGCGAAAGACACCGACTTCACCGTCAAGCTGATTGACGTATACCCGGACGGACGCGCCTACAACCTGGACGAAACCATCCAGCGCATGCGCTACCGCAACGGCTACGACAAACCGCAGGTGTGGATGGAATCGGGCAAGGTCTACAAGGTGAAGTTCCAGGCGATGACCACCAGCAATTTCTTCGAAGCCGGCCACCGCATCCGCATCGAGGTGTCGAGCAGCAACTTCCCGCGCTTTGATCGGAATATGAACACGGGCGGGAAAAACTACGACGAAATCACCGGCGTCATTGCGCACAACACTGTGCATCATTCACGGCAGTATCCGTCAGAGGTCAAGCTGACGGTGGTGAAGAAATTGTTGGGCAGTAACACTGGAAGATGAGGAGTATGGCAACCCGACTGAATACCTCGCCAGAATGGAAAAAGTTCGAGCAATTGGTAGCTCGAATTGAGGCTGACGCTAGCCCACACGGTTTAATCGTCACCTCACCAGATAAAATACGTTGCAAGATTACTGGTCGACTGCGGGAGGTGGACGCTAGCGTGCGGGCGAAGATCGGGACTTCGCCCGTCCTGATTACTATCGAGTGTCGTAAGCGACGGCCTAAGCAAGATGTGACTTGGATTGAGCAGCTTGCAACGAAGAGGAACAATATTGGGGCCGCTCGTACCATTGCTGTATCGTCAACTGGATTCTCCGCTGAAGCGCAGAAGATGGCACGTCATCATGGAATTGAACTTCGTCACTTGTCAGAAGTATCAGCGTCTGAAATCAACCAATTGATGAAGCTGGATTTCGTACTTTTCCCTCACAAAAGATGCTCGGTAGCACGTGTTGCATTTCGTTGGTTTCAGTCTCTCGAATGGGCAATGCCGGATCCAAATAATGTTGATTTTGTTTTGCCGCCAAGTGCTGATTTTCATGCTCCTTTGTTTAGGAACATCGAGACAGGCGCTACTTGGTCGCTCAATGACTTATGGCTTCAATTACAGGAAGTCGCTGACCCTTTTTCTGGAATTGAGAAAGGCAGCCGACCCGTAGTTAGGACGGCATGTTTTCCTTATCCAGGAAACGTCACCGTCGAAACACCAGATGGGCCTAGGCAACTTGGAGACGTTCTGCTCAGCCTCGCTTTATCTTTAGAAGTGGAATTGGTGGATTTGGACTCTGCAAAAATAGTTGAGTATTCCGACGCAGACGGTAGCACTCTTCAGCGCATAGAATTTGCTTCATGTGAGCCTGGAACGGAGGATTGGCGAATCTCACTTCAAATTCCGAAAGATGCCGGGAACTTGGATGAACTTCGGATCCGCTACGATCAGCCCAATCATAAGCCATCAAAATGAGTGTATTTGTTGGAAGGCATCAGAGTAGTCGCGCATAATGCGGTGTATCAGTTGTGTCAGTATCCGTTCACTGTTCGCGGCCATCACGCAACTTCAGATACAATGCTGGTATGAAACGCTCAGGAGTTGCAGACCTTCCACTCCACGGCGGCCGCGTCCCGCAATGGCTTGCCGAACGCATGGCCAGGCTTGGCACGGCCATCATCGAAACCATTGTTCAGGGCTACGGTTCATCGGCCTTTCTCTCTCGCCTCAGCGATCCATTCTGGTTCCAGGCGCTGGGCGCTGTGATGGGAATGGACTGGCACTCTTCAGGCATCACCACGTCCGTGATGGGCGCGTTGAAGCGCGGCCTGGCACCGCGAGCGGATGAACTTGGCATCTACATCTGCGGAGGGCGCGGAAGGTTTTCGCGAAACACGCCGCAGGAATTGCGCGCGCTGGCCGAGCGGCGCGGTTTCGACGGCGAAACGTTGGTTCGTACCAGCCGGCTGACCGCGCGCATTGACAACAACGCGATCGCCGACGGATTTCAGATTTACCTTCACAGCTTCGTTGTCACTTCAGCCGGCGAGTGGGCCGTCGTGCAGCAGGGATTGAACGACCGGAGCGGATTGGCTCGGCGGTATCACTGGCATTCGGCGTCGGTCCGCGATTTTGTCGCCGAACCGCACACCGGAATTGTTGGCGAGAATCAGGGCGTGATTATGAATCTGGTGGATACGCAGGCGAGGCCGGCGCAAACCGCGCTGCTCGACATCACGCACGAAAAGCCTGAGACGACGCTCAACGTCGCGCGGCGCCTGCGACTGCCCGATCATCACGAGGTGCGCGCGCGGAACGTTGACCTGAAGCGTCTCGGAGCCGTGCTGGCGGTCGCCTACGAACGCGATCTTCACGACTTCGCTGAGCTTCTGCTGTTGGAGAATCTGGGGCCGCGCACGCTTCAATCGCTCGCTCTGGTAGCCGAAGTCGCCCACGGCGCGCCGAGCCATTTCTCCGATCCTGCGCGTTTTTCATTCGCGCACGGCGGCAAAGATCGTCGCCCGTTCCCGGTTCCCCTGAAGACCTACGACGAATCGCTCAACTTCCTGCGAACCTCACTCGACGCCGCAAAAGTCGGCGACCGTGACAAGCTCGACGGCTTCCGCCGCCTCGAAAGCTTCGTTCGCACGGTCGAAACCGAGCTTGAACCCGAAGCCGACTTCGACGCGACGATTGCCCACGAAGAAGCCATCTCTCCCTCGCTCGACGGCCGTTCCGTTTTCGATGACGGGCCGAGGCAGCGTTCTCTCTTCTGATTTCGGAACTGGGGAAAATTCTGAGCCAGTCTTTCTTTCCTGGCGTCCGTTGTCGCATACTGTCAACGTCAACCGTTAAATCGAAGCGCGACATTTGTATCGAACTTGTGTTTCGATTTAGCTGCAATTCCACTTCGAGTCATTCAACTTCATCAACACAACCGCATTGGGCAATCCGAACACAGAGAGATGTATGAAACGTGATCGCATCAAATTCCTTGTGTTGGCGGTGGTTGGCGGAGCAGCCGTGATATTCGCCGCCTTGCCGCATCATTTTGTCTGGGCTGTCAAAGCCGCGCAGTCAGCGGACGCCGCCAAAATCGAATTCTTTGAAGCGAAGGTTCGCCCCCTGCTGGCGACGCATTGTTACGATTGCCACGCAGATTCCGCCAAAGGCGGTCTGCGCGTGGATTCGCGCGAAGCTTTGCTGAAAGGCGGCCAGCGCGGTCCAGCAATCGTCGTTGGCAAGCCGGAAGAGAGCTTGCTCATCAAAGCGGTCGCGCACACACACGAATCGTTGCGGATGCCAAAAGACGCTCCGAAGCTCAACGAACAGGAAGTCGGCAGTCTGTCGCAATGGATCAAAGATGGCGCGCATTGGCCAGCGGCGGCGACGACGAAAAACGATTACCTCATCAAGCCCGAACACAAAGCCTTCTGGTCATTTCAACCCGTTCGCAATCCGGCAATTCCTACTGTCAAGGGTAAAACCAACAATGCGATTGATGCATTCCTGCTGGCTATACTGGAAGCCAACAACCTGACGTTCAATTCGCCAGCGGACAAACGCAGCTTGCTGCGACGCGCGACTTATGATTTGACAGGCTTGCCGCCAACGCCGGAGGAAGTGGATGCTTTTCTCGCTGACAAATCTCCCGATGCGTTTGCGAAAGTGATTGACCGGTTGCTGGCCAATCCGCATTACGGCGAACGTTGGGGCAGGCATTGGCTGGACGTGGCGCGTTATTCCGACACGGTTGGGATGATCGACGCCGGACGCAATACGCAGGGCTGGATCCCATACGCCTATACCTACCGCGATTGGGTGATCCGCGCCTTCAACGAAGATTTGCCGTACGATCAATTCATCCTGCAACAACTGGCAGCGGACAAATTGCCGAACAATGATCCGCGCAATCTGGCCGCGCTCGGATTTGTCAGTTTGAGCCGCGGCGGTTTGGGCGTGAATCAGCACGAAAAAATTGACGACAAGATTGACGTCGTCTCGCGCGGGTTGATGGGACTGACGGTCAGTTGCGCGCGCTGCCACAACCACAAGTTCGATCCGATCCCGACCAAGGATTACTATTCGTTCTACACGATCTTCAGCAACTCGCGCGAGCCGAAGAAGCTGCCGTTGCTCGATCCCAAAGCCGATCTCAGCGTGTGGGAAGCTGAAGTCAAAGCCGAAGAGAAAAAGGTCGAAGCCGAAATCGCCAAGCTGCGTGAAAACCGCTATCCGAAGCTGAAAGAGCTGTATGGCGCCGCGCCCGAAGTCGCAAAAAGTTTGCGGAGCGTCTACGAAGCGCGCGAGTTGAACAAAGACGACGAGTTGGAAAAGTTCGCGCGGGAGAAAGATTACAACGCATACATGCTGAAACGTTGGCGCGCCTACTTGCAGAAAGCGGGCGAAGATTCCGTCTGGACGATTTGGCGCAAGCTGGCGACGATTCCTGAAAAAGAGTTTCCGGCGAAAGCCGCGTCAACGTTGGCTGCGATTGACGCGGGCAAACTCAACCCGCTGGTCGCGCAAGCCTTCAAAGAAACTCCAGCGTCAATGCGCGATGCGGCGGAAGCTTACGGCAAATTGCTTGCGACTTATGACAAAACCGAGCCGCTGAAAGACGCCAACGAAGAAACGTTGCGGCAAATCCTGCACGGCGCAGATTCGCCCATCAGCTTTCCGTTCAGCGATTACGACAGCGTGCGTCTTTCGACCGACAGGCAAAACGAAGACGGCAAGCGCCGTCCGCTCGAAAGCCTGGTACTCACGCAAGCCTATCGCGGCGCGCCGCCACGAGCGCAGGCCGTCGAAGACGTTTCCGATCCTAAACCCGGCGCCGTCTTTCTGCGCGGGAAACCCGATAACAAAGGCGAGCAGGTCTATCCGCAATTTCTGCTGATCCTCGCCGGCGAAAACCGCCAACGCTTCACGAATGGCAGCGGACGGCTTGAACTCGCGCAGGCTATCGCGAGCAAAGACAATCCGCTCGCCGCGCGTGTGCTGGTGAACCGAATCTGGATGCATCATTTCGGCCAGGGGCTTGTGCGCACGCCGAGCGATTTCGGCACGCGCGGCGACGCGCCGACGCACCCCGAATTACTGGATTACCTGGCGCGATCCTTCGTCGAAAACGGCTGGTCAATCAAGCGGCTGCACCGGTCGATGATGCTGTCGCGCGCGTATCAACAGGCAAGCGCAGACAACCCGCGCGCGCGACAACTCGATCCTGAAAACAAATGGCTGTGGCGAATGAATCGTCGTCGTTTGGATTTTGAAGAGCTTCGCGATTCGTTGCTGGCCGCCGGCGGCAAGCTGGATCGCGCGATGGGCGGTTTGCCCGCGAGCGTGATCGCGTGGCCGTATTCCAATCGGCGCACGGTTTATTCGTTCATTGACCGCGCGCTGGTGCCGAACGATTTTCGCGTCTTCGATTTCGCCAGCCCCGACGCGCACAGCCCGCAACGTTACTTGACCACTGTGCCGCAACAAGCGTTGTTGATGATGAACAGCCCGTTCGTGATCGAACAGGCGAAAGGCCTGTTGCAACGCCCTGAAATCGCCGCCGAGAAAAACCCGCGACTGCGCATCGCGAAGCTCTACCGGTTGTTGTACGCGCGCGCGCCGGGCGCCGGTGAAATCGCGCTCGGGTTGAAATACGTGATCGATCCGGCAAACAGCGGCTCTGGCGCTGGCGCGATTGACGAACAGAAATGCGGCGCGTGGCAATACGGACAAGGCGATTACGACGAGAAAGCCGAGCGCGTCAAAACCTTCAAGCAGTTCGAGTGGTATCTGGACAGCGAATGGCGCAACTCACCCGTGCCCGGCGATCCGCGCGCTTCGACCGCGATTTTGAATGGCAAAGGCGGGCTGACTTACGAAGGCAAATCGAATGCGCTGATCCGTCGCTGGATCGCCCCGTTCGATGGGCGCGTTTCGATCAACGGCTTGCTCGAACAGAACTTCGAGAACGGTTGCCGCAAATGCGAAGGCGTTCAGGGAATAGTTTTTTCCAGCCGGTCTGGAAAAGCGGGCAGTTGGACTGCCGTGCAGAACAAAACTGAAACCGCTGTGAGCGAAATCGCCGTTCAGCGCGGCGACACCATTGATTTCATCGCCGATGCCGGCAAAGGCGGTTCCGGCAATGGATTCAAATGGGTGGTGACGATCAAGCGGTTGAATGGAACCGCCGAAGATTGGAACTCGATACGCGATTTCCGCAATCCGGCTGTGAGCGCGCTCGGCGCTTGGGAACGCTATGCGCAGGCGTTGTTGGCGGCGGTAGAATTCTTGATGATTGATTGAAACCGGAGCGCAATATGTCAAATCACAAACCAAATCCTGAAGATCGTTTTCTGACGCGCCGTGAGTTGCTCCACGCTTGTGGCCTGGGCTTCGGCGCGCTAGCGTTTGCGCAATTGTCCGGACAGCCAGCGATGGCCGAAGACAAAGCCATCGCCAATCCGCTGGCCGCCAAGCCGCCGCATTTCACACCGAAGGTCAAACGTGTCATCCACCTGTTTATGAACGGCGGGCCGTCGCAGGTGGATACATTCGACCCGAAGCCGATGCTCACGAAACACGATGGCAAGCCACTGCCGATTCACCTCAAGACCGAACGCAAGACCGGCGTCGGCTTCGGCTCGCCGTACAAGTTTCAGCAGTACGGGCAGAGCGGCATCGAAGTCAGCGAACTCTATCCCAACGTCGCGAGGCACGTAGACGATCTGCTCATCATTCGTTCGATGCGCACGGATTTGCCGAACCACGAGCCTTCGTTGTTGATGATGAATTGCGGCGATTTGCGGCAAATTCGTCCGAGCTTCGGGTCGTGGCTGACTTATGGCCTGGGCACGGAAAATCAAAACCTGCCGGGCTTCATCGTGCTCTGCCCTTACGGCTATCCGGTCAGCGGCACGCAAAACTGGACCGCCGGTTTTTTGCCTTCGGTTTATCAAGGCACGTACATTGACACGAAAGAGACCGAAGTCGAACGACTGATCCAGCATATCAAGAACAATTCCACCTCACGCGCCGAGCAGCGTAAACAGCTTGATCTGCTCGCCGCCTTGAATCAACGGTACCAGAAACAGCGGCAGGAGGATTCGTTGGTTGAAGCGCAGATTCAATCCTACGAGCTCGCGTTCCGCATGCAGGCCGAAGCGACCGACGCCTTCGATGTCAGCAAAGAGCCGGCTCACATTCGCCAGATGTACGGCGACACGTTGTACGGACGGCAGGTTTTGATGGCGCGACGCTTGCTCGAACGCGGCGTGCGGCTCGTGCAGATTTGGCAGGGCAAGGACCAACCGTGGGACAATCACGAGTATCTGGCGTCGAGCCACAAACAACTGGCGCAAGCTACTGACAAACCGATTGCGGCGTTGCTGACGGATTTGAAGCAGCGCGGAATGCTGGACGACACGCTGGTGATTTGGGGCGGAGAGTTCGGACGCACGCCGGTGGTCGAGTTGACCGGAGCTTCGGGTGGGACGAACAAAGCCGATTGGGGACGCGATCACAACAACCATGGCTTTACGATGTGGCTGGCCGGAGGCGGCGTGAAGAAAGGTTACGTCCACGGCGCGACGGATGAATTCGGCTTTGCGGCGGCGGAAAATCCGGTTCACGTTCACGATTTACATGCGACGCTCTTGCATTTGCTGGGCTTCGATCACGAACGCCTGACGTATCGTTACGCCGGGCGCGATTTTCGCCTGACCGATGTCCAGGGCCTGGTTGTCAAAGACTTGCTCAAGTTATGACACCTCGATTCATGCGTGGCTCGCGGTAATCTGGAAAAGCTCCATCAAAGCGAGGCCAAAATGGTTAAAACACGAAAGCGGTATGGCGTGAGCTTAATCAATTTATCCAAACAAGCGTTCATTGCCCTGGCGCTGAATGCGCTCTTCACTCTGACCGTTCTTGCACAGGCGAATGCCCGCCCCAACGTCGTCATCATTCTCGTAGACGACATGGGCTGGTCGGACATCGGATGAACTGGTTGCAAGTTTCACGCTTTACAAAACTCTCTAAGATTGATGAGTGTGAAGGCGATCAGCTTGAATCCGCGATGACGTTTTTGCTTGGTCTCAAAACGTAAGAGCAGGCGTTTGAA
>Ga0187892_10001583_pt1 | contig 51203 bp, 49 predicted proteins | sample MA1701073metaG_FD_139345 | JGI IMG/M metagenome (GOLD analysis project Ga0187892, IMG submission 139345) | Bio-ooze microbial communities from a basaltic lava cave in the Kipuka Kanohina Cave System on the Island of Hawaii, USA - MA170107-3 metaG ...
ACCCGCTCCTTGGCGTGCTCGGGCACGGCGTAGACCGAGTCCCCTCCGGCGACCCGGACCTTCACCGCGCCGAGGTCGTCGAGGTCACGGGAGACGGTCGCCTGGGTGGCGACGATGCCCTCGGCCGCGAGCAGCTCGACGACCTGCACCTGGCTCGTCACCGCGTGCTGCTCGACGATCCGCGCCACACGGTGCTGGCGCTGCGGCTTGTTCAGCCTGGCCGGCGGGGCGGGAGCCCGAGCCGGGCGGCGCCCTGTCACCGGCCGGCTCCGAAAAGCCACAGGAGGAGCCCGCGCTGGGCCGCGAGCCGGTTGGCCGCCTGCTCCCACACGACGCTGGCCGGGCCGTCGACGACCGAGGCCGCCACCTCCTCGCCCCTGTGGGCAGGGAGGCAGTGGAGGAAGACCGCGCCCGGCGCGGCAACCGCCATGAGCGCGTCGTCGACGCAGTAGCCGGCGAACGAGGCTCGCCGCCGGTCGGCGTCGGACTCCTGGCCCATCGACGTCCAGACGTCGGTGTAGACGGCGTCGGCGCCGGCCACCGCCTCGTAGGGATCCGACGTGACGACGGCCCCACCCGGCTCGGGCGGCTCGAACCCCGGCGGGGCGGCCACCCGCATGGCCATGCCGCACAACGCCGCGGCCCTGACCAACGACTGACAGACGTTGTTGCCGTCGCCCACGTAGGCGAGTGTCCGTCCGGTGAGGTCGCCGAAGCGATGCCGCAACGTGAGCACGTCGGCGAGAGCCTGGCATGGATGGGCGAGATCGGACAGGAGGTTGACGACGGGCACGGACGCGGCGGCCGCCAGCCGCTCGACCGTGTCGTGGGCGAAGACCCGGGCACCGATGACGGCGCTGTAGGACGACAGGACCCGGGCCACGTCCTCGGCCGGCTCCCGGCCGTCGAGGCCGACCTCTTCGCCTCGCAGGCTCACCGGATGGCCTCCGAGCTGGGCGACGGCCACCTCCATCGACACCCGGGTGCGGAGGGACGGCTTCTCGAAGAGCACGGACACCGAGCGCCCGGCGAGCACCTGCGGTGGCGCGCGGTGCTCGGCCAGGGCGAGGACCTCGACGAGCTCCGGCGCCGCCAGGTCGTCTACGTCGAGGATCGACCTCATGCCGGCCCGCCCACCGGCGGGACGTCGCCCAGCACTGCGGCCAGGATGGCCACTGCCTCGTCGATCTCGGCCTCAGCCACCAGCAATGAGGGCGCCAGGCGTACCGCGGTAGGGGTGACGGCCTGGACGACGAGGCCACGACCGAGAGCGGCGGCGGTGACGTCCGCGCTCGGCCGCCCGGCCAGCTCGGCGGCGAGCAACAGCCCGCGTCCCCGGACCGACGCCACGCCCGGGAGCGGGAGCAGCGCCGAGCGGAGGTGGTCGCCGGCCTTGGCCGCCCGGCTCGAGACGTCCTCGGCCTCCATGACCTCCAGGACCGCACGCGCCGCGGCCAGAGCCAGCGGTTGACCGCCGAAGGTGGTGCCGTGGTCGCCGGGAACGAAGGCGTCGGCGACCTCGGCGCGGGCCCAGCAGGCGCCGACGGGCACACCGTTACCCAGTGCCTTGGCCAGGGTGACGACGTCCGGGCGGATGCCGGAGTGCTCGAACCCGAACCAGCGGCCGGTGCGCCCGAGGCCGGTCTGGACCTCGTCCAGGACGAGGAGGACGTCGGAGGCGTCGCAGAGGGCTCGGACCTCGACGAGCCACTCATCGGGCACCTCGTTGACCCCGCCCTCGCCCTGCAGCGGCTCCAGCAGGACGGCGCCGACCCCGCCGGTCGAGAGCGCCTCCGCGAGCGCGGCCGAGTCGCCGATGGCGATCGAGCGGAACCCCGGCGGCAGGGGCTGGAACGGTGCCTGCTTGGCCGGCTGGCCGGTCGCCGCCATCGCAGCCAGCGTCCGTCCGTGGAACGACTGCTCCAGGCTCACGACGCCGTGGCGGCCCGGGCCGGCGGTGCCGGAGCCGGGCCCGGCGCTCCGCCGGCCCGCCCAGCGGCGGGCCAACTTGATGGCGCACTCGTTGGCCTCGGCGCCCGAGTTGCAGAAGAAGACCCGCCCTCCGCCGCCGAGCAGCCGGTCGATCGTGGTCGCCACCTCGGGCGCCAGCTCGTTGCGGAAGAGGTTGGAGACGTGCAGCAGGGTCCGCGCCTGCGTGGCGAGCGCCTCGGCAACGACCGGGTGGGCGTGACCGAGCGAGGTCACCGCCAGGCCGCCGATGAAGTCGAGATAGGCCCGGCCGTCGGCGTCGAACAGGCGGCTGCCCTTCCCCCGCACGAAGGTGACGGGCGCGGGAGCGTACGTCGGCATGAGCGAGGCCCACGCGTCGGTCATGGCGTGACCATCGTGCCGATCCCCTCGGTGGTGAACACCTCGAGGAGCAGTGCATGGGGAACGCGGCCGTCGAGAATGTGGCCGTGTCCCACGCCGCTGCGCACCGCCCGCAGGCACGACCGCAGCTTCGGGATCATCCCCCCTGTGACCGCCCCGCCGGCAAGGGCGACCTCGAGGTCCGTGGTCGACAGGGAACGCACGAGGCTGGACGGGTCGTCCACGTCGGCCAGGAACCCCTCCACGTCGGTGAGGTACACGAGCTTCTCGGCCCCCACGGCGGCGGCCACCGCGGCCGCGGCCGTGTCGGCGTTGATGTTGTAGGCCTGCCCTTCGGCGTCGCTGCCGATGGTGGCGACCACGGGGATCAGGTCCTCGGCCAGCAGCCGCTCGACGATGCCCGGGTTGACGGCCTCGACCTCGCCCACGAAGCCGAGCTCCGGGGCACGGGCCGACGCGGTGATGAGGCCGGCGTCCTCGCCGGAGAGCCCGACCGCCAGCGGGCCGTGCACGTTGATGGCAGCCACGATGTCGCGGTTGACCTTGCCGACCAGCACCATGCGGGCGATGTCGAGCGTGTCGGCGTCCGTCACCCGCAGGCCGTCGCGGAACTCGGGGGTCTTGCCCAACCGGCCCATGAGCTCGCCGATCTGCGGGCCGCCGCCGTGGACGACGACCGGCCGCATGCCGACCGACCGCATGAGGACGATGTCGGACGCGAAGAGCTCGCCCAGCTTCGAGTCGGTCATGGCCGCGCCGCCGTACTTGACGACGACGACCTTTCCCCAGAAGCGACGGATGTAGGGAAGGGCCTCGGCCAGCACGGCCGCCTTGTCGAGTACGGACGCCGACCCCGCTTGCGGCGCAGTCACGACGTCCCCATGTTCTCGGCGATGTAGCCCGGGCCGAGGTCGGTCGTCAGCACCGTGGCCGCGCCTGAGCCGAGCCCCAGGTCGGCGGTCACGACCACGTCCCGCCCGGCCATGTGCTGCGCCACTGCGGCGACGTCGTGGTCGACGGCCACGCCTCCCTCGCACACGCGGTGCCCGCCGTAGTCGACCGAGACGCGGTCGGGATCGAAGGCCACCCCCGCGCTGCCGAGCTCGCTCACGATGCGGCCCCAGTAGGGATCACCGCCGTGCAGCGAGCACTGCACGAGCTGGCTCCCGGCCACCGCCCGCGCCGCCGCCCGCGCCTCGTCCACGCTGACCGCGCCGGTCAGCTGGATCCTCGCCACCCTCGTTGCCCCTTCCGCGTCGGAGGCCATCGCCGCCGCCAGAGCCGCGCACGTCTCGCGTAGCGGGCCGTCCAGCGCCGCCGGCTCGATGGCGCCCGCCCGGCCGCTGGCCAGGAGGATCACGGTGTCGTTGGTGGAGGTGGCGCCATCGACGAGGAGCAGGTTGAAGGTGTCCGCCACGGCGTCAACCAGAATTGCCTTGAGGTCGACGGGATCGACGAGGGCGTCGGTCGTGAGCACCGCGAGCATCGTGGCCATGTTGGGCGCCAGCATGGCGGCTCCCTTGGCCATGCCGCCCACGGTGAAGTGGCCGTCGGCGGTTCGGCCGGTCACGACGACCTGCTTGTCCACGGTGTCGGTGGTGAGGATGGCGTGGGCCGCCGCCTCACCTCCCTCGACCGACCGCGCCGCGACCAGCGGGCCGACGCCCGAACGCACCGCATCCATGGGCAGGCGGTAGCCGATGAGGCCGGTCGAGCACACGAGCACCTCGTCGCGGCCACAGCCCAGCCGGCCGGCGACGAGCGCGCACGTCTCCTCGGCGTCGGCCCGACCCGCGGCCCCGGTGGCGGCGTTGGCGCAACCGCTGTTGAGCACCACCGCCGCCGCCCGCCCTCGAGTGACGGTGAGGTGGTCGCGACTGACGAGCACCGGCGCGGCCGTGGCCCGGTTGGTCGTGAAGACGGCGGCCACCGAGACCGGTCGACCGTCCTCGGTGGCGACGAGGGCGAGGTCGGCGGCGCCACTGGGCTTGATGCCACAGGCCACGCCCGCGGCAACGAAGCCGGCGGCGGCGGTGACGCTCACGGGTAGACACCCACGGCCGAGAGCCCGGTCGTCTCCTCCAGGCCGAGGACGAGGTTGGCGCACTGGACGGCCTGGCCGGCGGCGCCCTTGCCCAGGTTGTCGAGGGCCGCCAGGACGACCACCCAACCGGTCCGTTCGTCGAACCGGGCCGTGAGGTGGGCCGCGTTGGAGCCCCACGTGGCCTTGGTGGACGGCGACCGCTCGGCCACGACCACGAAGGGCTCGCCGGCGTAGGCCTCGGCGAGGATCTCCAGCAGCTCGGCCGTGCTCGTCGGACCCGCCGGCCGGGCGTAGCAGGTCGCCAGGATGCCGCGGGTCATTGGGGCGAGGTGCGGTGTGAACAGCAGGCGCGCCCCGATGGCTTGCTCCATCTCCGGCGTGTGGCGATGGTCGAGGAGCCCGTAGGCCACGTAGTCCTCGTTGGCGGTGCTGAACGAGGTCGAGGCCTTCGGCGCCCGACCTGCGCCGGAAACGCCGCTGGCCGCGTCGACTACGACGCCCTCCGGGACGATGGCGCCCGCGTCGACCAGCGGAGCCAGGGCGAGGGTGGCCGCCGTCGGGTAGCAGCCCGGCGCGGCTACGGCCCGGCACGTGGCGATGTCAGCGCGTTGACGCTCGGGGAGGCCGTAGACGAAGTGGTCGAGAAGCTCCGCCGCCCGATGCGGCTCGCCGTACCACCGCTCGTGATCGGCCGGGTCGCGAAGGCGGAAGTCGGCGGCCAGGTCGACCACCGGGACGCCGGATTGCCAGATCTGGGGAACGAGCTCCTGTGACCGGCCGTGTGGAAGGGCCGAAAAGACCAGATCGAGACCCACAACCATGCCCGGCTCGAACCGGGCGTAGACGACGCCCTCGTAGCCACCGGCAAGGTTGGGATACAGCGAGTCGACGGCCAGATCGGCCTGCGTGTCGCCGGTGGTCCAGGCCACCTCGAAGTCGGGGTGGCCCGCGCAGAGGCGCAGCAGCTCGGCGCCCGCGTACCCCGAGCCCCCGACGATGCCGATCCTCATCACGCCACGATAGCCGCCGTTGCATCATTATGCAAGCTACCGACTAAGCGTCAGGCTGGTGGCGCCTCACGGCGATCGGCGGAACTGAAGAGCTCCGTGCCCTTGGCGAGCGTCCGCGATGCGACGGCGAGCAGCCGGCGACGGGCTGCCGACGACGCGAGGGCGGCCCTCGCCGCGTTGGCGCCGGGCCCGCCGTGGACCCCTCCGCCGGGGTGCGCCGACGACGACGCCAGGAAGAGGCCCTCGACGGGCGTCTCGGACCGGCCGAGGCCAGGGAGGGGTCGGAAGACCAGCTGCTGGTGCAGCTGGGCCGTCCCGCCGTTGACGGCTCCGTCGACCAGGCTCTGGTTGGCCTCGGGGAGCGTACGGGGCGTGAAGACGTGACGGGCCAGGATGCGGTCGCGGAAGCCGGGGGCCCAGCTCTCCACGCCGGCCTCCATGCGATCGGCGAACTGCTCGCTGTCGGCCTCGTCCCACGCCGAGCCGATCCCGCCTCCGGCGTCGCCCCGGACGCGGCGCGGGACGTGGGTGTAGGCCCACGCCGTGTCCGTGCCCGCGGGCGAACGGGTGGGATCGACCATCGACATCTGCCCGACGATCAGGAAGGGCTGGCGCGGCAGCTGGCCGGTGACGAGCTCCGCGGAGTAGCGGGTGAGGTCGTCCATGCTGTCGCCGAGGTGCACCGTCCCGGCCCGGCGCGGCTCGGGCGACGACCACGGGATCGGCTCCCGAAGGGCCCAGTCGACCTTCACGGTCCCGTGGTCGAACTGGAAGCGGGTCACGTCGTCCACGACCGACGCCGGCAGGTGGGCCCGGTCCACGAGATCCAGGAACAGCTGCGGCGCCATCACGTCGGCCAGCACCGCCCGGCGAGCTCCGACGGTGGTGCCGTCGGCGAGCGCCACGCCCGCGGCCCGGCCGGAGCTGACTTCGACGCGGGTCACCGGGACGCCGCAGCGCACGCTGCCTCCGTGCTGCTCGAGCCGGCGTACCAGCGCGGCGGTCAGCTGGCCGGCCCCGCCCTCCGGGACCGGGAACCCGTGTTGCTGGCCGAGGCAGCACAGCATCCAGCCGAACAGCCCGCTGCCGGCGCTCTCCGGCATGAGGTCCGTGTGCAGGGCGTTGCCGGCCAGGAGCAGGCCGCCGCCGGCACCGCAGAACTCCTCCTCGGCCAGCCGCCGGACGGGCAACAGGAGTTGCCGGACGAAGCGCAGCAGGTCCGCCGGCGCGAGCGCACCGAGCAGCTGCGCCACCGGCAGCAACGGCGGGAACGGGGAGAGCAGCGCCCGCACGAAGGGGCCGCCGGCGCGCTGCCAGCGACCGTAGAGCCGGCGCCACGCGGCCCCGTCGCCCGGCGCGTAGGTGTCGAGCGACGCGGCGGTCTCGGCCAGATCGGTGGAGAGGACGGCGCAGCGCCCGTCGCGGGTCGGATGGGCCAGCACGAGTGGGGACCGGCGCCAGCGCAAGCCGTAGGACCCCAGATCGAGCGCCCGCACCACCGGGGAGCCGACCGCAAGGGGGTAGAAGGCGCTGAACAGGTCGTGGACGAAGCCCGGAAGCGTGAGCTCGCCGCTCCGAACGGCGCCGCCGGGCTCCGCCTGGGCCTCGAGCACCACGACATCCCACCCCTGGTCCGCCAGGAGGTTGGCGGCGACCAGGCCGTTGTGGCCCGCGCCGATGACGACGGCATCAGCCTCCGCCAGGCCCCGGACGCGACGACTCGGCGCGCCTCGGCGCGGCCTGGCGGTCATGCTCGGGATCGTTTGGAGCTGTCCCGGCCGCCGCGCCGGTCAGAGGGTCAGCGACCCTTGCCCATGGTGACCCCGACGATGATCCCCACGATCACGATCGCGAGGATGACAACAAGGGCGGTCGTGCCTTCGGTGATTGCGAGCATGGGGCGGGACTCTATCCGTCTCCCCGTCAACTGCGTCGGACGGATTCGGCCTCGAGGTCGGCGGCCACCATCGCAGTGACCAGCTCGGGGAACGACAGGCGCGGCTTCCAGCCCAGGCCGGCCCGCGCCTTGGACGCGTCGCCCGTGAGGATGTCGACCTCGGCCGGTCGGATGAAGCGCGGATCGGTCTCGACGTAGGGCTCCCAGTCGTCGATGCCGACCGCTGCGAAGCTCAGGTCGAGGAACTCGCGGATCGTGTGGGTCTCCCCCGTGGCGATCACGTAGTCGTCGGGCTCGTCCTGCTGCAGCATCAACCACATGGCCTCGGTGAAGTCGCCGGCGAAGCCCCAGTCGCGGGCGGCGTCGAGGTTGCCCAGCGTCAGCTTGTTCTGCAGGCCCAGCGAGATCCGCGCCACGCCGTTCGTGATCTTGCGGGTGACGAACTCGAGACCGCGCCGGGGGCTCTCGTGGTTGAAGCAGATTCCCGAGCAAGCGTAGAGCCCGTAGGACTCCCGGTAGTTCATCGTGGTGTAGTGGCCGAAAACCTTGGCCGCCCCGTACGGCGATCGAGGGTGGAAGGGCGTCTGCTCGTTCTGCGGCGTCTGGCGGACCTTGCCGAACATCTCCGACGACGACGCCTGGTAGAAGCGGATCGGGTTGGGGCTGCCGCCGACCAGGCGGATGGCCTCGAGGAGGCGGAGCACCCCCAGGCCCGAGATCTCGGCGGTGAGCTCCGGCTGGCGGAAGGACAGGGCCACGAAGCTGACGGCCCCAAGGTTGTAGACCTCGTCGGGCTGGACCGCCTCGACCACCGAGATCAGCGAGGAGAGGTCACCGAGGTCGCCTTCGACGAGCTCTATGGCGGGGGTCTCCTCCTGCACGAGGGCGATCTTGGGGTTCGCCTGGCCACGGACCATGCCGAACACCTGGTAGCCCTTCGAGACGAGGAGCTGAGCCATGTACCGCCCGTCCTGGCCGGTGATGCCGGTGACGAGGGCGCGAGGCATCGTCCGAAGGTAGTGCCTGGCTCCGGACCCGGGGCCGATACGCCGAGGCGTGCCCTAACCTCCGCGCTGTGGACTCGGTGGAGGCGGCGCCGCCGGAACGGGGCGGCCCGAGCGGGCGGCCTCCTCCGGCCGCCCGGCCGGGCGGAGGCGACGAGCGGGGGACGGGCGGCCTCGGTCGCTTCCCCCTCGCGATCGACCTGAGCCGTGTCGGCGGGGGGGACCCACGCCGGCGCCGGACCATCCTCGGGCTGGCGTGCGCCGGCACCCTTCTGGGCGCCATCCTCGCCGTCTGGGCGATCGACATGGAGCTGCACCAAGGACGGGTGCGACGCAACGTGACGCTCGCCGGCCGTCCCGTCGGGGGCCTGGCCCCGGGGGCCCTCGGCACCGTCGTGGCCGAGCTGGCACGGGACTACGCCGGGTCGACCGTCGAGATCGTCCCTCCCGGCAACGTGATCAAGGCGGGGGCCCCCGAGCTGGGGCTCAACCTCCGCCAGGACAAGACCGTCGCGGCCACGTTGTCGGTCGGTCGCGGGGGGTTCTTCCTGGGCCGCTTCTGGGGCTGGCTCACGAGCTTCTTCGGATCCGACGGAGCCCGACCGGTCGTGCGGGTCGACGAGCGGTCGGTGGCCCGGGTGCTGGCCGAGCGCGACCCCGGTCGCGCCGCGCCCGTCGAGCCGACCATCGCAGTGGAGGGCGCCAGCATCGTCGCCGTGCCCGGCAGACCCGGGCGGGGGGTCGTGCCGTCGGCGGTGGTCGAGGCCCTCGGCGAGGCGGCTCCGGAGGGCCTCCCCCTCTCCCTGGACGTCGAGCGCAGCCCGCTCCCACCGCGCTTCACGGTTGCCGACGCCGAACGGGTCGCCGAGCAGGCCGGTCGCGTGGCGACCTCGGGCCTCCGGCTGGTGGCGGGCTCGGTAGTCGCCACCGTGCCCCCCGAGATGGTGCGCGGCTGGCTCGCGGCGGTGCCCACGGGTGAGGAGCTGCGGCTGTCGGTCAACGCCGAGGCGGGCGCCGTCGGCGCGCTGCTTGCCGGCGCCAACCGCTCGGCGGTGGACGCCGCCTTCGCCGTCAGCGACAGCGGAGTGGCCATCACGCCCTCGCGCACGGGCGTCCGTTGCTGTGCCGGGGGGGCCGTCGCCCTCATCCAGGGCGCCCTCCTCGGTGGCGGCGCCCGGGACCGCCCGCTGCAGCTCCCGCTGGAGACCATCCTGCCCCGGCGGACCGAGCAGCAGGCGGAGGCGCTGAACGTCCGGGAGGTCGTCGGCGTGTTCACGACCAACCACCCGGCGGGCGAGCCCCGCGTCCGCAACATCCACCGCATCGCCGACATCGTCCGCGGCACGGTGATCGAGCCGGGCCGCACCTTCTCCCTCAACGCCACCGCCGGCCCTCGCACCGTGGCGGGGGGCTTCGTCGAGGCGCCGGTGATCGACGAGAAGGGCGAGTTCTCGACGGGGACCGGCGGCGGGGTCTCGCAGTTCGCCACCACCCTGTTCAACGCCGCCTTCTTCGCCGGGCTCGACATCCCGGGCTACGGCATGCACAGCCTCTACATCGCCCGCTACCCCTACGGCCGCGAGGCGACGCTGTCGTACCCCGATCTGGACCTGAAGATCCACAACAACACGTCCAACGGCGTGCTCATCTGGCCGACCTACACGGCCTCGTCGATCACCGTCACCCTCTACTCGACCAAGACGATCGAGGGCGCCCAGACCGGTCAGACCAAGAGCCCGGCCGGTGTCTGCACCTCGGTCGTCACGGAACGGACCCGGCGGTACCTTGCCGACGGGCGCACGACCGTCGACCGGTTCTACGCCCGCTACGCGCCCGAGGAGGGAGTGCTGTGCCGGTGACGCCGATGGCTGTCGACGACCGTTCCGTCATGCGGGCGCTCAACTACGCGCGCCTCGGGCTGGGCGTGACGTTCGTCGCGGTCCCCCGCCTGGCGTTGCGACTATGGCCGGGCCCGATCGACGGTGCGACTCCGGCCACGACCGCGGTGTCCGTGCTCCTCGCCCGATCGGTCGGCGGGCGCGATCTCGCCCTCGCCCTCGGCACGCTGTTCGCCCTGCGCCACGACGCGCCGGTCCGCGGCTGGTTGGAGGCCGGCGTGCTGGCCGACAGCGTCGACGCCGTGGCCATCGTCCTGGCCCTCGGGCACGTGCGCAAGGGGCGGGCACTGGCCGCCGCGGCATCCGCGGTCGGGGCGGCGGTCGTCGGTCGGCGCCTCGTCGCCTCCCTCCCGTAGGGGTCCCGTTGGACACCGAGGTCGTGGTGGTGGGAGGCGGGCCGGCCGGTGCCGCGGCCGCCATCAGCCTGGCCCGGGCGGGCCTGCGTCCCCTCGTCGTCGACCGGGCCCGGTTCCCGCGCGACAAGTGCTGCGGCGACGGCCTCACGGCCGCCGCCCTACGGGAGTACGAGGCACTCGGCCTACGCCGGAATGCCGTGGCCGACTGGCAGGTGGTCCGGGACGTCTGGGTGCGGGGCCCGTCAGGACGCTCGACGAGGTTCCCGTTGCCCGAGCAAGGCATGTACTCGGTGGTCGTGCCCCGAGCCCAGCTCGACGCCGCCTTCCTCGACGTCGCCCGCGCCGCCGGCGCCGACGTGCGCGACGGCCACGGTCTGCTGGCGGCGAGGCCCGAAGGCGACGCCGTCGTGCTCGACGTGGCCGATCTCGGCCCGGTGCGGTGCCGCTACGTCCTCGGCTGCGACGGCGCGTGGTCGCCGTTGCGCAAGGCGCTCGGCGCCACCCAGCCCGGCTACCGCGGCGACTGGCACGCGTTCCGGCAGTACTTCGCGTCGGTGGGTCCGGCGGCCACCGACCAGTGGGTCTGGTTCGAGCCCGATCTGCTGCCCGGCTACGCCTGGTCGTTCCCGCTCCCGGGGAGCCGGGCCAACGTGGGGTTCGGCATCCGCCGGCAGGGCGGCAAGATCGCCGTGGGTGACATGGGCGAGGTCTGGTCCGATCTCCTCACCCGCCCGGCCATCCGCGAGGTGCTGGGTCCCGATGCGCGACGGGAAGGACCTCACCGGGCCTGGCCCATTCCCGCCGGCGTGGAACGACTGCCGCTGACCGCCGCCGGCGGTCGAGCCCTGTTCGCCGGCGACGCCGCGTGTGCCACCGACCCGATGACCGGCGAGGGGATCGCCCAGGCCCTCCTCACCGGCCGACGAGCGGCCGAGGCCGTGCTCGACGCCGGCACCGACCGCCCGCTCGAAGCGGGCCGCCACTACGAGCAGATGGTGGGCCGCGAGCTGGTGGCCGACCACCGCCTCGCCGCCCTGTTGAGTCGGGCGCTCGCCCACCGCAAGGGCGTCCGCATCCCTCTCCGGCTCGCGGGGTCGACCGACTGGAGCCGGCGCCAGTTCGGTCGGTGGCTCTTCGAGGACTATCCGCGGGCCTTAGTGCTCACACCGCGCCGCTGGAAGCGCGGCGTCCTCCGCCAGCCCGGGGGCTACGCCGGCGAGGACCTCACCGCCTGACCGCCGGTCGGCCGGCTCGGCCGGCTCGGCCGGCTCGGCCTGTGGGGCGAGCTACTCCTCGAAGCGCCCGCCGAGGTGGCGGGACAGGAAGCGCTCGGCCTCGGTGTAGAAGCGGAGGCGGTTCTCCGGCTTGGCGAAGCCATGGCCCTCGTCGTCGAAGAGCAGGTACTCGTGGTCGATGCCACGCTCGCGCAGGGCGGCCACGAACTGCTCGGCCTCGGCCTTCTTGACCCGGGGATCGTTGGCCCCCTGGGCGATGAGCAGAGGGATGCGGACCCCCTCGACGCGCGACAACGGCGAGCGTGACCAGAGGAAGTCCTCCTCCGTCGCCGGGTTGCCGACGCGCGCGTGGAAGACGGCGACCAGCGGCGCCCAGTACGGCGGGATCGACTCGATCAGGGTCTTGAGGCTCGAAGGTCCGACGATGTCGACGGCGCAGGCGAAGACGTCGGGCGTGAAGGCGGCCCCGACCAGCGCCGCGTACCCACCGTACGAACCGCCGTAGATGCCGATGCGGGCCGGGTCTGCACAGCCCCTGCCCACGACCTCGGCGACGGCGTCGAGCAGGTCGTCGTGCATGGCCGCGCCCCACTGCCGGTCGCCGGCGTTGACGAAATCCTTGCCGTAGCCGGTGGACCCTCGGAAGTTGACCTGCACGCACAGGTAGCCCCGGTTGGCCAGCCACTGCGCCTCGGGGTCGAAGCCCCAGGTGTCGCGGCCCCACGGGCCGCCGTGGACGTTGAGCACCGTGGGCCGCGCCGTGCGCGGCTGGCCGGGCGGGAACGTGAGGTACCCGTTGATACGCAGCCCGTCGCGAGCGGTGAAGCTGAAGGGCTCCATCGGCGCCAGGCGATAGCCGGACAGCTCCGGCTGGTGCTCGAAAAGGAAGCGGGCCTGCCGGGCACCTCGGTCCCATGCGTAGTAACGGACGGGCCCGTCGTCGGCGGTGAACGCCGCCAGCCACAGGGCGTCGGCGTCGTCCTCCCCGGCCAGCACGAGATCGCCGTCCTCGAGCGCGGTGAGCGCCTCGATGTCCTCGGCGACCGACGGATCGAGCACCTCGTAGGCCGTCCGCTCCCGCACGAAGCCGACCACCTGCGGTACCCGGGTGTCGGGATGGAGGCGGACCGACGACACGTCGTAGACAGGGTCGGCCGCCAGCTCGCGCAGGTCACCGCCGAAGCAGTCGAGGTGCACCAGGCGCGCCGCGTTGGACCCCGCCGAGGTGATGACGTAGAGGCCGGCGCCATCGAGGGTGAAGGCCACCGGCGACGAGGTGAGCGCGTCCTCCGGAGCGATCTCGAGCAGCGGACGCCATTCATCGGCGGCACCGTCGCGCACCAACAGGGTCATGCCACCGTCAGCCCTCGGCGCGACCGCCGCCCGCACCACGAGCTCGCCGTCGGGGAGGAAGCCGATGAAGCCCGGGTTCTCGACCACCTTCTCCAGGGCCCCCGTCGACAGGGTGAGCCGGAAGACGTCGTGCAGCTGCGGGTTGTCGCGGTTGAGCCCGACCAGCACCGTGTCGGGGAAGCGCTTGTCGATCCCCTCGATGCGCGCCTGCACCTCCGGGAACGGGGTCAGGTCGCGGATGCCGCCGTCGACGAGGTCCACGCCGAACAGCCGCCAGTTCTCGTCGCCCCCCTGGTCCTGGATGTAGAGGAGGTGCCGGCCGTCGTGGGCCCACACGAAGGTTCGGATGCCACGATCCCGATCGGCCGTGACGGCGCGGGCCGAGTCGCCGTCCGGACCGCTGTCGAGGTCCGCGACCCACACGTTGAGGACGCCCTCGTCGGGCGCCACCCACGCCAGCCGGCGGCCGTCGGGCGACACCTGCGGGCTGACGCGCTCGGGGTTGCCGAACAGCACCCGACGGGGAACGAGCGCGACCTCGGCGTCGTGCTCCGGCTCAGTCATCGAGCAGCCCGGGCGGCACGTCGACCACCACCTGGCCAGGGGCGGTGCCGACCACGAAGGCGAGCGGGACGAGCCGCTCGTTGCCGAGCACGAGGAGGTCGGACGCGGGCTGGGCCTCGACGGCGACCACCGTGCCGTGCGATCGGCCGGAGCAATCCACGACGTTGCTGCCGATCAGCTCGTGCACCCACAGGGCGCCGCCTTGCGGATCATCCAAGGGCGGAGCGCTAAGGACGATGCCGCGCAGGGTCTCCGCCGTGTTGCGGTCGGCGATCCCCTCGAAGGCCACGATCCAGCGGGACTGGTGGGGCCGGGCGGCCCTCACCTCGAGGTCGCCGGCGCGGTCGGTGCCGAGGAGGCTGCCCGGAGCGAGCCGGAGCTCGGTGCGGTTGCTCGTCATGTCGACGATCACCTCGCCGCGGATCCCGTGCGGCTTCACGATGCGTCCCACCTCGAGCCGGGCCGGCGACCCCGCCACCTCCGGCGCTTCAGCCGGCACCGTCGACGGGCTGCGCCCGACGCCGCCGATCGGGACGGGGACGGTCAGTCGACGATGTCGACCGTGGCATCGACGCCTTCGCGAGCACCGGCAGCACGGACGACGGTGCGGATGGCTTGTGCCACCCGGCCGCGCCGACCGATCACCCGGCCCATGTCGGACGGCGCCACGCGCAGGCGCAGGAGCACTCCGCTGCGCCGCTCCTCGGTCTCGACCACGACCGCGTCCGGCTCGTCCACCAGCGCGCCGGCCACGTACTCGAGGACCTCACGCGACAGCGCGCCTCTGATGCGGTTGGGATCGTCGACGGCGGTGTCGCTCACGACTTCGACCCGGTGAACTCGTCCCACGCACCCGAGATCTTCAGGAGCGAGGCGACCCGGTCGGTGGGCTGTGCGCCCTTCCGCAGCCAGGCCACCGCCTTCTCGTTGTCGACGCGGATCACCGACGGCTCGGCACGAGGCTCGTAGGTACCGACGATCTCGATGAACCGGCCGTCGCGGGGCGACCGCTCGTCGGCGGCCACGACCCGGTAGGTCGGCTGCTTCTTCTTCCCCATCCGCATCAGGCGGAGCTTGACGGCCATCGATCTGTCTCCTGTCTGGCTTCTAGCGAAGGCTCGGCACTCGGGCCCGGCCGCCCCTGGCGCCCTTGCCGAGCAGCTTCATCATCCGCTGCATCTCCTTGAACTGCTTGAGCAGCGCGTTGACGTCGCTCGTGGTCACCCCACTGCCCCGGGCCACCCGCAGGCGCCGGGACCCGTTCATGATGCCGGGATCACGGCGCTCGGCCGGTGTCATCGACCGGATGATCGCCTCGACCCGACCCAGCTCGCCTTCGTCGATCTCGGCGTTCTTGAGCTCCTTGGGCAGCCCCGGGATCATACCGACCAGGCTCTGGATGGGCCCCATCTTGCGGATCTGCTGCATCTGGTCGAGGAAGTCGTCGAGGGTGAACTGGCCGCTCACGAGCTTGTTGGCCGCCTTGGTGGCCTCGCCGGTGTCGTAGGCGGCCTCGGCCTTTTCGATCAGCGTCAGGACGTCGCCCATGCCGAGGATCCGCGACGCCATGCGGTCGGGATGGAATGGCTCGAAGTCGGGAAGCTTCTCGCCCACCGAGGCGAACGCGATCGGCCGGCCGATCACCTGCTTGACCGAGAGGGCGGCCCCGCCGCGGGCGTCGCCGTCGAGCTTGGAGAGGATGACGCCGTCGATCTCCAAGGCGGCGTGGAACGACTCGGCCACGTTGACGGCGTCCTGGCCGGTCATGGCGTCGACGACGAGGAACGTGTAGTGGGGCTGGACCGCGGCGGAGATCCGGCGGGCCTCGTCCATGAGCGCCTCGTCCACGTGGAGACGCCCGGCCGTGTCGACGATGGCGACGTCCCGTCCAAGGCGGCGGGCCTCTTCGATGCCGGCGGCGGCGGTAGTCACGGGATCGAGGGGATCGCTGAACACCGGCACGCCCGCCTGCTCGCCGAGGACACGCAGCTGCTCGACTGCGGCCGGGCGCTGCAGGTCGGCGCCGATGAGGATCGGGTTGCGGCCCTGTTGGCGGAACCAGCGGGCCAGCTTGCCGCAGGCCGTCGTCTTCCCCGAGCCCTGCAGGCCGGCCAGCAGCAGCACGGTCGGGGGCCGCGAGGCGTAGGTGAGCCGCAGTGTCTCCCCGCCCAGGCTGGCGATCAGCTCCTGGTGGACGATCTTGATGACCTGCTGGGCCGGCGACAGGCTGGCCGAGAGGTCGGCGCCGACGCACTGCTCCTTGATCCGGGCGACAAGGTCCCTGACGACCCGGAAGTTGACGTCGGCCTCGAGCAGCGCCACGCGGATCTCCCGCAGCACCTCGTCGACATCGGCCTCGGCCAGCCGGCCCCGGCCCCGCAGCCGGTGGAAGATGCCCTCGAAGCGGTCGGTCAGCGACTCGAACATGACCTTGCCAGGGTAGTGGCGGCCTCCCCCCTCCCCCGCTCGCGCTCGTGGCCCCTCTGGGGTGTAGACGCGCGAGTTGGCGCGACGGGATCAGGAGAACAGCGCCTCGACGAACTCGTCGGGGTCGAACGCCACCAGGTCGTCGGCGGTCTCGCCCAGGCCGACGAGCTTGATCGGGATGCCGAGGTCGTTCTGGATGGCCAGGGCGATGCCGCCCTTGGCCGTGCCGTCGAGCTTGGTCAGGACCACGCCGGTGACGTCGACCGCCTCGGTGAACTGGCGAGCCTGGACCAGCCCGTTCTGACCCGTCGTGGCATCGATGACGAGTAGGACCTCCGACACGGTGCCGGTGGCCTTCTCCGCCACCCGTCGCACCTTCTTGAGCTCCTCCATGAGGTTGACCTTGGTATGCAGCCGCCCGGCCGTGTCGGCCAGGACCAGGTCGGCCTTGCGGGCGGCGGCCCGCTCCACGGCGTCGAACACCACCGCGCCGGGGTCGCCGCCCTCGGCGCCTCGAACCAGCTGAGCGCCCACGCGCTTGGACCAGAGCTCGAGTTGCTCCGCCGCCGCGGCCCGGAAGGTGTCCCCCGCGGCCATGACGACAGACCGCCCCTCGGACACCTGGCGATGCCCCACCTTGCCGATGGTCGTGGTCTTGCCGACACCGTTGACGCCCACGAACAGCCACACGTTGGGGCCCTGGGGCTCGAACCGGAGGCTGCGGTCGACCTCGGACAGCCGCTGCTTGAGGGTGGCCTTGAGCGCTTCGAGCAGCCCGTCGGCGGTCGTGATGCCCTCGGCCTTGACCTGGGCACGGAGCTGGTCGAGCAGCGAGGTCGTCGCCGTCAGACCGACGTCGGCCCGCACCAACGCCTCCTCGAGCTCCTCCCACGTCTCGGCGTCGATCCCCCCGCGCGCCCGCACCGAGCCGAGGTAGCCTGCCAGCAGCGATCGGGCCTTGCCGAGCCGGTCGCGGAAGCGGGGTGGAGCGACCGCCGGCGCGTCCTCGGCGGGGACCTCGTCGACCGGTTCGAGTGCCGGGGCCTCCGGGCCCTCGGGCTCCTCCGGTGCCTCGGGGAGGGGGGCCTCGGCCAACCATGCCTCGGCCTCGGCCACGAGCTCGGCGGCCTGGCGGTTGACCTCCTCCTCGGTGGGAGGCGGCGGTCGTCGCTTCGGACGGGTCGGCGGCGGGAACGGTGAGGCCAGCGGCGGATCGAGCCCGCTGCCGGGCCGCGGGCTGCGCCCCGCGATCAGCGCCGCGATCGCGGCCGTGGCCACGAGGAACGCGAGCAGTCCCAGCACGAACTCCACTGCTGGAGACTAGATGGCTGCTGATCTATCGCGTCGATGGCTGCTGATCTATCGCGTCATCGAACGACTGATGCGGCGCGAGGTCGTCCCAGACGGTCTGGGCCGACAGCACGATCGAAGGAGATCAGCAGCCGTCTACGAGATCGCCGTCGCCTCCATCGGCGCCGCCGCCGGTCCGCGCAGGCGCTCGGAGACGACCTTCGTCGAACCGCCCGGTGCCATGGTGACGCCGTGGAGGCAATCGGCCGCCTCCATCGTGCGCTTCTGGTGGGTCACGATCAGCAGCTGCGCCTCGCTGCGGAACTCGGCCACCAGATCGAGGAAGCGACTCAGGTTGACGTCGTCGAGCGCCGCCTCCACCTCGTCGAGGAGGTAGAACGGCGAGGGCCGGCTCCGGAACACGGCGAAGAGGAAGGCCAGCGCGCAGAGCGAGCGCTCCCCGCCGGAGAGCAGAGAGAGGCGGCGGACGTTCTTGCCCGCCGGCCGGGCCTCCATCTCGATGCCCGTCTCGAGCAGGCGGTCGGGGTCGGTGAGGCGCAGCCGTCCCTTGCCGCCGGGGAACAGGGTCTCGAAGAGCTGCTCGAAGTGCTCGGCCACGTCGGCGCACGCCGCTCGCAGCAGGTCGAGCATGGACTCCTCCACCGCTCGGATCACCTTCGACAGCTCCCGGCGACTCGACTTCACGTCGCCAAGCTGGGCGGCCAGGAAGGCCGAGCGCTCCTGGAGGGCCGTGAGCTCCTCGACCGCCAGGGGATTGATGGGACCGAGGAGCCGGAGCTCGCGCTCCAGGTCACGAAGGCGACTGGCGGCTGTGGCGCCGTCGGGCAACGGCGGGCACTCCACCTCGGCGGCCACCGACGGCTCGCAGTCCAGGTCGCGCCGGAGGGTCTCGACCGCGGACTCGACCCGGATCGAGGCCTCGGCCTCCTCGAGCTCGGCCCGGCGCTGGCGCTCGCGCAACCCTTCGATCCGCTGCTCGAGCGCGTGGCGCTCCTGGCGCAGACCGCCCAGGTGCAACGTCACACCCTGGGCCGCCTCCTCCTCGGAGCGACGACGATCGCGGAGATCCGTCAGCGCCGTGTCCACCGCGACCAGGCGGTCGGCGGCATAGGCGGCGAGGTGCGCCAGCCGCCCGGCCAGCACCTCGAGCTCGCCGAGGCGTTCGCCCGCGAGCCGCGCCGCTTCGGCGACCACCTCGCGGCGGCGTCCCAGGGCTTCACGCTGGCCATCGAGCGAGCGGCCGCGTTCGGCGAGGGCCGCCGACTCGGCGTCGAGTGCCGCCCGGCGGGCGCGGAGTACCTCCAGGCGCCGCCGATGCTCGCGGCGGACCTCCTCTTCCAACTCCTCCCGACGCCGGACGTCGGCCTCCTGGGCCTCCAGCCGCTCCAGCAGCTCGCGCAGGGCTCCGATCTCCGCCGCGTCGGCTGCGGTGGCCCGGGTGAGCTCGTCGCGGCGACCTCGCGCCGTCTCCAGCTCGGTGGTCGCCGACCTGGCCTCGGTCTCGGCTCTGGCTCCCGCCGCCTCGGCGCCCGCCAGGCGACGACTGACCTCGGAACGGCGCGCCACGAGCGAGCCGAGGTGGGCCTTCGCCTCGACCGCCGTTGCCGCAAGGGTGCGCCACCGCTCCTCGGCGGCACGGCGCTCGCGATCAGCCCGGCTGGCACGGTCCTCGGCCTCCGCAAGGGCGCGGCGCGCCGCCTGGGGACCCCGGCCGCCGACCCGCCAACCCCGAGCCGAGAAGCGGTCGCCGTCCTTGGTCACCACCACGCCGGCCGGATCGGCCAGGTAGGCGTCGAGCGCCCGCTCCCACCCTCCGTCGACGACGGTCACGCCGGCCAGCAGCGTGTCGAGCAATGGCTCCACGACCGCCGCGAGGTCCGGTCGCGCGGAACGGACTCGCGCCCGCAGCGGCGCTCCCCCTCCGGCCACCGGGAGGGTACGGCGAGCGACGCCGGCGGCCAGCACCGTCGGCGCCGGCGTAGTGCCAACCGGGCGTCCGAGCAGGGCCCGGGCGCTGGCCACGCCGTCGGCGACGACCATCGCACCGGCGTCGGCCAGGACGGACTCGGCCGCCAGCTCCCAACCGGCATCGACCACGACGAGCGAAGCCAGGATGCCGAGCACGCCTGGGCCGGCCGGCACCTCACGGTCAGCGGTGCCGCCGGCACCCTCGTCCACGAGCACCAGGGCCTCGACGCGTGCCGTCGCGGACTGATGCGCAGCGGCGGCCGATGCCAAGGCGGCCTCGGCCGCCGAACGGGCCTCGTCGGCGGCCACATCGGCCTGCGTCGCCCGGTCGATCTCGACGGCCAGCGCGTGCTCGTCGGTCGTCGCCCGGCGCAGCCGCTCCGCCGCCTCACGAACCGCCGCCTCGGCCCGCGTGCGCCGATCGGCGAGGACGGAGAGCCGGCTGGTGGCACGGTCGACCTCGGCCCGGGCCCGCGCCATGCCCGACTCTGAAGCTCGCAGCTCGCCACGCGCCCGGGCCGTCTCCTCGAAGGCGCGGCTCGCGGAGGCGGTCGGCGTCGCCCGTACGGCGGAACCGCCCCCAGCGGCGATCCCGCCGGCGTCGGCGTCGACCACCTCCCGTTCCTCGCAGGCCAGTTCCTCGAAGCGACCGGCCAACGCCGCGTGCGCGGCATCGACCTGGAGCCGGGCTTCGGCCAGCCGGCCGTCCTCGGCATCGATCGCCGCCCGTTCGCCGGCCTCGAGGGCGGCCTGCCGGCCGGCACGGTCGCGCTCGACCGACCGCTCCCGTTCGGAGAGGATCGCCACCAGGCCCCGGGCCCGCTCTCGCAGCGCCTCGAGGCGCGCGATGGCCGGACCCACCGGGCTCCGCCCGGCGGCGACGAGCGCCCTCTCGGCGGCGGCGACCTGCTCGTCGAGACCCCCCAGCTCGGCCTCGACACAGGCCTGCTCCGCCTGCAGGGTGGCACCCGCTTCCGCGGCCGCAGCCCGGCGTGCGCCGAGGGCGGCGATCTCCCGTCCCGCCAGGTGCAGGCGGAGCTGGCGCGTCTCGGTCGCCAGGGCGCCATAGCGGCGGGCGGCCTCGGCCTGGCGTTCGAGGGGACGGAGCTGGCGCCCCACCTCCCGGGCCAGGTCGGTGAGCCGCACGAGGTTGGCTTCGGTCGCCGCGAGGCGCCGTTCGGCCTTCTCCTTGCGGCGGCGGTACTTGAGGATCCCGGCGGCCTCCTCGATGATCAGCCGGCGATCCTCGGGGCGCGCGTCGAGCACGGCGTCGAGCTGGCCCTGGGAGACGATCACGTGCTGCTGGCGGCCCACCCCCGTGTCCGACATGAGCTCCTGGACATCGAGGAGCCGGCACGACACGCCGTTGATGGCGTACTCGCTCTCACCCGAGGCGCGGAACAGGGTCCGGGTGAGGGTGACCTCCCGGAACTCGATGGGCAGCAGCCCCGCCGAGTTGTCGATGGTCAGGGAGACCTCGGCCCGTCCCAGCGGCTGGCGGCGCGAGTTGCCGGCGAAGATCACGTCGTCCATGCGCCCCGAGCGCATCGTGCGGGGTCCCTGGGCCCCCAACACCCAGGCCACGGCGTCCACGACGTTGGACTTGCCGCTCCCGTTGGGCCCCACCACCGCCGTCACCCCCGGCTCCAGCTCGATGGTGGTGGGCTCGGCGAAGGACTTGAAGCCCTTCAGGGTGAGCGACCGCAGGAACATTCGAGCCGAACCTAGCGGCGCTCCCCCAGCCGATCGCGGACCCGCTCAGCCCACAGAGCGGCGCCCAGGAAAGACCTGGCCGCCGACGTAGAGCTCGCCGACCGCGCACCGATATGACCCTTGCCGCCGGCCGCAGCAGCCGCCGGAGGCGGCCCCACCGGCTGGCGGCACCCGGCAAGCGAAGCTTGCCGGCAGGAGGAACGGCGATCAAACCTGGCACTGGGGGCAGAAGAAGGTGGAACGGCCGTTGAACTTGAGCCGTTCGATGGGGCTGCGGCAGCGCCGGCAGGCCTCGCCTTCGCGGTCGTAGACCTTGTGCTGGTGCTGGTACTCGCCCATCACCCCGTGGAGGTCGCGGTACTGCTCGTCGGCCAACGAGGAACCCCGGTGCTTGATCGCGTCCTGGAGGACCTCGACCATCGAGCGGTAGAGGCGGCGCACCTCCTGGGACGACAGCGTCTCCGACGAGCGGTCGAAGCGCAGGCCCGCGCCCCACAGGATCTCGTCGGCGTAGATGTTGCCGATGCCGGCCACGACCCGCTGGTCGGTGAGCAGCGCCTTCAGCTTCGATGTGCGGGCCGCGAGCAGCTCGCCGAAGCGGGTCCACGAGATCATGTCGTCGACGGGGTCGAAGCCGAGGTGAGCCAGCTCGGGCACGTGCGCCTCGACCTCGTCGGCACCGGTCATGAACATCTCCCCGAACGTCCGGGGGTCCACGAAGCGGAGCTGGCCTCCCTGGGTGAAGGTGATCACCACGTGGGTGTGCTTGTCGACGGCCTCCTTGACGGTGCCCTTGGTGCGCAGGAGTTGGCCGCTCATGCCCAGGTGGACGACGAGCACGGCCCCCTCGTCGAGGTTGACGAGGAGGTACTTGCCGCGCCGGACGACCCCGGTGATCTTGTGGCCCTCCAGCTTGGTGACGAAGTGCTTCTTGTTGGGATGGCGCCGGATCGAGCGCATCCCGGCCACCTCCACCTGCTTGATGCGGCGGCCGACGACCTCCTTCTCGAGGTCCCGCTTGAGCGTCTCGACCTCGGGCAGCTCAGGCATCGGACGAACCGGTCCCCAGCCGATCACCGCTGTCCGTGCTCGTCAGCGCCTGCCAGGCCACCCTGGCCGCCATCTGCTCGGCCTGCTTCTTCGACCGACCGTGGCCGCTGCCGTACAACTCCCCGCTCAGGTAGACCAGCGCAGAGAAGAGCTTGGCGTGATCGGGCCCCTCGCCCACGACCTCGTAGCGAGGCAGGTCGTCGAGGCGCTGCGCGGCGAGCTCCTGGAGGCGGGTCTTGAAGTCGTGGCCCCCGGGGCCGGCGGCGGCCTCGGTGACCCTCTCCCCGAGGAGACCCATGACGAGCTCCTCGGCCGCCTTCCAGCCACCGTCGAGGTAGACCGCCCCGATCACCGCCTCCATGGCGTCGGACAGGATCGACGGCTTCTCCCGCCCTCCCGAGGCGTCCTCGCCCTTGCCGAGGCGCAGGGCGGCACCGATCTGCATCTCCTCGGCCACCTCGGCCAGCGCACCGGCGTTGACGACTGCAGCCCGGACCTGGGCGAGCTGGCCCTCGGGCAACGCCGGGTAGGAGCGGTAGATGTAGTCGGTCACGATGAGGCCGAGCACAGCGTCGCCAAGGAACTCGAGCCGCTCGTTGGACGACTCCCCCGGCGTCTCGGCGCACCAGGACCGATGCGCAAGGGCCCGCGCCAGCAACTCGGGCTCCTGGAAGCTACGGCCGAGCCGTCGCCCCAACCCATCGGGCTCGCTCCCGGGCTGGGTCAGGAGGAGGACGCCCCGCCGACACGCCCGAGGACGTAGTCGACGGCATCGCGCACGGTCCGGAGGTCCTCGAGGTCCTCGTCGTCGATACGGAAGCCGACGTGGCGCTCGCCCAGCTCCTCCTCGATGGCCTCGACCAGCTCGATCAGCGCCAGGGAGTCGGCGTCGAGGTCTTCGGTGAAGGAGGCGCCCTCCGTGATCCCGGCCGGGTCGATCTCGAGGATGTCGGCCAGCCGGTCACGGATCAGGGCCAGTACCTGCGGTCGGGTGATCGGGTCGACGTCGGTCTCGGCGGGCACGTTGCGGCTCCTGATGCGGGCAAGAGAGCCGGGAGACTAGTCGCTGGCCGCACCGGAGGCGACTGCCTCCCGGAGGTGCTCCACGAGGTCGCCCTCGACCATCTCGACGGCCACCTTCACGGCGTTGAAGATGGCCCTCGCCGACGAGGACCCGTGGCTGATGATGCAGACACCGTCGATGCCGAGCAGGAGGGCCCCGCCGTAGTTGTCCACGTCGAGCTCGGCCTGTACGGGCGCCACCAGGGGCGCCAGCACGGCGGTGGCGGCCAACCCCTCCTCGGTGGCGGTCATAGCCCGGGCCAAGGCGCCGATCACCACCTTGACGCCGCCCTCGAGCGTCTTGAGCAGCACGTTGCCGGTGAACCCGTCGGTGACGATCACGTCGGTGACCCCAATGAGGGCGTCGCGGCCCTCCACATTGCCCACGAAGCGGGCTCGTGCCGGCAGCGTGCGGGGCCGGTCGAGGAGTGCGTAGGTCTCCTTGACGAGCGGCGTGCCCTTGGACGGCTCCTCGCCGATCGACAGGAGCCCCACCCGGGGCTCGGCGATGCCGAAGCGCTCGGCGGCGAAGACGGCTCCCATCTGGGCGAACTGCACCAGCCAGGCCGGCGTGCACTCGGCGTTGGCGCCGCAGTCGAGCAGCACGGTGGGGGTGTGCCCGGGCGCCGGCAGCGGTGCGGCGATGGCCGGACGGCTAACTCCCTTGATGCGACCCACCCGCAACAGCGCGCTGGCCATGGCCGCGCCCGTGTTGCCGGCGCTCACCATGGCGGACGCCGTGCCGTCACGTACGGCCTCCGCGGCCCGCACCACCGAGGCGTCCTTCTTGCGCCGGACGGCCTGCGCCGGGTCCTCGCCCGGCTCGACCACCTCCGACGCCGCCAGCACCGCCAGCCCACCCGTGTCGCCCATCTGGTCCGGATCGCCGACGAGCACGATGTCGGCACCCAGCTCGTCGGCGGCCAGGCGGGCGCCGGCGACGATCTCCGACGGCCCACGGTCGGCGCCCATGACGTCGACCGCGATGGGCGGGCGGGCTCCCGGCCCCGACGGCTCCTTCAACGACCGGTCGCCGGCGCGCGAACCGCGGTCAGTCCACCTCGACGGCCACTCGGCCGCCGTACCACCCGCAGTTGGGGCACACCACGTGGGGCACCCTGGCCTGGCCGCACTGGGGGCAGAGGCTCCGAGCAGGGGCGCGCAGGGTCCAGTTGGATGCCCTGCGGCTGCGGCTCTTGGCCTTCGAGGTCTTCTTCTTGGGAACGGCCACGGACCGACGAGACTACTCGCCCGAACGGCCGGCCTCCCGCGAGGGTCCGTCCGGCTTCGAGCCGCCGGGCAGCAGGACGTCGAGCGCGGCCCATCGGGGGTCGCGACCCTGCTCGGCGCAGCTACAGGGCGACTCGTTGCGGTTGACGCCACACGACGGGCACAGGCCGAGGCATCCCGGGTCGCAGAGCGGGGCCAAAGGGAGCTCCAGCAACAGGGCATCGCGGGTCAGCGGCTCGAGGTCGACGACGTCGTGGTCGAGCAGGTAGCTCTCACCCTCGCGAGGGCGCCGCTCGAACAGCTCGCGGACGTCGGCCCGGGCCACGCCGCGAGCCGGGCCCAGGCAGCGCCGGCACTCGCCTTCCCAGGGCGCGCTGACCGTGCCGGTGACGAGGATCCCGTCGGTCACCCACTCGAGCGTGGCGTCGATGGTGACAGTGGCGCTGGCCGGCACCCGGCTGGCAGCGACCTCCAGGGTGTCGAGCGTGGCCCCGAACCGCTCCCTCCGCTTGACCCCCGGGCGGCCGATCAGGTCGGCGACGCCCAGGCGGAACGGGTGGGCTACCACTGGTCCTGGTCGAAGAACACCTCTCCTGTCGCCGGCTCGGGCCGGTCGGCCGTCTGGTCCCCTTCGGCCACCTCGGGTAGGGGCGCCACCCGCAGCTTCTCGCGACCGGCGGCCACCGCCTTGACGATGCGCTCCAGCGCGATCTCGAAGCTGGCCAGGCGCTGGTCGCAGTAGTCCTCGGCCTCGTGGCGCATGCGCCGGGCCTCGGCGTTGGCCTCCTCGACGATGCGGCGGCCCACCCGCTGCGCCTCGCGCACGAGCTCGGTGCGCTGCACGATGCGCTCGGCCCGCTCGCGCGCCGCGTTGAGGATCTCCTCAGCCTCCCGCTGCACCGTCGCCAGGTACTCCTCGCGCTCCTTGAGCAGCCAGCGGGCCTGGCGCGTCTCCTCCGGCATCCGGGCGACGGCCTCCTCGAGCAGCTCGACGACCTCGTCGCGCTCGAGGCGGATCGTCGACGACAGCGGCATCTTGGGCGCGCCGTTGACGAGGTCGAGGACCCGCCGCAGGAGGATCTCGGTGTCGTAGCCCTCGGCGTTGCGCTCGGTGGTGCTCACGGCGCGAACCGGGTGGCGAGCCGCTGGGCGACGGTGGCCGGAACCATGGACGAGACGTCCCCTCCGTAGCGGGCCACCTCACGCACCAGGCTCGACGACAGGAACGAGTGCTGGGGCGTGGTGGGCATGAAGAACGTCTCGATACCGGAGAGGCGGTAGTTGAGCTGGGCCATCTGGAGCTCGTAGTCGAAGTCGGACACGGCGCGGAGGCCCTTGACGATGGCGCTCACGCCCCGCTCGACGGCGAAGCCGACGAGCAGTCCCTTGAACGCCTCGATCGACACGTTGGCCAGGTCGGCAGTGACGTCCTCGAGCATGTCCTGCCGCTCGGCGAGGCTGAAGACCGTGGCCTTGGCGGCATTGTCCATCGGCGCCACGAGGACGTCGTCGAAGAGGTGGGCCGTCCGTTCGATGATGTCGAGGTGCCCGTAGGTCACGGGATCGAACGAGCCTGGGATCAAGGCGGTGGACAAGCGGTTCCTACTCTGTCGTGGTCGGGTCCCAACCCTCGCGACGGCAACGGGCGAGGGTCACCACGCTATCGCCGTGACGGCGCACCTTCAGGGTCTGCCAGCCGTCGCCGACGTCGATCTCCTTGCCGGACTCGAGGGCCGCCAGGCGCGCCGGGAGCGTCGCCAGCAGACCGGGCCAGCCGTCGAAGGAGTACGGCGGATCGACGAGGGCGAGGTCGAACGTCTCCTGGCGGGAGGTGACGAACCGCAGCGCGTCGGCCTGCACTACCGTTCCGCCCGTCAGACCGGTGGCAACGAGGTTCTCGCGGATCGTGCGCACGGCATGGGGGTCTGCCTCGACGAAGACCGCTGACGCCGCGCCTCGCGAGAGCGCCTCGATCCCGAGCGCCCCGGTCCCCGCGAACAGGTCCAGGACCCGGGCGTCGTGCAGGGCGTCGGCACTGGCGAGCGACGAGAAGAGCGCCTCGCGCATGATCTCGCTGGTCGGCCGCAGCTTCCGACCGGGCGGCACCTTGAGCCGCCGACCCCCCGCGATCCCGGCCACCACTCGCACGCCCCGGACCGTACCGAAGCTCCGCCGGCCGACGGCACGCGCCAGGGCCGTCCTTACCATGGCCGCCGTCGCCTGGGCGCTCTCGGACATGCCCCCCCTCGGCGCGCCGGCCGATGCCGCCGCCGAGCGTGGCCCCGAGCGATCGGCCCGCGCCTGCACGGACATCCGCTCGGCCGGATTGCTGGTGCTCAACGCCGGCTGCGGGCGGCCGACGGTGCTCTACGTCCACGCCGCCAACGAGACGGTGGCCGACCCGCTCCGCCCCGACGTCCTGACCGCCCTGGCGGCCGCCGGCTATCAGGTGGTCATGGGCGACCTGTGTGGGCCGCTCAACTGGGGCTCGCCGTGTGCGGTCGAGCAGCTCCACGCCCTGCGGCAGCGGTTCTCGCCGGAGGCGCCCGTGCGGGTTCTGGCCGTGAGCATGGGCGGTGCCGGTCTGCTCAACCTCGCCGATACCCACCCGGGCGACGTGCTGGCCGCCGTCGGCGTCGTCCCTGTCACCACCTGGGACACGCCCTGGCTCCAGGAGGCCACCGCCGGCGCCCTGCCGCCGCTGCCCGAGCGGGCCCGGTTCTCCTACCGGATCCTCGCCGCCAAGGCCGACGAGGTCGTCGGCCCGCCGGTGCTGCGCGGCCGCCACGTGTCGGTCGCCGAGCTCCCGGGCACCCACGACCTGTGGCAGCAGATCGACGCCGCCACCGTCGTCAAGGCCGTCCGCTCGAGCTAGGCCGGCGATCCGGCGAACTGTTCGCAGAACACACCGCCCAACAGCGCATCCTGCGAACAGTTCGAGATGAGCACCGACTCCCCGTCGTTGGCCCTCCTTCCTACGCAGAAGTGCAGGTGCCCGTCGACGCGCAAGTTCCCGGGCGTCCACAGGCGCGTCGGCAGCCGATCGACGCGCAGCAGGACGACTGATGTGGAGGACGCTCTCGATGGACGGGCCCGATCGGACGTGCCTGCTCGTCGCGGGCCTGCACAGCAGGCACCATCCTTCTCTTCCGGGCCGGACGAAGGCGGCAACGACACCGACCGGTCCGCCCAGAGGGCCTCCTTGGACGTCCGGCCGCCGGTATCGAGGAGCGATCCGCGGGGCGCGATGACGACCATGTACCGCTGACCCTCCGGTGTTCTGAGTCTCAGCTCTTGAAGAGGAACTCGGCTTCCTCGGGGTCGAGGAGAAGGCCGAGCTCCTCGCGTAGGACCGGGTGCGCCGCGAGCGTCGGATCGGCGTCGACGAGCTCGAAGGCCACCTTCCGGGCGCGGGCCACCTCGTCCTTGTCGCGGCGGAGCGAGGCCAGCTTCAGGTCGCTGCGCCCCTTCTGGCGGGTCCCGAGCACGGCGCCCTCGCCGCGGATCTCCAGGTCGACCTCGGCCAGCTCGAACCCGTCGGTGGTGCGCTCCAACGCCGACAGACGCGCCTCGGCCTCGGGCGTGGGTGGTCCCGACAGCAGGTAGCACCACGACTCGGCCGCGCCCCGGCCGACGCGGCCCCGCAGCTGGTGCAGCTGGGCCATCCCGAAGCGGTCGGCGTCCTGGATCAGCATGACCGTGGCGTTGGGCACGTCGACGCCGACCTCGATGACCGTGGTGGCGACGAGCACGTCGAGGGCGCCGCGGCGGAGCTCGGCCATCACCGCCTCCTTGTCGCGAGCGTGGAGCTGGCCGTGCAGCAGCCCGACGCGCAGGTCGGGCCACACCGTCTCGGACAGGCGGGCGTGCTCCTCGGTGGCCGAGCGGGCCTCGATGCGCACCGACCCCTCGACCAGCGGGCACACGACATAGGCCTGGCGGCCGGCCGCCACCTCGCTGGCCACCCGGCCGTAGGCCTCGACCTCGGCCAGGGGCAGCGCGACCTCCCCCGCCGCCGACCCGGACGGGGCGGGGCTCCGGAGCCAGCGGGTGACCACCGGCGTCCGCCCGGGTGGCAGCTCGTCGAGCACCGTGACGTCGAGGTCGCCGTAGACGGTCATGGCCGCGGTCCGGGGGATGGGCGTGGCGGTCATCACCAGCACGTCGGGGTCGTCGCCCTTGCCCCGCAGCGCAGCCCGTTGCTCGACCCCGAAGCGGTGCTGCTCGTCGATCACGACCACGCCCAGCGAGGCGAACGCCACCTTCTCCTCGAGCAGGGCGTGGGTGCCGATGAGGATGTCGACCTCGCCAGCCGCCAGCCGGGTCAGGATGCGGTTGCCCTCCGCCGCAGTGGTACGGGAGGTGAGCAGCGCCACCTCGAGGGGGCGCTCGCCACCCAGGCGCCGCTCGTCGGGCACGGCCAGATCGCCGAGCAGGTGGCGCACGCCGAGGGCGTGCTGCTCCGCGAGCACCTCTGTGGGCGCCATGAGCGCGCCCTGGTGACCGCCCTGCACCGCCGTCAGCAGCGCGCTGACGGCGACGACCGTCTTGCCGGAGCCCACGTCGCCCTGGAGGAGCCGGTGCATCGGATGGGGCCCCGCCAGGTCGGCGGTGATCTCGGCCACCGCCCGGCGCTGGGCGCCCGTCAGCCCGAAGGGCAGCCGGCCATGGAACGCCGCCACGAGCTCGCCGTCGACGACGTGGCGCACGCCCTTGGCCTCACGCTCGGTGGCACGCTTGCGCATCACGAGAGCCAGCTGGAGGCGTAGGAGCTCGTCGAACACGAGCCTCCGCCGGGCCTGGCCGGCGGAGGGCAGCGTCTCGGGCGCGTGGATCCGGCCGAAGGCGGCGGTGCGGTCGATGACCTCCAGGCGCTGGCGCAGCTCGGTCGGCAGCGGGTCGGCGAAGGTCCCGGCGCGTGCCAGGGCCTCCTCGATGGCGCCCGCCAGCTCCCAGGTGCTCAGGCCCGACTTCTCCGACTGCGGATAGATCGGGATGATCCGACCGGTCCTGTCCCCCACCAGGTCCACGACCGGGTTGGTCATCTGTCGACGCCCCCGGTAGGACTCCAGGCGCCCGAAGAACACGCCCTGGGTCCCCGGGCTCAGTTGGCGGGCACGCCACGACTGGTTGAAGAACACCATCCGCAGGTAGCTCGAACCGTCGAAGACGTCCACCTCGACGAGGGCCCGACGGTTGCGCGTGCGGCGGGACTGGACCCGCTTCACGGTGGCCAGCACCAGCGCCTCCTCCCCGACGCCGAGCTCGGCCACGGCCGCCTGCCGGGTGCGATCGACGTAGCGGCGCGGGTAGTGCGTGAGCAGGTCGAGCACCGACTCGATGCCCATCGCGGCCAGGCTCTCCACCCGTTTGGCCCCCACGCCGGCGAGCTGGCCGACGGGGATCTCCGCCAGCTGGGCCAGGCGGCGCTCAGCCATCGGCTGCTCCGGCCGACCGGTGAGGGCCGGCGAGCGACGTCGGGCTACTCGACGCTGAAGAGGTAGCTGGCGTTGGGATAACTCCAGTCGTGGACCTCGACGGCGGCGCCCGGACGGTGCTCGGCCACCCAGGACCGGATGGCCTCGGTGGCCACCGGTTCGGCTCCGGTACCGGTGATCACCGTGATCAGCTCGTGGCCGTTGCCGACGATGCGGTCGAGCAGCCGGCAGGCCGCGAGGGCGAGATCGGCCTCCACGAGGACGACGTCGCCGCCCGCCAACCCGAGGTGATCGCCGGCGCGGACCGCCGTCTCGAGGACCCGGGCGTCGCGGACGGCTCTGACCACCTCGCCGCCGACCACCTCGGCGGCGGCCTGGCCCATCGCCTCCACGTTGGACTCGAGGTCCGCCTTGGGATCGTAGGCCATGAGGGCGGCCACGCCCTCGACGAGGCTCCGGGTCCCGACCACGGCCGCCGGCTTGCCCGCCAGCGCCGGCACCTGCTCGGCCATGGCGACGACGTTCTTGTTGTTGGGAAGGATGACCACCCCATCGGCCACGGTGGCCTCGACGGCCGCAAGGACGTCACGAGTCGACGGGTTCATCGTCTGGCCACCAGGGACGATCTCGGCCACGCCCATCTCCTGCAGCGCGGCCACGACGCCGGGGCCCGCCGCCACGGCCACCACGCCGGTCGCCATCGGCTCGCCGGCCACCGTCGCCTCCTCGCGGCCCTCCGACCTGCCTGCCTGGATGCCCTGACGGACCCACGCCTCCTCGGCAACCTGCTCGCTGAGGTCGGTCACCCGGATGTGGCGCGGACGCCCGATCTCCACCGCCGCCTCGATCGACGGACCGATGCCGTCGGTGTGGATGTGGCAGTTCCACAGGCCCTCGCCGCCGACCACGACGATCGACTCCCCGAGATCGGCCCATGCCGCCTTGAAGTCCCCGATGCGCTCGTCGGGCGCGTCGAGCAGGAACATGATCTCGTAGCGCGGCCCTCCGGCCACGACGTCGCCACCCGCAACCGCGCCGGCAGGGGCGGCCGTCAAGAAGGTCGGCGCGGCGGCGTCGGTCGACGGAGGAAGGGGACGGCCGTCGACGACGTGGAGCAGCGCGTCGAGCAGCAGGACGAGGCCCGACCCGCCCGAGTCGACCACGCCCGCCGCCGCCAGCACCGGGAGCAGGCTGGGGGTCTCCTCGACCGCCAGCCGAGCCCCCTCACCGGCGGCCTCCAGGATGTCGGCCAGCGACGCCTCACCGCGTGCCTCGGCGGCATCGGCCGCCTTGCGGACGACCGTGAGGATGGTCCCCTCGACTGGCGCCATTACGGCCTCGTAGGCGGCCTCGCTCGCGGCCCGGAGGGCCTCCGCCAGCGAGGGACCGTCCACCGCGTCGCCCCTGCCCAGCACGCCACAGAGACCCCGGAGGATCTGGGAGAGGATGACCCCCGAGTTGCCCCGGGCGCCCATGAGCGATCCCCGGCTGATGGCGGTGCAGGCGGCGGCCATCCCCGGCGCGGCCGCGTCGAGCTCGGCCGTCACCGACTCGAGGGTGAGGGCCATGTTGGTGCCGGTGTCACCGTCGGGGACCGGGTAGACGTTGAGCCGGTTGAGCCGCTCCTGGTGGGTGCGCAGGAGGCTGCGATAGGTCGACACGGCTGACCGCAGGGCGGCGTCGTCCAGGCGCTCCAGCGCGGTCACGCCGGGATCGTAGACGGGGGGCCTTCGAACCGGCTGCTACCGTCTGGGTCGTGGCGTCCGTCTGCGAGTTCTGCGGCAAGCACCCGTCGTTCGGCATGCGCGTGAGCCACTCGCACCGCCGCAACAAGCGCCGCTGGAACCCCAACATCCAGCGTGTGCGGGCCATCGTCGACGGCACGACCCGCCGGCTCTCGGTCTGCACCTCCTGCCTCAAGGCCGGCAAGGTCGTCAAAGCCGTCCGCTGACCCCACGGCTGACCGCTCCGCCGTGCGACTGGCCTGGGCGTCTTTCTTGCCGAGAGCAGGTTGCCCCCGCGAAGGCGTGGGTACCCAGGCGACACCGCGACCGGCTTTCCTCGATCCCTCTCGAGGCGACCACCGCGGCCGGGCCGGACGGCCCGGTCGCTTCGCGTCAGCCATCCAGGCGTCCGGCGGACGGATCCACCGGTCCGATGCCCGCACCGAGGTCGACACCCCGTGCCACGGCACGGGTGACGAAGGCTTTGGCCCCTCGGACGGCGTCGGAGGGCTCGAGTCCGGTGGCCAGGCCGGCGCAGATGGCGGCCGAGAGGACGCAGCCCGTCCCGTGCGTGTGCCGGCTCTCGACACGGGGCTCCTCCAGCCACTGTGGCGGAAGGTCCTCGCCGACGAGGCAGTCCGGCGAGCTGTCGCCTCCCAGATGGCCCCCCTTGACCAGGACCAGGCCCGGGCCCCGCTCGGCGAGCATCCGCCCCGCCACCACCATGTCCTCCCGGGTCAGGACGGGCACGCCCGTGAGGACCGATGCCTCCAAAAGGTTCGGCGTCACCACCGCGGCCAGCGGGAGGAGGAGGCGCAGCACCGCCGCGACCAGGTCGGCCTCGGCCGTCGGGCCACCCGGGACGAGCCGGTTGCCGTGCCCCGACACCAGCACGGGGTCGACGACCAGCGGGCCGATCCCCAGCTCGGCCACGGTTTCGGCTACCGCCGTGACGTTGTCGGCCGAGCCCAGCATGCCGGTCTTGGCCGCCCGCACGTCGAGATCGCTCGCCACCGAGGCCATCTGGGCCCGGACCAGCTCGGGCGAGACCAGCTCGAGCGTCTGGACGCCCAGGGTGTTCTGGGCCGTCACGGCGGTGACCGCGACCGCGCCCCACACGCCGCGGGCGGAGAACGTCTTGAGGTCGGCGACCACGCCGGCGCCGCCGGACGAGTCGGACCCCGCGATCGTGAGGGCGACGCGTGGCCTGCTCACCATGAGTGCTGCCATCCGACGTCGGGGAGCGGCCCGTCCCGAAGGCGGTCGCCGGGATCCGCCGTGCAACGGCCGATAGGGATCGGCGCGGCCAGGCCGGCGGCGCCGAAAGCCTGCACGACCGGACCGGGCTCCGGCGCGCTGAAGAGGAGCTCGTAGTCCTCCCCGCCGCCGAGAGCGAGCGCCTCGGCGTCACCGTCCACCAGCTCCACACCGGGTGCCACGGGGACGGCGTCGAGGGTCACACCCACGCCCGACGCTCGCGCCAGCCGCCTGACGTCGACGGCCAGGCCGTCCGACAGGTCGATCATCGCGGTCGCCCCCGCGGCGCGCGCCGCCATCCCCTCGGCCAGGCGGGCCTGCGGCCGGCGGTGAGCGCCGACGAGCTCGGGGGCCTCACCGGCGCGCCCGGCGCGGAGCAAGGCGAGTCCCGCCGCCGACGCGCCCAGCGGGCCGGTCACGAACAGGACGTCGCCCGGCCGTGCCCCCGAGCGACGCACCGGCTCCCCCGGCCCGGCTCCATCCCCTGCGACGGCAACGGCCACCACGAGGCATGGCCCGGCCGAGAGGTCACCACCGACGATCGGGCACCCGTAGATATCGGCGGCGAGGCACAGGCCGTCGAAGAGGAGCTCGACGTCCACCTCGGCGAGGGGCCCGGTGAGGCTGACGAGGGCGTGGGTCGGCCGGCACCCCATCGCCGCCAGGTCACTGACGTTGACCGCCAGGGCCTTCCATCCGACGTCGTCGACGCCGACGAGTGACAGGTCGAAGTGGACGCCCGCGACCACGACGTCCGAAGCGAGGAGCAGCGGTCCCGCCGGCGGCCGCACGACCGCCGCGTCGTCACCGGCCCAGAGCTCGCCCGGAGCGCTGGGGAGCCGTTCGACGAGCCGATCGAGGAGGAACCCCTCTTGTAACCTCCCCGCGTCGCCGCCGGACACGCCGGCGCCGGGCACGTCGGAAGGAGCGCCGGTGCAGGGAGTGGTCAAGTCCTACGACCCGGGAACCGGGGAGGGCGTCGTGATGCGCGACCTCGACCGCTCCGAGTACGAGCTGGCTCCCGGCGCCCTCCAGGGTTCGGTGTTCCGCATGCTGCGCCAAGGCCAACGGGTCGTGTTCGACCTCGACGGAAACGGGCGAGCCGCCCAGCTGCGCCTCGGCTCCGAGGCCGACATGGGCACGGCCGGCTTCCCCCGGGCGGAGTAGGCGCAGAGTCCGGTCCGTCCGCCGGCGGGCGCGAGGGGCACGCCACAGCAAAGCATCATTCGCCCGCCGGCGCGCGGGATCGGGCTCGAACAGCTGCGCTCGAAAGCGCCGGAACCTCAGGTGGTGGCGGCCTTGCTCCGCGTCGACGGCCGGGCGCTCGCCGCCTTCGGCTTCGTGCTGCTCCGGACTCGCGATCCAGCCTGCGAGGTACCTCGAGGGGTCGGGGTCGGCCTGGCACGCGAACCCGCTGCGGCCCGGGACGCCGACGACGAGCGCGACCGGGAGGTCGGCTTGGTCCGGGACGGGGCCCGGCTACTCGCCGTCTTGGCCGTCCGGCCGACCTTGTCGATCGCCTCGGCGGCCTGCTCCTTGGCCAGTCCCATCACCTTCTGCTTTGCCTTGGCCCCTACGCCGTCTGCCACGTTCCTGCCGGTGGCCAGCGCCTTCTCCTTGATCGGCTCGGCGGCCTCCTTCACTTTCCGGGCCGCCCGGCGCTCCTTGTCGCTCGGGCCGACGATGGCGGCCACTGCCGCCGCGCCGCCGAACGCCAGCAAGCCGACCACCGCGGGGCCGGCACCGCCGACCGCATCCGTGATCCGACCACCACCGTTGCGTGCAGCGTCGACCATCCCACCGGCTCGGTCCTTCATCGCAGACTTGACGTCGTGGGCCATTGAGCTCGTCTCCTCCAGCATCCGCCGACCGTCGTCGGTCAGCTCGGTCGTCTTCTCCTTGGCTGCTTCCAGCGCCCTGCGACCGCCGTCGGTCAGCTCACCGGCGACCTCACCGACCTTGTCCCTGGCCGTCTCGAGAGCGGCCGGCCGGCGTGCAGGTCCAACCGGTCGGGCATCGGACGCCCGCTCCCGCACGCTCGACCACGAGCGTTTGGCGATGCGCACCGGGCTGACCCGATCGCGCACGTCCTCGAGCTTGTCGGTCGCCCGGGCCTTGGTCCGGGCGACAACCTTCTTGGGAGCCACCTTGTCGCCGAGGGCTCCGGCGGACACTGCGAGTCGACCGCGTGTGGCGACGATGTCGCGCTCGATCTCGGCGGGATCGGCCACTGCCCCCTTCATCGGTGCATCCCCTCGGTGAAGGCCGCCCTGGCGACCCGGATGTCGTCCTTGACCGTGTCGATCGTGCGGCGGGGCGGCTCGATGTCGGACAGGTGCTTGCGACCGACGCCGACCAGCACGCCCGTGGCGAGGAGGTAGGCCACCCCGACGACAAGGAAGGCGATCCCGACGGGCAGCACGGTCGCCAACCCGAATCCGGCCGCCACGGTGAGCGCCTGCAGCGCGAGGAAGGCCATGAGGCCACCGCCGGTGAAGAGCGCTCCTGCGCGCCCGGCGGAGGCGAGCGAGCGCTTGACCTCCACCTTGGCCAAGTCGGCCTCCTGGCGGGCGAGAGTCTTGGCGTCACGGGTCGCCGCCGAGAAGATCTCCTTCGTCGACGCGCCCTGGCCGTTGGCTGTGGGCGGCCCCCAGTAGTGCTCGGACGCCGCCGCCATAGGGGCCGACATCATCGCCCTCCGGCCGGGGCGTACCCGGCCTCGTAGCTCTGGCGCGACGGCGGAAGTGCCCGCTGCGCGCTCTTGTCGTCGGCCGTCGAGGCTCGGACGAGGCGCCCGGCGCCGACACCCAACGCCGCAGCGCCGAGGACGAACAGGCCGGGGCGTCGCCGGGCCACGCCCTCGATCTCGCGCAGAAGCCCCTGGACCCCCTCGGCCTCGATGTCGGATGCGAAGGTGTAGAGGCGGTCGGCGATGTCGCGGGCGTAGTCGTCGAAGGGCCCCGCACCGTGGGGGTCGCCATCCGCCAGCGCCAGCAACTGCGCACCCAGACGGCGGATGCCGTCGACGACCTTGTCACTCTGCTCGTCGACCTGCTCGCGCACCTGCACCGAGGCGTCGTCGAGGAGCTCGCGACCTTCGGCCAGCAGTTGGCGGGCCCGCTGGCGCGCCTCGCCGGTCGAGGTGGAAACGAGGTTGCGCGCGCCGTTGCGAACTGCGGGCGACGACGCGCCCCGCGCCCCGCCGGTGGTCCGGCTCGCCACGGGCTTGGCCGGGATGGCCGCCGAAGTCCGGCTGGTGGCGCTACGGCGCGTGCCGGTCCCGGGAGAGGGGCGGGACGCCTTGGGCGCCGCACCCACCGGAATGGCCTGGGACGTCGTCGTGGTAGCTGTCCGACAAGCGTTCGCGACGGGTGTTTGGATCGCCATCGATTCTTCCCCCTTGGTCAGGTCGGGCGTTCGAGTGTCGGCCCTGACCTACCCGGCGTAGTACGGCGACAAACGGTGGTATGGGGCCGTCCGAGCCGGTCGGAAGGGCCGAGAGAGGACCCCGGGCTCGTCCCGAGCGTGGTCATCGCGAGTGGACGCGACCTCGGTCGTCGGCCCCGTTCCGGGCTCCCGCGCCCTCTCGGCGCCGGCGCATCTCCTCGCGTGCCATCGCAGGATCCGACATGCCCTGGGGAGAGGGCCAGCCGACCGCCGCCGGCGCGGGAGCAGGGGCCGGCGCGGGGGTGTGGGCGGGCGCGGGAGCCCGGGAGGAGGGTCGGGATCTCGGGATCTGGCCTCGCTGCATGGCTCCGCACCGCTCGAGCTCGGCGTTCACCTCTCCCCCGAGCATGACGGCCACGGCCGAGAGGTAGAGCCACAGCAGGAGGACGACCACGCCGGCCAACGACCCGTACGTCTCGCCATAGGACCCGAACCGGGTCACGTAGATGGAGAAGAGGAACGACGCCAACAACCAGATGGCAGCACCGAGGAGCCCACCGGGCGTGATCCATGTCCAACGGGGCGACTCACGGTTCGGCGCCAGGAAGTAGAACGCGGCGAAGAGCGTCAGGAGGGCGGCGGCGGCTCCCACCCAGCGCACCGTCAGCCAGATCGACGTGAACGCCGGGCCGAGCGAGTCGCCGAGCGGCAGCGCGCGTTGGACGGCCTCCCCGATCGGACGGCCGAACACGGTCAGGACGGTCGCCGTCCCGCCGAACACTGCGGTGACCACCAGCAGGAGCAGCGCTCGCAGGCGCGCCCGGACGAACGGTCGGTCCTCACCCACCTCGTAGGCCACGTCCAGGCCCTGCTGCATCGCCACCATTCCAGCCGAGGCACCCCACAGGGCCAGGGCGATCCCGACGAGGGCGGCCACGACCGATCCACCGCGCGCCGAGCCACTGGCTCCGGCGATGGCGTTGCGCAGGATCTCGGCGCCATCACCGGGGACGGCCGCGGTGATGGCGCGGGACAGCTTTTCCGTGGCGTCGGGACCCAGCTGCACGACGCCGAGGACACCCACCGCCGCGAGCAGGCCCGGGAAGAGGCCGAGGAACCAGTAGAAGGCCATGCCGGCGGCGACCAGGCCGCCTCGATCCTCCTTGTACTCGTCCTTGGCTCGCTTGAGCGAGTCCTTCAAGGCCGGGCGACCCAGCTCGAAAGGTGAATCGGGCCCGCCGTCGGCGCCCGTTTGCGGGGGGATGCTCTCGTTGATCGCTCCCGATTCCGTCATCGGCCCTCCTCGGCATTTCTGGCGAGCGGGCTCTACCCCACCCGCGATCGCGGCACTCCTGACAGTGCGATCCTCCGGGCGGACGTTTCGGCACCGAGGGCGCGGGCAAGGAGCCAGCCATGGGCCGAACGCGAGGAGAGCCAGCCGGCACCGGCCTGGAGCCGCGTCCGCGGCCCCGCGCCTGCATCTTCGCTCCGTCGCCACTGCTCACCATCACGATCGAGGCGAGGCCGGCGACCGACGACGGCGGAGCTGACGACGATGGCTCGGGGGAGATCCACCTCCACGGCGGCGGCCAGGGCTTCTGGATCGGACGCCTGCTCGCGACCCTCGACCTCGATGTGGTCGTCTGCGCCAACTTCGGTGGCGAGTCCGGAACGGTCCTGCGGACCCTCATGTCCGCCGAGGGCGTCGAGGTGGTCGGGGTGGCGTCCGCCGGGCCCAATGGCGCGTACGTCCACGACCGGAGGTCGGGCGAACGGGCCGAGGTGGCCGTGATGCGCGCCGCGCCGCTGACGCGCCACGAGGCCGACGAGCTCTACGGCGCCACGCTCGTCAACGCCGTCGAGGCCGACGTCACGGTGCTGGGCGGACCGTCCGACCACTCCGTGGTGGGCCCCGAGATGTACCGCCGCCTGGCCCGCGACGTCGGAGCGCAGGGTTGCAGCGTCGTCGCCGACCTCTCCCGGCGAGCCCCTCGACGAGGTCCTCGAAGGGGGCCTGCGCGTGGTGAAGACCAGCGAGGAGGACCCGGCCGGCGACGGCGGCTCGACGGACGAGGCCGCGCCGCGCTGGCGGCGACGGCCCGCCAGCCGGCCGAGAAGGGCGGCGGCGACGTCATCATCACCCGGGCCGAGGAACCGGCCCTGGCCCTGGTCGACGGGCGGTTGGTAGAGGTCGCGCCTCCGCGCCTCGAGGCCCTGGACCATCGTGGCGCCGGCGACTCGCTGACCGCCGGCGTCGTGGCCGCCCTGGCACGGGGCGACGATCTGCTGACCGGCCTGCGGCTGGGCGCGGCCGCGGGGGCGATGAACGTCACTCGGCGCGGCCTGGGGACCGGGAACCGGTCGGAGATCGAGCGACTGGCCCAACTGGTCGAGATCCGATGAGGGCCCTGGTCACCAACGACGACGGCGTGGCGAGCCCGGGTCTGCTGGCTCTGACGCGCGCCGCCCTCGCCGAGGGGCTCGAGGTGGTGGTCGCCGGCCCCGCCCGCGAGAGCAGCGGCGCCAGCGCCGCGCTCACGGCCACGGAGTCGGACGGACGCCTGCTGCTGGAATCAATCGAGCTCGACGGCCTCGATGGGGTAGCCAGCGATGCCGTCCGTGCCGCGCCGGCGTTCATCGTGCGCGCCGGCGTGACGGGGGTCTTCGGGCCCAACCCGACCTCGTCCTCTCGGGCGTGAACGCCGGCCCCAACACCGGACACGCAGTCCTGCACTCGGGCACCGTCGGCGCGGCGCTCACGGCGCGTACCTTCGCCCGCCCGGCCGCCGCCTTCTCCCTCGGCGTCAGCTCCTTCGCCCCGGTCGAACCGCACTGGGCCACCGCCGAGGCCATCGCCCGCCGGGTCATCGCCTGGCTCGTGGCACGTCATGGCCCGACCGCCGACCATGGCAACGGCCACGAGGGCTTGTCGCCCACCGTGCTCAACGTGAACGTGCCCAACCTGGCTCCGGGCCAGATCGAGGGCCCACGGCGAGCCCGCCTCGCCCGATTCGGCGCCGTGCAGGCCTCCGTCGCCGTGACGGGCGCCGGCAACGTGAGACTGGACTACGAGGCCGTCGCCGCCGACCACGAGCCCGGCACCGACGCCGCCCTGCTCGCCGCAGGCGTGGCCTGCTTCACCCCGCTCGAGGCGTCGCCGAGGCGACCGATCCCCCGAAGGACTCGAGGCGTCGGCTCTCTAGACCTCCGCCGAGCCCGAGGAGCCGTCGCCCTCGGCCCGGGCGATGATACGGATCGGGCGGTCGCGGTGGAGGTAGTTGAAGCCCCAGGTGGCCAGCACGACGATGCGGTTGCGGAAACCGACGAGGTAGTAGAGGTGGACGGCGAGCCAGGCCACCCACCCGATGAAGCCGGTGAAGCGCAGCCGCCGGATCTGGCCGACGGCGGCGTTGCGCCCGATGGTGGCCATCGTGCCCTTGTCGATGTAGCGGAAGGGCCGGCGGGCCACGGCCGGCGCGTCGGTGCCGACCTCGTCGAGGATCAGGCGCGCCACGTGACGGCCACCCTGCATGGCCGGAGCCGACAGCATCGGCAGGGTCTCGCCGTCCTGCTCGACCGCCGCGATGTCACCGATGGCGAAGGCGTCGGGCCAGTCGTCGACGCGAAAGTCGGCGTCGACCTCGATGCGACCCTTCAGGGGCCCCGAGGCGGCAGCGGGCAGGTCGGGCTTGACGCCCGCCGACCACACGACCGTGGCCGTCTCGACGAGCTGGCCGTCCGCCAAGGTCACCGCGTCGCGGGTCACCTTGGAGACCAGCGCACCGGTGCGCACCTCGATCCCCCGCCGTTGCAGCGTCCGGGCCGCGTAGCGCCCGAGCCGAGGAGCCATCGCGTGGAGCAGCCGGTCCTGACCCTCGACGAGCACGACCCGCGCCAGGTGGACATCGAGCTCGGGGAACTCCTTGCCCAGGACGAGGTGGAGGAGCTCGCCCAGCGCGCCGGCGTACTCGACGCCGGTCGGTCCGCCGCCGACGACGACGAAGGTGAGCTCGCGGCGCCGGGCCGCGGCATCGGTGCTCTGCGCGGCACGCTCCAGGCAGGCGAGCACGTGGTTGCGAAGTCGCAGTGCCTCCTCGAGCGTCTTCATCCCCAGGGTGAACTGCGCCAGGTCGGGGTCGCCGAAGTAGTTGTTCGTGCTCCCGGTGGCCAGCACCAGATAGTCGTACTCGATCTCCTCGCCGGCCTCGGTGCGTACCCGTTTGGCCGGCCCGTCGACGAGCTCGACGCGGGCCTGCTGGAAGCGGACGTTGGGCGAGCCCCGGAAGACCGACCGGAAGGGGTGGGCGATGTCGGAGGGGTTCAGCAACCCGGTGGCCACCTGGTACAGGAGCGGCGTGAACAGGTGGTAGTTGTGGCTGTCGAGGAGGTGGACGCTCACCGGCCAGCCCTCCAGGGCGCGGGCGCAGGCGAGGCCCCCGAAGCCGCCACCCACGATCAGCACCATCGGCCGGCTCGTCGTCACCGGTCGAGCATGGCCCGGCCACCGCGGCCCTGCCAGTCGATTTCGGGCTGCGATGGTGTTACAGGCCGTGCACGGGGAAGATCGTGCGGCGGATGTGGTCGACGACCCCGTCCACGGCCGCCGCGACCTCGCCGGCGAACACCCCCGGCTCGGAGAGCGTGAGCGGCACCTCGTCGCCGCCCTGCTCCCGGGCCGCCCTCACCCAGCCCGGCGGCAGCGTGTCCGGCACGGGTCGCCCCGCCATCTCGGCGAAGTAGATCGTCCACGCACGGGGCACGACGGCCGCCCACTGGTAGCCCCCGCCGCCGGTAGCCAGCCACCGCCCGCCGGTGACGCGGTGAGCGAGGTCGTGCAGCTCGCGAGCCGCGGCCCGGTAGGCGGCGGTGGTCAGCACCAGGCTGGCCAAGGGGTCGCGGTGGTGGGAGTCGCAGCCGAGCTGGGTCACGAGCACCTGTGGCTCGAAGGCATCCACGAGGGGCGGCACGACGGCACGGAAGGCGGCGAGCCACTGGTCGTCACCCGTGAAGGGCGGCAACGGGACGTTGACCTTGGTCCCCACGGCGTCTCCGCCGCCCCACTCGTCCACCCCGCCGGTGCCCGGGAACAGCGTGCGGCCGTCCTGGTGGAGGCTGATCGTGAGCACCCGAGGGTCGTCGTAGAAGATCCCCTGGGGTCCGTCACCGTGGTGCACGTCGACGTCGACGTAGGCGATGCGCTCGATGCCGTTGCCCAGCATCCAGGCGATGGCGATGGCCGGGTCGTCGTACACGCAGAAGCCGCTGGCCCGATCGGCGGCCGCGTGGTGCAGTCCGCCCGACGGGTTGAAGGCGTGGTCGACGCGGCCGCTGACCACCGCCTCGGCGGCCACGAGCGTCGCGCCGGCGACCCTGGCCGCCGCCTCGTGCATCGCGGGGAAGACGGGGTTGTCGCCCGGGCCGAAGCCGAAGCGACCCCACGGGCCCCGCTCACCGTGGCCGGCCCGGCGGACGGCGTCCATGTACTCCGCGGCGTGCACCAGGGCCAGCTCGTCGTCGGTGGCGTCCCGGGCGGGGACCTCGACGACCGCCGTGCCGTCGAGGATGCCGTAGGCCCGGATCAGCTCGTGGGTCAGGATCACCCGCGCCGGGCGCAGCGGGTGCTCGGGGCCGTGGTCGTACCAGGGGGCGTCGTCGCCGTACCAGACCAGCTCGACCCGCTCGCTCACCCTTCTTCCGGTGAGGTGGACGGTGCGGGGCTGGAGGGCGGCGGCGGGGTGGTGGTCGGCCGCGGGGATGGGTTGGTCGAGCGTCCACCCAGGCGACCCACCACGGTCGAGACGGCCTGGAAGGCCTCGAGCATCTCGATGGGGAAGGGGAAGATCACCGTCGAGCTGTTCTCGGCCGAGATCTCGGCCATCGTCTGCAGCTGGCGCAGCTGCAGGGCTCCCGGCGAGGCCGCGATGATGTCGGCCGCCTCACCCAGCTTCACGGCGGCTTGGAGCTCGCCCTCGGCGGCGATGATCTTCGCCCGTCGCTCGCGCTCGGCTTCGGCCTGGCGGGCCATCGCCCGCTGCATCGCCTCGGGCAACCCGACGTCGCGGATCTCGACGCGGTGGACCTTGACGCCCCACGGTTCGGTCTGGATGTCGAGGGCGGCCTGCAGCTCGGCGTCGATGCGGTCGCGCTCGCTCAGGAGCTGATCGAGCTCGTGGCGTCCCACCGTGGAGCGCAGGGTCGTCTGAGCGACCAGCTGGGACGACGAGTACCAGTCGCGGATCTTCACGACGGAGGCGGCCGGGTCGATGACCTGGAAGAACGCCACCGCGTCGACGGTGGCGGTGACGTTGTCCTTGGTGATCACCGACTGCGACGCCACCGGGACGGCGACGATCTGCAGGTTGGTGCGGATGATGCGGTCGATGATGGGCACGACGAGGAAGATGCCGGGTCCCTTCGCCCCGACACAGCGCCCCAGGCGGAAGATCACGCCCCGCTCGTACTCCTGGACGATCTTGATCGACGCGGCCAGGAACACGATCACCAGCACCAGCAGGATGAAGCCCGATCCCAGCACCCCTTCCATGTCCGCCTCCCTTCGCTACGGGACGCTCGCCCGCAGGGCGACGTCGACGGTCATCTCGGAATGGCCGGTGACCACCACCTCGGCGTTGGGCACCAGGGGGGAGGTGCTGCGGGCGTTCCACAGCGAACCGTTCACCCGCACCGTGCCGGTCCGGCCCGACCAGCTGACCACCGCGCCGGCCCGACCCACGAGCGCCTCCATGCCCGTCTGGGGTGGCAGCTCGAGTAGGCGGGTGGTCGCCGCCATCAGGGGCCGGAAGGCGAAGGGCAGGGCACCGGATCCGAGGAGACCGAGAACGACGGTGGCCGGGTCCTCGGCGATGATCCCGTACCCGACGCTGCCGACGGCGAAGAGGGCGGCGGCCGCGCCCTGGGCCAGGGGCGCCGGGCGACGGGTCATCAACAGCACGGCCCAGAGGCAGACGGCACCGGCCACGAGCAGCAGCGGCCACCACGGGCGACCCTGGTCGCCCGCCGCCAGGAGGCCGACGACCAGCAGCGCGAGGCCGCTCAGGCCGGCAACGCCGAAGGTGGGGAGCGCGGCCTCGATCAGGAAGAGGGCCGACGCCAGGGTCAGGGCCACCAGCACCATCGCAGGAGCGTCGGGTAGCCAACCCATCAGACCGCGAGCGTACCGGCGTCGCTAGGGAATTCCACCGTCGGGGGCGAACCCCTGGCGGAGCGTGTTCTCGCTCACCACACGGGGGTCCACGAACTGCAGCAGGTACTCCGGCCCGCCCGCTTTCGAGCCCACGCCGGACAGGCCGAGGCCGCCGAAGGGCTGCCGGCCGACCACCGCCCCGGTGATGGCACGGTTGACGTACACGTTGCCCGCCCGCAGGCTACGGACGGCGCGGCTGATGTGCGACGGCGAGCGCGACACGATCCCGGCCGTGAGCGCGTACTGGGAGTCGCTGGCCAGGGCGAGCGCGTGCTCGAAGTCGGCAGCCCGCAGGACGGCCAGCACCGGCCCGAAGATCTCCTCGGTGGCGAGCCGGGCGGCGGGGTCCACGCCGGTGACGATCGTCGGGCCGGCGTAGAAGCCCTCGGCGGGCACGTCCTGGCGTCGGAGCACGACCTCGCCCTCGCTCGACGCCGCCTCCGTGTACCGCTGCACGCGGGCCAGCGCGTCGGCGTCGATGAGCGGGCCCATGTCGACGCCCATCTGGCGGGGCGGGCCGACGACCAGCTCCCGGGTGCGAGCCACCAACCGCTCCACGAGCTGGTCGTGGACCGTGTCGAGGACGACGAGGCGCGAGCACGCCGAGCACTTCTGGCCCGAGTAGCCGAAGGCCGAGGCGACCACGATCGGCACGGCCTGGTCGAGGTCGGCATCCCCGTCCACCACGATGGCGTTCTTGCCGCCCATCTCGGCGACGACGCGCTTGACGTGACGCTGACCGGGGCGGTGCACGGCGGCGGCCTCGACGATGCCGAGCCCGACGTCCTTCGATCCGGTGAACACCACGAACGACACGTCCGGGTGGGCGACCAACGCCGCTCCGACGTCCTCGCCGAGGCCGGGCACGAAGTTGAGCACGCCTGCCGGCAGGCCGGCGGCCGCGAAGGCGTCCACCAGGCGGGCGGCGACCGCCGGTGTCTGCTCGGCCGGCTTGAGCACCACGGCGTTGCCCGTCACCAGCGCGGCGGCCACCATCCCGGTGGGGATGGCCAGGGGGAAGTTCCATGGGGCGATGACGGCGCCCACGCCGCGACCGGCGTAACGAAGGCTGTTGCGCTCCCCCGGCGGCGAGACCACCTCGCCGCCCCGGTCGAGGCGGCGCATCTCGCGGCCGTAGTACTCGCAGAAGTCGATGGCCTCGCAGACGTCGGCGTCGGCCTCGGCCCACGGCTTGGCCGCCTCGTGCACCTCCAGCGCGGCCAGGGCCTGGCGACGCTCCCGCATCCAGGCCGCGGCCCGGAACAGGACGGCCGATCGCTCCGAGACGGGCGTGTCCCTCCACGCCGGCCAGGCCGTGGTCGCCGCTGTCACGGCCTCGTCGGCGTGCTGCGCATCGCAGCTCGCCGACACGGCCACCACCGTCGAGGGCTGTGCCGGATCGAGCGAGGAGATCGTGTCGGGGGTCAGGAACCGGTGACCACCGACGACGGCCGGCACCGACGCTCCGGTCTCGGCGAACCCGGCCTCGACGGCGTCGGCGAACCGGCGACGCACGTCCCGACGGCGCCACTCGCCCACCGGCTCGGGGCGATAGGGCGCCGGCTGGGCCGGGTCTGTCGGCGGCCGGTCGACGGCGGCCCCGGGCGGCGGCGTCGTCGCGAGCCGCGGATCGGCCACGACCGGGGGGGCGATCAGGTCGGCCAGGCTCTCGCCATCGACGTAGCGCCGGCGTACGAAGCTCTCGTTGGCGGTGTTCTCCAGGAGCCGTCGCACGAGGTAGGCCATGCCCGGCACCAGGTCCCCCACGGGCGCGTACACCCTGAGGCGCAGGCCCATCCGCCGCACGGCGGCGTGCACCGGCTCGGCCATGCCGTAGAGGAGCTGGATCTCGTAGCCGTTGTCGGGGATGCCCACCGAGCGGGCGTAGGCCACGGCGTAGGCCAGCGACCGGAGGTTGTGGGTGCCGAACGCAGCCCGGACCTTCCCGTGGGAATCGTGCAGCAGGCGGACGCAGCGCTCGTAGTTGTCGTCGGTCTCGGCCTTGGAGCCGAACACCGGCTCGGGCCACCCGGCGGCGCGGGCCGTCACTGTCTCGGTGTCCCAGTAGGCCCCCTTCACGAGCCGCACGGTGAGGGGTCGCTCCCGGGCCGCCGAGAAGGCGACGAGGTCGCGGAGGTCGTCGTAGGAGTCCCGTAGGTAGGCCTGGACGACCACCCCCGCCTCGACGCCGGCGAGCGCGGGCTCGGCCAGCAGCTGGCGGAACAGGTCGAACGTGAGCTCCTTGACGTCGTAGTGCTCGGTGTCGAGGTGCACGAACGCGCCCATGGACGACGCCGACTCGAGCAGCGGACGTAGGCGGTCCTTCGCCTGGGTCAAGCCGTCCTCGGCGCTCAGCGGGGCCAGCCGTGGCGCCAGGGCGGTGGCCTTGAGACTGACGTTGACGCGGGGAAGGGCACCCAGATCGTCGTGCTCGAGGTGCTCGTCGGGCGCCCAGCCGGCCGTGGCCGCGGTGAGGGTCGTGAGCAGGTCGCCCACCCGGGCCGCGTAGCGGTCGGCCTCGGCGCACGAGAGGGTCTTCTCGCCGAGCAGGTCGACGGTGAAGGCCCGGCCCTCGCGCCACAGCTCGTGCAGGCGGATCGCCGCCTGGCGACCGTCCGTGCCCACGATGAACTGGCGGGCGACGCGCCCGATGTTGCGCCGGGCCACGGCGGCAGCCGCCGCCCTTCCCAGGGGGAGATGCTCGGCGGCCTCGAGCCCGAGGTCGAGCACCCGCGGCACGTGAGCGTCGTCGAAGTACTCGCTCAGGTGGCGCAGCACGTCGGCGTCGTCGACGGTGGCCGGGAAGACGTCGACGAACCGGAAGAGCTGCGTCTTGAACGAGGGGTGCGACATGGCCCACTCGAGCATCTGCTCGGTCCACCACGACGACTCCACGATGGAGGCGCGGGAGGCCTTGCCCATGGCGGCGATGCGCCGAGCCAGCGCCTGGACCTCGGGCTCGAGCGGGCCGCTCACGCTCGCGAAGGTAGGCCGCCACCGGCGCTACGTGGTCGTCCACGGACTCGACCTCGGCGGCAGCAGCCGCTCGTTCTCCGCTCCTGGCGGCTTCTTCGCCGGGCCGCTCGGGCCACGGGCTGCGCCTGTCGGCACCGCCCTCCCTAAGGTCTGAGGATGGCCGTCAGCGAGACGATCGAGGTGCGGGGGCACATCCTCGACTCCCTCGTCCTGGCCAAGATCCTCGACCTCATCGTCGACGCCGGCGCCGACTACTGCCTGCTCGACCTCGACGTCGGCCGTTCCAACGCCAACCCTTCGGTGGCGCGCCTGGCCGTGACCGCAGCGGACGAGGCGGCGCTGGCCCGCCTGCTGGCCGAGCTGCACCCCCACGGCGCGGCACCGGTCGACGCCGCCGACGCCACGCTGGAGCCGGCGCCCGCGGACGGCGTTCTCCCTGCGGGCTTCTACGCCACGACCAACCTGCCGACTTCCGTGCGCGCCGGCGGCCGATGGATCGACGTCGGGCGTCCGGAGATGGATTGCGCCCTCGTCGTGGACGTCGGGAGGTCGACGGCGGCCGCCGTTCCGATGCACCGGGTGGCGGCCGGCGACCCGGTGTTGGTGGGCATCGGCGGCGTACGGGTCCGCCCCCGCGAGAAGCCACGCGGCGCCCGGGCCTTCGAGTTCATGACGTCGGAGGTCTCGGCCGAGAAGCCCAAGGGGCTGCTCGTGGCTCGCGTGGCCGAACGGATGCGTGCTGCGAGGGAGGCGGGGGGGCGCCTGCTCGTGGTGCCGGGGCCGGCGGTGATCCACACGGGCGCCGGGGCGCATCTGGCCGCCCTCGTGCGCGGCGGTTGGGTGGACGCGCTGTTCACGGGCAACGGGTTCGCCACCCACGACATCGAGGCCAGCCTGCTGGGAACGTCACTCGGCGTCCCGGTCGACGGCGGCATCGGGGGAGAGGACCCCGCCGCCAACCACCTGCGCGCCATCAACGAGGTGCGGCGATGGGGCTCGATCGGCGCCGGCGTCGAAGCCGGCCGACTCCGGGACGGCGTCATGTTCGAGTGCGTGCGGCGGGGCGTGCCGTTCGTGCTCGGGGGGTCGGTCCGCGACGACGGACCACTGCCCGACGTGGTCACTGACGTCGTCGCCGCCCAGGACCGGATGCGTACCCATCTCGACGGCGTACGGCTGGCGCTCATGCTCGCCTCCACGCTGCACGCCGTCGCCGTCGGCAACCTGCTCGCGGCCGAGGTCGAGATCTACTGCATCGACATCAACCAGGCCGTGGTCACCAAGCTGGCCGACCGCGGGACGTCCCAGGCGCTCGGCATCGTCACCGACGTCGGGCTCTTCGTCCGGGAGCTGGCCGAGGCGCTGGGCGCGTGAGCGGGCGGGCATGAGTGCGCTGGCGTGGGGCCGGCGCTACCTCCTGTGCCCCCCGGACCACTACGAGGTCGCCTACGAGATCAACCCGTGGATGCACCGCGACGTGTCGGTCGATGCCGACGCCGCCCGCCGGCAGTGGGACGGCCTCGTGACCGCCCTGGCCGAGGCCGGAGCGGCTGTCGAGCTGATCGAGCCGGTGGCCGGCCTACCCGACATGGTGTTCACGGCCAACGGCGCCGCGGTGGACGGATGGAGGTGCGTGCAGAGCCGGTTCCTGCACCCCGAACGCGGCCCTGAAGCGGAGCACTTCGGGCGGTGGTTCGCCGACCACGGCTACGAGATCCGACACCTTCCACCGACCGCCCACCTCGAGGGCGCCGGCGACGTCCTGCCCTTCGGGCGCCGCCTGCTCGGCGGCTACCGCTCGCGCTCGGACTTCGCCGGCCAGACCGCTCTCGCGCAGCTGCTCGACCTCGAGGTGCTCCCCGTCGAACTGGTCGACCCGCGCTTCTACCACCTCGACCTGTCGTTCTGCCCCCTCGACGACCGCCGGGCGCTCGTCGTCCCGGAGGCGTGGGACCGCTACGGGCGCCAGGTGGTGGAGGCGCTGGTACCCGAGCCGATCGTGCTCGAGCCCGACGAGGCCGCGTCGTTCTGCGCCAATGCCGTGGTCGTCGGCTCCACGGTCCTGCTACCGGCCAGCACCTCTCGTCTCGACGGCGTGCTGCGCGGCCTGGGCTTCGACGTCGGCGTCGTCCCCGTCGGCGAGTTCCTCAAGGCCGGCGGCGGCGTGCGCTGCCTCACGCTGGCCCTCGACGTCTCGCTCGCCGAGACCGCGTCGTGACCGACGTCGGTCGCCGGAGCCGGCGCTCGTTCGATGGTGCGTTCAGTCGCTCAGGCCCCCGCCGCTGGCGCCCACGCCCACCCGTTCGCAACGATCGCCGCGGCGGTCGACGTCGCTGCGGTGCCACACGACCCGCTGCGGGAACGGGATCTCGATGCCCGCGGCGTCCAGTGCGGCCTTGACCCGGGCCCGCAGCTCCCGGCCGACCTTCCACTGCGAGAGCGGCCTGGTCGTCACGACCAGGCGGATGACGACGCCGTCGGCACCGAGCTCCTCGACGCCCCACACCTCCGGCTCCTCCACGATCTCCACCGACCATGCCGGGTCCTCCCACATGGCGTCGGCCGCCTCCTTGATGATCGCCGCGGCCCGCCCCGTGTCGGCCTGGTAGGCCACGGAGATGTCCAGCAGGGCGCGCGACCACTCCTGCGATTTGTTGGCGACGCGCTCGATCACGCCGTTGGGGATGTGCCACACGTTGCCCTCGAGGTCGCGCAGGCGTGTCGTGCGCAGGCTCACGCCTTCGACGGTGCCGGTGGCGGGTCCCGCGTCGATCACATCGCCCACGCCGTACTGATCCTCGATGAGCATGAAGATCCCGGTGAGGAAGTCCCGCACCAGGTTCTGGGCCCCGAAGCCGAGGGCGATCCCCACGATCCCCGCGCCCGCGAGCAGGGGCGCCAGCTGCAGGCCGAGCTCGGCCAGGACCATGAAGAGTGCGATCGTCCAGATACCGACGGCGGCCGCGCTGCCCAGGAGTGCACCGATCGTCTCGGCGCGCTGCGTGGCCCGAGCCGAAGCGCGGGGCATCGTGCGCAGCAGGGCGCCCGCCGAGCGCTCGGTCGACGTCACATCGGCCGTCACCGCGCCGAGTCCGCGTGTGAAACGGTGGACGCCGCGGCGCGCCGCCTTGGCACCCAGCCAGGCGGCCAGGAGCACGAGCCCGATCTTGGCCGGCCGGGCCACGAAGACGTCGGCCATCCGGGCAACGTCGGGGTTCCCGGTGATGCGGAAGATGCTCTCGCAGGTCACTCCGGCCTGCGCCGGCGGTCCGCACGCCTGGGTGGGGGCCGGCCGGGTGGAAAGCAGGTTGGCGACGATCGGTGGCAACGCGTGCAGGGTTCTCCTCCTCGTCGGGTTGGTGTGGGGTGTTCCCGGATGTCGGTCCCGCCTCCGCGCCGAGCGCCCAGCCACTCGGCGCGGAGAACGACTCCGTCGAACATAGCCTCGGCGCATCGAGGCCCTGAACGGGCCCGGGGAGGAGGTTCCGCTGTTGCGCACGACCACGTACCGCGTCGCCGGGATGACCTGTGACCACTGTGTCCGCGCCGTCCGCGGCGAGCTCTCGGCACTGGAAGGAGTCGCCGAGGTCGACATCGACCTCTCCTCGGGACTTGTCACGCTGCACGGCGACCAGTTCCCTCCCGAAGCGGCGGTGCGCGCCGCCGTCGAAGAGGCGGGCTACGAGCTGGCGGGAGATGCGGCGTCTTGAGCCGTTCGTGACGCCGCCGTAGCCTCCGAACCGGGCGGTGCCCGAACCCTCGGAGCGGAGGTCCCAGCATGCGAACGCGACTCGCAGTTCTTCCCGCCGTGCTCCTTGTCGTCGGCCTCCTGGCCGCCTGCGGGAGCGACAGTACGGATACCACGGCGACGACCGCGACCACGGAGGCGGATGCGCCGACGACGACCGCGGCCGCGGCCACACCCGTCGCCCTCGTGGCCAGGGACTTCGCTTTCGACGTGCCGGCGCAGATCACCGGCGGCACCGTGTCGTTCACCTACGAGAACAAGGGCGCAGAGCCCCACTTCGCCGCCTTCGCCAAGATCGCCGCGGGCAAGACCCTGGACGACCTGAAGGCCGCCCTGCTCACCCCGCCGGGGTCGGCCGCCCCGTCCGACCCGCCGCCGTTCACGGACCTCGCCGGCTTCCCCACCGCCAACCCGGGCGTCAAGGGAGCCGGCACGTTCAACCTCCCGGCCGGGAGCTACGCCTTCTACTGCATGATCCCGTCGCCCGACGGCGTCCCCCATGGCGCCAAGGGCATGATCCAGCCGGTCACCGTCACCGGGGGCGCCACCAACGAGCTGCCCGCGTCGGTGGGCAAGGTCAAGACCGTGGACTTCGGCTTCGACGCCGTCCCGCCGCTGGAGCCCGGCACCAACGTGGTGCAGCTCGACAACGCGGGCAAGCAGCTCCACGAGATCAACCTCATCGAGGTCCCGGCGGGCAAGAAGATCGAGGACGTGGTGGCCTGGTTCCGCACCGAGACCGGTCCGCCGCCCTTCAGCTTCCTGACGGGCGTCGCCGTGAGCGCCGGAACCTCAGGCACGGGCGAGCTCGTGCTCGATGCCGGGAAGACCTACGCCTTCATCTGTGCCGTCCCCGACTTCCTGGGCGACATGAAGCCCCACGTGACGAAGGGGATGCGAACAGCCACGTTCACGGTCAGCTGAGGAGGCCGGCGAGTCGTCGGCGCTCTTCTCCCGGCGTCCGCCCGGTGGACCTCGCCGACGTCGTCGCTACGTCGGACGCGCTGGCGTCGACG
>Ga0187892_10001584_pt1 | contig 51150 bp, 47 predicted proteins | sample MA1701073metaG_FD_139345 | JGI IMG/M metagenome (GOLD analysis project Ga0187892, IMG submission 139345) | Bio-ooze microbial communities from a basaltic lava cave in the Kipuka Kanohina Cave System on the Island of Hawaii, USA - MA170107-3 metaG ...
CGAGCGCGACCGGGCCCCAGCGCCAGACCTTCCAGAGCCGGTTGAAGCGCATGCCGATCAGGAACACCACGAACTCCTCGTCCACCTCGGCGGTGAGACGCTCGGCGCGGATCTCGGTCATGCGTTCGCTCCGCGCACCAGCTCGGGCAGCCAGATCAGGTCGGTGACGCCGGGATCGACGCCGGCCTGCATCAGCAGCGTCGTGAGCTGCCCGCGGTGGTGCGCCTGGTGGTTGAAGAAGTGCGTCGCCGCCACCCAGAACGGGAGGCTGCGCGGCGCGGGGTTCACGAGGCTCGTGTAGTGGAGCGTCCCCGCGAAGTCGGCCTCGCGGAGCGAGGCGACCCACGCGTCGATCTCGCCGTCGGTCTTCGCGCGTTCGGCGCGCAGCTCCGCGAAGTCCGCGTAGAGCTCCTGGTCGAGCGAGGCCACGGCGAAGGGCGCGCCGCGGAAGCGGCCGAGCCAGATGCGGTCGGCGAGCAGCAGGTGGTTCAGCGTGCCACGAATGGACTCGAAGAACGCCGCGCGGTCGCGCTTGCGCTCCGCGTCGGGCAGGCCGGCGCATTGCGCGTAGAGCCGCTCGTTCATCCAGCGGTTGTACGCCGCGAGCGTGCGCGCCCACGCGAGCGGATTCATGCGCGCCCCCGGAGCAGCGAGACGCCGAGCCACGCCTGGCTCGCGCTCACGCAGGCGAGCAGCGCGAGGCCGCCGCCGAGGGGGAGCGCGGGCAGCGCCAGCGCGAGCAGCCACGGGTTCCAGCGCGAAACGAGCCCGGCGCGCGCGAAGCCGATGGCGAGCACGAGCGAGCCCGCGAAGAAGCCGGCGAGCAGCGGGCCGAGCAGCGCGAGGTTCGGGCCCTGCATGCGCTCCATCACCGGGATCATCGCGTCCCGGTCGATCCCGGGCGCGACCATCTCGACGGCGAGCAGATGCAGCACCGCGTCGGCCGCGGACCCCATCGCACCGATCAGCAGCAGCACGGCGCCGATCACGAGGGAGCGCCCGCCCGCGGCCTCCGGCAGCCGGGCGACGCCGACGAGCGCCGGCGCGTAGCACGCCGCGGAGACGAGCTGGAGGATCACCGACGCGCGCACCGCGGGCGCCTGCGCCGCGACCTTCTCGAAGATCAGCCGCGTGTCCGTGATGCCGACGGCGGGCATCAGGGCCCACGCCGCGTAGAAGAGCAGCGCCGCCGCGACCCAGCAGGCCCCAGCGACGCGCGGGCTCACGCGCTCTCCGCGACCACGAGCCGGTAGCCGAGGTCGAGCGACTCGCGGGCGCGCACCGCGCCGTGGCGGCGCTCCCAGGCGCCCGACGCGAGATCGGCGCGCAGGCGCTCGAGGCCCGGCGCCGGGTCGGCGAGCTTCGCGAAGCTCGAGATGGCGCCGCGCACGCCCGCGTCGAGATACGCCTCGGGCCGCGCCCACCACGCGCCGAGGAAGCCGTCGCTGCAGTCGCGCGGGATCGGCACGTCGTACACCGAGAGCGGGCCGAGGCTACGGCGCAGCTCGTCGAGCGTCGGAAAGATCGGGCGGTCGAGCGTGAGGATCTCCGGGAAGTAGTCGTCCACCAGCCAGAACGGCGAGGCCGCGAGATCCCACGCGTGGGTGAGGATCACGACGCGGCGGCGCGCGGCGCGCGCGAGCTCGCCGAGCCCCTGCGTGCGATCGGTCCAGTGGTGGATGGTGAGGATGGCGAGCGCGGCGTCGAAGCTCGCGTCGCGGAAGGGCAGCGCCGACGCCAGGGCGCGCACCGCGGGCGCGGCCCCCGGCGTGCGCTGGCGGATCATCGTGAGGGAAGGCTCCACCGCCACGACGCGCCGATAGCGCGGCTCGTACGAGCCCGCGCCGGCCCCGACGTTCGTCACGCTCGCCGCGTCGCCGAGGGCGCGCCCGATCGCGGCGGCGATGCGGGGATCGGGCCGGCGGAAGCGCCGGTAGCCCTGCCCGATGGTGTCGTAGAGCTCAGCGATCGATGCGCTCCGCGATCGTCTCGCAGTGTTCGTCGCTCGAGCCGAAGGCGTTCTCGAGCACGAAGGCGCGCTTCAAGTAGTAGTGCGGCGGCATCTCCCACGTGTAGCCCATGCCGCCGTAGATCTGGATGCACATGCGCGCGTTCTTCATCGCGGCCTCTCCGGCGATCACGCGCGCCGAGGCGATCGCGCGCGCGACGTCGCCCACGCTCGGGTCGTCGAAGGTCGCGCCGGCCGCGTAGACCGCCGAGCGCGCCATCTCCTGGCGCACGTGCATGTCCGCGGCGAAGTGCTTGATCGCCTGGAACGACGCGATCGTCCGGTCGAACTGCTCGCGCTTCTTCGCGTACTCGACGGCGAGCTCGGTCGTCGTCTCGGCGATGCCGAGGCACAGCGCCGAGGCGAGCAGCGCGCCCTCGAGCCGGAGCTGCGCAGCCTGCTCCGCGCCCGCGATGCGCTCACCCTTCGGCAGCGCGCGCACGTGCGAGAGCGGCGTGAGCGGATCGAGCGGCGTGCCGATGGGCGCGCCCGCGAGCTTCTTCGCCTCGATGCGATGCACGCCGTCCTTCGCGAGCACGACGAGCGCGTCGAGGCCGCCCGCGTACTCGACCAGCAGCGGCCCGCTGCTCGGGCGCACGTGGTCGAGACCGCCGACGATCGTCTCGCCCGTGGCCGCGCCCGGCACGAGGCCGGCGCAGAGATGGCTCCAGAGCAGCGGGCCCGGCACCACGCGCCGGCCGAGCTCCGCGAACACGAGCACCGCTTCCGCCATGCCGAGCCCGACGCCGCCCTGCGCCTCGGGCAGGCGCAGGGAGAACACGCCCATCTCGGCGAGCTCGCTCCAGCGCGCGCGGTCGAGCGGCGTCTTCTCTAGCGCCACGATGTTCTCGAAGCCGTAGCGGTCGTCGCAGAACGCGCGGATGCCCGACTGGAGCGCCTGCTGGTCCTCGCTGAGCTGGAAGTCCACTAGCGGGGCTCCTTCGGCATCCCGAGGATCCGCTCCGAGATGATGTTGCGCTGCACCTGCGAGCTGCCGGCGGCGATGGTGAGCGAGAGCGACATCAGGAAACGGGTCAGGATGCGCTCGGCGGGCAGCTCGGCCACGTCGTCGCGCGAGAGGCCGGCGCGGCCCAGCAGGCGCGTGGCCAGCTCGTACGCCCGCTGCTGCAGCTCCGTGAAGGCGAGCTTCAGCGTCGAGCCGCCGACGCCGGGGATGCCCGTCTTCTGGATCTCGCCGAGCTGCCACTTCATCAGCGCCCAGAGCGCGTCTGCCTCGGCCGCGAGATGCCCGACCTCGCGCCGCAGCGCCTTGTCCTCCCACGCCGTGGCGTCGTCGCGCGTGAGCTTCCGCGCGAGCCCGGCCGCCTCGCTGAGCAGCTCCTTCAGCTCGATGATGTCGGCGGCCCACGCCGTGCCGCGCTCGAAGCGCAGCGTCACGTTCGTGATGCGCCAGCCGTCGTTCTCCTTGCCGACGAGCTGCTCGACGGGGATGCGCACGTCCGTCAGGAACATCTCCGCGAAGTCGCTCTCGCCCTGGAGCGTCGGCAGCGGGCGCACCTCGATGCCCGGCAGGTTCATGGGCATGATGATCCAGCTGATGCCCTTGTGCTTCGGCGCGCTCGGGTTCGTGCGCACGAGCAGCTCGCAGTAGTCGGCGACCTGGCCGAACGAGGTCCAGATCTTGTGGCCGTTCACCACGTAGTGGTCGCCGTCGCGGACGGCGGTGGTCTTCAGCGCCGCGAGATCGGAGCCGGCGGACGGCTCCGAGAAGCCCTGACACCACACCTCTTCGCCGCGCAGGATGCGCGGCAGGTGCGTCTTCTTCTGCAGCTCGCTGCCCTCGGCGATCACGGTCGGCCCGCCGTGGCGGATGCCCACGAAGTTCATCCCGATGTAGGGCGCATGGGCCCGGGCCGTCTCCTCGTAGTAGACGAGCTCCTCGCTGAGCGTGGCGCCGCGTCCGCCGTAGTCCTTCGGCCAGTTCACCCCCGCGTAGCCGGCGTCGAACAGCTTGCGCTGCCAGCCGGTGTCGTGGACGCGGCGGGCAGGCCAGTCGTGACGCGGCGGCGGCTTCGGGTGCTTCGGCACTTCGGCCGCGAGCCAGCTCCGCAGCTCGCGGCGGAACTTCTCGTCGGCCTCGGAGTAACGCAGATCCACGCGGGCTCCCTGGAAAGGAGCCGATGATACGCACCGTCTCGAAATGCGAAAAGGGGCGCGGCCCCCCGCTAGGCGGCCGCCAGCTCCCGCGCGCGCGCCAGCGCCTCGCGGATGTTGCCGTGCACGTTGGCGGCGCCCATGCGCTCGAGCACGCCCGAGCGCTCGAGCGCCACGAGCGGCTGCGCGTGGACCCCCGAGAGCACCAGCACGGTGCCGTCGCGGCGCGTCTTGTCGAGCAGGTCTTCGAGCGCGCGCAGCCCGGTGGCGTCGATGGCGAGCACGTGGCGCATCCGCAGGATCAGCACGCGCGGGGGGCGCTCGACGCGTCGCACGGCGTCCTTGAACTTGCTCGCCGCGCCGAAGAACAGCGCGCCGTAGACCTCGAACACCTCGACGCCGGCCGGCACGTCGAACCGGGCGGTGGCGTCGGGGTCGTCCGCATCGTCGTCCTCGCGCAGCGCGCGCTGCATCGGGCCCGCGTCGCTGATCAGCGCCATGCGGCGCATGAACAGGAAAGCCGCGAGCACCATCCCGGTCTGGATCGCGACGCTGAGGTCCACCAGCACGGTGAGCCCGAAGGTCACGAGCAGCACCACGACGTCGCTGCGCGGGCTGCGGAACAGGTGCGCGAACACGCGCCACTCGCTCATGTTGAAGGCGACGGTGAGCAGAATGCCCGCGAGCGCCGCGAGCGGGATCAGGCCGGCCGCGCGCCCCAAGAAGCTGGCGATGACGAGCAGCGTGGCGGCGTGGACGATGCCCGCGATCGGTGTGCGCCCGCCGTTCCTCACGTTCGTGGCGGTGCGCGCGATGGCGCCCGTGGCCGGGATCCCGCCGAACAGCGGCGAGGCGACGTTCGCGATGCCCTGCGCCACCAGCTCCATGTTCGGGCGGTGGCGCGTGCCGGCCATGCCGTCGGCCACCACCGCCGAGAGCAGGCTCTCGATCGCGCCGAGCAGCGCGATCGCGACGGCGTCGGGGAACAGCACGGAGACCATCTCCCACGAGAACGCGGGCAGCTTCGGCGCCGGCAGCGCGGCGTGGATCTCGCCGAAGCGGTCGCCGATCGTCTCGACGGGCAGCCCGAGCCCGTGCACCAGCGCCGTCGCGAGCACGATGGCGACGAGCGAGCCCGGCACGCGGGTCGTGACGCGCTGCCAGTACACGGTCACCACGATCGACAGCAGGCCGATCGCGAGCGTGGTGGGCTGCACGGAGGCCGCGTGCGCGGCGTACGCGGAGAGCTGTTCGAGGAAGCGCGGCGGCAGGGTCGCGAGGTCGAGCCCCAGCAGGTCGCGGAGCTGGCTCGTGGCGATGATCAGCGCGATGCCCGAGGTGAAGCCGACCGTCACCGGGTAGGGAACGAACTGGATCACGGTGCCGAGCCGCGCCACGCCCATCGCCATCAGCAGCAGGCCGGCGAGGAGCGTCGCGACCGCGAGGCCCTCGACGCCGTGGCGGGCCACCACGCCGTAGACGATCACCACGAAGGCGCCGGTGGGGCCGCCGATCTGGACGCGGCTGCCGCCGAACGCGGAGATCAGGAAGCCGGCCACGACGGCGGTGGCGAGCCCCTGCTCCGGCCGTACGCCCGAGGCGATCGCGAAGGCGATCGCGAGGGGCAGCGCCACCACCCCGACGATGACCCCCGAGAGCGCGTCGCGGGCGAGCTGCGCGCGCGAGATGCCTTCGCGCAGCACGGTCCAGAGCTTCGGCTCGAGGCGACTGGCGAGATCAGGCAGCGCGGACGACATGCCCCCCTCTCATCGGCGCAGCGGCCGGCAGGCTATCGTCCGCCGCCGTGAAGTTCACGATCCAGCTCCCGACCGACCACGTCGCGCAGGGCGAGGAGTTCGTCGGCCCCGAGGCGCTCGCCGAGATGGCGTGCGCGGTCGAGGCCGCGGGCTTCGACGCCGCCTTCGTCACCGACCACCCGGCGCCGGAGGACCGCTGGCTCCGGAGCGGCGGCCACCAGGCGCTCGACCCGTTCGTGGCGCTCTCCTTCGTCGCGGCCGCCACGTCGCGGCTCCGCGTCCAGACCCACGTGCTGGTGGCGGCGTACCGCAATCCGTTCCTCGCCGCCAAGGCGATCGCCACGCTCGACGTGCTCTCGCGCGGCCGAGTCATCGTCGGCATCGCCGCCGGCTACCTCGAGCCCGAGTTCGCGGCGCTCGGGGTGGACTACGCGGAGCGCAACGAGCTCACGGACGAGGCCCTGCTCGCGATGAAGCAGATCTGGGACGGGGAGTCCCTCTCGCTCGAAGGCCGGCACTTCCGCGCCGCCAGCCACACCGTGCTGCCGCGCCCGGTGCAGCGCCCGCACCCGCCGTTCTGGATCGGGGGCAACAGCCGGCGCGCCATGCGCCGCGCGGTCGAGCTCGGGGATGGCTGGCTCCCGTTCCCCGCGCCCGCGCGCATGGCGAAGCGGGTGCACACGGCGGCCATGGAGAGCGAGGCGGATCTGGCCCGCGCGCTCGGCGAGCTGCGCGCGCTGGCGGCGCGAGCGGGGCGCAGCGCCCCGCTGGACGTGTGCGCGGCGCCGTTCGAGCTCGCCTACGGCGCGAAGGAGCTGCCGCCGGCGAGCACCCTCGTCGAGACGGCGCGGCGCTTCGCCGAGCTCGGCGTCGGCTGGCTCATCCTCACCCCGCCCGCGCACACGCGCGCCGAGTTCCTCGCCGGCGTAGCCCGCCTCGGCTCCGACGTCATCCCGCGCGTTGCCTGAGGGGACGGTCTTGTTTGTTGCGCAGCAACAAACAAGACCGTCCCCCAAGGCAACCTCAGTTGTAGTCCTCGTTGAGCGAGCGCAGGAAGGCGGCGAGCGGCGAGACGTCCTGGGGCGAGAGCACGATGCCCGAGATCGGCGCCGCGCCGTTTCGCAGGGACCCGTCGCGCGCGAGCTCCGAGGCCTGCCGGTAGAACTCGACCACGTCCTCGAGCGTCTCGGAGCCGCCGTCGTGCAGGTACGGCGCGGAGTGCGAGAGGTCGCGGAGCCCCGGCGTCTTGAACGCGCCGACGGCGCGCGACAGGAGCACGTCCGGATCGCAGCCGCGCCTGGGCTTGAAGCAGAGCATCCGCTTCAGTCGGTTCTGCGGCGCGGGGAAGTCCGGGTTCTCGAACACGTTCCACACCCCGAGGTCCACGAGCTGCGGATTCGCCTCCGACGGGAGCGCGCGGAAGGGCTCCTCCGAATCCGGATGCTGCGGCGTCGCCGGGAGCCAGGCCTCGGGATCGAGGTTGCGCGTCGCGAGGTCGGGCACCGGCAGCAGCAGGAAGCTCCCGTCGCCGTGCACCGCGTCGTAGTCGCGCTGGCTCACCCCCGTGTTGTGGAAGCGGAAATCCGTGAACAGCGGGGCCGGATGACACACCGCGCAGTTGCCGATGCCGCCCTGGAGCAGCTCGACCGGCCCGATGCCGCTCTTCGGCGGCGGGTTCAGGAAGACGCGCAGCCCCTCGAGCTCCGTCGCGCCGAACACACGCTGCTGATCGTGGAACGCGAACGGCCCGTCCGCGACGAACTGGGGATTGCGCAGCTTCTTGAGCGCGCCGCGGAGCCGCTTGGTGAAGTTCTCGGGCGTCTCGGAGCCGCGCAGGAAGCGGGGCAGCGCGTTCAGCTCGAGGAAGCGGTCGAACGGCGAGCCCACGAAGCCGCCCACGTCGTCCGTCTCGAACTCGAGCGCGCGCACGTACTCCGAGATCAAGCGCGCCACGGTGTCGACGATCTTGGCGTCGCTGTCGCGCTCCACGTCCACCCGGAACAGCTCGCGCAGCCGGAACTCGTCGGGCAGCGTCGGATCCGTGCTCTTCAGCACCCGCGCATAGGAGCCGCCGGACTGCTGCGCGAGCGCGCCCGTCCCGTCGTCCTCGCGGATCACGCGCGCGATGTGCGCCACCGCGAGCTGCGATTCGTCGGGCAGCCAGCCGAAGTTGCGCCCGGTGAGCGTCGCGAGGACGAGCTCCTCGAGCGTCGCGAACTCGCCGTCGAAGTGGAGCATCAGCCCGTTGGGCCGTTCGAGCGACGCGTTCACCAGCGGCGGCGAGTTCCGGACCGTGGTCGTGTGGCCGTCCTCGCGCGCGGAGACCGGGCTGCGCCGGGCGAAGTCGCTGTACGTGCGCATGCCGCCGCGGGAGACCCCGAGCTCCTCGTCCACGAAATGACACGAGCGGCAATTGAGCGAGGCGCCCGCGAAGGGGCCCGGCAGGGGCGCCCCGGTCGTCTGGACCGTCGCGACCACCGGGTCGCCGGCGGGGAGCGGCAGGTTCACGTCCGTCGCGTTGCGCGCGAAGAACTCCGCGAAGCGCGTCTCGAGGAAGAGGCGCTCGCCGATCGTGACCTCGGCGGGGTCGTCCTGCGCGGCGACCGGCGCCGGCAGGAACGCGAGGAACAACCAGAGCGCCGCACGCGCGCGAGCCGACATGCCCGTCCACTCCCTTCGAAGAGCGCGCAGCATATCTGAAAACGATTTTCACTTTCAACTAAACCCGCTGGAGTCGACCCCGCAGGGGTAGACTGCGCCGGTCGGAGGGAGCGGGTGGACGAACCCGGACAGGGCGAGCGCGAGCCGCGGAGCTTCGAGGAGTGGCTGGGCAGCTTCGCCAGCGACTCCAGCCTCCGCCCCGTCCTGGTCGTCGCCCTGGGCTGCTTCACCGCGATCGGCGCCGGCGCCCTCCTGTTGGCCGTGCGCGGCCGGAGCCTCCCAGCCATCGCCGCGCTGGCCCTCCTCGCCCTCGGCAGCGCCGACCTGCTCGTGCGGGACCTGCGCCGCCGCCGCCTCGGGCCGGCCAGCCGCATGGTGCTGGCGCTCTGGGCGCTCTCCGCCGGCGCCGCGGTCGGGGCCGTCGCCCTCGGCCTGGCTTAGGTGGTTCTTTCGCCCCACCGGAGTCGGAGCCCGGTATAGGATGGGCGGCGCAAATCCCTGGGAGGGGTGCCATGCGCCGCGCTCTGCTTCTGCTCTCGCTGCTCGCTGCTGCTGCCCTCGCGGCTGGTTCTGCCTACGCCACGAGCGTGACGGTGCAGATCACGGGGACTTGGGATGACGTCGTCGACACGGCGAACGTCGCCAACAGCACGCTCGCCGTGGGCGGCTCGTTCACCGCAACGCTGGTCTACGACGACGCGACCCCGGACGGGAATCCAGGCAACCCCAGCATCGGCCAGTACCTCTTCTCGCCGGGGAGTTCCGACGTGGTCCTCGAGTCAGGGGACTACACGTTCTCCCTGGCTTCTACGTCGATGATCGACTTCGGCGTGACGAACAACCTGGCGGGCCAAGACGGCTTCGGGTTCCTTGCGGAGTACTTCACGACGAGTGGTCCCCTCTCGGCTGGTTCCACCGGGTACGGCTACGCGAATCCCGCACTCTTCGACAGCACTGCCACCGCCCAGAGCTCCGATGCCTTGACCGCACTCCCCTGGGAGGCGACGGAGTACAACAACAAGAGCTTCTACTTCATCATCGAAGTGCTCGGGGTGGGGTCCGGTCAGTACATCGAGTTGTCCGGAGACATCGAGCAGCTCAACGTGTTGCCCGAGCCATCTTTCATCGCGCTGATCGCCGTCGCGTTCGGCGCATGCGCTCGGATTCGGCGTCGGGGCTAAAGGCCCACGGTCAAGCTCCCATCCTCTTGCGCCGAAGAAGCGCGCGGAGGATGCCGCAATGGCAGAGGGGGGCGGTCTGCGCGTTGCGCTCGCGCTCGCACTCGCGGCGGCTCTCGGCTGCGCCCGCGAAGCAGTTCCGACCGAGCTGATCGGCCGCTGGACGACTGAGGACGCGCGGTACGCGGATCGCTCGCTCGAGATCGGCGCCGATGCGCTCGCGTTCGGGGCGGACGCCGGGATCCGGTTGACGTTTCGAGTGCAGGGTGTCGAACGAGAGAACGACCCTGGGGCTGGCACGCTCTACCTCCTCTACTACGACGCGCCCGGCGAACCCGAGCGGATCCTCCAGGTGCGACTACCTGCGCCGGGCAGATTGCGCCTCGAGAACCACAGCGAGCTCTGGACGCGCAGCGACGCGTCGAGCGCCGGAGGCTGAGTATGCGCCGCGAGAGTCTCTTCGGGGATCCGTCCTTCCGCGCCCACGTGATGTGGGTAACGACCGGGTCGACGGCTGCTCTTTTGCTGGTCCTCTCCGCCGCCGTTCTGGTGCCGTTGTTCAACCGATTCGAGACCACGACCTCCCTCGACGAGCTCCGCAGCGTTACGCAACAGATCCTCGACCTGCATGCGCGCTTCTGGCCAGTCGTCTTCACCTCCTTGGTGTCGGTGTTCCTGAGCTCCTGGTTGCTCTACCGGCGCATGGTGGCACCGCTCGTGCGCTTCGTTCGTGCCTTCGACGCGGTGCGTAGGGGCGAGGTTCCCGAGCCGATCACTCTGCGAGCCAGCGACTACCTGCGGCGCGAGACCGAGGCGTTGAACGCAATGCTGGCGGCGTTGCGCGAGCGATCGCCCGGCGGGAGTTGAGCCGCGAATGCGCCGGACCAGTGCCCGACGCGGCTTCACGCTGGTGGAGCTGGCCATCGCGCTCGCGATTCTGGGCGTGCTCGGCGCACTAACGATCTCTCAGTACCTGGCGTACATCGAACGCGTTCGTGTGGCACGCACCATCATCGAACTCAAGGACATCTCGGCGCAGCTCGACCCGATCGCCTTCGAGGGCGGTGCGCTACCCGCCACATTGGCGGACATCGGCCTCGGAGGTCGCTCGGACCCCTGGGGCCGACCTTACGAATACCTGCCCATCCAAGGCGCACCGGGATTCCTGGTCCGCAAGGACCAATTTCTCGTGCCGCTGAACTCCGACTACGACCTGTACAGCCGCGGCAAGGACGGGCTCTCTCAGCCGCGGATCACACACCGCTTCAGCCTCGACGACGTCATCCGCGGCAACGATGGCGCCTTCCTCGGCCTGGCCGCGAAGTACTAGGGGCGCCGGATGTCGGAGCGACGCACGCCCTGGATCGACGGCAGCTTCCTCACCAGCCGGGTCGCGCGGCGCATCTTCTTCGTGATCCTCGCGAGCTCGCTGGTGCCGACGCTGAGCTTCGCGGTGCTCTCGTTCCAGCAGGTGACGAGGCAGGTGGAGCGCGAGGCGACGGCCCGGCTCGAGCAGGACGCGAAGCAGCTCGGCATGGCGGTGCTCGAGCGGCTGCTGCTGCTCGAGGCGAGCCTCTCCGTTTACGACGAGAGTGGTCCGCCCGCGTCTCCGCCCCCGTTCTTCGCGGGCCGCTTCCGCCGCGTCGAGCTGCGCGAGGCGCTGACGCTCGCGCCGGTGGAGGCGGCGCACCTCGACGCGGGCGGCTCGCTGCTGCGGGTCGAGGGCTTCGGCATCACGCTCCTGCGCCGCGCGGCGAGGGGCCGGCTCCTCGCGGGCGAGGTGGAGCCGCGCTTCCTGTTCGTGCCCGATGCCGTGCGGGCAGGCGTGGACCTGTTCGTGCACGCGGAGGGCGAGCCCGTGTTCGCTGCGCAAGGCAGCGCGCCGGGTGAGGTGAAGCGCACCGGCGTGTGGGAGCTGTTCCTGCGCCCCCAGTTCCGCGGGCCGACGTGGACGATCGAGCTGGCCGAGCCACAGGCCGCGTTGCTCGCGCCCCTCGCGCGCTTTCGCACGGTGTTCCCGCTCGCGACGCTGCTCTCGCTCCTCGCGGTGGGCCTCTCCACGCTCGTGCTGGTGCGGCGCAGCCTGGTGCCGATCGCGCAGCTCCAGGCTGCCACGCGCCGCCTCGCGGCGCGCGACTTCGCCACGCGCGTCGGGCTGCGCACGGGCGACGAGTTCGAGGAGCTCTCCGAATCCTTCGACGCGATGGCCGCGAACATCGAACACCACGTCTCGGTGGTCGAGACGGTCAGCTCGGTCGGCCGCGCTCTCTCGGTCGAGCAGGACAACGAGCGCCTGCTCGCCACGATCCTGCGCGGCGCCATGAGCGTCACCGACGCGCGCGCGGGCGCGCTCTCGCTCTCCGGCCCGCAGGAGCGCCTGGTGCGTCACCTGCTGCTCGAGTGGGACGCGTCCGACGAGGAAGATCGGCCGCGGCGCCTCCAGAGCCTGGCCGAGGACACCGCGCTGGCCGGCGCCACGCTGCACGAGCCCGCGAGCGGGGAGCTCTCGATCCCCATGCGGAACCACGAGGGGCACGTGATCGGGGTGCTGCAGCTCCTGCGCCCGGGCGGCTTCGAGGCGGAGAGCCTCGCGCTCGCCGAGTCGCTCGCCTCGCAGACGGCGGTGGCGCTCACCAAGCACCGGCTGACCGGCGAGTTCCGCGCGCTGTTCGAGGGCCTGATCCAGCTCATCGTGAAGGCGATCGACCAGAAGTCGCCCTACACCGGCGAGCACTGCCGGCGCGTGCCCATCCTCACCGAGCTGATCGCCGACGCGGCCTGCGCCTCGCGCGAGGGCGGGCTGAAGGACTTCACGCTCAACGAGGCGGAGCGCTACGAGCTGCGCATCGCCGCGCTGCTCCACGACTGCGGCAAGGTGACGACGCCGGTGCACGTGCAGGACAAGTCGAGCAAGCTGGAGACGCTCTTCGACCGCATCGAGCTGGTGGACGCGCGCTTCGAGATCGTGAAGCGCGAGCTCGAGCTCGAGGCGCTGCGCCGCAGCGCGCCCGCGGGCGCCGGGGCCGACGCCGAGCTCGAGGCGAAGCTGACCGCGCTAGACGACGATCGCGCCTTCCTGCGCGCCGTGAACGTGGGCGGCGAGTTCATGTCGCCCGAAGCCCAGGCGCGCGTCGAGGCGATCGCTGTGCGCTGGCTCTGGCACACGCCGGGCGGCGAGACGCAGATCCTCACCGAGGACGAGATCGAGAACCTGTGCGTCTCCCGCGGCACGCTCAACGCGCGGGAGCGCGAGATCATCAACCACCACGTGGTGGCGTCGATCGAGATGCTCGAGCAGCTCCCCTATCCGCGCTCGCTGAAGAACGTCCCCGCGATCGCGGGCGCGCACCACGAGCGCATGGACGGGCAGGGTTATCCGCAGGGGCTCGTGCGCGATCAGATCTCGATGCAGGGCCGCATCCTCGGGCTCGCGGACGTGTTCGAGGCGCTCACCGCGCGCGATCGCCCCTACAAGCCCGGGATGACGCTCAAGCGCGCCCTCTCGATCCTCGAGTCGATGCGCGACGAGGGCCACATCGACGCCGACCTGTTCGAGATGTTCGTGCGCGACCGCGTGTACCTGCGCTACGCGGCCGAGTACCTGCACCCGGACCAGATCGACGAGGACCTGGTCGACGACGTGACGCGCTCGCTGCTCACGGCACGGCGGTTGCGCGGCTAGCAAGCGGCGCGCGGCGCGCCGCGCGCAGTGAGCCGAAGGCGAACGGAGTCACGACAGCTGCATCAGTCGTCGCGGGCGCGTCGCTCCGCCTTGCGGCGCGAGGCATGGCGCTTCGCGGCGAGGCGGCGCTCCTTCGCGCCCCGGCTCGGCCGCGTCGGGCGGCGCGGCTTCGGGGGCCTCGCCACCTCTTCGAGCATCGCGCCGAGCTTCGCCAGGCAATCCGCCACGTTGCGCTCGCGCTCGCGGTGGCGCTGGCTCGCGAGCATCAGCACGCCTTCGGCGTTGATGCGGCGCGCGAAGCGGCTGCGGAAGCGCGCGAGCAGCGCGGCGGGCAGCGCGCGGCTCGCGCCGACGTCCCAGCGGAGCACGGCCTTGCTCTCGACCTTGTTGACGTTCTGACCGCCCGGCCCCGAGCTGCGGGCGAAGGAGAAGTGCAGCTCGTGGTGCGGGAGCGCGTGCGCCACGCGCTAGTAGCGCCCGACGTGACGGGCGTAGTCGTCGAGCACCGGCAGCACGCGCTCGCGCGGCGCGGACGGCAGGCGCAGCACGCACTCGGTCACGCCCTGCTCGCGGTAGTAGGCGAGCTTGCCCTCGTCGGGGAACACGCCCATCGGCACCACGCGGAGCGTGCGCGGGTCGCGCCCGCGTTCCTCGAGCGCGCGGCGCAGCTCGGGCAGCGCCGCGCGGATGCCGGCGCCGCCGATGGGGATCCAGCCATCCGCGAACTCGGCGACGTGCGCGAACAGCGTCGGGCCGGCCGCAGCGCCGATCAGCACCGCCGGGCGCGGCTGCTGCACCGGCTTCGGCCACTGCCAGCTCGGCTCGAAGCGCACGAACTCGCCCGAGAAGCTCGCCACCTCCTTCGACCACAGCTCCTGCATCGCGAGCATCACCTCGCGCACGCGCGCGCGGCGGCGCTTGGGGTCGATGCCGTGGTCCTCCATCTCCTCGAGGTTCCAGCCGTAGCCGATGCCGTAGACGAAGCGGCCGCCCGAGAGCCGATCGAGCGTGGCGATCTGCTTGGCGAGACTGATCGGGTCGTGCTGGGCGGGCAGGCCGATGCCGGTGCCGAGCCGGATGCGCTGCGTCACGGCGGCGGCCGCCGCGAGAATCACCAGCGGGTCGGGGCTGCGCTTGTACTCGTCGGCCAGCACCGCGTCGCCGGTGGGCGCGGGCGTCCGCCGGCTCACCGGGATGTGGGTGTGCTCGGGCACGTACAGGGAATGGAAGCCGCGCGCCTCCGCCTCGCGCGCCAGCTCGGGCACGTCCATGGCGAGGTCGCTGGCGTGGAGGGTGACGCCGATCAGCACGGGGCCAGTTGGTAGCCGACGCGAAGGCACCCTGCGCGATACCCTCCGACGCCGCCCGCATCCGGAGCCAGCCGACCCGTGGCCAGTCGCGGCGTCCAGAGGCTGGCCTTCGGGATTAGAACATGTTTCAATTCGGCGTCGGCGCCCCCGCCGCCGGAGAGCCCCCTGAGCGCCCCCTTCGATGCCGCCTACGAGCTCGAGCACCGCTACACGCGGGAGCGCGGGCGCGTCTACCTGACGGGCGTGCAGGCGCTGGTGCGGCTGCCGCTGCTCCAGCGCGAGCGCGACCTCGCCGCGGGGCTCTCCACCGCCGGCTTCATCTCCGGCTACCGCGGCTCTCCGCTCGGCACCTACGACCTCGCCCTCTGGCAGGCGCGCGAGCACCTCGAGCAGCACCACGTCCGCTTCGAGCCGGGCGTGAACGAGGACCTCGCCGCGACGGCGGTCTGGGGCACGCAGCAGGCGAACCTGCACCCGGGCCCGAAGTACGACGGCGTGTTCGGCATCTGGTACGGCAAGGGGCCGGGCGTCGATCGCTCGTGCGACGCGATCAAGCACGGCAACTACGCGGGCACGGCGCCGAAGGGCGGCGTGCTCGCGCTGTGCGGCGACGACCCGGGCGCGAAGTCGTCTTCGATCGCGCACCAGTCCGAGCACGCGCTGATCCACTGCGGCATCCCGATCCTGAACCCGTCGAGCGTGCAGGAGTACCTCGACCTCGGGCTCGCGGGCTTCGCGCTCTCGCGCTTCTCGGGCTGCTGGGTGGCGCTGAAGTGCCTCACCGACACGGTGGACAGCGCAGCTTCCGTCGAGGTCGGCCCCGAGCGCGTGCGCTTCGTCGAGCCCGACTTCCCGCGCAGTCCTGGCTTCCACATCGGCTGGAGCAACCTGCCGATCGAAGTGGAGAAGCGGCTCTACCAGCAGCGCCTGCCCGCGGCGCAGGCGTGGGTGCGTGCCAACGGTCTCGACCGCGTGGTGCTCGACGCGCCGCAGCGCCGGCTCGGCATCGTCACCACCGGCAAGGCGTACCTCGACGTGCGCGAGGCGCTCGTCGCGCTCGGCATCGACGAGGCCTTCGCGCGGGAGCTCGGGCTCTCGCTCTACAAGGTGGCGATGTCGTGGCCCCTCGAGCCCGAAGGCGCGCTCGCCTTCTGCCGCGGCCTCGACGACGTGCTGGTGGTGGAAGAGAAGCGCGTCGTGATCGAGGACCAGCTCGCGCGCCTGCTCTACAACCAGAGCCAGCGCCCGCGCCTCGCCGGCAAGCGCGACGCCGCGGGCGCTCCGCTCGTGCCGGCCGAGGGCGAGCTCGCGCCCGGCCTCGCCGCCGACGCGATCCGGCGCTGGCTCGCAGGGGCCGCCCCCGCCGCCGCGGCACGCCTGCGCCCGCCGCCGCCCGCGCCGACCGCTGCGCCGCCCGGCCAGCTCGTGCGCCTGCCCGCCTTCTGCTCGGGCTGCCCGCACAACACCTCGACGGTGGTGCCCGACGACTCCGTCGCGCTCGGCGGCATCGGCTGCCACGGCATGGCGGCCTGGATGCCGGAGCGGCGCACGCTCGCGGTCACGCAGATGGGCGGCGAGGGCGCGAACTGGATCGGCCAGGCGCCCTTCACGTCCGTGCCGCACCTGTTCCAGAACATGGGCGACGGCACGTACTTCCACTCGGGTCTGCTCGCGATCCGCGCCGCCGTCGCCGCGGGCGTGAACGTCACGTACAAGCTGCTCGTGAACGGCGCGGTCGCGATGACCGGCGGCCAGCCGATCGAAGGCGAGCCGATGGCGGGCGAGATCACCTGCCCCGAGATCGCGCGGCAGCTCGCGGCCGAAGGCGTGACGCGCATCGCGGTCGTGTCGGTGGAGCCGGAGAAGTTCCCGCCCGGCATGCTGCCGGCCGGCGTCACGCTCCACCACCGCGACGACCTCGCCGCCGTGCAGAAGGAGCTGCGCGAAGTGGTCGGCGTCTCCGCTCTCGTCTACGACCAGACCTGCGCGGCCGAGGCGCGCCGGCTCCGCAAGCGCGGCGAGTTCCCCGACCCCGATCGCCGCATCGTGATCAACGAGCTGGTCTGCGAGGGCTGCGGCGACTGCTCGGTGCAGAGCAACTGCATCTCGATCGAGCCCGTCGAGACCGAGCTCGGCCGGAAGCGCCGCATCAACCAGTCGTCCTGCAACAAGGACTACTCGTGCGTGAAGGGCTACTGCCCGAGCTTCGTGTCGGTGCTCGGGGGCAAGGTGAGGAAGGCGACGGGCGAGGGCGTCGCCGCGGCCGACGCGCTGTTCGCGAGCCTGCCCGTGCCTCCCGTCGCGGCGTGCGAGGAGCCGTGCAACGTGCTGCTCGCCGGCATCGGCGGCACCGGCGTGGTGACGGTGGGCGCGATCCTCGCGGTGGCCGCGCACCTCGAGGGCAAGGGCTGCTCCGAGCTCGACGTGACGGGCCTCGCCCAGAAGAACGGTCCGGTCTCGAGCCACGTGCGCATCGCGCGGCGCCCCGAGGCGATCTTCGCCTCGCGCATCGGCGTGGGCGGCGCCGACCTCGTGATCGGCTGCGACCTCGTCGTCGCCACGAACTTCGAGAACCTGCCCCGGTCCCGAAGGGGACGTTCCTTCTCCGTCATGAACCGCGACGTCGCACCCACCGCCGACTTCGCGCGCAACAGCGACCTCGACCTGTCGAGCGAACGCATGGAGGCGGCGGTGCGCGCCGCGTGTGGCGACGAGGGCGCGCGCTTCGTGAATGCGTCGCAGCTCGCCACCGTGCTGCTCGGCGACGCGATCGCCGCGAACATGATCCTGCTCGGCGTCGCGGCGCAGCTCGGGCGCCTGCCGGTGGGCCTCGGCGCGCTAGACCGCGGCATCGAGCTGAACGGCCGGCAGGTCGCGATGAACCGCCGCGCCTTCGCGTGGGGCCGGCTGCTCGCGCACGACCCGGCGGCGGTCGAGCGCATTGCGAAGCCGCTGCTCCGCGGCGGCGCCGGCGCGCCGCTCTCGACCTCGCTCGACGAGATCGTGGCCCACCGCACCGAGCTGCTGACGCGCTACCAGAACGCGCGCTACGCCGAGCGCTACCGAGCGCTCGTCGCCCGCGTGGCCAAGCGCGAGCGCGCCGCGGCGCCGGGCAGCGACGCCCTCGCGCGGGCCGTCGCGCGTCACCATGCGAAGCTCCTCGCCTACAAGGACGAGTACGAGGTGGCGCGCCTCTACACGGACGGCAGCTTCGCCGCGCAGGTGGCGCGCGAGTTCGAGGGCGAGGTGCGGCTCCAGCTCCACCTCTCGCCGCAGTTCCTGCCGGCCTGGCTCGCCCCGCGCGACCCCGAGACGGGGCACGTGCGGAAGTGGCGCATCCCGACCGGCCTGATCTTCCCGTTCTTCCGGCTGATCCGGCCCTTCGTGCGCCTGCGCGGCACGCCCCTCGATCCGTTCGGCTGGACGCGCCACCGCCGCTGGGAGCGGCGGCTGATCGCCGAGTACGAAGCCACCATGGCGGAGCTGCTCGACGGCCTCACGGCGGAGAACCTGCCGCTGGCGGTCGAGATCGCGAACCTGCCCGAGCACGTGCGCGGCTTCGACGACGTGAAGGAGCGGCAGCACGAGGCCGCTCGCACGAAGCAGACCGAGCTGCTTGCTGCCTTCCGGCTGCGCGCGGCGTAGACTGAAACCCGACCAGGAGGATCTCATGGCCCGCATCGTCTTCACCGGCGCGAACCTGCTGGACGGCGACAAGCCGCCGCGCGCGAACTCCACCGTGGTCGTCGAAGGCGAGACGATCCGCTCCGTCGGACAGGCGAAGGTGACGGCGCAGCCCGGCGACCGCGTGATCGCGCTCGACGGCAAGACGCTGATGCCGGGGCTGATCTCGTCCCACTTCCACGCCTCGTACAACAACATCACGATCCAGCCCGAGCCGCTCGGCGTCGAGAAGCCCGAGAACTGGCTGGCGCTCGCCGGTGCGAAGAACCTGCTGACGGCGCTCCACTGCGGCATCACCGGCATCGTGTCGTCGGGCGCGAACGCGGGCACCGTCGACGCGGACCTCGCGCTCGCGATCCAGGACGGCCTGATCCAGGGTCCGCGCATGCTGCCGGCGAGCCGGGGGCTCGACACCGTCGGCGGCTACACCGACACCGAGAAGTGGTGGTGGGAGCTCGGCAACAAGGGCGCACAGGTGTTCGCCTCGGGCGCCGACGAGTTCCGCGCGCTGGTGCGCAAGGAGATCAAGCGCGGCGCGCGCATGATCAAGGTGTTCCTGTCGGGCGGGCACGCCGTGCCCGAGTACGCCGGCGGCATGAGCCTCTCGAAGGGCGAACTCGACGCGGTGATCGAGACCGCGCACTCGCGCGGCGCGAAGGTGCGCGCCCACTGCGCCTGGAAGAACGTGATCCTGCCCGCCGTCTCCGCGGGCCTCGACGTGGTGGACCACGGCGACCAGCTCGACGACGAGTGCATCGAGCTGATGGCCGAGCGCGGCACCTTCTGGGTGCCGAGCGCCTTCTTCACCGCGCAGATGCTCTCGCCCGACGCCGCGCTCTCGCTCGCCACCCCCGAGCAGATGGCGCCGCTCCGCGACGAGTTCGACAACGTGCTGCGGCGGCTCGAGCAGGCGCAGCAGGCGGGCGTCCGCATCGTGACCGGCGACGACTACGGCATCATCGTGCTGCCCCACGGCCGCTACGCCGAGGAGCTCGCCTTCTACGTCAAGAGCGGCGGCATGAAGCCGCTCGACGTGCTGCGCTGGGCGACGAAGAACGGCGGCGAGCTGCTCGGCGGGCACGTCAAGACGGGGCAGGTGAAGGAGGGCTACTACGCCGACCTGCTCGTGGTGGACGGCGATCCCTCCGTCGACATCGCGCTGCTCCAGGACCAACGCAAGCTGAAGGCGATCGTGAAGGGCGGCGCGTTCGCGAAGGACGCGCTCTAATGGCCAGCGCGCAGCTCGCGAAGGTGATCGAGCATCTCCGCGGCCTCGCGGCCGAGACCAAACGGGCCGGCGCCGCGGCCGACATTGCCGCGAATCGCCGCATCGTGGACGGCTACGGCGACGTCGATCCCTCGGTCCGCAAGGTCGACGCCGGCGTGCGGCGCATCGACGTCGCCGGCGTGCCCTGCGAGTGGCTGCTCGCGAAGGGCGCCGACCCCGACCGCCGCCTGCTCTACATCCACGGCGGCGGCTGGACCGCGGGCGGGCTCGAATCGCACCGCCCGCTCTCCGCGCGCCTCTCGGCGGCGACCGGCTGCGCCGTGCTCGCGGTGGACTACCGGCTTGCGCCGGAGCATCCCTACCCGGCCGGGCTCGACGACTGCCTCGCGACGTACGGCTGGCTGCGCGCGCACGGCCCGAACGGCGCCGCGCCCGCGCGCAGCACGTTCGTGGCGGGCGACTCCGCCGGCGGCAACCTCACCCTCGCCGTGCTCCTCGCGCTGAAACAGCGCGGCCTGCCCCTGCCGAACGCCGCGGTGCCGATCTCGCCCGCGACGGACTTCCTCGCCAGCGGCGACTCCTTCCGTACGCGCGCCGAGCGCGACCCGATCATCAACGCCGGGCCCGAGGGCATCCGCATGCTGTCGATGATCTACCTGCAGGGCCGCGCCAAGCCCGAGGATCCGCTCGCCTCGCCGCTCTACGGCGACTACCGCGGGCTGCCGCCGCTGCTCTTCCACGTGGGCGACGCCGAGGTGCTGCTCGACGACTCGACCCGCGCGGCGGAGAAGGCGCGGGCCGCGGGCGTGGACGTCACGCTCGAGGTCTTCCCCGACATGCCGCACGTCTGGCACGCCTTCGCGCCGTTCCTCCCCGAGGCCACCGACGCCATCGAGCGCATCGGCGCCTTCGTGCGGAAGCACGGCTAGCCAGCTCACTTCCAGGCGGCGAGCAGCTCCTCCGTCGTCACCAGCGTCGCCACGTTCCGCAGCGTGTGCTCGAAGACCTGCTCGACGTACTCGCGCGGCGTGCCGGCCACGGCGTCGACCGGGATCACCACCTGGTAGCCCGCGTTCACGGCGTCGAAGGTGAGGTTCGTGATCGCGACGTTCACGGAAACGCCCGTCGCGATCAGCGTGGTGACGTCGAGGTTGCGCAGCACGAAGTCGAGCTCGGTGCCCGAGAAGGGCGAGAGGCCGTGGAGGCGCGGCAGCACCAGGTCCGACTCGTGCGGCTTCACCTCCGGCACGATGTCGGTGGCCGGCGAGCCCGGCAGCAGCTTGGGCTCGGCCTTCGCCATGTAGCCGAACAGCCGCGCGTTCTTGTTCATGCCCTTGTTGTCGGCGCGGCGCTCGGCGATGCAGTGGATGACCTGCGCGCCCGCCGCGCGCGCCCCCTCGACGAGGCGCACCACGCTCGGGATGATCTCGCGTCCCTGCTTCGCGAGCTCGGGCAGCGCCGAGAGGTCGCCGATCACGCCGCGCTGGATCTCGGACGTGACCAACGCCGTGTGGCCCGGCGCGACGAGCTCCCGGAGGTCGAGCGGCATGACGCGTCTCCCGATTTCTACGCGATCGCGCCCTGCGCCCGCAGCGCCGCGATCTCGTCGTCGCGGAGCGATAGCACGCTCCGCAGCACCTCGTCGGTGTGCTGGCCGAGGCGCGGCGGCGGCTGGACGGGGCCCTCCGCGAGGCGCGACATCTTCACGGGGTTGCCCACCACCAGGTAGGGACGCTCGGCGTCGGGCCGCGGCACCTCGATCAGCATGTCGCGCGCCGCGACGTGCGGGTCGCGCACGATGTCCTCGGCGAGGTTGCTCGGCCCCGCCGTGATGCCGGCCGCGCACAGCGCCGCCGCCGCCTCGAGCTTCGTCTTGTCCGCGGCCCACGCCTCGAGCGCGGGGCGGATCACGCCGTCGGTGTGGCGCGCCCAGCCGGTGCGGTCGGCGAAGCGCGGGTCGGAGAGCCACTCGGAGTGCCCGAGCAGGCGGCACAGCTTCTCGAACATCGCCTCGCGGAACACGGCCACTACGAAGTGCCCGTCGCGCGCCGCGAAGGCGCCCACCAGCGCCGTCGAGCCCGGTCCGGCCATCGAGGCCGGCGCTCCCATCGACCACAGGAAGGGCACCATGTCGGTCATCGCGACCATCGAGTCGTACATGGCGACGTCCACGTACTGGCCGAGGCCGCTGGCGTCGCGGTGGCGCAGCGCGGCGAGCGTGCCGATCACGGCGAACAGCGCGGTGGAGATGTCGCCGAGCGCTCCCGCCACTACCACCGGCGGCGGCTGGCCCGGCTTCTTCGTCGGCTCGTAGAGCCCGCCCATCGCCTCCGCGATCGGCGCGAAGGCGGGCCAGCGCGCGTAGGGCGAGGCCTCGAGGTTGCCGAAGCCCGAGAGCGAGACGTAGACGAGGCGCGGGTGGAGCTTCGCGAGCGCGTCGTAGCCGAGCCCGAGCTCGGCCATCGAGCCCGCGCGGAAGTTCTCGGCCACCACGTCGAAGTGCGGCACGAGCCTCCGGAACAGCGCGCGGCCCGCCTCGTGCTTGAGATCGATCGCGATGCTGCGCTTGCTCAGGTTGTTCCGCAGGTAGGTGGCGCCGACCTTGCGCCCGTCCTCGTCCACGAGGAACGGGTTCGAGGCGCGCCCGGTCTCGCCGCGCCCCGGCGGCTCGACCTTCACCACCTCCGCACCGAGGTGCCCGAGCAGCTGCGTCGCGTAGGGCAGCGCCTGCATCTGCTCGGCCGCGAGGACGCGCACGCCGCCGAGCGGCTTGCCCCAGGCCCCGCGCTCCGGGTGCTTCGTTTCGCCGACGCGCACGGGGCTCCTTCCGCGAAGGGGCCGAAGCTAGGCGAGCAACCCAGAACGCGCACTTGGAGGGCACAAGGAAGCCGCGAGTTCAGACTGTCGTGACTCCGTTCGCCTTCGGCTCACTGCGCGCGGCGCGAAGACGCGCCGCTTGCACTAGCGCCAGCGCGCCGCGCGCGGCAGCATCACGCGATCGGAGGGTCGCCATGGCCGCCGCTTCCGCCCCGGAGCCGCTCGACTTCCACCGCTACCACCGCGAGGAGCTGCCGCCCCTGCTGCGCGCCGGCCGCGGGGCGCTCGCCGCTCCGGGCGCGCGCGCGCTCGGCAGCCTCGCCTTCCGCCTGCCCGACGGCGCGGCCTACACGTATCGGCCCGGCGCGGACGGCATGGACGTCGTCGCGGGCGACGCAGCGGCCGACACGGTGATCGAGCTCTCCGCCGAGCTGTGGCGGAACCTGGTCGGCGAGCTCGACGCCGCCGCGGGGCTCCTCTACGGCGGGCGCGCGAAGTGCCTGCGCGGCAGCGCGCTGCGCTGGGTGGCGTGGGAGCCCGCGCTGCGCGCGATGTGGAGCGGGCGGCCGGTCTATCACGCCGGCGAGGTGGAGCTGCGGGGCCGCGGCGGCGCACCGCTCGACCCGACCGCGAGCTTCGCGCCGGGCGACGACCGCGAGGACATGGCGCACTTCCTGCGAACCGCGGGCTATCTGTTCGTGCGCGGCGTCTTCGGCGCGGCCGAGATCGCGGCGCTGCGGACCGAGGCCGAAGCGCTCGCCGGCGAAGCGCGGAAGGGCGACAAGCTCTCGTGGTGGGGCAAGAACGCGGCCGGCGAAGAGGTGCTGACGCGCGTGACCCGCGCCGCCGCGAAGCCCGGCCTGCGCGCGCTGCCCCACGACCCGCGGCTCGTCGCGCTCAAGGACCTCGCCGACGACGCGCTCGCGCACCGCACGCCGCCCTCGGCCGAGGAGGGCGTCTCCGTGATCTGGAAGCGCCCGAACATGAGCGAAGGCCTCGGCGACCTGCCCTGGCACCGCGACTGCGGCATGGGCGGCCACGCGGTGATGTGCCCGACGCTGATCGCGTCCGTGTTCCTGACGCCCGCCACGCCCGAGACCGGCGAGCTGCGCATGCTGCCCGGCTCGTGGCAGCGCGGCTGCGGCCCGATCGACGCGCGCCATCCCCAGGCGCCGCGCGGCGTCTCCTTCACCGCCGCGCCCGGCGACGTCTCGCTCCACTACGGCGACACCATGCACGCGGCGCCGCCGCCCACGCGGAACGACCTCGACACCTACCGCATCAGCGCGGTGACCGGCTACGCGCGCGCCGGCGCCCGCGCGCACCGCGGCCGCTACTACAACGAGGTGCTGCACCGGCGCGAGGACGGGCAGATCGAGCATCTCGCGAAGATCGCGGGCGAGAGCTAGGCCGCCCCATCGCCATCGAGATCGCCGACGCCGACCTGTCGAGCGAGCGCGGCGCCGCGAGCGTCGTCGGCCTGATCGACGCCTATGCGCGGGACCCGATGGGCGGCGGCGCTCCGCTGCCCGAGGACGTACGAGCGCGGCTCGGGCCGGACCTGCGCGAGCGCGCCGCGCGCGGCGCCGCCGTGGTGCTGCTGGCGCTTCGAGAAGGCGAGGCCGTCGGCGTCGCGGTCTGCTTCGTCGGCTATTCGAGCTTCCGCGCGCGCCCGCTGCTGAATCTGCACGACCTCGCCGTGCTGCCGAGCGCGCGGAGCAGCGGCGCCGGTCGCGCGCTGCTCGCCGCCGTGGCGGAGCGCGCGCAGAAGCTCGGCTGCTGCAAGGTCACGCTCGAGGTGCGCGAGGACAACGCCGTGGCGCGCCGGTTCTACGAGCGCGCCGGCTTCGTGGACTCCGCTCCCGACGGCGCACGCACGCGCACGCTGTTCCTCGAACGGCCGGTCTGAGATGTCTCGGACGCGCTACGCCATGCTGCTGGCCCCGCTGCTCCTCGCCGCGCCGCCCGCGCTCGCCCAGCTCGTCGCCGAGCGCATCACGCCGGAGAACGCGGCGCAGCTCCAGCTCGGCGGCCCCGACGCCGATGGAGGCGTCGGCGACTGGGCGCTGCGCAACGGCACGCTCTGCGCCGTCGTCGCGGACGCCGCGCACGAGGCGCCGATCTCGCCGCAGGGCGGGGGCCTGCTGGATCTCGTGCGCTGCGGGAATGCCAACGACCAGTGGAGCGCGCTCGTGCCGCTCGTGAACCTGTCGCGCAAGAGCGTGGTGCCGGTGACGGGCCTCCGCGCGGAGCGCGACGAGCGCGCGGCGCGCGTCGTCGCGGAGGGCGGGCGGCCGGGCCTGCGCATCCGGACCACGTACGCGCTCGACCTCGCCACCCCCGACGAGCTCTCCGTCACCACCGAGCTCGAACGCGAGGAGGGCGGCGACAGCACCTTCGCGTTCGGCGAGGTGATCTTCCACGCCGTCGGCCAGCTCCGGCCCTTCGCGCTGCTGCGCGGCGACCTCCCGCGCTCGGTCGGCTTCTCCCATCCCTCGGGCGACCCGAGCTCCCCGCTCACCATGCTGCGCGGCATCGTGGCGGCCGACGCGCACGTGCTCGTGGGGGGCGAGCTGATCGAGCCCGGGCTCAGCTACGGCGTCGCGCTGCGCCGCGCCGAGCTGCGGCGGGCGGGCGGCGGGGCCGAGCCCGTCGCCACCTTCTCGATCACGGGCGAGAGCTTCACCATGACGGGCGTCTTCGCGCACCCGTTCTGGCTCGGCGGCGGCGACGGCGCGCCGGGCGTGCTCGAGCTGGCCCAGCTCCCGCTGATGGACCTCGACCCGGGCGACGTCCTCGTGCTCGAGCGCGGGATCCGCGTGGGAGCGCGCGCGGACGTCGCGTCGGTGACGGACGCGTACTTCGCAGCGGGCGCGCTCGTGTCGGGGCGCGTCGACGACGCGGGCGCACGCATCCACGTCGCGACCGCGGAGGGCGCCCCCGTCAGCGAGCTGCGCCCGGGTGCGGACGGGGCGTTCGCGCTCCGCCTGCCGCCGGGCGCCTACCGGCTGCGCGCCGTGGCGCCCGGAGGTCGCGAGCAGCAGCGCGAGATCGCCGTCGGCGGGGCGGCGCTCGCGCTCGCGCCGATCGCGCTCGGCGAGCCCGCGCGCATCGAGCTGCCGCGCGGCGGCACCATGCGCCTCGTGTTCGTGGGCGAGGGCGGCACGCCCGACCCGCGCTTCGGCGACGACCTGCTCGGCTTCGAGGTGAACGGCCAGGAGATCTTCGCCGGCTCGCTCGAGAACGCGGTGTCGCTCGCGGGCCTCGCGAGCGATCCGCGCGCGGTGACGCTCGCGCCCGGCCGCTATCGCGTGCTCGCGACGCGCGGCCCCGAGTACTCCGTTTCGGAGGTGCAGCTCGAAGTCCACGCGGGCGAGCGCGCCCCGCTCGAGATCGCCGCGCCGGCGCGCGCGCTCGACACGCCGGGCTGGATCGCCGCCGACTTCCACGTCCACAGCGCCGAGAGCTTCGACACCTCGTGGCCGCTCGAGCGCCAGCTCGCGGCCTTCGCGGCGAACGGCTCCGAGGTGCTCGTCGCCACCGAGCACGATCGCATCTTCGATTCGCGGCCGCTGATCGCGCGCCTCGGCCTCGGCGACCGGCTCGTCGGCGTGGTGGGCGTCGAGATCACGAGCGCGTTCGAGGGCGGCGACACGCCCCATACGATCGGCCACCTGAACGCGTATCCGATGCGGCGCGATCCGCTGGCGTACCGCGCCGGCGCGCCCCGCGCCGAGGGCCGCCGCGTGCGCGCGGTGCTGGCCGACCTCGGGCGCGGCGCGGGCGCGCCCTTCGTGCAGATGAACCACCCGCGCGGCCAGCTGCCGCACGCCGGCGAGGACGGCGCCTACTTCACGCACCTCGCCGTGGTCGGCGAGCCCTACGAGCCGACGCGGCCCCTCGACGCCGAGCCGAACCGCGTGCTGGTCGAGCGGGACGCCGCGAGCGGCCTGCGCGACCTCGACTACGACGGCGTCGAGCTGCTGAACGGGCCGAGCATGGACCGCTATCGGCTGACGCGCGCCGACTGGCTCTCGCTGCTGCTCCAGGGCGTGGTGCACGTCGGCCTCGGGAACAGCGACTCGCACCGCGCGGGCGAGACGCCCGGCCTGCCGCGCAACTACGTGGCGGTGGGCGACGACGCGCTCGCCCACTTCGACGAGGCGGCCCTCCTCGCGGCGGTGCGCGCCGGGCGCGTGGTCGCGACCACCGGCCCGCTGCTCGACGCGAAGCTCGGCGAGGCGGGGCCCGGGCAGCGCTTCAGCGGAAGCAAGGGCGTGCTGCGCGTGCGGGCCGACGCCGCGCCCTGGGTGCCCGTGAACCGCCTGCTCGTCCACCGCGACGGCGTGGTCGTCGCCGACCGCGCTCTCGAGCGCGGCGAGACGCTCGAGCTGCCCCTCGCCTTCGAGCGCGACGCCTTCGTGGTAGTCGAGGTGGAGGGCGTGCCCGACGCGACGTGGTCGGCGGTCGCGCCGCGCTTCGCGCCGTTCGCGGTCGCAAATCCGATCTTCGTGGACGCGGACGGCGACGGCGCCTGGACCGCGCCCGGGCTCCCCGAGGATCCGCCGCCGCTGCTCGCGGATCCGCTACGTTCCGGCCTCCGCGAGGAGACGCAATGAACGAATCCGAGGAGACGCCGTCGCTCCCCACGCCGCTCCCGCCCAAGATCTTCGACCGCCTGTTCCAGTCGCGCACGGTCCTGATCCACGGCGAGGTGGACTCGCGGCTCGCGCAGACGGTCACGGCCCAGCTCCTCGCGCTCGCCGCGGCGGGCGACGACCCGATCACCGTGTTCATCCACTCCGAGGGCGGGCACGTCGAGGCGGGCGACTCGATCCACGACATCGTGCGCTTCGTGAAGCCGAAGGTGCGCATGGTCGGCACCGGCTGGGTCGCGAGCGCCGGCACGCACATCTACCTGGCGGCGGCGAAGAAGGACCGCTTCTGCCTGCCCAACACGCGCTTCATGATCCACCAGCCGCTCGGCGGCATCGGCGGCAAGGCCACCGACATCCGCATCGAGGCCGAGGAAATCTTGAAGGCGCGCGAGCGGCTGAACAAGACCATCTCCGACGCCACGGGCCAGCCGCTCGAGCGCGTGGCCAAGGACACCGACCGCAACTACTGGATGTCGCCCGAGGAAGCGATGGAGTACGGCATCGTCGGGAAGATCATCAAGAGCGCGAGCGAGCTCTAGCCCGCCGCGAGCCGCTGTCCGATCATCGCGAGCTGCGCGCTGCCGGTCCCGAGGTGGACGCCGATCTGCGTGGCCCACAGGTAGTAGCGGTGGACGGGGTAGTCGATGTCCACGCCGATGCCGCCGTGCAGGTGCTGCGCCGCGTAGGTGACGCGCGCGCCGCCCTCGGAAGCCCAGAACTTCGCGATCGCGAGCTCGTCCGTGGCGTCCTCGCCCTGCTCGAGCAGGTGCAGCGCGCGCCAGGTGGTGAGCCGCATCGCCTGGAGGTCGATGTAGGCGTCGCCCGCGCGCGTGTGCACGGCCTGGAACGAGCCGACCGGCCGGTCGAACTGCTTGCGCTCCGTCACGTAGCGCGCGGTGATCTGGAGCGCGCGCTCGGCGACGCCCACCTGCATCGCGCAGAGGCCGAGCACCGAGCGGTCCAGCACGAAGGCCAGCGCCTCGGCGCCGCGCGCCACGTCCCCGAGCGGCTCGGCCGGCGCGTTCGCGAGCACGAGGTGCGGGCGGATCTGCTCGTCGGCCGTCTCGGCTCGCTCGTGCGTGACGCCCGGCGCCTTCGCATCGACCAGGAACAGCGCGTCGCGGCCGTCGAGCTTCGCGGGCACGAGGATCGCGGCGGCCACGTGGGCGGCGTGCACGAGCGGGCGCCGGCCCGTGAGCCGGTAGCCCGCGCCGTCCTTCGTGGCGACGACCTTCGCGCCCGGTCCGTCGGCGAACGCCGCGGTGAGGATCGCGTCGCCGCTCGCCACCGCCGGCAGCCAGCGCTTCTTCTGCGCCTCGCTGCCGAACGCCGCGATCGGCAGCGCCGCCTCGACCAGCGTCGCGAGCACGGGCAGCGGCGCCACCGCGCGCCCGATCTCCTCGAGCAGGATCACGAGCTCCGCGAGCCCGGTGCCGTTGCCGCCGAAGCTCTCCGGGATCGCGATGCCGAGCAGGTTCGACTTGGCGAGCTCGCGCCACAGCTCGAGGTCCACGCGTTCGGCGGTCTTCTTCACTTCCTTGAGGCGGTCGTGCGTCGCCCGCTCTTCGAGGATCTTGCGCGCGAGCTCCTGCAGGGCCTGCTGGTCTTCGGAGTAGGAAAAGTCCATCGCAGCAGCTCCTAGCTCTTGTAGTGCGGCATGCCGAGGCCTGCCATCGCGATGATGTCGCGCTGCACCTCGTTGGTGCCGCCGCCGAAGGTGAGGATCAACACGGAGCGATAGTTGCGTTCGATGCGCCCGCGCAGCACGGCGCCGGGCGAGCCGTCGCGGATCGCGCCCGCTTCGCCGAGCACCTCCATCAGCAGCCGATAGCCCTCGACGTTGAACTCGCTCGCGAACACCTTGATCGCCGAGGCCTGCGCCGGGTGCAGGCCGCCCTGCGTGATGTCCCACGCCTGCTTCCAGTTCATCACCTTCAGCACCTCGAGCTTGGCCTTGAAGCGCGCGAGGTTCTGCTGCACCCACGGCTGATCGATCACGCGGCCGCCGGCCGGGCCCTCGGTCTCCTTCGCCCAGCGCACCACGTCCTCGAAGATCTCGTGCATCGGCCCGTAGTTGAACAGCGCCACCCGCTCGTGGTTGAGCTGGTTCGTGATCAGGCTCCAGCCCTGGTTCTCGCCGCCCACCAGGTTGTCGAGCGGGACGCGCACGTCCTCGTAGTAGGTGGCGTTGGTGCGCACGCCGCCCATGGTCCAGATCGGCGTGATCTTCACGCCCGGTGTGTCGAGCGGCACCATGAACATCGAGATGCCGCGGTGCTTGGCCGCGGTCGGGTTCGTGCGCGCCGCGAGCCACACGTAGTCGCTGTGGTCGGCGAGGCTCGTGAACGTCTTCTGGCCGTTGATCACCCACTCGCTGCCGTCGCGCACGGCGCGCGTCTTCAGCGAAGCGAGGTCGGTGCCGGCTTCGGGCTCGGAGTAGCCGATCGCGATCAGCAGCTCGCCGGCCTGGATCTTCGGCAGGAAGCGCTTCTTCTGCTCGTCGGTGCCGAAGCGCATGATCGTCGGCGACACGCTGTTGATGGTGAGGAAGGGCAGCGGGAAGCCGGTGCGCTGGATCTCCTCGGCGAAGATGTACTGCTCGATGGCCGACATCGCGCGGCCGCCGTACTCCTTGGGCCAGCCGACGCCGAGCCAGCCGTCCTTGCCGAGCTCGCGCAGCACGGCCCGGTAGCGCGGGCCGCCGCCCTCGGAGCCGCGGATCTCCTCCATCACGGCGGGCGTGACGAGCTTGCCGAGGTAGGTGCGCAGCTCCGCCTGGAGCTTCTTCTGCTCGGGGGTGAGATCGACGTACATCGCGTCTCCTGTCGGGGCGGGCGAGAGTGGGGGTGTACCACGCCGCGGGCCGCCTTGCCCGAGATTGAAACACGTTCTAATTTCGCGCGCCAGCGTCCATGGACTTCCGCGACTCCCCCTCCGAAGCGGCCTTCCGGGCCGAGGCCACCGCGTTCCTCGACGAGCACGCGCCGCGCGCCTTCCGCAGCTACACGACGGAAGGCGCCGACATGGAGGAGGTCTTCCGCGAGCACGTCGCCTGGCAGAAGACCCTGGCGGCGCACGGCTGGGGCGCCCTCACCTGGCCGAAGGCGTACGGCGGACGCGGGCTCGGCCCGATCGAGCAGATCGTCTGGAACGAGGAGCTCACCAAGCGCGGCGCGGCGCACTCGATGCTCGCCGTCGGCATCGGCATGGCGGGCCCGACGCTGATCGCGCACGGCACCGAGCCGCAGAAGCAGCGCTACCTCGCGCCTTTGCTGCACGCCGACGAGGTGTGGTGCCAGCTCTTCAGCGAGCCCGGCGCGGGCTCGGACCTCGCGAGCCTCGCGACGCGCGCGGTCCGCGACGGCGACGACTGGGTCGTGACCGGCCAGAAGACCTGGTGCTCCGGCGCGCAGCACGCGCAGTTCGGGATCCTGCTCGCGCGCACCGACGCGAAGGCGCCGAAGCACAAGGGCATCACCTACTTCCTGCTCGACATGAAGACGCCCGGCATCGAGGTGCGACCGCTCGTCGAGATGACGGGCGAGGCGCGCTTCAACGAGGTGTTCCTCGAAGGCGTGCGCGTGCCCGACTCGCAACGGCTCGGCGCCCCCGGCCAGGGCTGGTCGATCACGCAGACCACGCTGCTGCACGAGCGCATGTCGATGAGCGGGCTGTCGAGCCTGCTCGACTTCGACAAGCTGCGCGCGTGCGTGAAGGAGCACGGCGCCAGCGGCGACCCGCTGCTGCGCGACGAGGTGGCCCGGGTCTACGTCGAGCTGAAGAGCCTCCAGCTCCTGAACGCGCGCGTCGTCACCAAGCTCGGCCGCGGCCAGATGCCGACCGCCGAGTCGTCGGTGATGAAGCTGGCCCTGGCGCGGGTGATGACGCGCGCCGCCGAGGCCGCGCTGAAGGCGATGGGGCCGCGCGCGCTGCTGCGCCGCGGCTTCTGGCAGAACGAGTTCCTGTTCGCGCCGGCCTGGCACATCGCCGGCGGCACCGACCAGGTGCAGAAGAACGTCTGCGCCGAGCGGGTGCTCGGCCTGCCCCGCGACCCGCACGATCCGAAGGACGTGCCGTTCGATCAGCTCCCCAGAAGCTAGAAGCGCCGGTCCGCAAGGGCCGCGTCCGCGGCCCGCGCAGTGAGCCGAAGGCGAACGGAGAAACAAGTTGGCCGACCCCGCCGTGATCGTCGAGAAGGAAGGCCACGTGCTCGTGGTCACGCTGAACCGCCCCGAGAAGAAGAACGCGGTGAACAGCGAGGTGATGTGCCGGCTGTACGACGCCTGGGTGCAGCTCGACGCCGAGGAAGAGCTCCGAGTCGGCATCCTCACCGGCCGCGGCGACACCTTCTGCGCCGGCATGGACCTGTCCGAGATCGGCAAGATGCGGTCGGGCGTCTCCGACAATCCCTGGATGGAGCGCGTCAAGAAGGAGCCGCACGTCATCTACGGCGCGTGGCTCAAGACGTATCGCCCGACGAAGCCGGTGATCCTCGCGGCCGAGGGCTTCGCGCGGGCCGGGGGCACGGAGATCCTGCAGGGCACCGACATCCGCGTGGCCGGCGAGAACGCGAAGTTCGGCGTCACCGAGGTGCAGCGCGGCCTCTTCCCGATGGCCGGCTCCGCGGTGCGCCTGCGCCGCCAGATCCCGTACGCGATCGCGGCCGAGATGCTGCTGGCCGGCGAAGACCTGCCCGCGCGCCGCGCCTACGAGCTCGGGCTCGTGAACCACGTGGTGCCGGACGGGCAGGCGCTCGCGAAGGCGAAGGAGATCGCGCAGCGCATCGCCGCGAACGGTCCGCTCTCGGTGAAGGGGATCCTCGCCACGCTGCGCGAGACCGAGGCCATGCCCGAAGACGCTGCCTTCGCGATCGAGCAGAAGTACGGCATGCAGGTGATGACCTCGCAGGACGCCGCCGAGGGCCCGCGCGCCTTCCTCGAAAAGCGGAAGCCCGTCTTCCAGGGCAGGTAGCCGACGCTAACCTCGCGCCCCGTGAGCGCTCCTTCGTCGAACCCCGACACGCGGAGCCCCTGGGCGCTCTACGCGATCTTCTTCGTCTCGGGCTGCGCGGGCCTCGTCTACGAGGTGATGTGGACGCGGAGCTTCGGGCTCGTGTTCGGCAGCACCACGCGCGCCGCGGCGGTGGTGCTCGCGGCGTTCTTCCTCGGCATGGCGGTCGGCAACTGGGCGGGCGGCCGCATGGCCTCGGGCACACGGGCCTCGGCGCTGCGCAGCTATGCGTGGCTCGAGCTGACGGTCGCGCTCGCCGCGCTGCTCGTGCTCGGCTGGCTCGCGCTCTATCGCGCCGTGTATCCGGTGCTGTACCGCGCGACGTTCGAGTCGCCGGCCTCCCTCTCGCTGCTCCAGCTCGCGCTCGCGGCGCTCGCCCTCGGCCCGCCGTGCATCGCGATGGGCGCCACGCTGCCGCTGATGTCGCGCGCCGTCGTGTCGAGCGAGGCCCACCTCGGGCGGCGGCTCGGCTTCGTCTACGCGCTCAACACCTTCGGCGGGGTGGCGGGCGTGATCGTATCGGGCTTCTGGCTGCCGGTCGTCCTCGGCGTGCGCGGCAGCATGTTCGCGGCCGCGCTGCTGAACGGCGTCGCCGCGGTCGCCGCACTCGCCGCCGCCCGCGGCCTCGAAGCCCCCGCGCCCGCCGCGCCCCGCGCAGCGCCGCCCGTCTCGCTGCGCGGCGCGCTCCGGCCGCTCGCGGTCGCCGCGACCGTCTCCGGCCTCGGCACCCTCGCGCTCGAGGTGCTGTTCACGCGCCTCCTCGTGAACGCGATGGACTCCTCCGTGTTCAGCTTCGCGCTGGTGCTCGCCACCTTCCTCGCCTCCCTCGCGCTGGGCTCGGCGCTCGTCTCGGCCCTCGTGGACCGGCTGACATCGCCCTGGCTCGTGGTGGCCGCGGGCTCCGCGCTCGGCGCGGCGGCGATCCTGCTCGCGCCCGCGCTCTGCACCCGCGTCTGGGGGATGTCGCTCGAGCGCCCGTTCTGGCTCGGGCCGCTCGGCGTGGCGAGCGTGCTGCTCCCCGTCTCGTTCCTGGTGATGGGGCCGCCGGCGGTGCTGATCGGCACGGTGCTGCCCGCCACCTGGCGCGCCGCGATCGGCCGGGCCGAGGACGCCGGCGCGCTCGTCGGGCGGCTGACCAGCCTCAACACCTTCGCCGGCGTCGCGGGCTCGCTGGCGGCGGGCTTCGTGCTGATCCCGGCGCTCGGGGTCGGCCGCTCGCTGCTGCTCGTGGCAGCGCTGTACGCGGCGCTCGGCGTGATGGCGCTGCTCCAGGGCCCGCCGTCGCGCCGGCGGCGCGCCGCGGCGCTCGCCGTCGCGCTCGGCTTCGCCGGCCTCGCGAGCACGAAGAGCTGGCAGATCGTCCCGGCCATGGTCGGCCGCGGCTACCGGCTGCTCGCGATCGACGAGGGCGAGGGGGCCACGGTCACGATCAGCGAGAGCGCGCAGGGCGTGCGCTACCTGAACGTGAACACGCGCTACATGCTCGGCTCGAGCGACGGCGCCCGCGTGCACCGCAGCCAGGGCGAGCTCGCGCTCGCGCTCCACGGCGCGCCGCGCGCCGTCGCCTTCATCGGCGTCGCCACCGGCATGAGCGTGAGCTCGATCCAGTCGCATCCGAGCGTCGAGCACGTGGTCGCGATCGAGCTGCTCCCCGGGGTCACGCGTCTCGCCGAGCGCTTTCGGGACGAGAACGGCGCCGTGCTCGAAGATCCACGCGTCGAGATCCGCCTCGCCGACGGCCGCAACCACCTGTTCGGCACGGACCGGCGCTTCGACGCGATCGTCGGCGACTTGTTCGTGCCGTGGCACGCGGGCACCGGCTATCTCTACACCGTCGAGCACTTCCGGAACGTGCGCGAGCGCCTGCGCGAGGGCGGCGTCTTCGCGCAGTGGCTCCAGGCGGACCAGGCTTCGTTCGACGAGGCGCGGAGCATGGCAGCGAGCTTCCTGGCGGCATTCGACGACGCCGAGCTGTGGCTGAATACGCTCGATCGCACGCGGCCGCTGCTCGCCTTCGTCGGCTTCGCCGGCCGCACCCCGGCCGCCGCACGGCCGCTCTCGCTCGAGGGCACCGAGCGCATCTGCGGAGCGGACGCGCTGCGCGCGTGGTCGCAGGGCGCACCGCTCAACACCGACGACTTCCCGTTCATCGAGTTCTCCGCCGCCGCGAACCATCACTCTCGCGCCTCGCGGCGGCGGGACGCCATACTCCAGGCGGTCGCGCAGCTCCGCGCCGCCGAAGCCTCGCGCGCCCGCTAGGAGGGACGTCATGCGCCTCGTGGTCCGGCTCGATCGGAAGAACGCCCTGCCCTTCACGGGCTTCGCCCTGCGCGAGGCCGGCCGCTTCCTGTGGGATCGGCTGCGCGGCGCACCGCCGCGGGTCGAGCAGGCGCTCGCCTTCGCGCGCGCGCACGCGCGGTCCGGCGACCCCGAGTCCGTGCTGACCGCGCTCGACCGCTTCGGCCGCGAGCGCTCCTTCCTGATGAACGTGGGCGACCGCAAGGGCGAGATCCTCGACGCCGAAGTGGTGCGCAAGCGTCCCGCTCGCGCGCTCGAGATCGGCGCCTTCTGCGGCTACTCGGCCGTGCGCATCGCGCGGCTGCTGCGCGGCTGGGGCGGCCGCCTGACCTCGCTCGAAGCCAACGAGGAGAACGCGCGCGTGTCGCGGGCGATGGTCGAGCTCGCGGGGCTCGGAGACCTCGTCGAGGTCCGGCACGCGAAGGCCGAGGAGGCCATCCCGTCGCTGGGCGCCCCCTTCGACCTCGTCTTCATCGACCACTGGAAGGACCTGTACGCGCCCGACCTGAAGCGCCTCGAGAAGCACGGCCTGCTCGTACCCGGCAGCGTGGTGGTGGCCGACAACGTCGGGCTGTTCGACGCGAGCGACTACTTCGCCCACGTGCGCGGCTCGGGGCGCTACGACTCCCGGAACGTCGCCTCCACCGTCGAGTACAGGGACGAGCTGCCCGACGCGGTGGAGATCTCGGTGTTCCGGGGCTAGCCGCTCCGCTCGTAGCTCCAGCCGTCCGGCCGGGCGAGGATGCGGTGGCGCGGTCCGGCGAGCGTCGGGTCGTTCGCGTCGTAGCCCGCGTCGCCCGGGTAGAGCATCACCGCGCCTTCCGTTCCGCGATGGATGCGCGGGCGGAAGGTGATGAACGGGGCGCTCTCGAGCGCGCGCAGGGCGTCGGCGGCACGCGTGTGCGGAAGCAGCCAGCTCACGGTGACGAACGTGGGCGGCGCGAGCGACAGCTCGCCGCTGCGCTGCGCCGCGAGCGCGTCGGCGGCGCTCAGCCAGCGGTGCGCGACCATCTCGGAGCCGCACACCACCACTTCGTGCGAGGGGTCCACGGCGCCGAGGAAGAACCAGGTGTCGAAGCGCTGCGGCGAGATCTCGGGCGTGATCCAGCGCGAGATCGCGACGAGCCGGCCGGGCTCGAGCGCGAGGCCCGCTTCCTCGCGCGTCTCGCGCACCGCGGCGTGGAGCGCGCTCTCGCGCGAGGCCGGCTCGCCGGCGGCGACGTCGGCGGGCTCGACCTTGCCGCCCGGGAACACCCAGGGGCCGGGCTTGCCGTCGCGGGCGGCGCGCTGGAGCAGCAGCAGCTCGAGGCCCGCGCCGGCGTCGCGCAGCAGCACGACGGTGGCCGAGGGCTTCGGCTCGGGTGCGCTCAGAGCCCGAGCTCCTGGGCGAGGGCAGCACGCTGCTCGTTCGGCTCGCCCAGCAGCGCCGCGTCGGCGCGCGCGCGGCGATAGTGGAGCTGGGGGTCGGCCTCGAAGGTGAAGCCGATGCCGCCGTGCATCTGGAGGTTGGTCGCGGCGGCGAGCGTGTACGCCTCGGCGCACGCCGACTTCGCGAGCGGCGCGGCCTCGGCCAGCTCCGGCCCGTCCTGATCCGCCACCCACCAGGCCCAGTAGCTGGCGGAGCGCGCGAGCTCGAGCTCGAGCAGGACGTCGGCGGCGGCGTGTTTCAGCGCCTGGAACGAGCCGATGGCGCGCGCGAACTGCACGCGCTGCTTCGCGTACGCCACGGCCATCTCGAGCGCGCGAGCCGCGCCGCCGATCATCTCGGCCGAGAGCGCGATGCGCGCCCGCAGCAGCGCCTTGCGGAGCCCGGGCCCCGCGGACCCGCCGGGCCCGATCGGGACGGCGCGCGCGCCGTCGAGCTCGACCCGCCCGACGCGGCGCGCGAGGTCGATGGGCTCGTCGGCGAAGACGCGGACGCCGGGCGCGTTCGCCTCGACGCTCGCCAGCGTGAGCCCGGCTTCGCCGCGGGTGCCGGGCAAGCGGGCCGCCACGACGATCCGCGTCGCGGCGTCGGCCGAGAGCACGACGTGCTTCGCGCCGTCGAGCCGGTACGACGCGCCCTCGGCGCGCGCTTCGAGCGCCAGCGCCCCGGGATCCCAGCCCGCGCCGGGCTCGACCCAGGCCAGCGTCGCGATCTCCTCGCCCGACGCGATGCCGCGCAGTAGCGCGGGCTGCTCCGCCTCGCCGGCGACGCAGCGGATCGCTTCCGCCGCGAGCACCGAGCTCGCGAAGAACGGCGACGGCAGCAACGCGCGGCCCATCTCTTCGAGCACGATGCCGAGCTCGAGGAAGCCGAAGCCCTGGCCGCCGGCGGACTCGGGCAGGTGGATGCCCTGGAGGCCCAGCTCCGTCGCCATCTGCTTCCAGAGCGTGGCGTCGTACCCGGACGGCAGCGCGAGCATGCGGCGCAGCTCGGGCGGCGCCGCCTTCTCCTCGAGGAAGCGCCGCAGCACGCTGCGGAACTCCTCCTGCTCGTCGCTGAATGCGAAGTTCACCCTCTTCCCTTCATTCGTGCCGCTCAGGCGCCCCGTGGAGGGCCGGGCGCGCGCCGGAGCGGAAGTAAAGCGCAGCAGGAAACGCCACTATGGACCTCGTTCCGTTCCGACCGCTCCGTAGCTGGCTCCTGGGATCGTGCGAGCCATGGAGCGGAGGCGCGCGCCCGGCCCGACACTCCATGCGGCGTTCTCAGATGTTCCGCTGCCGGCCCTCCCAGTACGGGTCGCGGAGCTTGCGCTTGTAGAGCTTCCCGTTCGGGTCGCGCGGCATCTCGCCGACGTAGTCGATCGACTTCGGCGTCTTGTACTTCGCGAGCCGGTCCTTGAGGAAGTCGAGGATCTCGGTGGTGAGCGCCTCACCGGGCTTCGCGCCCTCGATCGGCTCGATCACCGCCTTCACCTCCTCGCCCCACTCCTCGTGCGGGATCCCGAACACGGCGACGTCGCCGACCTTCGGGTGCGTGAGCAGCACCGACTCGATCTCGGCCGGGTAGATGTTGACGCCGCCCGAGATGATCATGTCTGCCTTGCGGTCGCACAGGAACAGGTAGCCGTCGGCGTCGAGGTAGCCGATGTCGCCGACGGTGAAGTACTTGCCCCGCCGCGCCTTGTCGGTCTTCTCCTTGTCCTTGTAGTACTCGAAGTCGGCCTGGCCGCGCAGCATGTAGACGGTGCCGGGCGTGCCGGTGGGCTGCTCGTTGCCCTCGTCGTCGAAGATCTTGATCTCGGCGTTGGTCCACGCCTTGCCGACGGTGCCCGGCTTCTTCATCCATTCCTGCGGCGAGACGATGGTGCCGCCGCCCTCCGTGGCGGCGTAGTACTCCCAGATCGAGTCGCCCCACCACTCGATCATGCGGCGCTTGATGTCGGGCGGGCAGGGCGCGGCGGCGTGCACCATGGTGCGCGTGGAGGAGCAGTCGTAGCGGCCGCGCACGTCGGCCGGGAGCTGGAGCAGGCGGTGGAACTGCGTCGGCACCATGTGGCTGGTGGTGACCTTGTACTTGTCGATGCGCTGGAGCATCGACTCGGGCGTCCACTTCTCCATCAGCACCACGGCATGGCCGAGGTGCATCGCGGCCGAGGCGAACATCAGCACCGCGGTGTGGTAGAGCGGCGAGCCGGTGATGTGGACGTTCCCGTCCCCGGGCTTCACGCCGAACATCTGCTGGAAGACGGTGAACAGGCCGCCGATCAGGTCCGGGTCCATGCCGGAGAGCGGGCGGCGGACGCCCTTCGGGCGCCCGGTGGTGCCGGAGGTGTAGTTCATCACGGCGCCGGCGCTGCGGCCGTCGAGCGGGGCGTCGCTCTGGCCGGCGGAGAGCTCGGCGAAGGGGCGGAAGCCGGGCATCGAGCCGACGGAGAAGCGGTGCGTCGCGGGCACCTTCAGCTCCGGCAGCGCCTTCTCGACGGCCTCGCGGAAGCGCGGGCTCGTCACGAACACCTTCGCCTCCGAGTTCTCGACGATGTAGGCGATCTCGGGACCGGCGAGATGGTTGTTGATGGGCACGAGGTAGAGCCCGGCCTGGAAGCAGGCGAGGTACAGCTCGATGAAGGGCAGGCCGTTCTCGAGCACCACCGCGACGGAGTCGCCCGGTGCGAGCCCCTGCGCGCGGAGCCCGCGCGCCAGCCGGTTCGACGCCGCCGCGAGCTCGCCGCGCGTGACGCGCTTCTCGTCCGGCGTCACCAACGCGAGCGCCCCCGGCTCCTCCTTCGCGAAATTCCAGAACCCGAGTGCCATGTCGTCCTCCGTCCCTGCGTTACATCAGGGTTTGTCGCTGCCCACGATCCAGGTCGAGAAGTACTGGGAGCCGCCGCCGTAGGCGTGGCCGAGTGCGCGGCGCGCGCCGTCGACCTGGTGCGCGCCGGCCATGCCGCGCACCTGGAGCGCGGACTCGGCGAAGCGGATCAGCCCCGAGGCGCCGATCGGGTTCGACGACAGCACGCCGCCCGACATGTTGACCGGGAAGTCGCCGTCGAGGGCCGTCGCGCCCTCGTACGTCATCTTCCAGCCCTGGCCCGGCTCCGTGATCAGCATGCCCTCCATCCACATCGGCTCGAACCACGAGAACGGCACGTAGATCTCCGCGCAGTCGATCTCCTCGCGCGGCTTCGTGATGCCCGCCTTCCCGTACAGCGCCTTTGCGTTGTCGAGGGTCGCGCGCGGGATCACCTGATCGCGGCCCGAGAACATGGTCGGCTCGCTGCGCATCTCGGTGGCATGGACCCACGCCACGGGCCGCCCCGAGCGGTCCGCCACGCGCTCGCTCGCGAATACCATCGCGCATGCCCCGTCCGACGACGGGCACGTCTCGAGATAGCGGATCGGGTCCCACAGCATCGGCGAGCTCGCCACCTTCTCGAAGCTGATGTCCTCGAGATGCAGGTGCGCGAGCGGGTTCTTGAGCGCGTTCTGGCGATCCTTCACCGCCACGCGGATGCCGGTGTCCTCGGGCGCGCCCGAGCGCCGGATGTAGCCGCGCACGAGCGGCGCGAAGTAGCCGCCCGCGCCGGCCACCGTGGCGACCGAGAACGGCATCCCGATCGACAGCGCCCACGTCGCGTTCGACTCCGACTGCTTCTCGTACGCCACGCACAGCACGCGCTCGTGGACGCCGGCCTGCACCAGGCTCGCCGCCACGATGCCGGTCGAGCCGCCCACGCTGCCGGCCGTGTGCACGCGCAGCATCGGCTTGTAGGCGCCGCCGAGCGCGTCCACGAGGAACAGCTCGGGCATCATCACGCCCTCGAACATGTCGGGCGCCTTGCCGATCACGACGGCGTCGATGTCGTGCCAGGTGCAGCCGGCATCTTCGAGCGCCCGCAGGGCGGCCTCGCGCACCAGGCCGGGCATGGACAGGTCCTTCCGCGCCGCCTGGTACTTGGTCTGTCCGATTCCGATCACGCCACAGAGCTCGGCCATCGCGTTAGCCCTCCAACACGCAGACGAGGTTCTGCTGCAGACACGGGCCCGAGGTGGCGTGCGCCACCGCGCGCCCCGCGCTCCCGTCCCAGATCCGCCGCGCCGCCTCGCCGATGCGCGACAGGCCCACGGCCATCAGCGGGTTCCCCGCGAGCGCGCCGCCCGACGGGTTGATCGCGGTCTTCGCGCCGAGGCCGAGCGCGCGCTCCACCAGGATCTCCTGGTGCGTGAACGGCGCCGACAGCTCGGCGACGTCGATGCCGCTCTTCCACACGCCTGCCTTCGCCGCGGCGATCTCGGTCGAGCGCGAGCGCGTGAGGTCGCGCACGCCGAGGTCCTGCGGCTCGACGACGTGCGAGATGCCGCGGATCCACGCGGGCCGCTTGCAGAGCGCCCGCGCGCGGTCGCCGGCCGCGAGCACGAGGGCCGACGCGCCATCGGAGATCGGCGCGCAATCGTGCTTGCGCAGCGGCGACACCAGGTGCGGCTCCGAGAGGAGCTTCGCCACCTCGAAGTCGCCCTTCACCTGCGCGAACGGGTTGCTCTTCGCGTTGCGGCGGTCGCGCACCGCGCGCTCCGCCATCTCGCGCTCGCTGACGAGGCCCTTGTCGAGCAGCACGCGCGCCTGGAGCGCCGCGAGCGACACGGCGTCCGGCCAGAGCGGCGTCGTCAGATACGGATCGAGCTGGAGGGCCATGGTGATGGGCAGGTCGCCCATCGACGGCTTGCCGAAGCCGTAGATCAGCGCCGTGTCGGCGTAGCCCATCTGCATCTTCACCCAGGCCTCGTAGAGCGCCCAGGCGCCGTCCATCTCGACGTGCGATTCGCACACGGGCGGCCAAGCGCCGATCGCGTCGAGGCCCGATACGAACGCGAACGACTGGCCTGCCAGATAGTCGCTCGAGCCCGAGCATACGAAGTCGAACTGCTTGCCCTCGAGGCCGAGGCTCTTCCGCAGCTCGTGGATCACCGGGATGAGGATCTCGACCTCGTTCCGGTCGGGCTCCCGCCGCATGGACGGCGACTGCGTGAAGCCGACGACGGCGATCTCGCGCATCAGATGTGCTCCTTGTACGTGTCGTAGGCGGCGTCGGGCTCGCCGGTCGGCTCGAAGTAGAGGATGTTGCCGACCGAGGTCGTCCACTCCGACTTCGGGCGCCAGGTGGCCTTCACGCGCATCCCCATGTGCACGTCCTCGAGCTTGGCCTTGAGCACGTGCATCAGCACGGTGTCCGCGCCGTCGAGCAGCACCTGCACGGCCACGTAGGGCAGCTCGAGCGGGATGTTCTCCGACGGCACGCGCACGATCGCGTAGGTGACGAGCGTACCCCTATCGGTGAGTTCGACGGTGTCGCCGGTGAAGGGCATGCCGTGCTGCGGGCACGAGCCGCGCGTCGGGAAGTAGACGCGGCCGTCCACGGGACACTTCTGGCCGAGCAGCTTGCCTTCCGCGATGCCGCGCAGGAAGCGCGACGCGGACTGGCCGGCCGAGAACGTGTACTCGAGCTCGACCGGCGTCCGCAGCAGCTCGATGGGCTCCTGGGCTTCGCTCATGTTCCTCTCCTCACTTCGCCGGCACGAAGGCCTGGATGTCGGTGATCGCGCCGACGGGCGCGTCCGCCCAGCGCGCGCGCACGCGCATGCCCGTCTGCATCGCGCTCTCGCTGCCCGCGTCCACTACGTGGAGCAGCGGCGTGGCGGCGCCGTCGAGCCGGATCAGCGCGTACGCGAAGGGCTTCGCCAGCGGCTGCTTCGCGCGCGGCCGGTGCACCCACGCCCAGCTCGTGACGACGCCGGCATCGGCGACGCGCACCAGCTCGGAGAGCGCCTCGCCGGTGTCGGGGTCGTACTCCTTCGGCGGCACCATCACGCTGCCGTCGGCGCGCCGCACGCCGTGGATCTGCTTGTCGCGGAGGCCCGTGAAGAAGCGCGAGAGCACGGGACCGAGCGAGCGCTTGTAGGTGTAGGCGAGCTTGTGGGGCGCGGTGAGCGCCGGCACGCTCTCGGGCTGTGCGGCCATGGGTTCCTCCTCAGCTCTCGCGCAGCGTGGCGATCACGCGCGCGAAGGCGGCATCGTGGGCGGGGTCCTTGGGCAAACGCAGCGTGAGCGCGTCGGCGACGCCGGCGTAGCGGTCGCGCAGCAACGCGGCGATCTCGGAGAACGGGGCGGTGGGGACGAGCGCGTCGAGCAGGACGTCGCTGATGAGCTCGCGCAGGCCGGTCCACTGTCCAGCGCGCGTGCGCTCGAGCAACGCGCGGCCGACCTCGCCCCAGCCGTGGTGCTCGAGCGTGGCCCAGTAGGCGGGCGTGCTGTAGGTGAAGGCGAGCACGTCGCGGGCGGCCTCGCGCTCGGCGGCGACGGCCGCGGCGTCGGCGCCCGTCGCGGTCATGGGGTTGGCGATCACGCGGACGGCGGACGGCGCGCGGCCGGCCTTGCGCGCGCCCGCCGCGAGGCCCGGGCGCACGACGTCGCGGAGGTAGCCCGGCGTCGAGTTGGTCGGATGCGCGATCAGGCCGTCGGCCACCTCGCCGGCGACGCCGATCATCTTGGGCCCGATGGCGCCCAGCAGGATGGGCGGCTCGGGGCAGTCGAGCTTCTCCGGCGCGAAGAAGGGCTGCATGCGCGTGAGCTGGTAGCTCGCGCCCTCGTAGCGGAGCGGCCCGCCGTGCTGCCAGCTGGCGAACACCGCGCGCAGCGCAGAGGCGTAGTCGTGCATCCGGGCGGCCGGCGCCGACCACGGCATGCCGAAGCGCTTCTCGACGTTGCCCTTCACCTGCGGCCCGAGCCCGAGCTCGAAGCGCCCGCCCGAGAGCTGCGCGAGGGCCCAGGCGTCCTGCGCGAGCAGCATCGGACTCCGCGCGAAGGCCACCACCACGCCGGTCGCGACGCGCAGCCGCGTCGTCGCCGCGAGCGCGAGCGTCGCCGCGGGGATCGCGTCGTACACCGCCTCGGGCACCACGAGCCCGTCGCAGCCGAGCCGTTCGGCGCGCTGCGCATGGGCCGGCACCGCCGCGAGCGGCATGCGGACGTCGTCGATGGAGGCGTAGATCTGCACTTCGGGGACGTTCTTTGATTAGTTGACTTGTTGCGGGAGGGATCGGCGGGCGACGTTCGAGCAAACAAGTCAACTAATCAAAGAACGTCCCCGCTCCGGGCGGGCTCTCCCTAGGCCATCGGCAGCGCGAACGAGTCCTCGATCGGCTTGCGCTTCTCGAAGAAGGGACCGAGCACCTTCTGGAGCTCGTCCACCGTCCACGGCTTCTCGTTCTCGTGGTCGAGCACCGGCTTCGGCGCGGCGTAGACGCGCACGTGCTTGCCCCACACCTGGATCAGGTTGCCCGACACGTTCGCGGCGTGCGGCGAGGCCAGCCACGCCACCACCGGCCCGATGTGCTCGGGCGAGAACGTGTCGAAGCCCTCGGCCGGCTTCTGGAAGATCGCGGCCCACGGCCCGGTCGAGGTCATCCGCGTGCGCGCGCGCGGCAGGATCACGTTCGCGGTCGCCCCGAGACGCTGGCACTCGCGCGCCGCCGAGAGGGTCAGGTGCGTGATGGCCGCCTTCGCCGCCGCGTAGTTCGGCTGGCCGAGGTTCCCCATCATGAACGCGTCGGACGCGGTGCTGATCAGGCGCCCGTAGATCGGCTGCCCGCCGTTCGCCTTCGAGCGATCGCGCCAGTAGCCCATGGTGTGGCGGATCATGCAGAAGTGACCCTTGGCGTGGACGCGCAGCACCGAGTCCCACATCTCCTCGGTCATCTTCACGATCATGCCGTCGCGCGAGAAGCCCGCGTTGTTGAGGACGATGTTGAGGTCGCCGAACTGATCGACGGCTGCCTGCACGATGCGCTCGGACTGCGCCCAGTCGGCGACGTCGCCGAACGCGGCGACGGCCTTGCCGCCCGCCGCCTCGATCTCCTTCACGACCGCGCGCGCGGGCTCCTCCGAGGCGCCCGAGCCGTCCGCGTTCGTGCCGAGGTCGTTCACCACGACCGCGGCGCCTTCCTTCGCGAGCGCGAGCGCCTCGATGCGGCCGAGCCCCTGCCCGCCGCCGGTGACGATCGCGACCTTGCCGTTCAGGCTGCCCATCTCTCTCCTCCCTCCTAGATCCGCTCGATCACGGTGCAGGTGCCGACGGCGGAGCCGCAGCACATCGTGATCAGCGCCGTGCCCTTGCCGGTGCGCTCGAGCTCGTGGAGCGCGGAGACGATCAAGCGCGACCCGGTCGCGCCGACCGGATGGCCGAGCGCGATCGCGCCGCCGTTCACGTTCACCTTCTCGGGGTCGATCTCCGGGAACTCCTGGAGCCATGCCAGCACCACGCCGGCGAACGCCTCGTTGCACTCGAACAGGTCGATGTCGCGGAGCGACATGCCGCTCTTCGCGAGGAAACGGCGGGTGGCGTCGATCGGGCCGGTGAGCACGAGCGTCGGATCCGAGCCCACCACCGCGTCGAAGCGGATGCGCGCGCGCGGGCGGAGGCCGTGCGCCTTCGCTCTCTCGGCGCTCATGTAGAGCAGCCCCGCCGCGCCGTCGGAGACCTGCGACGAGTTGCCCGCGGTGTGGATGCCGCCCTCCTGCACCGGCTTCAGCGCCGCGAGGCCCTGCATGGTGGTGTCGCGGATGCCCTGGTCCTTCCTGACACGGACGGTCTGCCCGTTCGGCTTGCCGTCGTCACCGAGCGCGGGCGCGTCGATGGGCAGGATCTCGCGCGCGAAGCGGCCTTCGTCGCTGGCCTGCTTCGCGAGACGCTGCGAGCGCAGCGCCAGCTCGTCGGCCTGCTCGCGCTTGATGCCACGCCCACTCGCGATGCGCTCCACCGCGATGAACTGCGACATCGGCTCGTCCCACGGGAAGTCGGGGGGCAGGAAGAAGCCGGGGCCGTTCATCACGTTGGCACCGAGCCCGACGTGGCTCATCAGCTCGATGCCGCAGGCGATGCCGCAGTCGATGCTGCCGGCCTTGATCAGCGCGCTGACCAGGTTGTTGGCCTGCTGGCCCGAGCCGCACTGCACGTCGATCGTGGTGCCCGCCGTCGAGTAGTCGGACTTGCTCGCCCCGAGCCAGGCGTGTCGCGTGATGTTGTTCGACTGCTCGCCCGCCTGCGTCACGCAGCCGCCGAAGATCTGCTCCACGTCCTTCGGCTGGAGGCCGGCGCGCTCGACGAGCGCACTCTGCACGCGCCCGAGCAGCTGCGCCGCATGGAAGCCCGACAGCTCCCCCTTCCCCATCTTCCCGCGCGCGATCGGGGTCCGCAGCGCTTCGACGATCACCGCTTCTCGCATCTCGCTCCTCCTGCCCTTCTAGTTCGTGTGTCCGAGGATCATCGCGCTGGTCGGCACGCCGATGCCCGAGGTCACGAGCACGTGGTCGTTCTTCTTGGGCTGGTTCGGCGAGGTGCCGCGGATCAGGCGTACGCCTTCGACCACGCCGTTCACGCCGTGGATGTAGGCCTCGGAGAGCTGGCCCCCGTGCGTGTTGGTCGGGAGGCGCCCGCCGACGCCCAGGTTCCCGCCCTGCACGAAGTCCTTCGCCTCGCCACGCTTGCAGAAGCCGAACGACTCGAGCTGGAACAGCACGATCGAGGTGAAGGCGTCGTAGATCACCGCAGCGTCCACGTCGTCGGGACGGAGGCCGCTGATCTCGTAGACGCGCTTCGCCACCAGGTCCATCTCGGGCACGTAGCTGATGTCGGGCCGGTAGAAGCTCGTCATCTGCTCCTGGTCGGCGCCGGCCGCACACGAGATGCCGCGGATCAGCGCGGCCTTCTGCCGGAGGTCGCGCGCGCGCTCGGGCGTGGTGAGCACCACCGCCGAGCCGCCGTCGTTCTCCTGGCAGCAGTCGTACAGGCGCAGCGGCTCGCAGATCCACTTCGCGCTCATGTAGTCGGCCTCGGTGAGCGGGCGGCCGTAGAACGTCGCGGCCGGGTTGTTGACCGCGTGCTTCCGCGTGGTGATCGCCACCTGCGCGAGGTCGTGCGCCGTGGCGCCGTACTCGTGCATGTAGCGCTGCGTGAACATCGCCACCCAGCTCGCTGGCGTTAGCAGCCCCCACGGCATGTACCAGCTCCAGTGGATCAGGTCGCTCGTCACGATGTTGCCCGAGACGCCCTGGCTGTAGCGCTGGCCCGAGCGGCCGTTCAGCGCGCGGTACGCCACCACGTACTTGCAGGTGCCGGTGGCGAGCGCCATCGCCGCCTGGTGCACGATGCTCGTGGCCCCGCCGCCGCCGTACGGAATGCGGCTGAACAGATGAAAGTCGCCCATGCCGACGGCGCGGGCGACGTCGATCTCGTCGTTCGTGTCCATCATGAAGGTGGTGAGGCCGTCGATGTCCGACGGCCGCAGGCCGGCGTCGGCGATCGCGTTCCGCACCGCCTCGCTGGCGAGCGCCAGCTCGGAGACGCCCGAGTTCTTCGAGTACTTCGTCTGGCCGATCCCGACGATGGCCGCCTCGTCCTTCAGCGTCGTAGGCATGGGCTTCGCTCCTACTTCCGAGGCAGCTCGACCCGGACGGTCGCGCTCGCGTGGTTGCCCCACGAGTTGTTGCCGGTGACCGCGATCGCGACGACGCCGTCCTTCGCTTCCTGGACCTTGCCGCGCAGCTTCAACGTGTCGCCGGGCATGTTGGGGCCGCCGAGCTTCGTCTCGAGGCCGCGCACCAGCGCGTCCGGCCCGGCCCAGTCCGTGATGTAGCGCCCGATCAGCCCGTTCGTGGTCAGGATGTTCATGAACACGTCCGGCAGGCCCTGCGCCTGCGCGGCCGCCTTGTCGTGATGAACGGGCGTGAAGTCGCGCGAGGCGAGCGCGCCGCCGACGACGAGCGACGCGGTGGTCGGCACGTCCAGCGGCGGGAGCTCCTCGTCCACCTTCACGTCTTCGAAGCGTCGCGTCTTCATCGGACCTCCTCCGGGCCGGTGCGGGCGAGCTCGCGGCCGAGCCCGGCGAGCGTCGCGCTCGCGCCGCCGCCGTGCAGCTCGAGCGCCTTGGACCACAGGAAGTAGCGGTGGATGGGATGGTCCACGTCGGAGCCGAGCCCGCCGTGCAGGTGGAGGCTCGCGTTCGCGATGCGCGAGCCGCCGTCGGCCGCCCACAGCTTCGCGACGGCCGCGTCGCGGTCGGCGGGCAGGCCGGAGGCGAGGCGCCAGGCGGACTGCCAGAGCGTCCAGCGCATCGCCTCGAGGTCGATGAAGCCGTCGGCCGCGCGGTGCTGCACGGCCTGGAACGAGCCGATGGGCACGCCGAACTGCACGCGCTCCTTCACGTAGTCGGCCGTGAGGCGGAGCGCGCGCTCCGAGACGCCGGCCTGGAGCGCGGCGACCGCGGTGAGCGCGCGCGGCGCGAGCCAGCGCAGGATCGCGGCCCCGTCGGCCGCCGGGCCGCCGAGCCGCGCGTCCTCGGACACGCGCACGCCGGAGAGCGTCACGTCGAAGAGCGGCTCGCCGGTCGACGTGACGCACGCGGTGAGCGAGACGCCGGCCGCCTTCGGATCGACGAGGTAGACGCCGACGCCGCGCTCTTCGCTCGCGGGTGCGAGCAGAAGATCTGCGCCCCCGGCGCCAGGCACGGCGCGCTTCGCGCCCTCGAGCTCGACGGCGCCCTGCGCGGCGCTGGCGCGCGTGGCGGGCGGGGCGCCGGCCGCGGAGCCGGCGTCGTCGAGCGCGGCCGCGAGCCGGGCCGTGCCGGCCGCGACGCGCGGCAGCCACGCCGTCTTCTGCGCCTCGGTCCCGAACTCGGCGAGCGGCAGCGCGCCGTGCACGAGCGTCGCCAGCCAGGGGCCCGGCGCGACCGCGCGCCCGACCTGCTCGAGCAGCACGCACAGCTCGATCTCGCCCATGCCCATGCCGCCGAAGCGCTCGGGGATCGCGACGCCGAGCAGGTTCGCGGCGGCGAGCGCGCGCCAGAGGCCCGCGTCGATCCACTCCGCCTCGCGCTCCGCGGCCTTCAGGCGCTCGGCGGTCAGCTCGGTGGCGAGGATCTCGCCCGCGAGCGCGCGGATCGCTTCCTGCTCTTCGGTGAACGAGAAGTCCATCGTCCTACTTCGCCGGCCGGAACACAGGCAGCGCGAAGCCGTCCTCGTCGCGCTGGATCTCGCCCCGGAGCTTCATGCCGATCTTCACCTGCGCGGGATCGCAGCCCGTCAGGCTCGACATCAGCCGCGTGCCCTCCTCGAGGTCCACCAGCGCCGCGATGATCGGGGACTCGTAGCCGGGAAATTGCGGGTAGTGGATCACCGTGTAGGTGTGGAGCGTGCCCCTGCCGCTCGCTGCGATGTGGTCCCACTCCATCGAGCCGCAGGCGCCGCACATCGGCCGCGGCGGGTGGCGCAGCTTCTCACACTTCGCGCAGCGCTGGATCGGGATCGTCCCCTTCGCGACCGCTTCCCACCACCACGCGTTGTCGTGGCCCATGGGCGGCTTGATGCGGCCGGGCTTCTGCGGCTGCGCAGCGGCCGTTCCCTCGCTCGCCGCAGGGCGCGGCTGGCTCGGGATGAACTTCAGCACGCGGAAGGTCTCGAAGCCGACCTCCTCGCCGTTCTGGTCGGTGAACGTGGTGCGCGTGGTGATGAAGTACCCGACGCCCGCGCCGGTGGCCTTCTCCTCGGAGATGTCGGAGATCACGGTGTTCACCGTGACCTCGTCGCCGGGGCGCAGGTAGCGTGTGAAGCCCTGCTCGGTGTCGGTGCCGAGCACGCCGGTGTAGCCCGCCTCGGTGAGGATCTTGTGGAGGCGATGCTCCTCGTTCCGCGGCTCGTCGTAGCCGAGCCGCATCTCCCAGCCCTGCATGCTCCAGGCGCCGAGCATGGTGGGCGGCGCGACGATGCCGCCGTGCACGCTGTTCTTCGCGGCGCCCGCGTCCCAGTAGACGGGGTTGCGGTCGTCCATGACCTCGCACCACTGGCGGATCATGGGCTCGTTCACCGGATCGCGACCCGCGCGCGGCGGCCCGATCGGCCGCCCCACGAAGGCGCGAATCGTCTTCTCGAGCTCCTGCTTCTGCTCCGGGCTGAGGGGCATGACGTCTCCTAACGCCGCGCGCGCGGCAGCCCGAGGCCCGCCATCGCGATGATGTCGCGCTGGACCTCGTTCACACCGCCGCCGAAGGTGTTCACCATGGCGAGCCGATACGCCGACTCGAGCAGACCGTCCGCGAGAGCGCCGGGCTGGCCGTGGCGCACGATGCCCTGCTGCCGCGTGATCTCGAGCAGCTCGCGGTAGCACGCGATCACCGTCTCGGTGCCGAACACCTTGACGGCGGACGCCTCGGCCATGCCGGGCGTGCCCTGGTCGATCAGCCACGCCGAGCGCCAGTTCAGCAGCTTCAGCGCCTCGACGCGCGCGTACACGCGCGCGAGCGCCGCCTGCACCCACGGCTCGTCGGCGACCCGCGCGCCGGCCGCCCCGCGCGTCTCGCACGCCCAGCGCCATACGTCCTCGAACAGCCGGTCGAGGGAGGCCGGCATCGCCAGCGTGATGCGCTCGAGGTTGAGCTGGCCCGTGATCAATCTCCAGCCGCCGTTCACGGGGCCGACGGTGTTGGCCACGGGCACGCGCACGTTCTCGTAGTAGGTGGCGAAGGTGAGCTCGCCGCCGATCGTGCGGATCGGCGTCTTCGAGAAGCCCTTCACCCGCGTCGGCACCAGGATGATCGAGATGCCCTTGTGCTTCGGCGCGTCGGGATCCGTGCGCGCCGCGAGCCACACGTAGTCCGCGTCGCCCGCGTGCGTGGTGAAGATCTTCTGGCCGTCGATCACCCACTCGTCGCCGTCGCGCACGGCCTTCGTCTGGAGCGAGGCGAGGTCCGTGCCGGCGCCGGGCTCCGTGTAGCCGATCGAGACGAGCAGCTCGCCGTCGCGGATCCTCGGCAGGAAGTCCGCCTTCTGCGCTTCGCTGCCCCACTGCATCAGCATCGGGCCGACGGTGTTCACCGTGATCAGCGGCAGCGGCGCACGCGCGCGCCACGTCTCGTCCCAGAAGATGAACTGCTCGAGGTGGCTGCGGCCCTGGCCGCCGAACTCCTTCGGCCAGCCGATCACGAGCCAGCCGTCCTTGCCCATGCGGCCCATCGCCTCGCGGAAGGCGGGGCCGCCGAGCTGGTCCCACTCCGCGTCGAGGCGCCGGCGCAGGTCGCGATCCGAGAACAGGCGCCGGTAGTAGGCGCGCAGCTCGTCGCGCAGGGCCTTCTGTCCGGGGGTGAAGTCGATGTGCATGGGGGGAGGCGAAGCCGGAGGTTAGGGTTGCTCGAGCAGGAGCGACACCGCGTCGCGCATCCGCTCGGTGACGGTCTTCACGGGATGGAGCCCGCTCACCCAGCCGAGCAGGCACGCGAACCAGACGTGCTCGAGCACGAGCGCGACGCGGCGCTCGCGCTCCGAGCCGGTGGGCACGGCGAGCGGCCGTTCGAGCGCGGGCGCCTCGCCGCGGATCGCGGCGACGACCATGCGCGACAGGCGCATGTGGAAGCCGGCCTGCTGCACCGCCGTGGAGGACGGGCTCGCGGCCACGCCCCGCAGCACGGCATGCGCGTACGTCGGCCGGCGCACGAAGCCGCGCGTCGCGCGCGCGAAGAACTCGGTGACGCGCTCCGTGGGCGTGGCGCCCTGCGGCGGCCGCTCGCGCATCACGGCCTCGAGGCGCTCCATGTCCTCGTTGACCGCGAACAGCAGGATCTCCTCCTTGCTGCGGAAGTACTTGTAGAGCGTGCCGAGCGCGACGCCGGAGGCCTCGGCGACGTCGCGCAGCTTCACCGCGTCGAAGCCGCCGCGTTCGGCCAGCGCGACGGCGGCGTCCACCACGCGCCGGATGCGGCGGAGCTGGCTCGAGGCCAGGCGGGGGGACGCGGCGCTCTCGGCGGGGGAGACGGACACGGCGCGGAATTGAAACACGTTTCATTTCCCGTGTCGAGCGGTCGGGGAGGCCGGGGCCAGGAGGGGTCGCGGCTCCGTTGCTCGGCTCGGTGGTGTGCCGGGCGGGTGGAGGAGGTGCGAGGCCGTGCCGCTGCTACTGGCCACGCTCGCTTCGCTCGCGCTCGGTTGTCGCGGCCCCGTCATCGTGACGCAGTGCCGTGCGACCGCCGCCTCCGATACCGCAACTGCGCCGCAACGCCCTCCCGGCCCCCGTGGCTCGCGAAGTGACGCGAGGTTCTCAGCGCCGGACTCGCCCCGGGATCACGAGGGCGAGGGCCACGAGCGCCGCAGAGAGCGGCCCGAGCCAGTCGCCGAAGCGCGCGAACGGCCCCGGCGGGCCCGCCAGCAGGGGCACGCTCGCGACCAGCGTCTCGCGCGCGTGCACCGGGAGCTGCGCCGCGATCTCGCCGGTCGGCAGCACCA